>Ga0163108_10004117_pt1 | contig 10297 bp, 8 predicted proteins | sample Fk1155metaG_FD_109644 | JGI IMG/M metagenome (GOLD analysis project Ga0163108, IMG submission 109644) | Marine microbial communities from the Central Pacific Ocean - Fk160115 155m metaG | ecosystem: Environmental > Aquatic > Marine > Oceanic > Photic zone | place: The Central Pacific Ocean...
CACCTTCGAGACCGCACGCAAGCGCATCCTGCTGCGCGCTGTGATGACCTCGATTGTCATTTTGCTGGTGTTCGGTGGGGTGACAATGGTGATGTGGCGCGGCGCGCTGGCGGTGGCCGAAGGCGCTATCAGCGGCGGCACCATCGCGGCTTTCGTGATCACCGGCGGGTTGGTCGCCGGTGCTTTCGGCGCGCTGACCGAGGTCTATGGCGATCTCTTGCGCGGTGCGGGCGCGGCCAGCCGCCTTGCCGAACTGCTCGAAGCCCAGCCTGCCATCGCCCCTCCGGCGCGGCCCGAGGCCTTGCCCAGCCCGCCGCGCGGCAGCCTGTCGTTCCGCAATGTCACGTTCCGCTATCCGGCGCGGCCCGATACCCCGGCGCTCAGGGATTTCACGCTCGAGATTGAACCGGGCGAGACGATTGCGATTGTCGGGCCTTCGGGGGCGGGCAAATCGACGATTTTCCAACTGGTCGAGCGATTCTATGATCCGCAGATCGGCACGATCCGGCTCGATGGCGTGCCGCTTACCATGGCTGATCCCGCCGATGTGCGCGCGCGGATCGCGCTGGTGCCGCAGGATGGCGTGCTGTTCAGCGCCAATGCGCGCGACAATTTGCGCTACGGCAATTGGAACACCTCCGATGAGGACATCTGGCAGGCCGCGCGCGCGGCCAATGCCGAAAGCTTCCTCAAGCGCCTCCCCAATGGCCTCGACACCTATCTTGGCGAAGGCGGAACCCAGCTTTCGGGCGGCCAGCAGCAGCGTGTGGCGATTGCCCGCGCCTTGCTGCGCGATGCACCGATCCTGCTGCTCGACGAGGCAACCAGCGCGCTCGATGCCGAAAGCGAGCAATTGGTCCAGCAAGCGCTCGAAGGGCTGATGGCGGGGCGCACCACCTTGGTGATCGCGCACCGGCTGGCCACGATCCGCGCGGCGGATCGCATCATCGTGATGGATGAAGGCCGGATTGTCGAGCAGGGCACGCATGATAGCCTGTCCAAGGCCGGCGGGCTTTATGCGCGGCTTGCCCGGTTGCAGTTCGCGGCCGAGGCGGCAGCCTGATCGCGGGCGCGATTTTTCGACCAAGCGCGGACCTGACCTGACAAGCTGCGGTGATCCGCCGACAGGCTGGTGTATGCCGCTGCATCTTCATTTCATTGAAGCCAAGACTCGGGGAGATTTTGCCATGATCCGCACGACCGCATTTTTCGGGGTGAGCCTGGCCGCTTTGGCACTGGCCACGCCTGCTTTCGCACAAGACACCGCGCATGAGGATCACGATCACGCCGGGGTGCACACTCTGCTTGCTGAAGCGGAAGCCGCAACGCCGGCCGCGGTGCCCGTGCCGAGCATGAGCTTTGGCAGCTGGGGTGTTGATCCCAAGCTGCTGTCCACCACGGTGCATCCGGGCGATGATTTCTTCGCTTACGTCAACAAGCCGTGGCTGGATGCCAATCCGCTCCCGGCCGAATTCAGCCGCTTTGGCGCTTTCACGCTGCTTAGCGAAAAGAGCACGGCTGACGTCAAGGCGCTGCTCGATGAGCTCGTTGCCAAGCCTGCCACCACGCTGAGCTATGACGAGCGCCGGATTGTCGAGGCCTACAAGGCGTTCCTCGATACCGACGCCATCGAGAAGGCGGGCATGGCGCCAGCGATGCCCTATCTCGATCGCATTCGCAGCGCGACCACGCTTGAGGCGATGGTTGAGCTGTGGGCCGAACCCGGTTTCGCCAGCCCGATCGGCGGCGGGGTCAATGTCGATGCCAAGCAGCCCGATCGCCACATTGCCTATCTCAGCTTTGGCGGCATGGGCCTGCCCGATCGCGATTACTATCTCGATGAAAGCGAGAAGGGCCGCGCCATCCAGGCGCAATACAAGGCCTATATTGCCTTCCTGCTGGGGGAGGCAGGCTATGCCGATGCCTCCGCGGCGGCTGATGCGGTCTATGCGCTCGAAGATCGCATCGCCCGCACCATCGCGTGGGATCGCACCGTGCAGCGCAACCGCGATCTGACCTACAACCTCCTCACGGCCGATGATATCGCCGCCCTGCCGGGCAGCGCGCCGCTGGTGGCGATGCTGGCCAAGACTGGTCTCGACAAGAGCCCGGGCTTCGTTGTCAGCACCATGCCGCCGTCGGATGAGCGCGCCGCCGAGCTTGGCCTTGATGCCGCCACCCGCGCCAAGATCGGCAGCGGCCTGCCCGGCATGCTCAAGCTGCTTCAGGACGTGCCGGTCGCCACCTTGCAGGCGTGGATGACGAAGCAGTTCCTCAACGGCAATGCCGCGGTCCTGCCGGCGCGCTTCGACGAGGCCAATTTCGCGTTCTACGGCAAGGTACTGAGCGGCGCGCCCGAACAGCGTCCGCGCTGGAAGCGCGCGGTGGCCGCGACCGAAGGCATGCTGGGCGAGCGGCTCGGCGCGCTTTATGTCGCGCGCTACTTCCCGCCGGAGAGCAAGCAGGCGATGGATGAGCTGGTCGCCAACCTGCGCCTTGCCCTCGCCGAATCGATCAACGAGATCGACTGGATGGGCGAGGCGACCAAGGCCGAAGCCCGCGCCAAGCTTGCCAGCTTTGATCCCAAGATCGGGTATCGCGACAATCTCGAAACCTATGAAGGCCTCGAAATTGCGCCGGGCGATCCGATTGCCAACCGGATGGCTGCGGCCAAGTGGGGCATGGCCGACAACATCGCCAAGCTCGGCAAGCCGATCGATCGCACCGAATGGTTCATGCTGCCCCAGACGGTGAATGCCTATTACAACCCGACCAAGAACGAGATCGTCTTCCCGGCCGGCATCCTGCAACAGCCGTTCTTCGGCCTGACAGCGGATATCGCGGTGAACTACGGCGGGATCGGCGGCGTCATTGGCCACGAAATCGGCCATGGCTTTGACGATCAGGGCTCCAAGTCCGATGCCAAGGGCATGCTGCGCAACTGGTGGACCGATGAAGACCGCAAGGCCTTTGATGCGCGCGGCGATGCGCTGGTGGCGCAATACAATGCCTTCTGCCCGCTTGATGACGGCAAGACCTGCGTCAATGGCCGCCTGACGCTGGGCGAGAATATTGGCGATGTCGGCGGGCTGAGCCTTGCTTACCGCGCCTACAAGATCGCGACCAAGGGCAAGGACGTGCCGGTGATCGACGGGCTGACCGGCGATCAGCGCTTCTTCCTCGCCTGGGCACAGGTGTGGCGTTCGACCCAGCGCGAGGCGAATTATCGCACGCGGCTGCGCACCGATAACCACAGCCCCGAGGAATATCGCGTCAACGGCGTCGTGCGCAATCTCGACGCCTGGTACGAAGCCTTCGGCATCACCCCCGATCACGCGCTCTATATCCCGCCGGAAAAGCGCGTGCGCATCTGGTAAGCCCTTGCAAGGCCCGCCCGATCAACCGGGCGGGCCTTTTGGGTTTGACAGGGCGGTGTGGCTCGTTGAAGCGGTGGGCCCATGGGTGAAATCATCACAGCGATCCTGCTCGGCATCCTTGAGGGGCTGACCGAATTCCTCCCTGTCTCCTCGACCGGGCACCTGATCCTTGCGACCGAGCTGTTCGGGTATGACGCCGCGCAATGGGCGCAGTTTAATGTCGTGATCCAGCTTGGCGCGATCCTCGCGGTGGTCGTGACCTACTTCCGTTACCTGTGGGGCATGGCGATGGGCCTGCTGCGCTGGGAGCCGGTGGCGGTGCGGTTTGTGCGCAACCTCCTGATCGCTTTCATGCCCGCGGCCGTGATCGGCCTGCTGGTGAAGGATCAGATCGATACCATGCTCGAAACCCCGCTCGTGGTGGGCTGGGCGCTGGTGATCGGCGGCATCGCGATGCTCGGGCTTGAACGGACGGTAAAGCCCGGCGCGGATACGGGTGTCGCCGATGTGCCGCTCGCCAAGGTGGTCGGGATCGGGTTTGTCCAATGCCTCGCCATGATCCCTGGCACAAGCCGTTCGGGCGCGACGATCCTCGGTGCGCTGGCGATGGGCGTGGGCCGCAAGACCGCCGCGGAATTCAGCTTCTTCCTCGCGATCCCGACCATGCTGGGCGCGGCGACCGTCAAGATCCTTTCCGAGCCGGAAAAGCTGCTCGCCGGTGGCGGGCTGATCGGCTGGAGCGAGATCGCCATTGGCCTTGCCGCCGCGTTCCTGACCGCGCTGGTCGTGATCCGCGCCTTTGTCACCTATGTCAGCCGCTTCGGTTTTGCCCCTTTTGCATGGTATCGGATTGTCATCGGCAGCGCAGCGATTGCCTGGTTGCTGCTGCGCTAGGGCATTTGGCGCGGAACCAGCGGCGGGCTCGCGGGTTCTCGCACCAACGCAAGGCAAGTGGTTTAAAGGGAATTGAGCGACAGATGGCGGTTCTGGTGTTGATCGTGCTGGGAGTGACTTTGGGCTGGCTGGCCTCGATCCTCGCGCGCACCGAAGCGCCGGGGCAGATTTTCCGCCAGATCGGCGCGGGCGTGGTGGTCTCGCTGGTGGCAGGCGTTTTGCTCAATGACGGGACGATGCTGGGTAGCCTGTCGTTCCTCGCACTCGGCGCCGCATTGGCCGCAACCTGCGTGACGCTGGTGCTCTATCACGCGATCTTCACGCGCCGCCGCATCAAGGCCGAAGCCTGATCCTTTCTTAGACCGGCACTGCCCCGCTGCCGCGCCCGCCGCGCAGGTGATATTCCTGCGTCCCCCGGTGCAGCACATTATCGACATCGATCACCGCCGAGTTGGCATAGGTGAACCCGGCGGGCAGGCTGCGGTAGAGCCGGTCGAAATCGCGCTCCACCGTCTGGCGGTAGAGGTCGGCAAAGCTCTCGATCACGAAATAGGTCGGTTGCAGATCGCTGATGACGTAGTCGGTGCGCATCACCCGATCGACATTGAGCATGATGCGGTTGGGGCTTTCGGCCTCGACCGCGAACTTCGCCTCGGTCGGCCCCGAGAGGATGCCCGCGCCATAGGCCCTTACTTCCCCTGCTTCCTCGATCAGCCCGAACTCGACCGTGTACCAGTAAAGCGCGCCCAGCGCCTTCAGCCGGTTGTAGCGCATCGCCTTCCACCCGGCGCGGCCATATTCCTGCATGTAATCGGCATAGGTGGGATCGGTCAGCATCGGCACATGGCCGAAGACATCGTGGAAGACGTCCGGCTCCTCGATATAGTCGAAGGTCTCCCGCGTGCGGATGAAATTGCCCGCCGGGAAACGCCTGTTGGCAAGGTGCCAGAAGAACACGTGATCGGGGATCAGCATCGGCACCGGCACCACGCTCCACCCGGTGAGCGCGCCCAGTTCTTCCGACAGCACGCCGAAGTCGGGCACACCGCCCCGCCCGAGATCGAGCTTCTCCAGCCCCGCCAGAAAGGCCGAGCACGCCCGGCCCGGCAGCACCTCCATCTGGCGGGCGAAGAGATCGTCCCACACGGCGTGATCCTCAGGCGTATAGGCGGTCTGCGCGGGCTCCAGCCAGTCCTCGCCCACGTGCGCGGGGCGCGCCAGCGGCGCGGTGAAGACATCCGCTGCCATCTCTGGCAGGGTGGCGAAATCGGGGGTGGGGTCTGCAAGCGTGGCCATATGGTTGCAGATGATACTACCGTCGCCCGCGCATGACAAACGGGGAAGGATGCTCATGGGCATGAAGCGCAAGGAATATGAAGAAGCGCTCGAACCGCTGACGCTGGAACTGGTCAGCATGGCGCGGTGGGTCAAGGCTACGGCTGCGCGGGTGGTGGTGCTGTTCGAAGGGCGCGACACCGCGGGCAAGGGCGGGGCGATCAGCGCGGTGCGCCAGGAACTCAATCCGCGCCAGTGCCGCACGGTGGCGCTGACCAAGCCGACCGAGGCGGAGCAGGGCCAGTGGTATTTCCAGCGCTATGTCGCCCACCTGCCGACCGCCGGCGAGATCGTGCTGTTCGATCGCTCGTGGTACAACCGTGCGGGCGTCGAGAAGGTGATGGGCTACGCGGATGAAGCGCAGGTCGAGGCTTTCCTGAGGTCGGTGCCGCTGTTCGAAAAGCTGCTGGTGGATGATGGCATCCTGCTGTTCAAATACTGGCTCGCCGCCGATCAGGACAAGCAGGAGGAGCGCCTGCGCGAGCGGCTGGAGGATCCCCTGAAGCGCTGGAAACTCTCTCCCATCGATCTCGCCGCGCGCGCGAAATATGACGATTACACCAAGGCGCGCGAGGCGATGCTGAAGGCGACCCACACCGATCACGCGCCGTGGACGCTGGTCGATTTCAACGATCAGCGGCGCGGGCGGCTGACGCTGGTGCGCGACCTGCTCTCGCGCATTCCCGATACGCACGAGGAGCCCGAGGCGATCGACTTCCCCGAGCTGGGCCGGGAGCCCGCCAAGGAGAAGTACAAGGTGCTCAAGCCGATCCCCAACTGGGAGGGCTAGTTCCCCCTCCCTTGAGGGAGGGGGTCAGGGGGTGGGTGTACCACGCTCGATCAGAGGCCGAACCCCCACCCCCAACCCCTCCCCACGGGGAGGGGAGTTAAAGGCTCGCACTCGCTGCCGTCACCTGTCGCCCGTCTGCGGCGAAGGCGGCAAGTTCATAGCCATCGGTGCTTTTCTTCATCACCAGATGCAGCGGCTCGCCCGCGATGGCGGGGGAGAGGCCGCGAAACTGGAACGTCCGCAGGCGGTTCTCGCCAAGCTCGCGCGCCGCAAGTTGCAGCAGCAGGCTCGCGGTCAGCGGGCCATGCACGACCAGCCCACGGTAGCGCTCGACCTCTTCGGCATAGGGCGCATCGTAGTGGATGCGGTGGGTGTTGAAGGTCAGCGCCGAATAGCGGAACAGCAGCCGCGGATCGGGGATGAGGGTGCGGTGCGCATCCCAGCCTTCGGGCGCAAAACGCCCGTCACCCAGCGGCGGCGGGCTGAGCGGCGCATCGGGCGCGGCGGGTTCGCGGTAAACCAGCGTCTGCGTCTCGATCACCGCCACGGTGCCGTTGGCCTTCGTGGTGTGTTCAACATCAACAAAGGCGAGCGGGCCGGTGGAGCCTTCCTTCTCGCTGATCGAAGCAACGCGGCTGACGCGCTCGATCACCGCTCCGATGGCAATGGGGGCGTGAAAGGCGATCTTGGAGGACGCCCACATCCGGCGCGGCATGGGAAAGGGCGGCAGAAAGCTGTCGGGCGAATCGTCGCGCGCCGGGTGGCCGTCTTCGCCGAGCGCGGCGGTCGGGGCTTCGGGGGTGCACAGCGCGAAGTGGATACCCTGCGGCATGATCGCGGGATGGGGGCGCGGCAGATCAAAGGTGGCGAGCCACCGCGCGGCCAGCCCCTCGTCCAGCCGGTCCTTGGCGCGAGCTTCGCGCCCGATCCACGCCTCGAAGCTCATGCGGCGCGCTCGAACACCGCCGCGATCCCCTGACCGCCGCCGATGCACATGGTCTCGAGCCCGTAGCGCACGCCGCGCCGGTGCATCTCGTGCGCCATGTCAGCAAGGATGCGCCCGCCGGTCGCCCCGATGGGGTGGCCGAGGCTGATGCCCGATCCGTTGACGTTGAGGATGTCGCAGCGCGAATCGTCCGCGCTCCAGCCCCAGCCCTTGAGCACGGCGAGCACCTGCGGGGCGAAGGCCTCGTTGAGTTCGACGAGGCCGATATCGTCCCACGAATAGCCGCGCCGTTCGAACAGGCGTTCCACGGCAGGCACAGGGCCGATGCCCATGCGCGAGGGGTCGCACCCCGCCGCCGCCCAGCCGCCGAACCACAGCATCGGGGTGAGGCCTAGTTCCTCGAGCTTGTCTTCCGCGACCACGAGACAGGCGGCCGCCGCATCGTTCTGCTGGCTGGCATTGCCGGCGGTGACTATCGCCTCGGGGTCACGGCGCAGGTCGATGGGGGCGAGCTTGCCGAGGGTCTCCATCGAGGCGTCGGTGCGGTAGCCTTCGTCATGGTCGAACACCACCGGATCACCCTTGCGGCTCGGGATGGTGACGGGGACGAGCTGCTGCACGAACTTGCCCTCGGCCCACGCCTGCGCCGCATTCTGGTGCGAGCGGACCGCGAAGGCATCGGCCTCTTCGCGGGTGATGCCGTAATCCTTGGCGAGGTTTTCGGCGGTCTCGATCATCCCGGTGATCACCCCGAAGCGTTCGACCGGCTGGCTCATCACCCGGCCGCGGCTGAGACGGTCATGGAGCACCATGTCGCCCATCCGCACGCCTCCGCGCGCGGCGAGGGTGTAGTGCTCGACATTCGACATGGATTCGACCCCGCCCGCGACCACGACATCGGCCATCCCGGTCTCGACCATCATCGCCGCCGTCGCCACCGCCTGCACGCCGGAACCGCAGCGCCGGTCGAGCTGGAAGCCGGGGACTTCGATGGGAAGGCCCGCCGCGAGCCAGCTCCAGTGGCCGATGGCAGGCGCCTCGCCATTGCCGTAGCCTTGCGAGAAGACCACGTCGTCCACCCGCGCCGGATCGATGCCGGATCGCTCCATCAGCGCCTTGAGGATCACCGCGCCCAACTGGCCCGCGTTGAGGCTCGAAAGCCCGCCGAGGAACTTGCCCACGGGCGTGCGCAGGGGCGAAACGATAGCGGCTCTACGTGCCATAAAATCTCCGTTCGTGCTGAGCTTGTCGAAGCACTGTTTTTCTTCTGTCCCGACGCCCCAAAGAAGGACGGCCCTTCGACAAGCTCAGGGCGAACGGGTGGTGTGTTGGTCGCTCAAAGCCACTGTCCCCGCATCGACCAGCTTGCCGATCGCGCCGGAACTCAGCCCCAGTTTATCCGCCAGCACTTCTTCGGAATGCTGCCCGAGGTAGGGCGCAGGTGCGGGGTCGCCCGCCTCGCGGCCCGGCAGGTTCGCGAAGCTGCGGGTGGCAGGATAATGGAAGCCCGATGGGTTGGCGGGAGCGGGGCCGAACAGCGGGTTGTTCGCCACCAGCTGCGCGTCATTCGCCGCCTCGTAGGCTGTGCGATAGCGCTCGAAGGTGCAGGTCTCGGCGGCCATGCGCTGCGCCAGCGCGGCATAATCCATGCCGTCCGCCGCCTGCTGGAACAGATCGAACAGCGCGTGCCGGTGATGGAAGCGCGGGGTGTCCCCGTCGGCGAAGCGGACGCCGTGTTTGGCCTCGAGCGCGGCGATGCCTGCTTCGACCCCGAAGGCTTTGATCAGCCCGCTCCACTGCTTGGGCGTGAGCGCGGCGACCATGAAGCGCACCCCGTCCTTGGCCCGGAAATCCCGCCCGAACGCGCCCCAGATCGCATTGCCGAGCCGTTCCCGGTCCCCGCCGCGGTAGAGCACCTCGGCCATCAACCCGGCATTCGCCATGGTGCCGATGGCGACATCGCCCAAGGGCAGGCGCACCTCGCTGCCCTCGCCTGTCCGGTCGCGGTGGCGCAGCGCGGCGAGCATGGCGAAGGCGCCATAGGCCCCGGTGATGAAGTCCCATGCCGGGAGCACCTGGTTGACCGGCGGGGCAGTGGCCGGGTCCCAATCCTCGGGCCCGCACATCAGCGGGTATCCGGCGGCGGCGTTGACGGTGAAGTCCATCGCCTGCCGCCCGTCATGCCAGCCCATGACGCGCAAGGAGACCATGTCCGCGCGTTTCGCTTGCATAGCGCCGTGGGAGAGGAAGCTCTGTTCGGGCAGGTTGGTGATGCACTGGCCGACCTTGGCCGCCAGCTCCACCAGCAGTTCGCGACCCTCGCCCGATTGCAGATCGAGCGCGACCGACTTCTTGGCGCGGTTCAGGTTCTCCCAGCTCAGCGAGCGCCCCTCGCGGGTGAGCATATAGCGGTTGTAATCGAGCCCGCCTGCCTTGTGATCAACGCGGATCACCTCCGCACCCAGCTGGGCGCAGTAGAGCCCGGCGGTGGGCGAGGCGACGAAGCTCGAGACTTCGACGATGCTCAGGTCATCAAGGAGGTTGTACATCTCAGGCGTTGGCCGCCCACTCGCGCAGCATGTGCTTGGCGATCTGGAGCTGGAGGATCTGCGTCGTGCCTTCGTAGATGCGGTAGATGCGCGCATCGCGGAAGAAGCGCTCGGCGTCGTATTCGGCCAGATACCCCGCGCCGCCATAGATCTGCACCACCCGGTCAACCACGCGGCCGCACATTTCGGAGGCGAAGACCTTGAAGGCGGCCGCCTTGACGAGGATGTTCTCGCCCCGGTCGGCGCGCGCGGTGACGTCCTTCATCATCGCCTCGGCCGCGTAGATCTCGATCTCGCTATCGGCGAGCATCTGCTGGATCAGCTGGAAGTTGGCGATCGGCTCGCCAAAGGCCTTGCGCTCGTTGGCGTAGCGCAGCGCCGAATCGAGCGCGCGGCGGGCATAGCC
>Ga0163108_10004119_pt1 | contig 10296 bp, 10 predicted proteins | sample Fk1155metaG_FD_109644 | JGI IMG/M metagenome (GOLD analysis project Ga0163108, IMG submission 109644) | Marine microbial communities from the Central Pacific Ocean - Fk160115 155m metaG | ecosystem: Environmental > Aquatic > Marine > Oceanic > Photic zone | place: The Central Pacific Ocean...
TTCTTCAGGCTTTGACTTTAAAAACCCTAATGAAATAGCTAGATGTGGTTGTGGAGAAAGTTTTTCTGTCTCATCATAAGTTAAATGAAATCAATAAAATTCTATAAAAAACTTTTTTGGCTAAAATCAAGTAAATTTAAATTGAGGTGTGCAGAATATTATTTATTTAATTGCACCCCCAAAGCTGATATTCTTATAATCCCTGGTTTAAGTGAATTTATTGAACGCTACGATTTAGTAGCAGAGCGCCTTGTTAATCAAAACTTACGAGTTGCAGTCTTAGATTTACCTGGTCAAGGATTATCCACTAGATTTGGAAACCCAAAAACAGTAATTCATTTAGATAAATTTAGTTATTATCTAGAATCAATGCATTTGATAATTAAGTCATTAAAATTTGGAAGTAAACGTCCTTTAATATTTTTTGGACATTCATTGGGTGGATTTTTATCTCTGTATTATCAAACTCAATTAAATCATGTTAATCCAAATTTTTCAATAGCAATGGCACCAATGATGGGTTTGCCTGTTTCAAAATCATTATCAATCATAATTATTTTTATTAATAAATTATTACATTTAATAAATTTTTCTAACATTGGCTTTAATAATCATTTAGCTGCATTCGCAGCATTTATTGGGTTTGCAGGTAAAAACGTTAGGTCAAGCGTATCAAAAGCATCAGACTATTGGAAAGATAAAGAAAATATTAATTACTTTGGTGAAGAAGTCTCTTCTGAAGCAATCAGTCACTTCAACCAAAACAATGATTTGGATACAAAAGGTCCAAGTTGGAATTGGGTATCCAATGCATTAAAGGAATGTAAAGTTTTGTTTGATGACATTAAAAACAATAGTATAAAATCACCAATTTTAATGATTATTGCTGATGATGAATATGTAACTGATCCACAAGCTCAAAAACTTGCAATTAAGTTGCTAGACAATGTGGAACAAATCAATTTACCATCATGCAGGCATGATATTCTCCATGAGAAAGACGAAGTTAAAAAGAAATTTTGGTGCTCAGTTGATGGATTTATAACGAAGAACTTAAGTTAGAAATTGTTCTTTCATTATACGTTCATCAAGACTATGCCCAGGGTCATGAAGCATAGTTAGAGATTTAGTTCTATCAGCACATATTTCAATTTTTTTAATGTTCCTTACCTCAATATTATCTGCAGTAGCACTCACTGATCTTCTTTTGTAGTCAATAACATCTATTCTGATTTTAACATTTTCTGGAAGAAGAGCACCTTTCCATCTTCTTGGTCTGAAAGCACTTATTGGAGTTAAGGCTAAAATATTTGCATTTAAAGGTATAATTGGTCCATGGGCAGATAAATTGTAGGCTGTGCTGCCAATAGGCGTGGAAACTAATATACCATCACAAACTAGTTCATTAAGCCTTTCTTTTTTATCTATAGTTATTTTTAAATGCGCAGCTTGGTGAGTTTGCCTTGACAGAGAAACTTCATTTACAGCTAGTTCTGAAATTGTTTTATCGTTAGAATCTAAAGCCTTCATTATTAATGGATGCATTATGACCTTATTTGCATTTTTAACTCTTTCTTCTAACTTTACTATAGACAGTTCATTCATCAAAAAACCAACATTTCCTTTATTCAAACCAAATACAGGTATGCTTGTTTTAATACTATTCCTCAACGCTTTTAGGAGCATTCCATCTCCACCAATAGCAACCAAAATATCAGAGTGATTTAAACTTGTTTGGTTATATTTTTTAATAAATTTATTTAAAGTGATTTTTGCTTCCGGGTTTTCAGAGGAAATAAAATGAAAGCGCATAAATTATAATCCAAATTAATTATCTATTTTTTTAAAAAGTAGTATTGCGTTTATATAAGTCATTGTTAATTATAGGGTATGAACAATAAACTTATTAATAAAACTAATACATTTAATTCATTGGTTTTACAACCTAATCCAGAAGATAATAAACTTACAAAAAAAGTTAATGGGACCAATGAGCAGGAAGAAAAAGTGGAGATATCGGTTGTAGTTGAAAAACCTTTGACAATATATCTAAATTCTCAGGAAATTGTTACCACCATGACACTTGGTGACATGCCTAAAGAACTATCTGTTGGTTATTTACTCAATCAAAATATGTTAAATAAGAATGATGATATTTTGTCAGTTGAATATGATGATGAATTAGATGTTGTTGTGGTTAGAACAAAAAGAAAAACAAATTACGAGAAAAAGCTTACAAAGAAAATTAGAACCAGCGGATGCGCTGTAGGCACTGTATACGGCGATATGATGGAAGTTTTCTATGTTATCAAGTTAAACAATAAATCAATTGTTAAATCTAGCTGGATGAAAAACATATCTAAAAGAATAACAGAAATACCTAGTTTATACCTAAAGGCAGGCGCAATACACGGATGTGCTATAAGTTCAGAAGATAAAATTCTTACATACGTTGAGGATGTTGGAAGACATAATGCGGTAGATAAGATAGCTGGGTGGATGTTATTAAACAATATAGAAGGAAGGGATAAAATATTTTATACAACGGGAAGGCTTACTTCAGAAATGATCATCAAAACCGTTCAAATGGAAATCCCTATATTACTTTCACGCTCTGGTTTTACAGAAAGTGGAGTATCTTTATCAAAAGAAGCAAATTTAACTCTTATTGGAAGAATGAAAGGGAAAAGATTTATAGTTTTATCTGGAATTCATAGAGTTAAGTTTGATGAAAATTAGATTTAATATGGCCCTATTTAGGTGAAATAAATGATTGGTTGTGTAATCATGGCTGGCGGAAAATCTTCAAGAATGAATTGTATAGATAAAACCTTGATGAAAATTAAAGAGCACACTTTGTTATCTTTAACTATTAATAAAATTACACCACAAACCAACAATATTATATTAAACTCTAATCATGACCCATCAATATTTAAAAATTATAACATTAAAGTCATCAAAGACATCATATCAAACCAACCTGGTCCATTAGCTGGAATTTTAACAGGGATAGAATGGTTTTATAAGAATAATACAAATATTAAATGGGTAGTAAGTGTCCCTGTCGATAGTCCATTTTTTCCAAATAATTTAATTAATAAATTATTTGAAGCTGTAATTAAGTCTAAGAAATTGATTGGTGTGTCAAGTTCCAATGGAAGAAATCACCCAGTTTTTTCAATCTGGCACATTTCATTAATGCAACCATTACAAGAAGCTCTTAATAACAATATTAGAAAGATTGATTTATTTACTAAATCATATAATCCTACAGTAGTTGATTTTTCTTCTTCTGTTGATCCCTTTTTTAATATAAACACTCCAGAAGATTTAAAAATTGCAAATAATTTGTTTGCTAAAGGATCAAAATGAAACATATTCAAAATATATCCTATCTTCCTATAGTTAAAGATTTATGTAATTCTTATAAAGATGGCATTGATAGATTTTTGAATAATATTTCTAATGAATTTAATGAAGCTGTAAATCTTATTTTAAAAGCTAAAGGACATGTTGTTGTTAGTGGCATGGGAAAGTCTGGTCATGTTGGAAGAAAAATTTCTGCCACTTTAGCTTCAACAGGAACTCCTAGCTTTTTTCTTCATCCAGCTGAAGCCATTCATGGTGATTTAGGTATGGTTAAAAAGGATGATATGGTAATTTTAATTTCATATTCGGGAGAAACCGAAGAAATTATTAAACTATTGCCTTCATTAAAACACTTAAAAGCTAATGTTATTTCCTTAACTGGAAAAACTGATAGTACAATAGCAAATTTCTCAAATACGAATATTGACGTTTCCATTGATAGAGAAGCATGCCCTTTAAATTTAGCTCCAACAACTTCATCCATGCTGACGATGTCTGCTGGTGATGCAATTTCAGTTGCGGTTATGCATGCCAGGGGCTTTGCGGAGGAAGATTTTGCGTTAACTCATCCTGGTGGATCTTTAGGAAAAGGTTTAACTGAAACTGTTGCCGACAATATGATCACAAGAAATCTTCCATTGTTAAAAGATAATCAATTAATCAATGATGCTATAATTGCTATGACTGAGAGTAAATTGGGTCTAGCTGTTATTCACGAAAACAATATATTAAAAGGGATCATAACAGACGGGGACTTAAGAAGGTTGCTGATAACAAACAAAGATATTTCCAAAATAAAAGTTAAGGAAGTTATGAGTGTAAATCCTTTAACTATTTCAAAGGAAACATTAATGATTAATGCAAAATCAAAAATGTTAGAATCAAAGGTTCAAGCATTGGTAGTTACAAATCAAAAAAACCTAATTCAAGGTATTATTCAAATATATTAAAATGAAATTATCTGATTTTGACTTTGAATTACCTTCAGATCTTATAGCTCAAAATCCTGTGTATCCTAGGGATACATCCAAAATGTTAGTTATAAATCAAAATAAATTTGATGATCAACGATTTTATGATTTACCTAATTTTATTACTAAAAGTGATTTGGTGATATGCAATAATACAAAGGTATTAGCCTCAAGATTAGTCGGAAGAAGAGATAATACATCCATTCAAATTACATTACACAAACAGAACAATAATGAAGCTTGGCATGCGTTTGCTAAGCCTGCAAAAAAGTTAAAAATAAATGACAGTCTTAAATTTCAATCATTAAATGCAAAAATAATAGATAAATTAGAAATGGGTGAAATTTTAATAAAATTTGAATGTAATAATGATGAACTATTTAAAAAATTATCTGAAATAGGTAAAATGCCCTTACCCCCATATATTAAAAGAAATGAAACCAATAAATCTGATGATAATTTTAATTATCAAACAGTGTTTGCTAAAAATTTAGGTGCTGTTGCTGCTCCAACTGCTGGACTACACTTTACTAATGAGCTTTTAAAAACATTTAGAAACAACAAAATAAACATTGATTATGTTACTTTGCACGTAGGTGCGGGAACCTTTTTACCTGTTAAAACTGAAAATATTAATAGCCATAAAATGCATAGTGAATGGGGGGAAGTTTCAAATCAAGTTGTAGAAAAAATAAATAATTGCAAAAGAAATGGAGGAAAAATAATATCGATAGGAACCACTACACTACGTATACTTGAGACGGCTTTTGCTAAAAGCAAAGGAATATTAAAACCATATTCTGGACATACTAATATTTTTATAAAACCAGGTTACAATTTTAATTCTACAGATATATTATTGACAAATTTTCACCTACCAAAATCTACGTTATTAATGTTGGTATATGCTTTTGGTGGCATTAAAAATATTAAAAGTGCTTACCAATATGCTATTGAAAATAAATATAGATTTTTTTCATATGGAGATTGTTGTCTAATTAGGAAAAACAATGAATGAATTTAATTTTAAGATAATAAAACTTCATAATCAATCCAGGTTGGGAAAACTATCAACTGCACACGGAGAAATAGATACCCCAGTTTTTATGCCAGTTGGAACAGCTGCCACTGTAAAAGCTTTAAAAGTTGAAGACATAAAGGCAAGTAATTCTCAAATTATTTTAGCAAATACTTATCATCTAATGCTACGGCCAGGAGAAGAAGTCATTAATCTACTTGGTGGATTAAGAAAGTTCATGAATTGGTCTGGACCTATTCTAACTGATTCTGGAGGGTTTCAAGTGATGTCATTAGGAAAATTAAGATCTATTAGTGAAGATGGGGTTACTTTCAAATCACAACTAGATGGTTCTATTTATGATTTGACGCCAGAAAGAAGTATTAAAATACAATACTTATTAGGTTCAACGATTACAATGTGTTTTGATGAATGTACATCTTGGCCTTCTACATTTGAAGATGCAAAAACCTCAATGGAGTTATCAATGAGATGGGCTCAACGATCATTAGAAACTTATGTGGAGAGAAAAGGTCATGCAATTTTTGGTATTATTCAAGGAAGCACATACCCAGAATTAAGAGAAACTTCATCTAAATTATTACAAGGTTTAAATTTTCCCGGTTATGCAATTGGTGGATTAGCGGTAGGTGAAGGAAGAGATTTGATGTTTAAAACTTTAGATAATACAGTTCCAATAATAGACCAGTCAAAACCAAGGTATTTAATGGGTGTTGGTAAACCAGAGGATATTATAGGAGCAGTAAAAAGAGGCATAGATATGTTTGATTGCGTTTTACCTACTCGATCAGGAAGAAATGGACAAGCGTTCACCTCCAGAGGCGAAGTAAACATTAAAAATGCGCGTCATACAAAGGACCCAAGACCTCTTGATACTAATTGCCATTGCAACACCTGCAATCATTATAGCAGGGGTTATTTGCATCACTTATTCAAAGCCAATGAAATTTTAGGACTAATTCTATTATCTGATCACAATATTAACTTTTATCAGTCCATGATGAAGCAAATTAGAGATTCCATTAAAAACGAAAATTTTGAGACTTTTTCTGATAGTTTTTTAACAAAAAGATCAGCTGGAGACATTGAAGAATTATAATCTTTTATTATGTCTGATTTAAACTTTATAAATGATTTAGCTAAAGAAAATGGTTTTAGCGTTGTAGGGGTTACTAATGCTGAAACTTCTAAGTTAACTCAATCAAGATTAGATGAATTTATTCAAAATAAATATCATGGAAACTTAAAATGGCTAGAAGATAAAAAGGAATTTAGAAAATCGCCAAAAAATTTATGGCCAAACGCTAAATCAGCAATTATTTTTGGCTTTAACTATGGCCCCAAGAATAATCCATTACCTGAAATAAAGCAAAGCAGTAAGGGGTTTGTTGCGGTTTATGCTAGACGTAAAGACTACCATACAGTTTTGAAAGGTAGGTTAAAACAAATTTCCAATAAATTAGCATCTAAATACAAAACTAATATCAAGGTTTTTGTTGATACTGCGCCAATCATGGAAAAACCTCTAGCGAACGAAGCAGGCATTGGATGGTTAGGGAAACATACAAATTTGGTAAGCAAGAAGTATGGCTCATGGTTGTTATTAGGAGTTATTTTGATTGAAAAAAAATTGAATATCAGTAACAAACATGAAGATAATTGTGGTTCATGCAATAAATGTATCAATATTTGCCCTACAAGAGCTATAATAGAGCCTTATAAATTAGATGCAAGAAAATGTATTTCTTACCTAACTATAGAACATAAGGATCAAATTCCTCTTAACTTAAGGAAATTTGTTGGAAATAGAATTTTTGGATGTGATGATTGCCTTGCTATATGCCCTTGGAATAACTTTGCCAGTGAATCAAAGGATATTAAGTTAAAGGAAAATAAAGAAATAAACCTTTTGCCATTAGAAAAATGGCTATCATTAAATGACAGTGAATTTAGATCCTTTACATCTGGGACCAGCATTAAAAGAACGGGTTATATTAGGATGATGAGAAACTGTTTAATAGCAGCAGGCAATTCAAAAGATAAGTCATTGATAAAATATGTGAAGTTACATCTAAATTCTAAAAATGACATCCTAAGAGGATCTTCTATTTGGGCATTACGTCAATTATTAAAGATAAATGAATTTAATATTTTAAAAAATAAATTTCTTCCAATTGAAATGGTAACTAGTATTAGAGATGAATGGATATAAAAATGATTTTACTGTTGCCATATTTTATAATTTCATAATAATAATATTTTATTTTTTAAAGGGAATTAATTATGTCCATAAAACAACCTTATGTCTTATTTTTAGGAGATGCGTCAGATCCTTTAGCAGCTAAAGTGGCTCAAGGCATTAATGATTGGAGGCCTGGCTTATCGGTAGGTCAAATAACGCTTCCTGATTGTAATGCTGATATGGGTTTAAAAAATATATCTGTTAAGGAAGCCGTTTCTTTAGGTGCTAAAACCTTGGTTATTGGAGTTGCTAACCGTGGAGGTGTTATTTCTAGTAAATGGATGGATGTATTAAAAGAAGCTATAACCGCTGGTTTAGACATAGCTTCTGGTTTACATAACCTTTTAAGAGACGAAGATGAGTTAGTTAACCTTTCGAAAAAGTTTAATACTAATTTAGTAGATGTAAGAGTTCCAGTTGTTGATTATCCAATCGCAAATGGAATAAAAAGAGCAGGCAAAAGATGTTTAGCTGTTGGAACAGATTGCTCAATAGGAAAGATGTATACTGCAATTTCTTTAGAAAAAGAAATGAAAAATATTGGACTAAAAGCAACTTTTAGAGCTACTGGCCAAACAGGAATATTAATCACTGGTAATGGTGTACCTCTTGACGCTGTTATTGCAGACTTCATGGCAGGATCTATTGAATATTTAACGCCTGATAATGACCCAGATCATTGGGATATCATAGAAGGGCAGGGAAGCTTATTCCACCCATCTTATTCTGGAGTTACAATGGCTCTAATACATGGAGGGCAACCAGACGCTTTAATACTTTGCCACGAACCAACTCGTTCTCACATGAGAGGACTTCCAGGATATTCTCTTCCAAGCCTTGAAGAGCTAAATGACATGGCTTTAAAAATGGCTAAGGTAGTAAACAATAATGTCAAAGTTGTAGGTATTTCAGTTAACACTTCTGGAATGGCAAAAGATAAAGCAATTGAATATTTATCTTCAGTAGAAGATAAAATGAAACTACCAACTGTTGATCCAGTTTTAATAGGCACTTCAAGAATAGCAGAACAGTTAGCTAATTTTTAAAATTATGAAAATCGAAGCAAATGTTGATATTTTTACCTTAAAAAAGGTCTTTACTATTTCTAGAGGCTCAAGAACAGCAGCTGAAGTAGTAACTGTGAAGTTAACAAAAAACAATATTTTTGGCTTTGGTGAATGTGTGCCCTATAAAAGGTACGATGAAACAGTAGATAGTGTTATAAAACAAATAAATGAACTAGGACCCATTAAAAATAGAGTAGAATTAAATAATTTACTTCCTCCAGGTGCAGCAAGAAACGCTTTAGATTGTGCTTTTTGGGATTTGGAGGCAAAATTAAATAATACTTCAGTTGAAAGTTTGTTAAGTATAAAAACCCTTCCTCTTATTACTTCTTACACTCTATCGATTGACACGCCTGAAATAATGGGACAAGAAGCGAAGAAAAATTCGAATTTTCCAATATTAAAAATAAAATTGGGAGGAGGGGAAGAGGATTTAGACAGAATTAAGTCAATTAGATTGGCAGCCCCTAACACAAAAATAATCGTTGATGCCAATGAAGGTTGGACCCTTAATGAGTATAAAAAACTAATTCCTCATTTTGTTGAATTCGATATAAAGATGATTGAACAACCTTTCCCTGCTGGAAACGATGAAGATTTAAAAAACATTGATAGACCAATTCCTATATGTGCTGATGAAAGTTGTCACGATAGTGCTAGTTTAGATAAATGCATAGGAAAATATGATGTTGTTAACATAAAATTAGATAAAACTGGTGGTCTAACAGAAGCTTTAAAACTTAAAATTAAAGCGAAGCAACTTGGTTTTGAAATTATGGTAGGATGCATGATTGGATCTTCATTGGCAATGGCTCCTGCAATACTTGTAGCGCAAGGAGTTAAATGGGTCGATTTAGATGGCCCTTTACTTTTGTCAAAAGATAGGGAGTATCCTTTGCATATAGATGGAAGTAAAATACATCCACCTTCAACGGAATTATGGGGATAATTTATGAAAGATAGAATTGTGTATGTAAATGGAAAATATTTAAATGAAACTGAAGCAAAAGTCTCGATTTTTGACAGAGGTTTTCTTTTTGCAGACGCAGTGTATGAAGTCACGGCTGTTATTAATGAAAAAATTATTGAATGGGAAGGGCACATAAAAAGATTAAACCGGTCATTAAGTGAACTTGATATGAAAGTTCCGATGAACCCAAATGGATTATTGAAAATTCATTCTAAATTAATAAAACAAAATAACTTAAAAGAAGGTTTAATTTACTTGCAAATCACTAGAGGTGAAGCTGACCGTGATTTTAATTACCCTGACAATGCAAAACAAACGGTTGTTCTATTTACTCAAGTTAAATCTTTAGCAGAATCAAATATTGCAACAAATGGATTAAAAATTATTTCAGTACCAGATATTCGTTGGGGCAGAAGGGATATTAAAACTGTCCAATTGTTAGCACCATCAATGTGTAAAATGATGGCAAAGAATGCTGGAAAGGATGATGCTTGGATGTTCCAAGATGGGCATATTACTGAGGGCACTTCAAATAATGCTTACATTATTACAAAGCAAAATGTTTTAGTTACACGAAACCTTTCAAATAATATCCTTGCTGGCGTAACTAGATTGTCTATTTTAAAGTATGCAAA
>Ga0163108_10004121_pt1 | contig 10293 bp, 11 predicted proteins | sample Fk1155metaG_FD_109644 | JGI IMG/M metagenome (GOLD analysis project Ga0163108, IMG submission 109644) | Marine microbial communities from the Central Pacific Ocean - Fk160115 155m metaG | ecosystem: Environmental > Aquatic > Marine > Oceanic > Photic zone | place: The Central Pacific Ocean...
AGACTTGATAGAAATTGGTCACCATTTCCTAAAATAACACTTGGCCTTATAATTATTGAGTTCTCTAACTCTTTAGTAATTAGTTCTTCTGTTTTAGAAATTATCTCATTGCGCAAAGTTGATCTTTTTTCTGTGCCTAATCCTGAGAAAAAAATAAATTTTTTAATAGAACGCGATCCCTTTGTAATTCCAATTAATTCTGAATTAAATTTAAAAATTGACTTATTTAAAAGTGGCTCTTTTGACTCCCAAGAGGTTTTTAAATTAATACATACATCAGAACTATTAATCACAGATAAGAGTTTAGGATTTTTTAAAGAAGTGAAATGAAAAGGTATTATTTGTCCAATTGTTCCTAAAAGTCTTAAATTAGCTTCATTAATTTGCCTTTGATAAGGAACAGTAATTTTGTAGCCTTTTTTTGCAAAAGATCTTATTAGGTTTTTTCCAACGTAACCCGATCCACCAAATATAATTATAGATTTCATGATTTTTATAGAGTTTGATGCTATAACAACTTAATTATTTGAAATAAAGAATAAATAAATTACTGATGAAAATAAAGTATTATGAAAATGATTTGCCTGAAAAATTAGATTTAGGTGATATTGTTGCTATTGACACTGAAACCATGGGCTTAAATCCAGCAAGAGACAGGTTATGCTTAGTGCAGTTATCAAGTGGTAATGGAATTTGTCATCTTCTAAAAATTATAGATTTAAGAAAAAAGCCTAATAATTTAATTAAGCTACTTAATAACAACAAAATTACTAAAATTTTTCATTTTGCACGATTTGATGTAGCAATCTTAAAGTATACTTATAAAATTAATATAAGAAACGTCTACTGTACTAAAATTGCCTCAAAAATTGTTAGAACTTATACTGACAAACATGGATATAAGGATCTGTGTAAAGAACTATTAAACGAAACAATTTCTAAAACTGAACAATCATCAGATTGGGGGGGTAAACTGTCTAAAGAACAAAAACAATATGCCGCAACAGATGTTTTATTTCTCCACCAACTTAAGAAACAATTGGACGTAATGCTTCAACGTGAAAATAGAGTGGGTATTGCTAAAGCTTGTTTTGAATTTATATCTTACCGAACTGATCTTGATTTGAATGGATGGCAAGATGTAGATATATTTAAGCATTAAGATGATAAAATCTAAAATAATAAATAGAGCCAAAAAAACTCTCTCAACTGAAATTAAGGAAGTACATAAACTTTCAAAAATTTTAAATGATAACTTTTACAAAGCAGTTATTCTTCTGAGTAAAGTAAAAGGAAGGGTAATTGTAACAGGAATAGGGAAAAGTGCGCATATTGGTAATAAAATTGCAGCAACATTAACATCTACTGGAACTCCTTCTTATTTTATACATGCCACAGAGGCAAGTCATGGAGATTTAGGGGGTATTAAGAAAAATGATTGTATTTTAGCAATCTCAAATTCAGGAGAAACTTCTGAGTTAAATAACATTATTAATTACTCAAAAAGATTTACTATTCCCCTCATAAGTATTTCCAGCAATGCAAAAAGCTTACTTAATAAAAACTCTACGATTGGCATTGTTTATAAAAAACCAATGGAAGCATGCCCTTTAAATTTAGCACCCACTAGCTCAACAACAGTTTCATTAGTTATCGGTGACTGCTTGGCTATGGCGCTTTTAGAATTTAAAGGATTTAATAGTAGTCAATTTAAAAATATTCACCCTGGGGGAAATTTAGGGAAAGATCTAAAAAAAATATCTGACATTATGCATATTGGTAAATCTTTACCACTGGCAAAAGATACAGATAAAATGACAAAAACATTAATTACAATGACGAAAAAGAGTTTTGGTTGCATAGGTGTAATCAACAAAGGAAAAAAATTAATAGGTATTATTACAGATGGAGATTTAAGAAAAAAAATGAATAATAAACTACTTAACCTAACTGCTGCCGAAATTATGACCCAAAAACCAACTACGGGTGATAAAAATATGCTTGTTGGTGAAGTAATTAATATTATGAATAGCAAAAAAATTACTAATTTGTTTATATGTGAAAAAAATAAACCTATAGGAATTATTCATATCCATGATTTATTAAGATTGAGTAGCTAAATTGAATATTATATTATCTTTAAATAAAAAAATATTTCTTTATCTAACGTTTTTTTTACTGATAATGATTTCTCTTATTCTATTTTCTATTTATTTTAATTCAATCACAAAAAATCAAGAATTAAATAAATATGAAAAAAAAATAGCAGATATTACTAAACCTAAATTTTCAATTAATGGTGAGAAACAAAAAATTTCAATAACTGCAAATGAAGGTAATTTTTTAACTGACGATGAAATTTTATTAGAGCAAAATGTAATTTTTCAATCGAACAAGTTTAAAATATACAGTGATAATGTAGTTTTTAATAAAAAAAATTTAGTCGCATCCAGTAAAGATAAATCAAAATTTATTTCAGATACGGCCCAAATAAATTCAATTGGCTTTGATATTATTGAAAATGGTTCAATAATAAACTTTAAAGGAAAAACTCATTTAATTTTAAAGTAAAATGAAAAAATATATAACTTATATTTTCTTAATAATAATAGTTTTAAAACCAGCGATTGGAAGAAATGCTGGAGAGACAGAAATTACTACTGAAGAAGGAATTGAAGTTTTTCAAAATGATAAATACTATTTATTAAAAAAAAATGTAGAGATTCTCTCTGATGAATTTAATCTTAGAGGTCAGATTGTAAAAATTTATTTTGAAAAAGATTTGTATGATATTAAAAAAATAGTAGCTAATGATAAAGTTAACTTTGAGTCAGATATTAATAAAATTAATGGATACGGTGAAGATGTTGTTATTAAAATGGATGAGCAAGAAATTATTATAAATGGTAATAATTCAAAACTGTATTTAGAAAATACAGAGATGTATTCTAATGGTGAGATCAAAGTAAATAATTTAAAAGGTTCTTTTTTTATAAATGGACCAGAGTCAAAATTAATAAGTGATGGGTTTTATATAAGTGGATATAAAATTGACGGATCATTCGAAATAATTAATGAAAAAAGAGATGTTAGCAAACTGTTTGTTGAAGATGATAAAGAAATTAATATTAAAACAGATGATATTATTATGTATTCTAAAAAAGCAGTTTATAATAAAAAAAATTCAATAATTGAATTATATGAAAATGTAAAAATTAATCGAGAAAATGAAATTATTACAGGTGATTATGGTATATTTAATACTGAAAAAAAATCCTATAAAGTCTCATCAAATAATTCAAAAAAAGTAAAGGCTATTTTATTAAATGGAAATGAATAAATTTCAATTATTAGATGATGGACTTATTATAAAAAAAGTTTCAAAAACTTATGGTAATAAAGTAGTTGTTAGAGATGTAAGTTTATCAATTAAAAGAGGAGAGGTAGTTGGTTTATTGGGTCCTAATGGTGCTGGCAAAACAACAACTTTTTATATGATAGTTGGTTTAGTTAAGCCAGATGGGGGATCTATAATTTTTGATAAGATGGATATTTCTAAAACACCAATATATGAAAGAGGTTTAAAAGGAATTTCTTATCTTCCTCAAGAACCTTCAATTTTTAGAGGAATGAATGTTGAAGATAATTTATTATCAATTATTGAAATTACTGAAAAAGATAAAAATAAACATCAAATAATTCTTCAAGGTTTATTAAATGAATTTAACATAAATCATGTTAAAAAATCTAAATCCATTGTGTTGTCTGGTGGAGAAAGAAGAAGATTAGAAATTGCTAGAACTTTAGCCTCAAAACCTAAATATTTACTTCTTGACGAACCATTAACAGGTATAGATCCAGTTTCCATTGAGGAAATAAAAACAATAATTGGAAAGCTTGCAAAAAAAAATATAGGTGTATTAATTACCGACCACAATGTTAGAGAAACTTTAAAAATAGTTGATAAAGTCTATATTGTTAATGAAGGATCAATATTTTTTAAAGGTAGTCCTGATGATGCGGTTCGTGATGAAAAAATAAAAAAGTTTTATTTAGGCTCTAAATTTAAAATATAGATGATTTCTAATAAAATTAATTCTGGAATTAATGGTGAAATAACTATTCCTGGAGATAAATCAATTTCTCATAGATCGATAATAATTCCTTCTATTTCATTAGGTACTTCTGAGATTAGTAATATATTAATGTCAGATGATGTTTTGCATACACTTGAAGCTTTAAAAGCTTTGGGCGTTAAAATTAAAAAAGAAAATAACAAAATAATTGTTTATGGTAGGGGATTAACATCATTATCAAAAACAAATAATAATATTTATCTTGGTAATTCAGGAACAAGTGCTAGACTTTTGACTGGTTTATTGGCATCTCAATCATTTAATACAACTTTGGAAGGTGATAAATCTTTATCATCTAGGCCGATGAATAGAATAATTAATCCGTTAAAATTAATGGGGGCAAAATTTAATAATGAATCTGGGAAGTTTCCCTTAGAAATAATTGGAACAAATCTTAAAAGTAGAGATATTAAAATTGATTTACCATCTGCACAAATAAAGTCAGGGTTGATTTTAGCAGCATTAAATACCAAAGGTGTTACTAATATTATAGAAAAAAATATTACAAGAGATCATACAGAAAATATGCTTGAAACTTTTGGAGCAAATATAGATTTGTCAAAAAAAGGCTCACAAACCCACATAAGAATTGAAGGTAAAAAAGAATTAAAATCTATAGATATTAATGTTCCCTCAGATTTATCTAGTAGTTCATTTTTTATTGTTGCTGCACTTATTAATAATAACTCCAAAATAAATATGAAAAATATTAATATAAACCCAACCAGAGATGGCATACTTATAGCTTTAAAAAAAATGGGGGCAAATATTAAAATTCAGAATCAAAGAATTTCATCTGGTGAAAATATTGCCGATATAGAAGTTCATTCTTCAAGTTTAAAGGGGTGTGAGTTGGACGCTGAAATGGCTAAATTGATGATTGATGAATATCCTATACTATCAATTGCTGCAGCTCATGCAGAAGGTCCAAGTATATTTAAAGGTTTAGGAGAACTTAAAGTAAAAGAGAGTGATCGTTTGGAATTAATAAGATTAAATTTAAATAAATGTGGATGTTATTGTCAGGTAATAAATGATGATTTATATATTAAACCTTCAAGAAATTACAAAATTTTAGATAATATAATTAGAACAGATTTTGATCATCGTATTGCAATGTCTTTTGCTGTCATGGGGACTAAAATAGGAGGATTAAACATTAATGATAGTGACTCTATTAAGACAAGCTTTCCTAATTTTATAAGTCTTTTTAATAAAGCAGGTGGAAACTTGGTGTGAAAAAAATAATTACTATTGATGGACCTGCTGGTTCAGGAAAAGAAAAAATTTCAAAATTTATATCAAAAAAATACAAATACTACCATATTGACTCTGGAATTTTTTACAGAAGACTTGCACATAAATTAAAAAAAAATGGGATTAATTCATCTGAAAAAAGCAAAATTAAAAAATTAATTAAAAATATTATTATGTTATCTCCAAGAAAGCATGCAAACCTTAGACAGGAAAGTATTGGAATTATGGCTTCAGAAATTGCAAAATATGACTTTGTAAGAGAATTTATCAACTTTCAACAAAGATTGGCAACTAAATTACTAAAAAATCAAAAGGGATTTGTAATTGATGGAAGGGATATAGGATCTGTCGTCTTCAAAAAAGCTTTTTTGAAACTATATGTAGCGGTTGACGTTAGTATTAGAGCCAAAAGAAGATATAAACAGTTGATTGATAGTGGTGAAACGTCTATATACCAAAAAATTTTAAAGGATATTAAATTGAGAGATAAAAAAGATAAAATGCGCAAAAATTCACCTTTAGTGATACCCGATGGCGCATTAATAATTGACAACTCCAAATCATTTGAAAATACAGAAAATCAAATTACTAAAATTTTAGAAAGAATAAATTAATGGATATAACATCAAAAAATTTGTCAAACTCTGACTATGACCAATTAATAAATCAAAGCTTTAATGATATTTTGGCGAAAGAAAAAACAATTGTTTCAGGAAAAGTTATATCTGTAGAAAATAATTTAGTAACAATTGATGTGGGTTTAAAAAGTGAGGGTAGAATACCTTTATCAGAGTTTCAAAGACCGGGTCAAGAAAATGAAATTAATATTGGTGAAAATTTTGATGTGTTTATAGAAAGTGTTGACAATACTAATGGTGAAACCATACTTTCAAGAGAAAAAGCAATAAAACAAAAGTCATGGAATAAACTACAAGATTCATTTGAAAATAATAAAGTTGTTACTGGAATACCTTTTAATAGAGTTAAAGGTGGTATGAGTGTTGATTTAGATGGTGTGATTGCATTTCTGCCAGGTAGCCAAATTGATACTAGACAGATAATAAAAGATACTAAGGAACTTTTAAATAAACCTATAGATCTTATGATACTTAAGATGGACAAATTTAGAGGCAACATTGTTGTTTCAAGAAAAGCAATTTCAGAAGTCGAATTAAAGGAACAAAGGGAAGAGCTTTTAAGTAAAATAACAGAAGGTTCAATAGTTGAGGGAAAAGTAAAAAACTTAACTGACTATGGTGCATTTATTGACCTAGGTGGATTAGATGGACTTGTTCACATTACAGATATTTCATGGACAAAAATCAATTCACCTTCAGAAGTTCTTAATTTAGGAGATAACATAAAGGTTAAAATTCTAAAATTTGACGAAGAATTATCTCGACTTAGCCTTGGTATAAAACAGTTAACAGAAAACCCATGGGATGATTTAGATAGTGATATTAAAATTGATAGTGAGATTATTGCTAAAATCAACTCTATTAGTGATACATCATTAAATTTATTAATAAGTAAAAAATATGATGGATTGATTCTATTAAATGAACTTACATGGTTAAAAAAACCGCCCCATCCAACAAAATTAGTTAATGTTAATCAAGAAATTAAAGTAAAAATTTTAGAAATAGACAGTGACAAAAAGAAAATAATTTGCAGTTTAAAACAAACAAAGGCAAATCCATGGGAAAAATTAAATAAAAAACTTAAAGTTAGTGATGTTTTTGAAACAGAAATTGTAAATATAGTTGATTTTGGAATATTTGTAAAAGTACATGAAGAAATTGATGGTATGGTACATGTATCTGATTTAAGTTGGAACGAAAATGAATGCCAAAATATACTTGATGGTTTTAAAAAAGGAAATAAAGTCAAAGTAAAAATTTTAGAAATTAATATAGATAAAGAAAGAATAAGTCTTGGTATAAAACAGCTTGAAAGTGATCCTATACAAGAATTTTTAACTAAACATCCTATTAAAACTAAAATTACTGGAAAAATAACTAAAATAGATGAAAAGGCATTAGCTATTAGATGTGGTGATAATATTTTTGGCACCATAAAAAAATCAAACTTATCTAAGGATAAAAATGAGCAAAAAACTGATAGGTTTGCAATTGATGAACAAGTGGACTCAATAATTATTTCTGTGGATCAAAAAACAAGAACACTTAACTTATCTATAAAAGAAGTTGAAATTCAAGATGAAAAAGAGGCTTTAAATAAGTATGGATCTAGTGATTCTGGAGCTTCATTAGGTGAAATATTAGGATCAATATTGAAGAAAAAAGAATAATTCAGATGTTGAAATCTGATATATTAAAAAAATTAGAACAAAAACAAAAAAACCTAAATGAAACAGATATTGAACAGATATTTAATATATTTACTAAAAAAATAATTTCAGCACTTAAAGAAGGTAAGAATATTGAAATAAGAGGTTTTGGGACATTAAGAAAAAAAGTGAATAGAGCAAAAATGGTCAGAAACCCAAAAACTAATAAAAAACTCTTTAAAAAAGAAAATTTCAAGCTACATTTTAAGATTGGAAAAATACTTCATAATAAATTAAATTCAAAACTTTCGGGTAATGAATAAAAGGATTATTGTAGCTCTTGATTTAAGTAATTTTAATAAAGCAAAAAAATTAGTCCAAAAATTAAAAAAAGAAGTTTTTGCTTTTAAAATTGGACATGAATTTTTTTATAATTTTGGAATAGACGGATATAAAAAAATCTACAAAATTTGTCCGAGAATATTTTTGGATCTTAAGCTGCATGACATCCCTAATACAGTAGAAAAAGGTTTACAAGCTATATCTAAATTAAAACCAACTTTTACAACAATTCACATATGTGGTGGAGATGATATGCAACAAGTATCAATTTTAAAAAAATTCAAAAAAACAAAGATTTTGGGTGTAACTATTTTAACTAGTCTAGATAAAAAACAAACATTAAAATATTATAAAGAAAAGAATGTAGAAAGTTTAGTTAAAAAATTTGCAAAGTTTGCAAAACAAAATAACTTAAATGGTTTAGTTTGTAGTCCACTTGAGATTGAAATTGTGCGCAAAGAGGTTGGGAAAAAAATGATTATAGTAGTACCAGGAATAAGACCAAAAAATAATATTATAACAAAAAAAGATGATCAAAAAAGAATTCTTACTCCTAAAGAAGCTATAAAACTTGGAGCAGATTATTTGGTCATAGGTAGACCAATAATTGAATCGAAAAACCCACTTGAAACTATTAAAAATATAAATCAATCAATAAAATAAAATGATTTTTAAAATATGTGGCCTGAAAAACAAGGAATCATTAATTTGTTGTGAAAAAAATAAAGTAAATTTTTTTGGGATGATTTTTTATGAAAAAAGTCCAAGAAATATTACGCTTGATGAAGCAAAAAACCTTATCAATCTCTCTAAAGAATTTAAAATTAAACCAGTAGGTGTATTTGTTGATCACAATATTAATGACTTAAAAAAAATTATTATGTCACTTGATTTAAAATATATTCAATTGCATGGAAATGAAGATCAATCATATATTGATGAAATTAAAAAACAATTTAGTATAAAAATAATTAAAAAAATATCTATTGAAACAACTTTTGATTTAAAGAAAATTAATAATTATAAAGATATTGATTATTTATTGTTTGATTATAAGCCTAAAAATAATGAACTGCCTGGAGGTAACTCAAAATCTTTCGATTGGAATTTACTAAAAGGACAAAAAATTGAATTACCTTGGTTTATTTCAGGAGGGATTAATACAAACAATATAAAAAAAATACAAAATCTACTAAATCCTCATGGAATTGATCTTTCATCAGGTATAGAAGAGTCGAGTGGTATAAAAAGTAATACTAAGATAAATAATTTATTTAAAAAATTTTATGATAATTAAAAATTCACTTAAACAACTACCAGATGAAAAAGGTTATTTTGGTGCCTTTGGCGGAAGGTATGTTTCTGAAACTTTAATGCCACTCATACTTGAAGTAGAAAAAGAATATAATAAAATTAAAAATGATAACAACTTTAAAAAAGAGTTAAACTATTATATGGAAACGTATGTGGGTAGACCTAGTCCATTATTTTTTGCTCAAAGAATTACTGAAGATCTAGGTGGGCCTAAAATATATTTTAAAAGAGATGAACTAAATCACACTGGCGCTCATAAAATAAATAATTGCATGGGACAAATTCTTTTAGCAAAAAGAATGGGTAAAAAAAGAATTATAGCTGAAACTGGAGCTGGACAGCATGGTGTAGCAACAGCAACAGTATGCGCATTATTCGGCTTACCTTGTATTGTTTATATGGGGGAAAAAGATATTAAGAGACAATCACCAAACGTTTTTAGAATGAAGTTATTAGGTGCAGAAATTAGAAGTGTTACCACTGGATCAAAATCATTAAAAGATGCAATGAATGAAGCTCTTCGTGATTGGGTAACTAATGTACAAAATACTTTTTATATAATTGGCACAGCGGCTGGTCCTCACCCTTATCCAGCAATGGTTAGGGACTTTCAATCCGTTATAGGTGAAGAAGTTAGAAAACAAATTTTAAAAGCTGAAAATAAGTTACCAGATTTATTAATGGCGTGTATTGGTGGTGGATCTAATGCTTTAGGTTTGTTTCATGAATTTCTTGATGATAAAAAAATTGAAATGATAGCTGTTGAAGCGGCTGGCCATGGTATAAATTCTGGTCAACATGCCGCTAGTTTAAGTGGTGGTAAGCCAGGGGTTTTACATGGAAATAAAACATATCTTTTACAATCTCAAGACGGTCAAATTGATGAAGCTCATTCTATATCAGCTGGCCTGGACTATCCTGGAATTGGTCCTGAGCACTCTTATTTATTTGAAC
>Ga0163108_10004123_pt1 | contig 10285 bp, 7 predicted proteins | sample Fk1155metaG_FD_109644 | JGI IMG/M metagenome (GOLD analysis project Ga0163108, IMG submission 109644) | Marine microbial communities from the Central Pacific Ocean - Fk160115 155m metaG | ecosystem: Environmental > Aquatic > Marine > Oceanic > Photic zone | place: The Central Pacific Ocean...
TGACTAACGAAAAATAAAATACTTTCAGGATCAGCAGCTGTTGAATACATGACTTTCGCACTAAGACCTAAAAGAATCATTCCACCAAAAATTATAGTTGCCCATCCGATAGCTATGATTCGACCTCTTCTTATGGTCTTTAAATCCCTTGCTGCCATAAAACGGTTAACAACAAAAGGCTGTCCTGGATATCCAAATCCAATGCTTATCGTTCCAATAATAAAACCCAATCCCATTAATCCCGTGTGCACACCAGTGAGACTCTTCTCTGCTTCAGTGCCTACTGCCTTGATACTAAAAATTAAATCATCAAAACCCCCAATAAAAATCAGCAGAAAAAGTGGTAAGAATAAAGCAATGATGACCATGAGAATTGCTTGTATTGAATCAGTCAGGCTAACCGCCCAAAATCCACCGACAAATGTGTAGATTAAAATCACTAGAGCTCCGATGATAATGCTCCATGCCTGTGAGATTCCTAAAACACTAGAAAATGCAGTTCCAGCTCCTTGAAATTGAGCTGCGACATAAATAATCAATGAGCAGGTAATAATTATTGTAGTTAATCGCAACAAAATTATCTTGTCCTTTTCATTGAAATCACCAAAAAGTAGCTCTGGTAAAGTAACCGCCCCTGTTTTTTGACTGATCTCCATCAACCGAGGAGCCACCCATGTCCAACTGACTACATAACCAACTAAAACTCCTGGTAAGAGCCAAATAGCCGATAGACCCCAAGCATAGGCTGCACCACTGACCCCTAGTAGACTCCATGCTGAAGAAGAACTAGCTGAAGCACTTAATGCGGCAACCCAAGGGCCTAGCTCTCTGCCACCAAGATAAAAATCATCCTGATTACTGGTTCTATTTTTTGCCCAGAACCCGACCAAAATCAGCATAAAATTATAAAGTATGATGGTTATTAAAGTTGCGTTGCTTTTCATAGTTAGTCAAAAAAATATTTCTAAACTCTTAGGTAATTCATATTCTGTAGCATAAAATAATCCTCTTGAAAGAATAATTGAGAACAATTATACATTTTATCAGATTGATATTTAGGGAGAAACATATGGATTTTGGATTGCAAAATAGACTGTCAAAAATTTTTCAGCCTGAGACAGGAAAAACAGTAATGCTTGCAGTAGATCATGGTTATTTTCAAGGTCCAACTACAGGATTAGAGAATCTAAAAAAAACTATTGAACCACTTGCACCAATAGCCGATTGTCTTTTTATTACCCGAGGAATGTTAAGAAATTGTGTAGATGGAAATCTAAAAAGCTCAATATGCCTGAGGGTTTCTGGAGGCCCAAGTATCCTAAACGAACTTTCAAATGAAGACATTGTTGTGTCTATGGAAGAAGCATTGAGACTAAATGCATCTGGCGTTGGCATCTCAATATTTGTCGGCGCTGAGAATGAAGATCGAAGCATTTCTAATTTAGGGAGATTGATAAATGAGGCTGAAAAATATGGAATGCCTGTACTAGCTATTACAGCCGTTGGGAGGGAGATGGCTAGAGACGGGAGGTATCTTGGGCTTGCTTGCAGAATTGCAGCAGAAATAGGTGCAAGAATTGTAAAAACCTATTACTGCGAAGATTTTTATAAAGTAGTTGAAAGTTGTCCTGTACCGATCGTTATGGCTGGAGGTAAAAAAATCGATGAAAAAGATGCATTGATCATGACCGAAAATGCGATTAAAGAAGGCGCATCTGGGGTTGATATGGGTAGAAATATCTTTCAAAGTGAAAATCCTGAAGCCATGATGAAAGCAATACAATCTGTAGTTCATGAGGGGGTGACAGCATCAGAAGCCTATAAAATATATTCATCCAGTTAGCTTGATTCTAATAAACAGAGAAAAAGTTTTAATGAATGTAGCTGAATATCACAGCAACGAAGACATTCGCATAAAACAAATTGAAAAACCAAGTATTAAGGAGAATGAAATTCTCGTGAGAATGAAAGCCTGTGGAATTTGTGGAACCGACGTGATGGAGTGGTATCGAGCAAAAAATATTCCTAGAATTCTTGGGCATGAAATGAGCGGTGAAGTCGTTGAAGTGGGAGAAAATGTAGACACAATTAGTAAGCATGATAGGGTTTTTGTATCTCATCATATTCCTTGTTTTGACTGTTATTATTGCCATAAAGGAAACCACTCAGCGTGTAACAGTCTTCACACCGGAAATTTTTTTCCAGGCGGTTTTTCTGAATACATAAGAATCCCTGAGAATAATGTTAAATACGGAACTTTTGTTTTACCTCAAAAAATGTCCTATGAGGAAGCCTCAATGATAGAGCCAATGGCATGTGCTGTTGCAGGTCAAAAAATGATAAAAATACAGAAGAATGAAACAGTAATCATACTTGGGTCAGGCATATCTGGATTGACTCATGTTCAGTTATCAAAAAATATCGGCTCAAAAGTAATAACAACTGATGTATCGAAATATCGACTGGAGCAATCAAAAAAATTTGGAGCGGATCACTCATTTCACGCAAATGATCTGAACATTGATGAAATAAAAAAAATAAATAATGACCGGCTTGCAGATAAAGTAATCGTTTGTACGGTCAATGAATCTGCTATCCAAAGTGCTTTCGAATATGTCGATAAAAAGGGAAGCATCCTGTTTTTTGCAGTGCCATCCGAGAACATCAGTATTCCCTCAGTTAGACTCTGGCGTGATGAAATTTCGATCTTTTTTAGTTATGGAGCAGTTCCAGATGACATTGAAGAAACATTTAGGCTGGCAGATGAAAAAAAAATCGACTTAAACAGTATGATCACTCATAGCCTGCCCTTATCAAAAATAGTAGAAGGCTTTAAATTGGTCAGTGATGCTGATGAATCAATGAAAGTAGTCATCACGAGTGAGTAAACCCCATTAATTATTGATTATTTCTGGAGAAATTATTTTGAAAGTCAATAATAGAAACTACAGAACAATCTGGCAATCAGAAGACAACAGAGAAATTGTTCAAATCATTGATCAAAGATACCTACCCCATGAGTTTATCATTAAGGAAATTTCTTCTTACAGTGAAGCAATCGAGATGATTAATGATATGGCAGTAAGAGGAGCTCCTCTAATTGGTGGGACAGCTGCATGGGGAATCTATTTGGCATCTTTGGAGGCTAAAAGCAATAACTATGACAAAGAATTCATAATCAATGCTTGCAAAGAGTTTTTAGCAGCCAGACCGACGGCTGTCAATTTATCTTGGGCAGTAGATAGAATGATGCGTCTTATTGAAGAACTATCTGATATAGAAAATATAATTGACATCTTAGAAACCGAAGCAAAAAAAATTTGCGATGAAGATGTTAGAAACTCTATTAATATCGGTGATCACGGACTTAAAATAATAGAAAAAATTGCAGACAATAAGTGTGATAAAACAGTAAATATATTAACTCATTGTAACGCAGGATGGCTTGCTACAATTGATAGAGGTACTGCAACGGCACCAATATACGCTGCTAGAGACGCTGGTATAGACATACACGTATGGGTTGATGAAACAAGACCAAGAAACCAAGGAGCTAACCTTACCGCATGGGAATTATTAAATGAAGGAATTAAGCATACTGTAATTGTTGATAATGCAGGTGGACATATAATGCAACATGGAAAGGTAGACGTTTGCATTGTTGGGTCTGATAGAACAACTAGAGCCGGTGATGTTGGAAATAAAATAGGCACGTATCTTAAGGCTCTTGCTGCTCACGATAATGATGTGCCTTTTTACGTAGCTCTTCCCGATTCAACTATTGATTGGAAAATTAAAAATGGTTTAAAAGATATTCCCATAGAGGTTAGAGATCCTAAAGAAGTTGAGTATATTTCTGGGTTTCTGGATGGTCAGATTAAGTCTGTTCGTATCATGCCAAAAGATTCTCCATCATTGAATTTTGCCTTCGATGTCACTCCTTCAAAGTATGTCACAGGACTGATCACTCCTAGAGGAGTATGTGAAGCTAATGAATCAGATATATTAAGATTGTATCCAGAACACAATTGAGGTATTAAATTATGAAAATTGGAATAATTGGAGGATCAGGTTTAGATAACCCAAATATTTTAGAGGGGCAAGGTGAAAAAATCATTGAAACTCCATTTGGCAAGCCCTCCTCTACCATTAAAGAAGGTAAGATAAAAAATGTCAGTGTTGCCATCTTATCCAGGCACGGAAAAAACCATTCTATATCGCCTTCAAATGTCAATTATAGAGCTAATATTTGGGCACTAAAGAATATAAATTGCACCCATATACTTGCTTCTACAGCCGTCGGTTCTCTACGAGACGACATTGAGCCTGGTCATCTAGTATTCCCAAACCAATTTATTGATTTTACCAAACATAGGAATTCAACCTTTTTTGATAAAAAACAAATCATACATACTCCTATGGCTAATCCATTTTGTCCTGGATTACTGGAACTCTTACAAACTACGGCAGATGATCTACAAATACCTTGTCACATTCATAAAACGGTTATAACTATTGAAGGTCCCAGATTTTCAACAAGATCTGAAAGTTTTATGTTTAGATCTTGGAAAGCTGACATCATCAATATGAGCTCCTGTCCCGAGGTAGCTCTTGCAAGAGAGTTGCAAGTTCATTACGCATCAATCGCGATGGCAACAGATTATGATTGTTGGAAAGATGGAGAGGAGTCTGTTACTTGGGAGATGGTTCAAAAAAAAATGGATGGTAACTCCAAAAATGTCATTAATATTTTATTAAGTATTATTCCTAAGATAAAAAATTTTGATGATATTTGTACAAATTAGCAAGATAAATAAAGCTTCAAAATGACTATTAAATCAAAAATTAGAACAATACCTAATTTTCCAACTGAAGGAATTATGTTTAGAGACATCTCTACTCTAATTGCTGATCCTGAAGGACTACAGTTAGTTGTTCAAAACTTGCAAAACAGATACCAAAATAGAGACGATATTGATGTTATTGTAGGGATAGAATCAAGAGGATTCATCCTTGGATCAGCATTAGCTTATGCTTTAAAAAAAGGTTTTGTTATGATCAGAAAACCAGGCAAGCTGCCCGGTCCAACAATTTCTCAAGAATATCAACTGGAATATGGCACAGATAAGGTAGAGATACATTCTGATGCTTTCAAACTTGGAACAAAGATATTACTTGTTGACGACTTAATAGCTACAGGAGGAACCATTATGGCAGCAATTGAACTCATAGAAAAACTTGGAGGTATTATTACTGAAACAGCATTTATTGTAGATTTACCAGATATTGGTGGAAGCAAAAAATTGACAGCTAATGGTTACGAAATTTTCGTTTTAACTCAGTTCGAGGGTGATTAATTAAGCAGATCTTCCATAGTCACGGAAGTTGAAACAAAAACGGTGTGGAAACCAAACATCAATCTAATATCTGTTCACTCAAGGTTAGAATTTTATGGATTCAGTTTTTAGTCTGGACTCTAAATTGCAGTGAGCCTGCACAACATCATCAAAAGGCATAATTCGTTATATGCTTCTACTGAGTTTATAATTTGAAATGATTGCTTACTAATAACACTTGCTGAGTATATATTAATACCAGATAAAAAAGGTGATGAAATTGAGATGAAAAGTGATGTAATCATTATAGGTGCTGGACATGCTGGTGGAATGACAGCTATTTCACTTCGTCAAAGACGATACGAAGGATCAATCACATTGATAGGTGAAGAGGATTTCCTCCCATATCAAAGACCAGCATTATCAAAAGGATTTCTTGCTGGTGAAATTGAAGAAAAAAGACTGTATTTAAAATCCCAAGATTATTTTGACAAAAATAACATCAATATTGTCCGGTCTCGTAAAGTTGTATCTATTGACAGGAATAACAAAATCATACTTTTAGACAATCAGAAAAAGCTTGGTTATGAGAAATTGGTCATCGCAACCGGGAGTGTCGTAAACAAAGTCAAAACCAACAACAGAGAGGCGGATCTCTATTATCTTAGAACAATTAAAGACTCGCTTGAGATAAGAAAAAGACTTAAAAATAAAAATAAAATAGCAATCATAGGTGCCGGTTATATTGGCCTAGAAATTGCATCTATCGCAATCAAAAAGAATCTAGAAGTCAGTGTTTTGGAGCTGGACAACAAAGTTATGGGGAGGGTGGTTTCTCCAGAGGTATCTCATTTTTTTCAAAAGAAACATCAATCTGAGGGAGTCGAATTTAAATTCAATACATCTGTATCTGATATTGAAAATCTGGACAAACAAAAACGACTGATCTGCAGTGATGGTAGTGTTTTAACTACAGATTTTGTAGTTGCAGGTATTGGCATCAAACCCAATATTGAACTTGCACAAAGTTCTAGTTTGGAGTGTGATGATGGAATCATTGTAGATGAAAATGGGCAGACATCAGATCATCATATTTTTGCTGTTGGGGATTGCAGCAACCACCCCAACAATATTTTCAAAAGGAGGTTACGATTAGAATCCGTTCATAATGCTGTGGAACAGGCAAAATCAGTTGCTGCATCGATCAATGGTCATAAACAACCTTATCATCAAGTTCCATGGTTCTGGTCAGACCAATATAACCTTAAACTCCAAATAGCAGGGTTCTCCCAAAACCATGATCAATATGTGATCAGAGGTAGTATGGAAGCAGAAAAATTTGCAGTGTTCTACCTGAGGAAGAAAAAACTTCTGGCTGTGGATGCAATCAATGATCAGAAGTCATTTTTAAATGGCAAAAAATTTATTGCATTAAGCACCGAAGTATCTCCTGAGGCACTTGAAAATAAAAACATCGATCTTAAGGAACTGATACAGCAATAGTGAATAGTGATGAAATTAGTTTATTCATTAAAATAATCTGTCACAAAATTCTCAAAGGGTTGACTAGTATCTTCCTCTAACTTAAATTGCCGATCCCAAGAATCTTTGGCTTCTTGTTCTAAAAGATGCCAATGTAGATTGCCTGATTTTTCAAGATTCAAGTAGTATTGTTTGTTCGCTGCTCCTATGGAGTTACCTAAATCAATAAAACTAATTTTCTCAGTCATTATTCTGTCCAGCAACAACCCTGATAGGGTTTCGTCAGGGTTATTCACTTTTAACTTTATTGCACCAATCATCTCTGAATATACCGTTGTATCACCATCCAATAATTCAGCAATGGGGGTTATTTCATCAAGGATCTGATTGCCCCATTCTTTTAACCCAATCTTAGTTTGGTATTTTTGTAAGTAAAGATTTGGATCTCTGCCAAATTTAGCTACCAATAAATCATTATCGTGAATGGTGCTGAGCTCATCACTGCTGATTGGCTTACTTGGCTTCAACAAACAATAAATTAAAAACATTTCAAGGAAATACACCGTCTCCATATCGATTCCGATTCTACTAAAAGGATTGAGATCCAGAGATCTCAATTCAATATAATCCACTCCTCCTTGTATCAGTTTCGATGTTGGCCTTTGGTTCGAAATGATTCTACTTTTTGCTCTGGCAGCGGCGTAATATTCATCTTCAATTTGCAAAACATTGGCATTGATTTGTTTTTGATGAGTAAGATGCTTGTTATCGATTTTCTGAAAAGCCTTACTTGCAGTGCTGGTCGCCGCACGAAGATCAAATATGTAGTCATTCAGAGAATTAAAAGATATGTTGAGCGATGTTCTCAGTAAATTTTGATATCCATAATCACTCATTCTGAGCGATGTTGCATAAGGCAAATAATATGTTTGATCGTCAAGTCTCTGGCAAGAAGATTTATCTTTTTTGATACAATTTTCTGCCAGAACTGGCGATGCTCCAAACAAATAAAGAATGAGCCAGTTCATTCTATATACGTTCCTGAGCATTCTAAAATATGCCTTAGACTTGATCTCTTTTATATCTCTTTTATCCTCGTCTTTAAACAACGAAGTTTGCCATATTGAATCAGGCAGTGAGTAATTATAATGAACACCAGAAATGGCTTGCATCGCTCTACCATATCTATGGGCCAGTCCGTTTCTATAGATTTGCTTAAACAAGCCCAAGTTCGATGTTCCAAAATTAGCAATCGGTATGTCATGTTCCGATGTAATAACAGGTGGCATGCTGAACGGCCACAAGATCTCCTGACCTATATTGTGTGAAACAAAATGATGAATATGATCCAAAAACTCAAAACTAGATGTTTTACCTGATAACGGAGGGGTAATCAGCTCTAATTGTGCTTCTGAAAAATCAGTGGTGATATATTGATTGCATAACGCAGACCCTACTGATCTTGGATGAGCAGACTTTGCAATGTTTGATTGAAATACCCTAAGACTCTCTTTTTCAAAACCAAGTTTTCCAAAGCTTAATGTATCTTTCAATTCAAAATTGAGAGCATCACCCATCAAGTCTTTAGAATTATCAATCATCAGTATTAATTAAAACAGCGGGTGTTGAATTAATAAATTATATGCCGAGTTTTGATGATTTAGGTTTTCTTTTTGGAAGTCGTGCTAAATCCAGACAAAATCTTTTTTATTGACCAAGGTTTTTGTCGTAAAGAATCAACTTCATCTGGTGCGCTTCTCATCAAACCATATAATCTTCCTGGTTGAACTTTTTGTCCTGCATCTTTTGTCAATGGGCTCCATGACCATCCTGCTCCACCACGTGTAGGGGATCTTGAATAGAACAAATCCATTGGCATAGTGAAATAGATCCATTTATTAAAACTACCCTCGCCAACACATCCTGGATCACAATCAGTTAAGGCTGCTTTTGCTCCAACTGTTGCTCCAGTTTTAAAACGCCTTTGAACATCTATGTCTATACCCGTATCTTTGCCTAAGAACTTGCCAACACTCGCCTTGAAACGTAGATTATAAAAAGGTAAATCATAATAAAAATTCACAAAACCAGTGACAGTTTCATAGTCCAAAAATGAGAATTTTTTATCAAATTCTCTTTGCTTCACCCAATATAGATCAGCCCCCAATGCCCAATGCCTCTGATCTGGCATATATAACACTTCACCTCCAATGCCTCCATACATCCATTCAAGATAACCTGCAGTTATCTTGGCTGTAACATTAGAATTAATATCAATTAAATAATCCAATGCCATTCTATTCAAACCACTCTCTCCTTCTGTGAGATAGAGCCTTCTATCCTGGCGAACATGGTGCAATTGCCCGTCCGGGACATGCCAAGTGTACTCTTCATAATTATTAGCAATATTGATACCAATATCTGTCATTAAATAGAGGCCTTTTTTTATAGCATACTCTGTATGAATCAGTGCCTCCAATTGCCAAAAATAAAATTTGACTTGATGTTGGAGGGTACCCGTCATATGGGGTGCTATGGCCCAATAAAAATTAGGGTAAAGATATTCATTATCCTTAATAATTGCATTTTCATTGATCGTCTCAACTAAATTAAATTCTAAATATTCTTCTTCCAAAGGTCCTCTCGCTACTTGCTCAACAAGAACCATGCGGGGTATTGAAGCTCTTAACGTTTCAACTCCCTGATCTATATTAATAACTGTAATTTTTTCAATATTTGTTGGTGAATTATTACCAAGTATCCGACTGGCAAGATCAATGGCCTGAATGGGTTTTTGAAACCTACCCTGACTGATTTCCGCTTGCAGTTCATTGCCTTTGAAAATAAGTTTATGGGTAACCAATCCTTCATTACCCATCTGCCAAATGATTAATTCAGACAAGTACTTTTGCCAATCAGAATTTAGCTCTGGGAAAGATTCTAAATAAGGCCGATTCAATATTTCAGGGGGGGCTTGATATTTAGGCTTCACTGGAGCATTCAGGTTTGTATGAATTGCTACATTCGCATACAAAGTATTCCCTCTGACAAAACCTACTGAAAAATCGGCTTTACCTCGTTCTGTAGTATTGAACTGATAATTTAGAGCAATGTTAATTGGTGAATCAATATCAAACTCTCCTGAAGAAGGATCATAGACATCATATAGCTGTCCAAAAGCATCCGAGTAAAGATTAGAATCATATTCAAGTTTTAATGATAAATTAGATATTGGAGTAAAATATTCAAGACCACCAAAGAAAGCGGCCGACTCACCAGTAAATACCCGATCTAGATTTAATTTTCCCCCTAAAAAAGTTCTGCCGCCCCTTTCGTTAAAAGTCTCAGAAAAAACACCAAAAGGATTTTTTATATGTGCTCTTTCTCCTAACGCACCCCAACCAAGACCCAGGGTAAAATCCAAGTTATTGACTCTCTTGCTGGCCACAATATATTCACTTGCGTAA
>Ga0163108_10004124_pt1 | contig 10283 bp, 2 predicted proteins | sample Fk1155metaG_FD_109644 | JGI IMG/M metagenome (GOLD analysis project Ga0163108, IMG submission 109644) | Marine microbial communities from the Central Pacific Ocean - Fk160115 155m metaG | ecosystem: Environmental > Aquatic > Marine > Oceanic > Photic zone | place: The Central Pacific Ocean...
CCCAATCTCACGCTTTTTCATGTAGGCGTTGAGGGTCGCGAGAATGTTTGTGTGGAGACATTGGGGTTCTCTCATCTGCTGCTGGGTGTAAATCAAACGATTAAAGTTCAGGCATCTTTGCGTAATTATGGGGAGCGTAATCACGAGGCCCTGCGGGTGGTTTTTCATGCTGATGGCAAGCCGGTAGACGAACAGTTGATTCCCTTGGGAGCAGGAGAACGCCGGCAAGTACGTTTTCGACATCAATTTGATCAACCGGGTTCTCATGTGATCGAGGTTCTCACGGATGCGGATAGCCTTAAGGCAGACAATACTTTCCGAGCCAGCATTCCCGTATGGGATAGGGTGCCGGTATTGGTGGTTGATGGGGACCCAAGTCCCGCCCCGTTGGAAGGGGAGGTTGATTATTTGCGGATTGCGCTCCAACCATTTCGTGAGGGGGGAGCGAAGAATCTGGTCGATTTACTGCAGACGAAAGTCATTAATGTGGATGATTTTGATGCAGCGAAGATTGGTGAAGCCCGGGTGGTTATTTTGGCCAACGTGGCAAGACTTAAATTGAGTCAACTGAACGAATTGCAGGATTTTGTTAAGGATGGCGGCGGTCTTTTGATTTTCGGAGGCGATCAAGTCGAACAAAAATGGTACAATGACTTCCTCTTGCAATATGGCCTGTTGCCTGCGCGTTTGGGAGAGGTGGCAGACAAGCGTAAGGATTCTGAACCATTTACGCGTGTTGTGGTTCAGCGGTTTGATAATCCGGCATTGGAAGTGTTCAGCAACCCGCGTAACGGCGATCTTGCCTCGGCCGAAATTAACCGATGGTATCGTACACTTGAGAATCCAGACGATGAGTTGGTTCGTCCCTTGGCTCGACTGGAGACAGGGGATGCCTTCTTGCTGGAAAAAACATGGGGTAACGGTCGGGTTATCTTCTGCGCAACCACATGTGATGATGCATGGAGCAGTTTGCCCTTGAGAGAGGTGTTTGTTCCATTTGTCCAGCGCTTGAGTACGTATCTTGCCTCTTCTGTAATGCCTCCGCGAAATCTGGGAGTAGGAGGGAAGGCGGTTGCGCATTTTCCCGTTGCTGCGGCTGGAGGAGAAGTGGTTGTGCTGGATCCACAAGAGAAAGAGCACACCATTCCAATCGAGGCCCGAGGGGGACGTGGGGTGGCCACTTTTGATAACACTTCCCGACCTGGGTTATATGAAATGAAAGGACCGGATGGGAAACCGATCCATTTTGTTGTGAATACAGAACGGAGTGAGAGCGATCTCAAACAACTTGCTCCTGAGGAACGTCGTGGGGTGGCTAATTCCATGGGGGCGGATTTGGTGACAAGTATGGAGGAGTATCGCAAGCTCGATCATTCCCGTCGGTTTGGGCAAGAAATCTGGAAACCCCTTTTTGTTCTGGTTCTCTTCATTTTATTTTTTGAACTTTGGCTGGAGCGTCGTATGGCGCGTCAGCGAATTTCGGGTTAAGGTAGCCATAGGCATGTTGAATCTGAAGATCATGATGGCCGCAAAATCAGTGGAGGGATCCCGACTCCATTTCTCTGGAGACCTCGCTTGGTGGATGGCTCTATTGATTGCGGTTGGAGCCGTGGTGTTTGCCGCCTGGATTTACCGTGGGGACCTGCAGGGTCGTACGGCTAAAGGATTGTGGTTGCTGCCGCTATTGAGAGGCGGAGCCGTACTATTGGTTGTCATGATGTTGGCAGGTCCGGTAATTCAGTACCGTACTTCCATTGGAACCACTGCACGAGTGCTGATGTATGTGGATGCATCTGCCAGCATGAAGGCTACTGATGAGCAGATGGAATTACCTCGCAAGTTGGGAATCTTGAGCCGTCTCGGATGGGTGGAAGGCGGTGAGAATGAGATGAAGGCTGGCAATGTGCTTGCACAACTAAGCGAATTGAAGCGGGTGCTTGCCGTGATGGCATCTGATACGGCCAACAATCTTCCTCAACATATCAAGAAAGGAGAGGCCCTAACCCAACAGATTGTGAAGCATCTGGAGGGAATGCATCTTGGTGGCTGGAAGGAAGATCAACTCAATACCTTTAAGAAAGAAGTTCTAGACTCCTTTCTCAAGGTGGACCCTATCCAGGCTGGGGTGGAGGATAAAGCTGCATTGCTGGCCCTTCAACCGAGTATAGACCGATGGGAGAATACTATTCGTGGCTTGTTGCCAAAAGGGGAAGCAGCGTTGGAGACGATGAATCCTGCAACGCGGGCGGCCATCGAACGTTTCGACCGCACCCCGCGCTGGCAACGCCTCGAAGCTCAGTTGCTGGGAGGGGCAGATGGGTTGGTGAATCAACTGGCTGCCGAGCATAATGTTGAACTACTCGCACTAACTGCACGTCGTTTTCAAATGTTGTGGCATCCGGATGCCATCGGGGATGTGGAAGCAGATGATAAGGGCCAACCCGTTGATGAAAAGGAAGATCCCAATGCTCCGCCTCGTACATTACCGGTAGTCGCCACCAACATGATAACTGATTTGAGTACCGGTATTATTGAAGGTGCGGTTTCAGAAGATGCCTCCGAAAAGCTCTTTGTCATCTTGTTTACTGATGGTCAGCATAATATTGAGGGAGCCTCCCCCTTGACGATGGCTGGCCAACTTAAGGACCGGGGAATCGCCGTGCATGTAGTGGGGATGGGGGCGACAGAAGCGTCACGAGATTTGGCTGTGCTTAAGGTTGAGGCACCCGAATCAGTTTATCCGGATGCAGAACTGGCAGGTGAGGTCATCGTTCATGACGGGATGGAACCAGGAAAGCCTTTCACCATTCGCATGGAACGTGAAGGGCGAGTGGTATGGCAAAAAGAATTTGTCACCGCAGGAACCCGGCGTAAACTGCCCTTTGCTTTTCCAATTGAAGAAATTGTGAAGGCAGCACAGGCACAGCAGAACCGTGATATTCGTTACGCCAACCTGCCTATTGAATTCAGGGTGATAATTCCTCCGATTGAAGGGGAATCCAAGGACGATAACAACGTGGGGACGCTGCGGGTGAATGTAGTGACTCAAAAGCCCAAGATTCTGCTAATAGAGAGTAGGCCCAGGTGGGAATTCCGTTATCTGCGCAACCTCCTTGAGCGCGATAAACGTTGGGAAGTCAACACGATACTAGGTCAATGGGCCGGCGGCAATCCCACCTTGGGGCCGCGCGGAAACGGTCTCGGAAAGTTTCCCGGTAACGCTAATGATGACTTGGCCCGTAAGCTTTTGTTTGGCTACCAGTTGATCATCATGGGGGATGTCTCCAAGGACGTGTTTGGGCCCAAGGAACTTGTTTGGCTTAAACAATTTGTTCAAGTTAATGGAGGAGGAATGATTTTCATTGATGGCCGTATGGAGCGTCATTTCAGTTTTGTCGGAACCCCGGTTTATGATCTCTTGCCCGTGAAGCTTGCTGCGATAGGCCAGACTGAAGTGCGCAGTTTGGGCGCCCGGTTGCGGTTTCGAGGAGGGGGTGGGAAGAAGGGGCCCCTCATGCTGGATGATGACACTGCGGCCAACCTCAGGATATGGAATGATTTGCCAGGACCACGTTGGGTGGCCCGATCCGAGGCCCTGCCGGGAACCGAAACACTTTTGGACGTGGTTGATGGAGAAACGAAAGTTCCCGGTTTGGTTTTCCGTCGATATGGAGCCGGTCGCGTTCTTTATTCCGCGTTCGATGAATCCTGGCGCTGGCGATTGAATGTGGGGGACTTGCACCACCAGCAGTATTGGAACCAGATAGCCAAATGGATGATGGAGCCACCCTTTGCTGTGCAGGATCGTTATATTGCGCTGGATTCTGGGCCCCACAGTTATGAAGTGGGGGAAACCGCCACACTTCGCGTGCGTATTATGGATGAAAAATTGGCTGCCCTGCCGACTCTTAAAGTTGAAGCGGTCATTATCCGACAAGGACGGATTTTTGGTGTGGTGCCATTGGAGAATGATCCGGAATCTCTCACCTTTCGGGGTGAGACAGCTCCCTTGGAGCCGGGTGATTATGAAGTGCGCGTTCGTATTGCCGGGGTGCCAGAAGGAGTAATTAAAGCCAGTACTGCCTTCACGGTTTCCTCAAATCCCTTTGGGGAGCTCGGACGTCTAAGTTGTGATGAACTTTTACTCCGACAGATTGCCAAGGAATCGGGCGGTGAATATTACCGTGAGGAAGAGATGAACCGACTTATTGATGTGTTGGGGCCGGCGAGTGATCGGCGCGAGATTATTAGGGAAACCCAATTGTGGCAAAGTTACTGGTGGTTTGTGCCAATCATGCTCTTGCTCACTGCTGAATGGATTCTGCGCCGAGTAAAAGGACTGGTGTGATCCAGTCTTCTATTCCGGGTGAGATATTAGTTTCTGATAACACATCAATCCGGTTCTTCAGATGCAAGGTTTGTATTAGCTGATCCTAGTATTGAGCAGAATCAATGAAAAGTGTGCAGGTAGGGTTTGTCAGTTGTTCCAGTACTTTAACCAGTCTTCGAAGTTTCGCAGGGGGGATATCTATGGGCCGATAATACTGTCCAAAGAGGGTTCGACCAATAAACAAAGGGTGTCATTCCTTCCCAAAAACACCGAATCGGTGTAGCTTTGTTTCAGAGGCAGTTACTACCTTTATGGCTTCAGAACTCGATCCATTCATTCGGGCTAAATTATTGGCCTTTCGCGCACGCTTTCGTGGATTAGTATTTGTGAGGGGGCTTTGTTCGGCCCTTCTGGCATTCTTGGGTGGTTTATTGATCCTGTCCCTGTTTGACTATTTTATTGTGATGGAGGATCGTGCTCGACACGCACTCAGCGGAGGGATGTATCTGGCGACTATCATAGTCACGTGGCTGGTCTGCATTCGACCTCTTTTGCGGGTCTTGGAAGAACGGGAACTGGCAGCAATGATGGAGCGTGAGGAGCCGCTGCTGAAGTCCAAGCTCCTGTCTGCAGTAGAGCTTTCCGAGGAAGAGGGAGAACGCGAATCAAAACTCTTTCGCCAGCAGGCGCAACAGGTGGTAATTGAGGATTTGCGCGGATTGGAAATGGACCGACTCATGCCTGCAAAGTTGGTGCAGACGTGGTTGGTTGCCGTGGCCGTGTTGATAGTGGCTACGGGATTAATGGCAGCGTTCCAATCGGGCCGCACGCTCCTGATGCGCGCCTTGGTTCCAATGGCAAATATTGATCGCGTGTCCCGTAACAAGGTTCTGGTGCTAGCTCCAGAAGGAGGGAACGCGGCGGTGCCTGAGAATGATGAGATTCAAATTCGTATTCAGGTACGGGGACCGAAAATTAAGGCACCGCCCTGCCTGATGGCTGAACGGCAGGATGAACAAGTGCAAAAGGCCTTTTTTGCACGCGCCATTGACTCTGACTCCAAGGATGAATACACGACCACTATTGCTGTAGAGTCAAAAAATATTACCTATCGTGTTCACGCGGGTGATGCGGTTAGTCGTCGTTACACGCTGGAAAGTCGCGAGCGGCCCCAAGTGGTCCAGTACGAGAAAACCTATGTATTTCCGGAGTATACCGGCCAGAGCCCTCGTACCGGTAAAGAGGAACATGGTAATTTATCCGCACTCACCGATACAAAAGTTAAACTTACACTGCACCTCAATCAGTCTGTGCAAACGGCGGTGATGCATCATGTCACCGAGTCAGCCACAAACAAACTGAATTTCGTGCAGGGAATAGATTCAAAACAATGGCAATTGGAACTGCCCCTTTCGGAGAACGGGGCCTATAAGGTTCATCTCACAACGGCTGAAAAACTGAGCAACAAATCGCCGGTAGAATATTCCATTGAAGCTAATCCAGATTTGGTGCCCACAGTTGAACTGAGCCAACCGGGCGCCGAATTGACCGTACGTCCGGAGGATATTATTCCCATTGTTGGTGAAGTGAAGGATGACATTGGCTTGGCGCGCTGGGAGCAGCTCTTCAAGGTTAACCAGGCCGACTGGAAACCCATTCACACAAATCTCTACACCAAACCCCTCACCACCAATGCCATGGTTAGGTTTGATTGTGATTTGCTTAAGCGTAAGGTCAAGCCAGGTGATTTGGTTCTGACGAAGCTTGCGGTAATAGATCGTAAGGGGAGTCGTACCGAATCCCGGCCGATCCGGATCAAGGTGGATTCGGCGCTGTTTGAGGCTAATCGTATTGCATCCCTGGTTGAACAGCGCCAATGGGTTGATCGATTGAAGCAGGCGACAGCCAAGGCGTTGGCGTTCCATAAGGTATTGGCGAAGGATTTGGAGGGCTTAATTATACCAGGAAGGGACGCAGATCGTCGAGCCAAGGCTGATGAAGCTCTATTAGAACTTGATGAAGCGAAAAATGCCTGGGGCCAGGTATGGGGGGGGTTGTCTGCGGTGATCGGTAAGGCGCGACAAGGGCGCGAGGCTTCGGGACTAAGGCTTATGGGGCGGTTGGGAGTACGGATGGAGGCAGACTGGTTTCCTCGCGCTCGGATTCATTTAGTCCCTCTCCAAGGTATTGTGGTTGACCCGGGTGTTAAAGCACACCTCAAGCATTTACCGGTAGTCCTCAAAAAAATCCATTCAACAAATACGGACCTGCAGAATACGGCGATCAGCTGGCTTGCTGCTGATGAAGCAGCGGTGGCGTTGGATCTATTGGATTACATTCAAAGAGCTGCAGAAAATATGCATCGGGTTGCAAAGGCGGATAAGGATACTGATGTTGAGGTTTGGACTCGCCTAGCGCGACGTCAGGCAAGTGCAGGAAAGGAGCTGGATGTGGCGGAGGATGTGCTGAAGAAATTGGAGGGTCGTGTGCCTGTCGATCAGCGGGAGGTGATTGGCGCGCTGCACGATGATCTACAAAAAATCCATGAAACACTCGCAGCAAAGCATGCGGAGGGAATAAAGCCTGATAGGACTCTGCTCACAACGGGCCTTTTGTGGAGTCAGGCTATTTCTGATTCACGCGATATACTCCGCCCATTGACTCATGAATTGGGGGAGAAGTCGGCTCAGGCCAGAGAAAAACTTGAGTCATCTGTTGGTAATGCTGCTGGCTCTGTACTTCGCCTTACTCAAGCCTTGGAGGCAAACGAGCTGGCGAAGGCAAAACTCGCGGAAGCCAAAAAAGACGGGGAAAATGTACTTATGGCGAAGGCGGCAGTTAACGTGACTGGTGAACTAATGGAACAGGAATGGATTGTGGCTCAGGGAATTTTGCGAGGGCGCGCGCGTATAGAGGAAGCAGGAAAGGCCAGCAATGCCCTTTTTGTGAGTGACACCGCGCAGGCGGCGATTGCTTTGGGTGCGATTCATGAAGGGATGGAAGCAGGACGGGATCTGAAGGAGGTGATGAAACAGCTGGAGGCAATTGCTGAAGCACTGGCTACTCTTGAGGTTGCCCACGAACTGGCTCTACTGGAGAATGCCGTGAAAAGTCTCGCCAATCGGGAGCGCTGGGAGCATAAGTCCACCGATGCCAATACCCTTCGTCCACGAGATTGGGGATGGTTTTCAAGAAAACTCTCACTTTCGCCAAAAAAACTTCGTGCCGCAGGCCTTGCGGGAGAGGGCAAATTGAACGACCTTGTTAGGGGAGCCGCCGCCAAGGCTGTGGCCCGCGAGATGAATCAACGTCAGACCCAGGCTGGTTTTTTTGTCGAACCCAACGAAAATAAACCCTCAAATTAGATTGTGACCATGAACCGAGGCATCAGACAGATTATGGTAGGAACGGTGCTTCTCACCGCTACAGCAGCGACTCAAGCCGCCCCGCCTCGCACTCTTGTGCCGGTTGCCGGCCCTTTGGAGCAATTGCACGGGAATCTTAAGGAAGTCCGTGATCAGTCGGCTGAGAATTCGGCTCAAGCTCGCAAGTCCCTTCAGATTGCCGCTCCGAAACTTTCTGAACGACTGGAGAATCTGGCCGAGGCAGCGAAACGGCTCGAAAAAGAAACGAACGAGGTGGCAGAGTCGGTCATCAAGGAGGAAAAGGCGAAAACGGAGGAAGTTCAGAATCTTTTGAATCAGCAGGGGAAGATCAATCAGCGCATTGAACAAGTGAAGGAAGAACTGCGAAGGGACGCGAATGCGCAGGATATGAAACAGGAGGAGGGTCGTGAACGGGCAAGGGACGCGGATGATGCGGTGGCCATGCTTGAGAATCCACCTCGCGACGCCAAGAATGCGTTGGAGGAGTCTACTGCCAATAGAGCCTTCAAAGAGCAGCGTGCTTCGCTCGACACGGCAGTTCGTAATCAGAATGAGTTGGCTGCGGTTTTAGATCAACTGGCTGAACATTATGAGAACTTGGAGAATGGTGAAGGTGAAAAAACCCGGGCGGGTTTGCGTGAAAAAGAAGATGAGCTGGGGATTAAGGAAGATCTTGATGAACAGTATGCCATGCTCGAGCGGTTGATGGATTTGGCCAACAAACCTCCTGCAGAAGCCCTTAAGGAGCTTGAACGGGAGCTTAAGGAGAATCCCCTGATGCAGGAGGAGCTGCGCGACATTGCTGAGGCCAACTTGCAGGATGCAAAAAGAGATTTGAACGAGGCAAAGGCCGAGCAGCAGCAGTTGGCTGATTCTCTCAAGCAACCCTTGGTGGAAGATCCTAAGCCTATTCCCCCAGTGCCTCAACCCGATCAGCTGGCTCAGGCAGCCAAAGCTATGGTTGAGGAAAGGTTGCCTATGGTCGAAAAGGCAAGTGAGCAGGCCGGTATCAAAATTGAAGAACCCCTTAACAATGCGAGGCAGGCCCTTGAGGAAGCTGTGGAAAAAGGTACGGCTAAGGATGCCCAACCCGAGGACATGTCCCCGGCCCTGAAGGAAGCGGCTGAACAACTTGCCAAGGGTGCTGAAGCAGCCGCCCAGAAAGCGAAAGAGGCTGATACAGCTGAAGCGCGGGAAGCGGCTGCTCAAACCGAAGCAGCGGCGCAAGAGGCGAAGGCGATGGCCGAGGCTGCTCAAAATGCCAGGGAGATGGAGAACGCGGCCAAGGCTGCCGAAGCAGAACAGCTTGCCCAAATTGCCCAAGCCATGGCTGAGCAACAAGTGCCTCCAATACAAGCAAAGGCGAAAGAGGCTAAAGCCGCTGCAGATCAGGCATTAAACGAAGCGAAGGATTCACTTCAACAAGCAGCCAAAAATGGGAGAGAAGCAGCGAAAGCAAAGGGCGAACAGGCCGACCAGGAAATGAAGCAAATGGAAGAATCCCTCAAGGATGCCGCCAATCAACTTGATGAGGCTGCCAAGGCTGCCGAATTGGCTGCGGCTAAAGCGGACACTCCAGAACAAAGGCAGGCTGCGGAATCCGCAAAATCAGCAGCAGAAAAAGCGGCAAAACAGGCTGAGCAAATGGCTCAACAGGCTGCCGATGGAAAAGCGCCGAATACCGAACAGGCGCTGCAGATGGAAGAAGCCATGGCCGAACAGTCCGACAAGCCCACGCGCAATGAAGCAGCTGAAAACCAGATGGATTTGGCCGAGCAGGTTCAAAAGGCTTCAGCCGAGATTGCCCGGGCCGCACGGCATGAAGAGCGATTGGGAAATGAGCGTGCACAGGCAATAAAAGAAGCCGGCGAAAAAACGCAGGAGACTGCCAAGCAACAGGCTGAGAATGCCGAGCAAATCCAAAATAAACCGCAGGAACAGGAAGCTGCGCAAAAGGATGCGGAGTCGGCTGCCCAGCAATTGGGTGAGCAGGAGCAAGAAATTGATCAAGCCATGAAACAGCCACAGGACAATCCTGAGCCGAAGCAGCCGTCTCAAATTGCCGACCGGGCACGGGAGTTGGCCAATGAAACGGTGCCGAAGTTGGAGCAAAAAAATCAGGAAGCCCAGACCGAGGCTGAACAGGAGCTAAAGGAAGCCAGAGAGAATTTAAATGAGGCGGCCAAAAAGGCAGATGAAGCTGCCCAGCTGGAAAAGGAGGGCAAACAGGAGGAAGCTGGGAGAAAAATGGAGGAGTCTTCCAAGAAGTTTGATGAGGCTGCGAAAAAATTTGAGGAAGCGGCCAAGAAAGCTGAACAAAAGGCCATGGAGAGCGCTCAGAAACCCGAACAGGAAAAAGTTTCCTTGGAGGTACAAAAAGAGGCTTCGGGGGCCTGCAAGGCCTGTCAGGGTTTGGGCAAGAACGCCAAGAAAGCTGGAGAGTCAAATAAATCAGGCAGTAAACCCGGACAAGACAGTAAACCCGGAGAAGGCAGTAAACCCGGAGAAGGCAGTAAACCCGGAGAAGGCAGTAAACCCGGAGAAGGCAGTAAACCCGGAGAAGGCAG
>Ga0163108_10004125_pt1 | contig 10283 bp, 7 predicted proteins | sample Fk1155metaG_FD_109644 | JGI IMG/M metagenome (GOLD analysis project Ga0163108, IMG submission 109644) | Marine microbial communities from the Central Pacific Ocean - Fk160115 155m metaG | ecosystem: Environmental > Aquatic > Marine > Oceanic > Photic zone | place: The Central Pacific Ocean...
CAGCCGGTCCCAGGGGGGCGAAGGACTCAAACTGCTTCCGGGAGCGATTGGATTCCCGTCGATTGAGGCGGGAGATTAGGACTTCCATCAAAACACGTCAAGCGGAATCCTGGAATTATGCCGCTGCCGTTGCCTGGACAGCGGCCATCGGCACGTCAAGCAAACCGCTGATGATCTGGGCGGCCAGAAAACAGGCCAGGCAGGCCGTCAGGATCCGTCGGCAACGTGTTTCGTTTCCCCGGCTGACGACCGACACCGTCATGGCCAATCCGACAGCCGCGATCGCCACAAGACCTATCCGCCCCAACAAAGCCGTGCCTCCGTCGAACAACCAGCCAACGGCGGTTTCGGAGTTGCAGCAGCACGACACGACCGTGGCTGCCACTGTTGGCCCGACACCGATTCGTCGATCACAAACCGAAACAAGGCCCCGGGCCGCCACCAGGATCAGCGGGACCATTGCAAACGACTCGGCCAGGTGACGGGCATAGCCGGGCAAAGCCCTTCCCACCAGGACCATCGCCAGCAGGGTCCAGGCAAGCACCAGGCAGGCGGTTCGTCGAGACGATCCTTCGCCGCGGATCACATCGAGGACAAGGTCACCAAGCCCCAACAGGAGCGGTCCTGCCATCAGCCCCAACCACGAAACCAGCGCCAAGACCAGCAAACCGATCTCCATTCCTCCGCGAATGCCCCGGCAACTGGCGGCCCACAATTGTGGATCGATCAGTTCCCGGCCGCTTGTTGCCGACCAGGTCATCACCCCGGCAGCTCCCAGGACCACCACCAGCAGCAGGCTCAGCGGACCTGACCAGGCTCCGCCAACCCGGGTACGGCCAACACCCGACGGATCGCCCCACAGGCCCACGACCCCCGCCGGGTTGCAGGCGACGGCAATCATCATCATCACCAGGGTTGCGATCGCCAGTGGAGCCGCCATGAGTACGGTCGCCACCAGGCCGATGGCTGCCAACCCCAGCGGGATCGACAGCAGGCCGCGAGGACGCTGCAGGTGGAAGATGAGGCCGATGATCGTTGTCGCCGACACAACCGTCCCCAGCGCGACCGGTTCGGCCGATCGACCCAGCATCAGAACCGGCGTGTGACTGCAGACCATCACCGCGGCCAGAAACCCGGTCCGGGCACTGAACAGTCCTCGCCCCGCGTGCCAGGTCATCCAGATCAGCACGACCGTGGCAAGGTACGACGGCACGACGGCTGTCCAGGTTCCCACAGACGCGTCGCGGACGGTCCACTCAATCCACGGTCGGTCGGCCAGCCAGTGTCCCCACGGCGACAGGATTTCCTCAGCACCACCGCGTTGCGCGTCCGTCCCGGATTGAATTTCCGGCGGTAACGCCATCAGGCTGACCAGGCCCGGCAGCATGGCCATCAGCACGATCAGTGGTGCCATCGCCGAGGCGCGATCGAGCAGCGGTAGCAACTTCCCCGGCGGGTCGGCAGCCATCTCGTTCAACCGGGCATCATCGACGCTCACCACGGCAGCCGCTCCCTGGCCTACGTTTCCACTTCGGCCCGTTTCCAGGCAATGATGTCATCGAGAATTTCGTCGAGCGTCATCACCGGCTTCGTCCCCAGTGTCTCTTCGAGCTTCGCGACCTCGGGAACCCGCCGCTGGATGTCCTCGAAGTCCTCACCGTAGGCCTGGCTGTAGGCGATATGTTCGATCGCTGCCGTTAGCCCGACCCGCTGCACCACTCGTTCGGCCAGTTCTCGGACCGACACCGGTTGATCACTGCCGATATTGAACACCTGGCCGGCTGCCGCGGGTTCAGCCATCAGTCCCATCACGCAAGCGACCACCTCGCGGACATGGGCGAAGCAGCGAACCTGGCTGCCATCGTCATAAACGTAGAGTGGGCCGCCGCCAAGTGCCTGTTCGACAAACCGTGGGATCACCATGCCATAGGCGCCCACCTGCCGCGGCCCGACCACGTTGAAGAAGCGGCCGATGACCACCGGCAGACCGTGTTCACGGTGATAGGCCAGCGCCAGGAATTCGTCGATCGCCTTCGAACAACCGTAGGCCCAGCGTGGCCGTGACGTCGGCCCCAGGTGCAGGTCCTCTTCCTCGCCCCAGGTCTCCTTCGGATTCTTGCCGTAGACCTCGCTGGTCGACGCCAGGAAAAACGGTGTCTCGTTCTCACTGGCCAGTCTCAACAACAACTCGGTCGGATAGATGTTGGTGTGAATCGTCCGCACGGGATCCTCGGCGACCAGCTTGACACCCACGGCCGCCGCCAGGTGATACACCGCGTCGACCCCCTCGATCACCCGTTCCAACAACGCGGGGTCGGTGATCGAACCATCGCGGATTTCCAGCCGGTCGTTGCCGACGAGGGCATCGAGGTTTGCCGCGGAACCGGTGGAGAAGTCGTCGAGGATCCGGACACGGTCTCCCTGGGCGAGCAACTGCTCGACGAGGTGACTGCCGATAAAACCGGCACCTCCGGTGACCAGGCAATGAGCCATCCTCAGGCGAACTCCTTATCCCGTTCCAGACACATCAAACCTCTGGTGGGCGGCGGCCACCAATTCTACCGTCCGACTCGCCCCGATCCTGGTCGCTCCGGCCTCGACCATTGCCACCAGGGTATCAAGATCCCTGATCCCACCGGCGGCCTTGACCCCGATCGAACCGGGACACTCGGCCCGCATCAAGCGGATGTCCTCGACCGTCGCACCACCGGGTCCGAAACCGGTCGAGGTCTTGACGAAATCGACTTCCAGCTCGCTGCAGATCCTGCACAGACGGCGTTTGTGGTCATCGTCGAGATAACAGTTCTCGAAAATCACCTTCAACTGCCCACCCGCCTCACGAGCTGCAGCCAGAACCTGGCGGATTTCGTCGGTCACGGCATCCCAGGCTTCGTCCCGGACACGGCCGATGTTGACGACCATGTCGAGTTCGATCCCCCCATCAAGGATCGCCTGCCTGGCCTCGGCTACCTTGACCGCCACCGACTGGGCACCGTGAGGAAAACCGATGACGGTGCTGGGCAGAACACTCGATCCGTCCAGCAGCTCGGCGCAGCGTCGCAACCAGTCAGGTTTGCAGCACACACTGGCGACTCCAACCTCCAGAGCCACACGACATCCCTCTTCCAGGTCAGCGGAGCCCTGGTCGGGACCGAGCACGGCGTGATCGATCAGCATCGCGACAAGTTCACCGGTCAGGTTCACGGAGGTCACTCTCCAGCACCGTCTGGGTCGATCCGAGCCACCAGGTCATCGCGGCCCTTGCGGGCACAGAAATCACCGAAGGACTCGCCGTCTTCGCGGTCCTGGCAGAAAAAAGCCAGCACCGGCGAGATCCTCGGCACGATTTCTTCCAGGGGCACCACGTCCTGGAAATTGAAAGCCAATCGTGTTCCCTGGGCGTTGCCACCCAGGAAGACCGTGTACTTGCCGACGGTCTTCCCCACCAGGCCGATGTCGGGGGAATAAGGCCGGGCACACCCGTTGGGGCAACCGGTCATCCGCACGGCAATCCGCTCGTCGGGAATCCCCTGTTTCAGGAGTTCGGCCTCGAGTTGGTCGATGAGTTGCGGCATCACGCGTTCGCTTTCGGTGATCGACAGCCCGCAGGTCGGCAACGCCGGACAGGCCATCGAGTGACGTCGCACCGTTGAAAGCTGTTCGGCAGCGATCAGGCCGTGGTCGGACAGGATCGCATCGATCTCGGCTCGTCGGGACGGCTCGATGTCGCACAACAGGATGTTCTGCTGTGCGGTCATTCGGGTCGGTGTCCGGTAGGTCTCGACGATTCGCCGCAGAGCCGACTTCGATCTCACGGTGTCACTGTCCTGGATTCGACCGTTTTCGATGTGGATCCCCAGGAAATCGCGGCCGTCGCCCTGGGCATTCCAGCCGAGATGATCCTCGACATCGGTCACCTCGGCAGGGTGCGGTTCGTCAAGCGGCCTGCCGAGGTATTCCTCGACGGTCGCCTTGAATCGTTGGATGCCCCAATCGGCCAGGAGGTATTTCAACCGGGCCGTCTTGCGATCACCACGATTGCCGTGATCGCGAAACACGCAGACCATCGCCCGGGCCATGGCAACAACATCCTCAGGCAACACGAAAGCCATCTTCTGAGCGATCGCCACGTAGGTCTTCGCCGCGCTGGGAGTCACGCCCTGCCCTCCCCCGACAAAGACGTTGTATCCGGTGATCCGATCGTTCTCGACGATCCCCAGCAGGCCCAGGTCGTAGGTGAGGATGTCGACGCAGTTGTCTTCGGGCAGGGCCACGCCGGTCTTGAATTTCCGGGGCAGGTAGCCGGCCCCGTAGACGGGCTCCTCGACCGGGGTGAACTCCGTCACGTCCTCCCGGTTGCCCTCTCCATCCTCGAGCCAGATCTGGTGATAGGCGGTCGTCCGCGGCTTGAGTTCCTCGGCAACGGCGTCGGCCAACTGCTGCATTTCTTCGCGAACCGGATTGTTTCGCAACGGTGCAGGACAACACATCACGTTGCGTTCGATGTCGCCACAGGCTCCGAACGTGGTCAGTTGCGTGGTGTTGATCTCGCGGATCGTCTCCTGGAGATTGTCCTTGATCACTCCGTGCAGTTGCAGGCCCTGCCGACTGGTGATTCTCAGCGTCTGGTTCCCGAATCGTTCGCACAGGTCCAACTCGGTCAGCAGCGCCTCGGCGGACACGCGTCCTCCTGGAATCCGCGTTCGCACCATGAACATGAACGCCTTGCCATCCCTGTTTTTCTGTTTGCGTGCATCCCGGTTGTCCTGCTGGTACAACCCGTGATGTTTCAACAGCCCGGCGTTGTCGCCGCTGAAGTGATCGAGTTGATCATCGGCGAGTTCCTCGGCAATCGTTCCCCGCAACTGCCGGCTCTCCTGCTTGACATATTCCGTCTTGTCCAGCTTGACCTCGTCAGACATCAGTGGGAATTCTCTCGGTGGGTCCAGGGTTCGGGCTTGGCTGCCAGGTAATTCCACGCGAGTATACTCGTCGTCGAGAGGACTGAACAGTTGAGCAGAGCTGCGATGAAACCCGACCGCAACCACCGCCGGCGACTTGTCTTGCTGCTGGCGACCGGCCTGGGAACCGGCCACTCGCCGGTCGCTCCGGGAACCGTCGGCAGCCTGCTGGGCCTGGCGTGGGTCGCCGGGGTCTCGGCCCTGCCGGAACCGCACGTCCTTGGACCACTCGCCACGCTCGTCGCCGCCCTGGTCGCCATCCCGATCTGTGATCGCGCCGGACAGCTTCTCGGAGAAAAGGACCCGGGGGCGGTGGTGCTGGATGAAATCGTGGCAATGCCCCTGGTGTTTGGTTGCGGCCTGATGCCCCTCGATGCCACCACGTTGGTCGCCGGGTTCCTGCTGTTTCGCGTGTTCGACATCCTCAAGCCTCCCCCGGTCCGACAATTCGAACGCCTGCCGGGAGGGCTGGGCATTGTCAGCGACGACCTCGTCGCCGGGCTCTACGCCGGCCTGGTCCTCTGGGCCGGCCAAAGCAACTGGGCCGCACTGGTTGCCACGGGGAGACTTGTCGGCTGAACGGCCGTCTGGTTAACTGGCCCGCCACTGCCAATTCCGGCCGGGAGAGACACGTGACAGCCTCGATCATTGACGGCAAGGCGATTGCACTGGCGATTCGCGAGGAACTTGGTCTGGAAGTTTCGGATTTCCAGGAACGGACCGGTGTCACCCCTCACCTGGCCGCCATCCTCGTCGGCGACGATCCGGCCAGTGCCATTTACGTTCGCAACAAGCAGCGGGCGTGTGAAAAGGCTGCGATCCAAAGCACCATGCACCGGCTCGAGGCCGACACGACCCAGCAACAGCTGCTCGGCCTGGTCGAACAGCTCAATACCGATCCGCTCGTTCACGGCATTCTCTGCCAGTTGCCGCTTCCCGATCAGATTCAGGAACAGGCCATTCTCGATGCCATTGCTCCCGCAAAAGACGTCGATGCCTTTCATCCCGAGAGTGTCGGCCTGATCGTACAGGGACGCCCGCGATTTCTCCCCTGCACACCGCACGGCATCCAGCAACTGCTCCTGCGGAGCGGGATCGAGACGTCCGGAGCGCACGTCGTCATCCTGGGGCGAAGCGAAATTGTCGGCAAGCCGATGGCGTTGCTGATGGTCCAGAAACAGGAGGGAGCCAATGCCACGGTCACGATTTGCCACAGTCGCACGCGGGACCTGGCGGCGATCACCACCTCCGCGGACATCCTGATCGCCGCGATCGGCCGGCCGGGATTTGTCACCGCCGGGATGGTCAAGCCTGGTGCGGTGGTGATCGATGTCGGCATCAACCGGGTCGATGACCGGCTTGTCGGCGACGTCGATTTCGAGCCGGTTTCCGAGATCGCCGCCGCGATCACTCCCGTCCCCGGCGGCGTGGGGCCGATGACCATCGCCATGCTGCTGAAGAACACGCTGGCGGCCGCTCGGGAACTTTCCGGTGACCTGTCGAACTAGCGGAGCAGTTGCCGTGTCGCCAGGTCGAAGGTGCCCGCCCCGAGAGCGTGCGGCACCTGCCAGGTCGATTCCGTGACAACGGTCGGATTGACCTCGATATCGCTCAGGCTGATCATCAGTGACATGCCCGCCTCAGGCCACTCCAGCTCGAAGCGCCGGGGCACGACGATTCCGGTGTCCTGATCAGTCCGGTGACCGTTGAGCCGGGCGCGGGCGATCAACTGTGAACTGTCGTCGAACAACGACTGCTCGACGACGACACCCAGGCAGGTATCAACCACCAGTTGCCGGCGAACACGCGTCCCTCGAGGCGAACGGCGTTCCGCGACCAGCGTCAGGCGGTGCTGTCCCGGCCGCGAGCTGACCACCGACCACTCGTCGGGATTCAACGGCACCACCCCCAGGGCTTCGATCAACCACTCGGGTTCGAACGGCAACGAGAGTTGATCGCGAACTCGTGGCAGATCGGCATGGCCAACCGAGATCACGTGCCGCTGTTTACTGCGGCGAACCCAGAACCAGAACCGCTCGGGGTTTGACCCCAGGTCGACCTCGTTCGATCCCAGCAGGCTGGCACGGAGCCGAAACTGCCGGGGTCGCGCGACGGCGATATTTGCCGACAACGAGACCGGCAGGCCTCCGTCGGTTCGAGCCCTGATGCTCGCCGACGTCGAACGCCAGGCTTTCAAGCGGCTCGTGTTGGCATTGAGATGCGAGATGACTTCAGCGACGGTGGCGTCGGCGGCGAGCTGACAATCGGGAGGACAATACGGACACCAGCGGACCTGTTCACACAGGGTCCGACACCCGCTGGCACCGCCGCCGACCACCGCCAGCAACAGCAACCACGACAGGCGACTAGTTCCACTCGCGTTGCATCTGCTCATTCAGCTTGTCCTGCAAGCCTTCGATCTCATCGGCGTCCAACTGGCAGTCGGCCACCTCGAAGACTCCCTCGCCTCGTACTCCCGTGAATTCCAGGATCTCACAGTCATCCGACTGGCTGGATCCTTCCAGTTTCAGACGTCGTTTCTGGAGCAGCAGCAGGGCGATGACATACCGGAGCTTCTCCTGACCCTCGTCGCGTTGTTCGCTGAGCTGCTCGAAATACCGCATCAGGCCATCGGGATCCAACGGGTTGAACACGACGGCTTCCGGTTCGGGCACCAGGCAACGCCATTGACCGATCACATCGGTCGGTGGCCCCGGCCATTCCGCTTCGCAATAGTCCAATCGCACCAACTCACCATTCCGTTCGACCAGGATCGACACGCACACCGTGTTCGGCTCGAGCAGTTCGCCGCCCTGGGCACAGATCTTGCCGACCGGTTTGAGGTGGTAGTCCATGGCCCCCGCTCACCTCGCGTGTGCAAGGCGGAAATGTAGTCGAGCTGCGAATGAGCAACAAGACCGATTCCTTCTCTGACACGCGAACCACCGCCTCGTATAATATCGGCGACCTTTGATCACTCCCGGCCGACGACCGTGTCCACGATGAAACAGTTCTTCGAGTGGTATCTGGGTGTCGTACCGGCCGCACCCGGACAGGGAACACGATGGCGTTGGTCGCTTGACCCACCCTGGCCCCCGGGCTGGTCTCCCTGGGCGGCCCTCCTGGCCGGGGCGATTCTGCTGGCAGCCGTTTTGTTCGTCTACCGCCGCGACGCGGCGCGCCTGCCCGGACGCACCCGTTGGGGATTGATCGGAATCCGGTTGTGCACGCTGGCCCTTGTGCTGCTGTTTCTTACCAGGGCGGCGATCCTGATCCAGCGAACCGGCCTGCCCGCCGTCGCGATTCTCGTCGACACCTCGGCCAGCATGGGATTGGAAGACCACTACACCGACCCCAACCGCGACAAGCAGGTCCGTCGCCTGGCGGGCCGCCGGCGGCCCACCCGCCTGAATCTCGCCAAGGCCTTGTTGACCGCTGGAGACGGCCAATTGCTGAGAACGATCGGCGAGAGATTCCAGGTCCGGTTGTACTCGTTTGACCAGGAAGTTCGCGTGGTCGGCTCGACCGACGAGACGCCTTCTCAGTTGAGCAAACGGATCAGGGCGCTTTCGGCGTCCGGTCCCGATACCAGGCCGGGCCCCGCTCTGCGACAGGTTCTCGACGAATACCGCGGCGAACCTCCCGCCGCCGTGCTCGTTTTCACCGACGGGATCACCAGCACGTCCGCAGCCGACCGGCTCTCGACGATCATCCCGACCGCACGGCGGCAATCGGTCCCGGTCTTCACGATCGCCACCGGTAGCCGCCAACCAGCCCGCGACCTTCACCTGCTCGAACCGCAACTCGACGAAATCGCCTTCGTCGATGACCCGGTGGTCATCCAGGTCGGACTGAAGGCGTTTGGCTTTGTCGGCCGCCGCGTGACGATCCGGATGCACCGGGATGACGGCACCTCCCTGGCCGAACAAACGATCGACGCCGGACCCGATGGTGAAACACGGCAGGTGGAATTGACCTGGGTACCTCGCCAGGAGGGAGACCATGAACTGACCGTCGAGGCCGTGCCCCTGGAAGGTGAAACCGACCGGGTCAACAACAGTCATGTGCGACTGGTTCGTGTTCGACGCGAGAAGATCCGTGTCCTGCTCGCTGACGGCCATCCTCGCTGGGAGTTCCGCTACGTCAAGCAGTTGCTCGGCCGCGACCCGGGCATCGCACTGACCAGCGTGCTCCAGGACGCCGATCCGGAATCCAGCCGCGATGACCAAACGGCCCGCGAGCACTTTCCAGTCGATCGCGACGAACTGTTTGCCTTCGACGTCATCATTCTCGGAGACATCGACCCCGGGTTCCTCAGCCGGGGCATCCAGCAGAATCTCAGGGACTTCGTTCGATCGGCCCGCGGCGGACTGGTGCTGGTGGCCGGACCGTCTCATAACCCCCTGTCCTTCCGCAACACTCCCCTGGAAGACCTGGTCCCGGCCGACCTGGCGACGGTCCGGGTTCCCGACCCGGCCGCGTCATCCGGTCACTGGATTTCCCGGCTGACCATCGAGGGTTTCGAATCCACCGGGCTGTTCCGGCTGCGACAAAACCGGGACGAGGCCAGTGCGATTGTCGCCGGGCTGCCCGCGTTGCACTGGCTGCTGGAGATTCCTCGCCCCAGGCCCGGCGCCGTCACGCTGCTGGAGTGCACCGATGCCTCGTCGGGACCACCGCGACCGGCAATCCTGCTGCAACGCTTCGGTGCCGGGTCGGTCCTGTTTCATGCCACAGACGACCTGTGGCTCTGGCGGTTCCGTGACGGCCAACGGCTGTATGCACGCTACTGGCTGCAGGCCGTCCGGTTGCTCGGGCGGGCGAGGTTGCTCGGACAGACACGAACAGCCGAATTGACTGCCGGCCGCAGCGAGTATGCTCCAGGAGAACCCACGGCTTTCCAGTTGCGGTTCTTTTCGACCACCGATGTTCCCGTGGATGGGAAACCACCGGTCATTCGAGTCCAACGGCGGTCGGGATCCTCACGTGACCTGACGCTGGCCGCGGTCAAGGGAAGCCTGGGCCTGTTCTCGGGAAGCATCACCAACACCAGCCCGGGCAGTTACCACGCCTGGGTTCGTTCGCCGAGTTTCAGCGACGCACCGCCGTCGGTCGATTATCTTGTCACCGCAGCCAATCGCGAGTTTCAACAACGCAAGGTGGCTTTCGATGAACTGCAGTTCACCGCCCGGGCCACGCAGGGCAGGTCTTTTCCCATCGAGCAGGCCCGGCATCTCGATCGCGTACTCCCGCCGGGACACCCGGTTCCCCTGGCAATCGACGCCCCGATCCGGCTCTGGAACCGCTGGGAGCTGCTCCTGG
>Ga0163108_10004127_pt1 | contig 10276 bp, 8 predicted proteins | sample Fk1155metaG_FD_109644 | JGI IMG/M metagenome (GOLD analysis project Ga0163108, IMG submission 109644) | Marine microbial communities from the Central Pacific Ocean - Fk160115 155m metaG | ecosystem: Environmental > Aquatic > Marine > Oceanic > Photic zone | place: The Central Pacific Ocean...
CCCACTTTTCTTGTTCAGTTCCTTCGCTGGTTTGCCATCGGTGAAGAATGACCATTGTTTTCCATTCGTGGTGGCCACGGCAAAATGCAGTTTGTCATCGCTAACATTCGCAGTGTCAAAAACGTAGTCGTTCCCTAAGTTTCCACCATACACCTGCAAACCAAATCCGGCGTTCGACTTGCCAATGCGCGACTCTAGTTGCTTGGTCAGCCTGGCCAACTGCTGCTTGGCCTCGCCTACCTCGCGCTTTATTTTGACGCGTGTGGCGTCCGCCCACTCTTGTTCCTGCGGCCTATAAAAACCGGCTGGTAACGATCCTCCGATCTGATAGATATCACCGGGCTCGGGCGGTGGGATTTGCACTGTCGAGAAAAAGGCCTGCATACGGTAGAAATCTTCGATCGGGATAGGGTCGTATTTATGGTCATGGCACTGGGCACATCGCATTGTGAGACCGAGAAAAACCGATCCGACTGTCGATGTCATTTCGCTGAGCAATTCGTGGCGAGTCTCGTCACCACGGGGCTCGGTAAACGGTGCCAAACGGAGGAACGTCAGTGCAACGGTACGCTCCGAGTCCATGCCCGGGAGTTCCCCGGCGCCCATGATCTCATTGAACTCATCACCGGCAATCTGCTCCCTTATAAAAAGATCGTACGGTTTATCGCGGTTCAACGAGTCAATAACATAATCGCGGTATCGCCACACATGCGGCATGTCGGGATCACCCTCGTAACCGGCCGTATCAGCGTAGCGCGCGAGATCAAGCCAATATCGACCCCAACGTTCGCCATAGCGATGATCGTTAAGCAGTCGATCGACAAGATGCTCGTAGGCGAGTGGGCTAAGATTATTGACATATGCGTCGACAACATCAGGTTCAGGTGGAACGCCGATTAGATCGAAGTACAACCGGCGCACGAGTGTCCGACGCTCGGCCGGTGGCGAAGGCTTCAACCCCTTGGTCTCGAGTTTGGATAGTATGAAAGCATCTATCGGATTGCTAACCCAGTTGGTTTCCGTAACCACAGGCGGAGCCACCTGGCCGAACGGGATGAATGGCCAATGTTTGACCTGCTCCGGCTCTTCCGCTTGGCCAAGCGCTGCAGTCAACAGGATAATGAATCTGATCATTCTCATCGTTTGCAAGCGCACGACCGGACGTGATAGTTGGTCAGCTGATAATTCCATCGAGAACAGCCCCCCCTATACCGGTCAGTTTACGGTCAAGACCGGCATGCAGGTAGGTCAACCGTTCCTGATCAAGGCCCATTTGGTCGAGAATGGTCGCATGCACATCGCGCATGTGGATCATTTCACCCATCCCTCGCAGGCTAAACTCATCGGTCTGGCCGGCGGTCGTTCCGCCTTTTACGTTTCCGCCTGCCATCCACATGGTCAACGCCCAGGAATTGTGTTCACGACCAGGATTCCCTGACATGCCGCCGTTTTTGAATGGCGTTCGTCCCATCTCCGATGCCCAAACCACAAGTGTCTCATCGAGGAGCCCCCTCTGCTTTAGATCCTCCAATAAACCTGAAACAGGTTGATCCACCTCGGCACAGTGTCGAATCATACCGCCTTTCACGTTTCCATGATCATCCCAACTTGAGGAACCGATCTGCACACCATGAACCAATAACGTATAGCGCACACCGCTCTCCACCATCCGCCGTGCGAGCAGGCACTGGTGCCCAAAACCGGCGGTGGTCGAGTTGTCCAAACCGTACAGGTCACGGACATTTTTCGGTTCATCGCTGATGTCGACCAACTCCGGCGCCTCGGTCTGCATGCGGAACGCAAGCTCGTATGTGCTGATGCGCGCCTCCAGTTCACTATTATCCACGCGCTTAGCCAAATGGCGTTTATTGAGCCACTGCAATGCATCCATCTCGCGGCGCTGGCGGATACGGTCCACTCCCTTCGGAGAGTCAAGGTTCAGAATGGGCATGCCACTTGGCCGCAGCAACGTGCCCTGATAGGCCGCTGGTAGATAGCCGTTGCTCCAGACGGCTGCGCCATTGACCGGCGCTCCGCGTGGGTCCTGAATCACCATATAGCCAGGCATATTGCGGTTGCCGCTGCCCAGGCCATAACCCACCCACGAGCCTACTGACGGACTGCCTGGAAACTGGCTCCCGGTGGTTACATGGAGCGTGGAAGGACCGTGATTCTGATTGTCGGTCTTGATGCCGTGAATAAACGCAAGATCGTCCACATGCCGAGCCAGATGCGGAAATCGGTCAGATAACCAGCGGCCGCTCTGACCGTGTTGGGCGAACTCAAACGGGCTGCCTATCGTGACGTGCGGAAAGGACAGGCGACCCTGCAGTTCGCCGGAAATATTCGGGATGCGGGAGAGCGGCTTGCCGTGGAGTTCTCTTAGCTTTGGCTTGTACTCAAACGAGTCCATCTGGCTCACCCCTCCCTGCATGAAAAGGAAAATACAGTTCTTAGCCTTGCGTGGAAAATGAGTGCTGCGGGCGGAGAATGGATCAGCGTGATTAACGCCTGCACAGAGATCATCCATCGTCACACCACCAAGTGCCATGGCGCCAATTCCATTCCAAGCACGACTGAGAAAATCCCTGCGGGTTGAAAATAGATTGAAACTCATCTGAACACACCGAATCTATCGTCGAACAGCAAAAACACCAGCCCTAAAAACAGGTAAGTCGAACGTGATTCCGCAGGAAACCCCCGCGACCCATAGCCATACATTATTGATTGATATTAATCCAACCTAGACGCTTTGTGGATGGAATTACCAACTTGTATCTTTGCAAGATGCTTACAAGTTCGCTCGCAACTTCAGGGTGATTTGAATAGACATTGCTTACCTGAAAAGGATCTTTTTCTAGATCATAGAGTTGGGCTGGTGGCGCACTGGTTCGTAACATGCCGCCAACAATATCCGAGTTCGAATTCCCTGTGAATTTTAGAGAAGCAGCGCCGGCCAAGAGGTGGTCTCCGACATTCTTACCCTGAAACCCGCCAGAATCTTGTCGGGGTATGTATACCCATTGTTCGTGTCTAACCGTAAGATGCTCTGGGCTGTTGGGTGAAATGATGAGTGTTTTACGAATTGGCAATTTTGATGATCCGGTAAAATTAGCAAGCTGATTCATGCTGTCCGGAACGTCGTCTTCCCTGAGCGGATGACTCACGATTGATGCCAGGGTCGCCACCAGATCAACCTGACTCAACAGACAATCCGAAGTCGTATTCGCTGGTATCTTTCCAGGCCATCGCGCGATCATGGGAACCCGGTGACCGCCTTCCCAGGCACCAAATTTGAAACCCAGAAGGTTACCGTTCATCCGGTGTCCAGCACGCCAAGCGCTCTGGCCTGTGACGTGAAGCATGCCACCATTGTCGCTGGTAAAGATGACAAGCGTATTGTCCGCAACCTTCAGTTCATCAAGAGTGATGAGAATCCCTCCTACAATCCAGTCGAGTTCATGTATGAAATCGCCATAGAGACCGCATCCACTTGTGCCAACGAACTGTTTGGCCGGTGTGAACGGATGATGAATATTCGTCGTGGCGAGATACAAAAAAAAAGGCTTTTGAGCTGATCTCTGTTTCAACCAACTTACTGCTTTATCTTTCAGTGTTGTCCCTATCAATTCATCAACATAAAGCTTGTGAGCCGCTTCAGCACCGCCAACCCTATGGTAGCCACCTTTTTCTGGATATCGCTTGGTAGTGGAAGTTTGTCCATACCTTAACGGATCAGATGGGGCGACTCCAACAACACGATGATTCTGGACATACACGAAAGGCGGACCACTGTTGACGCATGGAATCCCGAAATAATATTCAAATCCCACTTCAAGCGGGCCGGGCTTCAGGTCTCCATTCCAATTCGGCTCCTTCTCTCCAAAACCTAGATGCCATTTACCAATACAAGAGGTGGCATATCCTGCCCCTTTTAGCAGTGAAGCTAGTGTCAGATGAGTCACATCGATGGTTAATCGTTGGTTCATTGGAGTCGGCCCCCAGAAGTTCTTTCTTAGCGGGTATCGGCCGGTCAATAGACCGTAACGTGAAGGTGAGCAAACAGCGGAGGCCGAATGCGCATCGGTGAAACGGCGTCCTTCTCTTGCGAGACGGTCAATGTTGGGTGTGCGCACATGGGTGGCGCCATAACAGCCAAGATCTCCGTAGCCCAGGTCATCGGCATTGATCAGCACGATATTCGGTGTTGCCTGAATTGCAGAACATTCAGCAAGGTACGCCAAGGCTGCGATTGCAGTAAGCAGGAAATGTTTCATCACCTCTGGGCTCCCGGCATTTGATTTGGTTTGATATCAACTTCCTTGATCAGTTTCTCTAGAATTTTTTCGGTTTGTGCAGCGGCTCTGGCATAACTGGGCTGCCCTGCAACATTATTCATTTCTTTCGGATCCTTGCCCAAATCATAGAATTCATGGTCTGTTGTGCCGGGAAATCGCACCAGCTTGTATTGGCGGGTGCGAACACCCCAGTGAAAATGTCCGGTCGCCCAGTAGGCATACCAGATCCCCTTGCGCCAGTTAGCCGGATGGCGTCCCTGTAAAAGTGGTCGCAGACTCATTCCCTGCATGGTCTTTGGAATCGGAGTCTCTGCGATACTAAGCATCGTAGGTGCAAAATCCACATTACTGCACAACGAGTCATTGACTGTGCCCGCCTTGATCTTCCCGGGATATCTGACGATCAAAGGCATCTTGATCGATCCTTCCAGAATAAGCCGTTTGTCATAAAGGCCGTGCTGGCCAAGCCAGTATCCTTGATCGCTGGTGTAAACAACGACGGTTTCATCCTCGATGTTCTCCTGTTCCAGAAAATCCATCACTCTCTTGATGTTGTCATCCACAGCTCCCACGGCACGAAGATATTTGTGAATCATGTGCTGATATGCTGCCGAAGTCTTGCCTCGAGTGGTGCCATCGTGCGGCCACATGGGAGGATCCTCATCCATTTCGTGTCGCCCAAAATAGCCGTTTTTACGGACCATGTGCCAGGTGTGAACGCCCTTGAGCCGGGGACTGGTTTTTTCGACATCCTCATGCAGGCTGGTCGGCTCCGGAATGAGTGTGTCTTTAAGGTATTCCTTCCAGCGCTCTGGATACTCATAGGAATGATGTGGGGCCTTGAAATGCAGCATCATACAGAACGGTTTCCTGACATCACGTACCTTGAGCCATGCCAATGCCTGGTCGGTGTAGATATCTGAACAATAGCCGGTGTGTTTTTCCCCAGGAACCGTTTCACGTTTTTTCCTTCTGCCATACCATTGCCCATTTTGCGTATAGAAAACCGGATCAAACCATGAACCTTGCCCACGGGTAACCTTGTAAGTGTCAAAACCCCTCGGACGGGAGGTAAGATGCCATTTGCCAAACATCGCGGTCTGATAACCGGCATTCCTTAATACCATAGCCAACTGAGGTGAATCCTCACTAATGGAGCCGTTGAGATTTGGAACTCCATTCTTGTGACTGTATTGGCCAGTCAAAATACTTGCACGACTAGGTGAACAAATGGAGTTGTTGCAGAATACATTAGTGAAGCGCATGCCCTCGGCAGCCAGTTGATCAATTGTAGGGGTGGGGCAATATTTTTTTAACCATGACCCATATGCCCCGATCGCCTCCTGCGCGTGGTCATCAGACATGATAAAAACAATGTTGGGCCGCTCTCCAAAAACCAAGCTCGAGAAGGATAACACGGCTGCGATTGCTGTAAGTAGGAGGTGTTTCATTTCCCTTCAGCTTTCAATTCTTCAATCGGGCTACCTTACGAGTTGGACAAATTCCAGTGTTTGAGCCTGCCTGTTATTAACAACAATTGTTTTGGCGTCGAGGCGGGCAAGATCTTGTAATTCAAAATTCGCCTGGCCCAAAACCAACGAGTCATCCTCAAACCGGCCGTTAATCCGATAGAAGGCCTTGCCGTGAGAATGGATCTGGAACTGATCGATGCCTGGCAGGTACTCCAATCCTTGGATTCCGTAAGGTGATTTAAAGTCAATGAGATAGTCTCTGACGTGCTGAAACGATGCGTCAAATTCTACGATTTTATCCAGATGTTCATCATCAAAAAATGACTCCGCTACAAAAAAATGATCCTTGCGATGAGTAATACCTCCCGCACAAACGGTGAAGTGCGCTCCGATATCGTGCTTCTCAATCAATTCCAGTGACTGAGCGTTGTAGACATGCACGCGATGTTGGTTCGTGCCGTTCGAGTCACAACCGCTTACGGCTGCGTAGACAAGGCCTTTGACATAAACAATGCCACCGTGGTGCAGCATCAGTTTAGGCCCCGCCTTGACTAGCTTACCATTGAGGTCGTATTTGAATAATTGCTGCGTGTTCTGAACGTAGACAAATTTGCCATCTGTCGCAACGCCTTGCTGGCCATCGTCAGTTGGTAGCTGTAACCGACCCGTCACGTGGAACACAAGCGGATCTCCCTCCTCAACAAGAGCATCTTGAATTGAGATGTCTCGTGTTTCTGGTGGCTGCGACTCACCACACCCCGCCAGAAGCACGGTTGCGATTGTTGTGAGTAGGAGGCGTTTCATCTCTTTAGCAACCGTGGGGAAGGCTTATCCACCCAGCCGGCATTGCGCTGGCCTTTTCCCGGGCGATCCACGTCGCCTAGATCCTCCCGAGCTTCCTCGACAAATGCGATCAACCGTTTCACAACCTCAGGGTTGCCAGCAGCCACGTTGTTGTCCTCATGGATGTCGTTGGCCAAGTTGAACAGTTTCAGCACGGTACTGCCCTCTGGCTTGCCCCAGTTGCGTTTCTTGGAATCCATAGCCAAGAACAGTTTCCAGTCGCCGGACCGAACCGCTTGCAACTGGTCCATTTGGTAGTAATAAAACACATCACGAGGGTCAGTATCCATGTTTTTACCACTAAGGATCGACCAGATGTCTTTACCATCTATAACACGGTCACTTGGCGCCTTGCCGCCGGCAAGTCGTGCCATCGTGGGTAACAGATCCATCGTGCATGTTAGTGCACCGCTGCTTATGCCGGCTGGAATTCTTCTCGGCCAACGCACAATACATGGAACCCGCATGCCTCCCTCATCGGTACGACCCTTTCGACCACGCAGAGGCAGGTTGCTCCCCTGTTTCTCACGCGCCGAACCGTTATCTGACGTGAACAGTACCAGCGTGTTGTCATCGATACCGGTTTCCTCCAGTACCTTGAATAGCTTGCCCATGGACCAGTCTATCTCTTGCACCCAGTCACCGTAAGGGCCGTCCTGGCTTTTACCCTCAAATTTTGCGCCCGGGGTCAATGGTCCATGCACTGCGGTGTGGGGAAAATAAAGGAAAAAAGGGTTGTCCTTGTTTGCCTTGATGAACCTCTCCGCTTCGGCGGTATAGCGGGCGGTGATTGTTGTGTCTCGATGCACGCTATCCTCGACCACGGTCAGGTCGCGAACCAAGGGTAACGGAACCTCCTTGCGGTTCATGTCGTTGCTATAGGGAATGCCAAGGTAATGGTCGAACCCCTGTGATGTAGGCATAAAGTCGGGGTGATCTCCCAAGTGCCATTTGCCAATACACATGGTGGCATAGCCCTGCCCCTTTAATATCTCGGCAATGGTGATCTCGCTGGGATTAAGGCCTTTACTAGCAGCAGGAAAAAGAACGCACAGGTTCTTTTCATCCACATGCATGTTGACCCGGCGCGGATAACAGCCGGTCATTAAACTGGACCGTGACGGTGTGCAAACAGAGCAGGTCGAGTAAAAGTCCGTAAGCCGCATGCCCTCCTCGGCCATTTTATCCAAAACCGGGGTAGCATGAGTCTTGGAACCAAAAGGGCCGATATCCGCGTAGCCTAGATCATCGCAGAACACGACAATGAAATTAGGTTTATCTTTCTGGCCTCCTTCAGCAACCAAACCGAACACCACAGCGGCACATCCAAAAAACAACCGGAGGTGTTTCATTCTCCTTCAGCTTTCAATTCTTTACCTTTCTTGCCTCCATGTTTACGGAGGAGGCTGGCTATTTCTTTTTTAAAGGTTTTCACTTTGGGTGAATCGTGCCGAAATGCCTTATGCGCAGTATCCAGAGGTGTGTGCCCGTTCTTATTCTTCACATTCACATTAGCACCTGCATCGATAAGTAGTTCTGCGATTTCCTTATGACCGCCAAGAACCGCAAGATGCAAAGGCGTCACTGCAAATACATCCCTCGAGTTCACATCCGCATCGTTGGCGATTAATAGTTCGGTAATTTCCGTGCGACTGTGCAAAGCCGCCCCGTGCAAAGGAGTTCGTCCATCATGCTTCGCATTCACATCTGTACCAGCAGCCAAGTGTTGTTTGATGCCTTCGATTTCACCTTGTCTGGCTGCCCGGTGTATTGAGATATCAGGTGCTTTGGCCGTCGGCACTTCTGGTTTTGTTCCTCGATCTGGATCAGCACCTTTATTCGCTGTAACCGCTTTTGGTGGCGTTGTAGGCTTCACTTCCTCTGCAACTGGTTTCTCTTCTGGTGCAGAAACCGACTTCTGCAACTCATCACACCCCACCAGAAACACTACTACGATTGTTGTGAATAGTAAGCTTGATTGCATCTGGGCGTAATCATCAATGAAACAAATGCATGAGGCAAGCCCCCACGACATGCCTTAACAATAAACTGATGACCTTAAGACTTTGAGCCTAACAAGATTCAAAGTTTCTCATTTTCGGTAGTGCCATTTTCCTTTAACGAACGGTCGCTAATGGCAAAGAGTGCTCCCTGTTTGCTGTGAAAAAGCAAGCCTCTGACTGTTTGTTAATTGCGAATCGGAGGAATTCTTGTGGCCGCATATTTATCCGGCGGCGTCCTGTGCAACCCAAATCGTCTTCGTTTCATTTCCCATCAGCTTTTAATTCTGCATTCGTCTTACCGCCGTGTTTGCGGATGATGTCGACGATTTCTGGGGCCGACGTATAAAACAGAGGAGTCCCTCCGTCTTCATCTTGTGCATTTACGTTTGCACCATTGGCGATAAGCAGTTCGACAATTTCTTGGTGCCCCTTTCTGGCAGCCCAATGTAATGGAGTCCCTCCTCCATTATGTGCTGCATTTACGTCCGCGCCATTCTTGATAAGGAGTTCAACGATTTCCTTATTATCACTATCAACCGAATTATGCAAGGGGGTCCATCCTCGGGCAGCCTTCAAATTCACATTCGCACCAGCGGCCATCTGCTGTTTCAGTGAGTCAATATCACCTTTTGAAATGGCATCACGCAACGCACGATCTATTTGTGATTTTGCTTCTTTTTCAACCTTCGCTGTTGGTGCGGCTTCTGCAAAGGATTTAGCGGGATTTGCCTCTGCGGGTGGAATTGGTTCCTGCTCTGGCGACTCGGCAACCGGCGGAGAAGGCTGAACTTCTGCCGCTGTTGCCATGGTTGCCGGCTGTTCCAGTATTGCGTCATTAGCTACTGGTTCAACGAGTTTCACTTCAGCGGGATCATGAATAGGAGGTTGCTGCGACTCCCCACACCCTATCAACATAACAACTGCAATCGCAGTGAGTATTAAAGATTTCATTTAAATATGATCGACTTATCCAAACTGGGCCAAAGCTCTCGTTTGTCTGGACGGGTTGATTATTTGCTCAACCTTGTTGAGTAAGTCAATACCGGGAAGCAGGAAGGCTTAATTTTCAGTGTTTTCTCGGTCGCACCTTTGGTCACACTTTTCAGCTACTACACAATAAAAACATAAACCATTTTTAACCCGAGGCAATTAGCGCAAATGGGCCTACTCTACCACCGCTCTCACCCGGTAATATTGCCTCTCAAAAAGCGCCTTCCGAGTGTCGTTAAATTGAACCGATGAGCCTGTTCCATTGATCGTCTCAATCTTGTTCCACTGCAGCAAATCCCCGGTGGCTTCAACCGTGTAACTTTTCCCTTTGTCCGTGTTTATGCTAAAGCCAAATCTAAAGCCGAAGGGAGCCAGCACCGTGTCCTCGATATGGTTCCCCTCGTTATCATTTGGTTCATCGCCACCAACTTCTGATGCGCTAGCAAGAAGCTCAATCTCTGCTATCTGCATGCTGTTTGCACCGCCCGGGTTAACGACTTCAGGAAAGACCAACTCATACATCGTATAGGCCACATCATTTTCGAAACTCACCGTCTGCCGCTCAAACCTTTCCGCAAATTCAGGAACATCTCCTGATGCTATCTCGGTAAACGTTGCTCCATCATCATTTGACCCCGACAGGATATAGTTCGCTGGATCACGATCAGGC
>Ga0163108_10004129_pt1 | contig 10274 bp, 8 predicted proteins | sample Fk1155metaG_FD_109644 | JGI IMG/M metagenome (GOLD analysis project Ga0163108, IMG submission 109644) | Marine microbial communities from the Central Pacific Ocean - Fk160115 155m metaG | ecosystem: Environmental > Aquatic > Marine > Oceanic > Photic zone | place: The Central Pacific Ocean...
CCAGATGAGTTTGCAGACGCATTTGGAAGAGCTTGGTTTAAGCTTACACATCGTGATATGGGACCTCGTGCCTGTTATTTGGGGCCAGAAGTTCCAAAAGAAGAATTACTTTGGCAAGACCCTATACCAAAGCCTAAATACAAACTTAAAACAGGAGATGTTAAAAATCTTAAGACAAAAATATTAAAATCAGGACTTTCTGTTTCTCAGTTAGTTTCTACAGCTTGGGCATCAGCATCAACTTTTAGAGGCTCGGACAGAAGAGGAGGAGCTAATGGAGCGCGAATTAGGCTTGCACCACAAAAGGACTGGGAAGTCAATAATCCACCTGAATTATCAAAAGTGCTTAAAACTTTAGAGAAGATAAAAAAAGGTTTTGACACTAAAAGCAAAACTGTTTCAATGGCTGACTTAATTGTTCTAGGTGGTTGTGTTGGAATTGAAAAAGCTTCAAAAAATGCAGGTCAAAAAATAGTCGTTCCATTTACACCAGGACGTGGAGACGCATCTCAAGATCAAACAGAGATACATTCTTTTGATTTGCTTGAACCAAAAGCCGATGGCTTTAGGAACTATATCATAAATAAACCTAATGGATCATCAAAGAAACCTACTGTAACAGCTGAAGAAATGTTAGTTGATCGAGCACAATTAATGAAGCTTACCGCACCCGAAATGACAGTTTTAGTTGGCGGTATGCGTGTATTAAATACAAATTTTGATGGTTCAAAACATGGCATTTTTACAAAAAAACCAGGAGCGCTTACAAACGACTTCTTTGTTAACTTGCTTGATTTGAATACTAAATGGAAAGAAACTTCAGAAGAAGAGATTTTATTTGAAGGTAGAGATCGTAAGACAAATAAAGTTAAATGGACCGGAACTCGAGCCGATCTTATATTTGGATCAAATTCTCAGTTAAGAGCGCTAGCAGAAGTTTATGCTTCAGAAGATTCAAAGCCTAAGTTTCTTGCTGATTTTGTATCTGTATGGGACAAGATAATGAACTTAGATCGTTTTGATTTAAGATAAAATTTAAAGTCTTCCCCACAAACTTTCTTTTTTTACCCATCCTTTAAATCTATCTACCTTAATTTTACACCATTCTTTTTCACATTTTAAAACTAAACATAGTCTACCCTTTGCTAAAATTACCAATGGTTTTGAATATACAGTTGGATTTTTAAAAACCATCAGGCCTTCATCTATTAAAATGGCTGCTTTTTTCTTAGATAGCTGTGAAATATGAATCCAACCGTTATTGTTTTCATGATCTCTTATTTTTCTGAAGTTATCAGATTTATCTTGAACTAAAACAGGTAAATATTTTTTTTTATAAAAAATTTTTATTGGATGTTTAAATGATGGACCATGTCTAAGATTAACTTTGTCATTTCTTAGCGTTAAAAAGTATTCTTCAGCTGAGTATAAAAAGACATTAGATAAAAATAAAAAACATGAAATTAAAAATACTTTTTTTGCCATTATTTTTTTGCACATTCTTGTATACAATCTGGATTCTTGGGAAGTTTAATTTTTCTAAATTCTGTTTTTAAAGAATTAAAAACAAGAATTTTACCCAAAAAATCATCTTTAACATTAAGTATAGTTTTTATAACTTCGTTTGCTTGTATAGTTCCAGCCATACCTGCAAGAGTAGAAATAATGCCTTCAGTGTCGCAATTGTTTTTCATGTCAGGTATTTCGGGCATAAAACATCTAAAACAAGGAGTTTTTTTTTTAAAATTAAATTTAAAAATTTGACCATCAAATTTATCAATGGCTGCAGATATTAAAATCTTTTTATTTTTTAAACAATAATCATTAATTAAGTACCTAGTTTTAAAGTTATCTGTTCCGTCACAAATAATATCAAATTTATTTAAAATATTTGCTATATTTTTTTTATTAATCTTTTTTTTATAAATAAAAACTTTGATTTTTTTATTTATATTTTTAATTACCTTTTCAGCCTGTGTTACTTTAAATTTTCCAATATCTTTTGAGTTAAAAAGAATTTGTCTATTTAAATTAGTAATATCAACTTTATCGTGATCAACAATACCAATGTTTCCCACACCTGAGTTTGCTAGGTAAAGTATTAAAGGACACCCTAATCCACCAACACCAGCTACCAAAACTTTAGCAGAAAAAATTTTTTTTTGACCTGCTATACCAACATTTTTCAGAATTATTTGCTTAGAAAATCTTCTAAGATCATTACCAACAACCTTCATTATTCTGTTCCAGTTGAGCCAAAACCTCCAGCACCTCTAGATGTTTTGGGTAATTCTTTTACTTCTTCTAATTTTGCTTGAGTTACAGGAGAAACAACCATCTGTGCTATACGCATGTTTTTTTCTACAATAAATTCTTCTTTGCTTAAATTAATTAGTATTACTTTTATTTCTCCTCTATAATCTGCATCTATAGTGCCGGGTGTGTTTAAAACACTTATACCTTTTTTTGCAGCCAAACCCGATCGAGGTCTTATCTGTACTTCAAAACCTTTAGGAATAGAAAGAGAAAAGCCTGTTGGTATTATTGCTTTTTCTCCTGGATGGATTTTTAACTCCTTCTCGATACTAGCTGCAATATCCATTCCAGAAGAGCCGTCGGTTTCATACTTTGGAATTATAGATTCTTTTGAGAGTTTTTTAATTAATATTTTTGTCATCAATTAAAAACTTATCTAATATTTTTTTTACAATAACAGAAGCGATATAGCTTTTTTTATTTCTTGGTATTGAATCAATTTTACCTTTTTTATCTATCAAAGAAACTTTATTGTAGTCAACATTAAAACCAGTATTTTTCTTTGATACATCGTTGGCAATTATTAAATCACAATATTTTTCTTTAAGTTTATTTAAAGAATTTTTTATTAAACTTTCGGTTTCTGCGGAAAATCCAACAACAATCTTTGGTCTTAGTTTGTTGTTTTTTCCAAGATAGCTAAGAATATCTATATTTTTTTCTAGCTTTATAGAATTGAGATTATTTTTTTTAATTTTTTCTTTGCTAAATTCTTTGGCTTTAAAATCTGAAACTGCAGCAGCGCACACAGCTATATCCACCGGGAGAAGTTTTTTGACACTATCAAACATCTGATCAGCTGTTTTTACTTTTTTTATTGTTAAACCTTTAGCAGATCTTGTTTCCGAAGGTCCAGCAACCAGAGTTGTTTTTACACCAATTTTTGAAAGAGCTAATGCTATTTCATATCCTTGTTTGCCACTAGATTCATTAGAAATATATCTTACTGGGTCTATGTATTCTCTTGTAGGACCAGCTGTTACTAATGCTTTTATTTTTTTTTTTTTTAAAATATTTTTATTTTTAAAATAATCAACCAAATAAGAATATATTTGTCTAGGACTTGACATTTTTCCTTCACCGTATTCTCCACATGCCATTTCACCTGTTACTGGACCTATAAATTTATAACCATATCCTATTAATGTTTTAAAATTATTTTGTGTAGCTTGATGAAGCCACATTCTTACATTCATAGCAGGCACCAAAACGATATCTTTGTTGGATGCTAAAATTACTGTACTAGCCAAGTCTTCAGCTTTTCCAAAACTTAATTTGGTCATAAAATTTGCAGTAGTTGGCAAGACCAGAATAATGTCTGCCCAACGCGATAAAGAAATATGGTCTATCTCGGATTCATTATTTGCATCAAAAATATCTTCATAAACTTTATTATTTGTTAAAGCAGTAATGGACAAAGGAGTAACAAAATTCTTTCCGCTTTTAGTTAATATAGTTTTTATTTCTACATCATTTTTTTTTAATAATCTTACAAGATCTAATGTTTTATATGCAGATATACCTCCGCCAACCACAAGAAGAATTTTTTTATTTTTTAAAGACATTTATATAATTAAAATACTAATAAAATAAAAATTACAACAATTAAAACACTAATAATAATATTGTTTCTTAAACTTTTTAATTTCATTTCTTCTATTTCTAACCTTTTATTGGGCTTCATTCCTAAATTAAGCTTACCTTCCGCTATCAACTGCAGTGCATAGTTAGCTTTATCCATAAAATCTGGAAAATCAGGTATTCTTTTCAAAATTTCGCCAGAAGTGTTTATAGCTTTGTCAATGTTTGATTGTGGACTTTTAAAATCTTTAATCCAATTTTCTAAAATTGGTTTGGATACTTCCCATATATTAGTTTCAGGATAAAGTTTTCTTGCAACCCCTTCTACTACGACCATAGTCTTTTGAAGAAGCAACAGCTGTGTTTGAGTTGCCATATTGAACTTTTCAGTAATTTCAAATAATTGGGACAGCAAACTACCCCCGGAAATATCTTTGATAGACTGACCAAAAATTGGTTCTCCAACAGATCTCAGAGCTTGAGCGAATTCTTCTTTGGAAGCTTCTTTAGGCACCAAACCTGCTTGAAAATGAACTTCTGCAACTTTTACATAATCTCTTTGAGTAAAACCATAAAGAATTTCAGCCAAGTATTTTCTATTATTTTTATCTAATCTTCCCATTATTCCAAAATCTACAGGAACTATATTCCCCTCTTTGTCTACGAATAAATTTCCTTGATGCATGTCTCCATGAAAGAAACCATCTTTTACAGCTTGTTTCAAAAAATGCTGAATAAGATTTTTTGCAAGATTTTTTAAATCAATTCCTGATTCTCTTAAATTTTCATATTCTCTTATTGGAGTTCCATTTACCTTATCTAATGTTAAGACTCTTTTTGATGTGTAGTTCCAATAAATTTTTGGAACATTAAAACCTTCATCATTTTTTGTATTTTCATATAGTTCATTTGCAGCTGCAGCTTCAAATCTTAGATCCATTTCTATATTTGTGATTTCTTTCAAAAGATGGACCACCTCTATAAGCTTTAATCTTTTGGTTTTTGAAATTAGGTTTTCAATTATATAAGCAAGCAACATTAGAGCATCTAGCTCTTCATTAAATAATTTTTCTATATTTGGTCTCAAAATTTTAATTGCAACTTCTTTTTCTTTATCATTAATTTTTATTTTTGCTGTATGAACTTGGGCTATTGATGCTGCTGCTATAGGCTCGCTCAAGTTAATAATTTCATTAAACTGCTTTTCACCAATTTCTCTTTTAATTATTTGTTTTGATAGTCTAGTATCAAAGGCAGGTAATTTATCTTGAAGTTTTGCTAAATCATTTGCAAGCTCATCACCTATAATATCAGGTCTTGTTGCTAAAAATTGTCCTAATTTAATAAAAGTTGTTCCCATGTTTTCAAGAGCGTCACAAAGTTTTTCACCAGATTTTTTTGAATTTTTAAATAAATTTTTTTCTGATCCCAAAGACATTAGGTCAAAAAATAATTTTATTAAAAATGGAATATTATAAATTTCGTTTACCGTTTCAATTGCACCAGAAGATGCTAATTTTCTCGCAATCTTGAACAGTTGAAAAATTCTTGTAAACATTTTTAGATTTTCCAGCCTGAATGTATGGCAGAAATTCCATTAGATAAATTTCTGAACTCAACTTTTGAAAATCCATTATTTCTCATTAATTTTGATAGCTCTTCTTGATTATAAAACTTCTCAATACTTTCTATTAGGTATTCATATGGCATTGAGCTGCCAGCCACATATTTACCTACAAAAGGTATAATTTTTGAATATTTTTTGTATAAATTTTTTAATATTTCATTTTCTACTTTTGAAAATTCTAGACACATAAATCTTCCTCCAGTCTTTAATACTCTATATGCTTCTTTTAAACAAAGGCTCACATCAGAAACATTTCTTATTCCAAAACTTATTGTATAAAAATCGAATTTATCATCTTCAAAAGGAAGATTCTCCGCAGAATGACAATACCATTTTATACCTTTAAAATTATTTAATTTATCTTTTCCTACGCCTAACATTTCTTTGTTTGGCTCGATACAAGAGATCTCACTTTTTCCTAAAGTTTTTTCCGAAAATATTTTTGCTATATCACCTGTTCCTGAAGCAACATCTATCAAAGAACTATTGGGCTGAGGTTTCATCCAATCGATCATATTTTTTTTCCATAAGCGATGTATTCCCAAAGACATTAGATCGTTCATAAAATCATACTTTTTATGAACCTTATTAAAAACCGAGCGAACTAGTCCTGTTTTTTCTTGATTGTAGAAATTCATTAAGAAATTATATGTCAGAATTACCCGAAGTTGAAGTTGTTAAAAATAGATTGAAGTTGACCCTAATATTTTAAGGATATATACACATGTAAATTTATGCCAAACACAAAATCAGCAGTTAGAAGGGTAAGAAGAGTTAAAAAACAGACCTTTGTTAACCGCCTAAGAAAGAGCAAATATAGGTCTACTATCAAGCACATGGAAGATCTCATAAAATCTGGAAAAAAAGACAAAATAAAATTATTTTTTCCAAAATTTCAATCAATTCTCATGCAGGTTGCGAAATCTGGAGCAATAAATAAAAAAACTGCGTCAAGAAAGATTTCTAGAATTTCCAAAAAAATCTCAAATCAAAAAAATAAATAAATCAATTTTAAGTTGTCTAAATTGTTTTTAGATATAATAAATTTCTTTATTATAAAACTAGATATAGATATTTGGATTGCTAAGTTGTAATAATTTTTTATAAAATATTATTATAAAAGTTTTTTAACAAATTCTATTCCAACGATAAACATACAACCTGAGTCGGTTTTTTTTTTAAAATTCAAAAATATTTCTTGAATAAATTAAATTTAAAAAATAGAAATGAATTTCAATTAATTTAATTACATGGATAAAAAATCTTTTCAAACCAACAATGCTTTTGTTTTAGAGGAAGAAAAAACTCTAAACTGGTCAGAAGTTCAGAGTTCTTTTGAAAAGAGTTTTGGAAAAGAAATATATTCAAGCTGGCTAAGTAATATAACTTTGTTGAAAGAGTATAATGATTATTTAGTTTTGGGTGTTCCAACACGATTTTTTAGAGATTGGATAGTTTCAAGATATTTAGACAAAATACTTAAACAAATAAAGTTTTTTAAATTAAGTTTAATTAGGATTGAGTTTAAGATACTGGAAGACAGCAAGGGCTCAATAGGCGTTAATCTTAAGAATAATGATCCAAATTCAATTTTAGAAATTAAAGATTCAGTACTCAATTATAATCGTCTCAATCCAAATCTGAATTTTGATAATTTCATAAAAGGCTCTAGCAATGAAATAGCCCTATCTTCTTCAAAAAGAATATGCGAACAAACTTCAAGGTATAATCCTTTGTATATTTATGGAGGGGTTGGTCTAGGCAAGACTCATTTATTAAATGCTATTGGACTTGAACTCAAGAAAGAAACTAATGTTATGTTTATTTCCGCGGAAAGATTCATGTACCATTTTATAAAATCTATTAAGAAAAATGATATGGTAAATTTTAAAGATTTTTTTAGAAAATCTTCTGTTTTTATAATTGACGATATACAGTTTATTAGCGGCAAAGAAGGTCTCCAAGAAGAATTTTTTCATACATTTAATAGTTTAATGGAGAAAAGTTCACAAATAATTGTTTCAGCCGACAGACCTCCAGCTAAACTTGATAGAGTTCAAGAAAGGATTAAATCTAGATTGTCCGGTGGTTTGATAGTAGATATAGACAGTCCTGATTTAGAACTTAAAATAAATATCATAAAAAGAAAAATAGAGGATAATCAAAATCAATTTGGAGAAACCTACAACATAGATGACGATGTAATTAATTTTATAGCCAATGAATGTAAAACGAATATTAGGGGGTTAATTGGTATTTTAAACAGAATATTAACTTTTGGAAGAATACACAAAAAACCTTTGAGCACCAGCGATTGTAAAAATATTTTAAAAGATGTTTTCAGTCAACAAAAAGTGATTACAGTAGACAGAATTCAGAACACAGTTTCAAATTTTTTTAACATATCTTTAAATGAAATGCTTTCACAGAGAAGGTCCAGACCTCTTGCTAGACCAAGGCAAATAGCAATGTATTTAGCAAAAAAGATGACGACACGTTCTCTTCCAGAAATTGGTAGACGTTTTGCAAACAGAGACCATACAACAGTTATTCATGCAGTTAAAACTATTACAAAATTATCGCAAGAAAATGAAGAAATGAATAAAAATATAAATCAGATTACCAATCTACTACTGAAGGAATAAAATAAATGGAGTTCTCAATCAAAAGAGACGCATTGTTGAAATCATTAAATCTTGCACAAGGTATTATAGAGAAAAAGAACACGCTTCCAATCCTCTCAAATGTTTTATTGAAGGTTGAAAACAGCAAGCTTTTTATAGTTGCAACAGATTTGGATCTAGTTTTTTATGATGAGATAGAGGAAGTCAAAATTAAACAAGAGGGAAAAACAACTACATCAGCAACGATTTTATACGATATTCTTAGAAAAATATCTTCAGACTCAGAAATTTATTTTAATCTAAAAAGTGAAAATAAATTAAGTTTGAGAGCGGACAACTCAGATTTTAATTTACTATGTCTTCCTACAGAAAATTTTCCAAATTTTGCTGATGATTTTGAAAGCAGTGAAGTTATTATAGATAAATCAAAATTTTTGTCACTTATAAACAAAACTAAGATATCTATTTCAAACGATGATACTCGCCACTATTTAAATGGAATATTTATTCATCTAACAGAGTCTCAAAACAAATCGTATCTTACAGGTGTAGCCACAGACAGCCATAGGCTTTCTTCGAGTAGCGTAGAAATTGAAAAAGGAAAAAAATTTTCATCATTAATTTTGCCAAAAAAAGCTGTCTATCAACTTTCCAATTTACTCCAAGAGTCCGACAACAAGGTATTCATGCAAACTAGTGATACAAAAATTCAATTTAAAATTGGGAAAACCAGATTAGTCTCAAAAGTTATTGATGGAAAGTTTCCAGACTATAGAAAAGTTGTTCCAACTAACAATGATAAAACTTTGACAGTTTTATCAAAAGATTTTGTAGATTCGATAGAAAGAGTAGCAACAGTATCTCTTGACAGAAAAGAGGGCGTTAAGTTGATCCTTAATAAAGATAAAATAAAATTGTCTGTAAATAGCACCAACTCTGGTGAAGGGAATGAAATTATTAATGCAAATTATAATTCAGATGAGTTAGTAATAAGTTTCAATTCAAGATATCTAATAGATATTGCTTCTGAAATTGAAGATAAAAACCTGAAGATGAATTTAAAAGATTCCATTTCTCCTGTTTTGATCGAAGATAGCTCTGACAAGAACAGCTATTATGTTATAATGCCGATGAAAATCTAACAATATTGATTTTAGCTTTTTTTTTTACATTTCAGCCCAGAAAGCTTGCTAATCAAGATTAATTTAAGGTTTAAATTTAGGTTAGTTTTATATAATTAAAAAAAAATGCTATAATCCATCATCTTTATTCAACAGTTAAATGTCAAAAAATTTAGAAAAAATTAATAATCAGACCTACGGAGCCGACTCGATTAAGGTATTGAAGGGTTTGGATGCGGTTAGAAAAAGACCAGGCATGTATATTGGGGATACTGATGATGGTTCAGGCCTTCACCATATGGTTTTTGAGGTTGTAGATAATGCTATAGACGAAGCATTAGCAGGCTACTGTAAAAATATATCTGTAGGCATAAACAAGGACAGCACCGTTACAGTAGAGGATGATGGAAGAGGTATACCAGTTGACACACATAAAGGTGAAAAGAAATCTGCTGCAGAAGTTATAATGACCCAACTTCATGCAGGAGGAAAATTTGACCATGATTCCTATAAAGTCTCAGGCGGTTTGCACGGAGTAGGAGTGTCAGTTGTAAATGCATTATCAGAAAAGCTAGAATTGAATATTTTTAGAGACAGCAAAGAATATAGCATTATTTTTAAAGATGGTAATGCAGTTAAACCGCTAAAACAGATTGGAAAAACAAAAAAAACTGGTACGAGAATTACTTTTTTACCTTCAAAAAAAATATTTTCTTCAACAAAGTTTAGTTCAACAGTTTTACAAAAAAGAATGAGAGAACTGGCTTTTTTAAACAAAGGCATTAACATAACTTTAATAGACAATACTGCTTCCAAACCAAAAGAATTTGTTAACAGATATGAAGGCGGCATACTAGAATTTGTAAAATTTATTAATCAAAAGAAACCTATTCTGGTAAACAAAAATGAGAAAGAAGTTTTTAAAAAACCCATATTTATTACCGCACAAAAGAACAATGTAATGGTCGAGTGCTCTTTGGAGTGGAACGCAGGATATTCTGAAGA
>Ga0163108_10004131_pt1 | contig 10272 bp, 8 predicted proteins | sample Fk1155metaG_FD_109644 | JGI IMG/M metagenome (GOLD analysis project Ga0163108, IMG submission 109644) | Marine microbial communities from the Central Pacific Ocean - Fk160115 155m metaG | ecosystem: Environmental > Aquatic > Marine > Oceanic > Photic zone | place: The Central Pacific Ocean...
AAAAATTCAAAAAGAAATTGCTAAAGTAGATGAGGATGTTAGGGAGTACAGAAATACTTTTAACAAGAAGTATCCAAATGTATTTTTTAGTAAAATTATTCGTGCTACTACCGATATTCAGATTCCAGAAACTCCACTTGATTCTGTAGGAAAACCAAAAGAAAACTTTTCCTTTTACTATTATAGAAAACACTTTTGGGATAATATGGATTTCTCTGACGAAAGAATGCTCAGAACACCTATTTTTTTTAATAAAATGGATCAATATCTAGAAAAATTAAGTCCAAAACATCCTGATTCCATAATTATTTCTGCTGATATTATGGTAGAAAGATCAAGAGCAAATAAGGAGGTCTTTCAGTATGTGGTTTCTTATATTACTTCTACTTATGAACGCTCCAAGATTATGGGAATGGATGCTGTGTTTGTGCATATGGTAGAAAAATATTACATAAATGGAGAATGCGATTGGGTAAAAGAAAAACAATTGAAAAAGATTATTGAAAGAGCCAACAGAATTAGCCCAAATATGATAGGAAAGAAACCGCCAAATCTAGTATTTAAAGACACAGTTAACAGATATCATTCTCTTTATCATTTACAAGCAGAATACACCCTTCTTTTCTTTTACGATCCTGACTGTGGACACTGCAAAGAAGAAGCGCCAAAAGTAAAAGTAGTTTGCGATTCTTTGATAGAGGCTGGGATTGACATTAAAGTGTTTGCTGTAAATACCGAATTTGATATCGAAAAATGGAAAGAATTTATTAAAAAGTTTGATGTTGGAAATTGGATAAATGTTGGTGATATTCAGTTTGATGAAGAAGGAAATCCTGTGGCTACAAGCAATTGGAGAGAGCAATACGATATTCACTCCACTCCTGTTATTTATCTTTTGAATAAAGATAAAGAAATAATGGCCAAGCGAATAAACGACAAACAAATAGTAAAGATTATTGAGAGAGAAGAGAGTTTAAAAAAATAAAAAACCGAGCATTTGCTCGGCTTCTTTATTTAATGTTTAAGAGTTTACTGCAACACCAACTTCTTATTAATTACCCCATCCTCTGTTTCAATCTCAAGGAAGTAAATTCCTTTTGCTTTATCAGTTAAATCAATATCTTTGGTATACACTCCTATTAAACTGCTTTAAGTCTTCTGTAATTAATTGTTTGCCTATTACATTAATACTATTAATTGTTATCTTATAAGATGCAGAAGACTATAATCGTGATGTTTCCAGCCCTCAGAATCCTGGAAATAAACTTCATACACATAATTACCGACTGATAATTCTTTTCCAGATTTGTTGTGTGTTCCGTCCCAACCATTTTTATTCAAATTATCGCACACCATTTCTTTTAAATTATCTGTTTGAAATACCACATCTCCTCTTAAATTATATACCTTAAAAACAAAAGTAGATTCTCTAATAGCATGATAATAAAGGCAAAGCTTATCATTTATACCATCCCAGTCAGGCGTAAAGCTACTTGGAATATAAATGTAATATTCGTCATTTACCCATACTTGACGAAAAGTAGTATCAGAACAATTATTAATATCACTTGCAATTAAAGTAACTTGATAAACTGCAACAATAGAATCGAAAGTATGTACAGGATTTTGTGAATTATCTATTGCTGTATTATCCCCAAAATTCCAATTCCAAGCAGCAGCACCTGTTGTTTTATCATGAAATTGTGTAGAAGGATAAATAAAAGAAAGTGTATCCTCTTCTATTGTAAATTGAGCGCTTGGTGCTTGTAAAATTGTAACTGTTGCGCTTCCGCTTGTTGTGCCAACACCAATGGCATCAGAAACGTAAACTACCGTATAAACACCTCCTGTTTTTGTTGGAATAATATGCGGATTAGTAGTAGTTGGAAAAAAGGGCTGATTCACCCCATCAATAGCATAAACAATATTCCAAGGAGCAGTTCCTGTCAGACTGATTTCTACATCAATTGTCCCTGCGTTGTCACACAAATTCCCTCCGCCATAAATAAAAGCGGTACCTTGAGAGAAAGCAAAAAAACTAAAAAGTAAGCAACAAAAAAAGAGGATCCTTTTCATAATCAGCAAACTTAAGAAATTATTACTTCCGTAAATCCGTACTCATCCGAAAATTGTAAACCGTACCTTTTTAATAAAGAATGGATTTCAGATTTTAAGACCCCCTGCCCTACTCCATGCACGATTTTTAATCTAGGAGTTCCCTTTTCTTTTGCAAAAGCAATACAATCTTCACATCTGTTTTTTTGAATCTGGATAATCTCAAAATTTTCTAAATGATGAAAATGCTCAATCAAATTTTCAATATGCAAATCGGCCTTATACTCCAAATTATTTTTTTCATCCAAAGAAAATTGCTTGAATTTACTGGAGTCAGAAAAAAAAGCATTCTCCATATTATCCTTAGCAAAATCATAATTTCCATAAGCACCTTTATCATGAGTATCTGTTGGAAAAGGAATAATTTTATTTATTGCAACCATCTCTTCAAATCCATCACTATTGAGTAGTTTTACTTTTGTATTTCCAATAAACATCAAAATTGTGCCTTTGTCATTTTCATTGATAAAAAGCACTCTATCCCCTGTTTTGAAATTATGGCTCATTAGTAGTAAATAGGATGAAAATACAATTCTCCTTTTTTTAGTTCAACTGCTGGTGCAGGAAATTTCAAAAAACCGAAAGTGTGTAATACGCTATTTAAGGTTTTATTTTTTGTTTTAATTTTATTTAAATCTATATCTAACGATAGTAAGAATTGTCTTTTTCTTTGTAGCTGATTTTCTTTCTGCAAAGCAGAATTCTGCTTTGCAGAAATCATTCCATTTCCGCTATGCCCAAGCGATAGGCTTAGCCAATTAGGAAAATTCTCATTACCTATTTGTAATAATGACTTCATATTAAATGAAAGCCAATAAGTCTGTCCGTTATAATCTTTCAAAGCCCTTTCCAAATGGTTATTGCCCAATTTTTCAGGATTCATATCTGCCCATTGTGATGGCTTGTAACTATATTTTACCTGTATTCTTTGTTCGTTCCATTTTAGTGCTTGCCCGATTGCTAAAAGCGAGCCAGTTGTATTAGCAATCAAATCACCAGTTGATGCTCCCCACCCATAAGAAAAACCATCTAATACCTCAATAATGGTTAAAAAAAATGAACCTGTCATACCTCCATACCAAATGGCTTTTTTTCTACTAAATCCTGCCCACTGATAAGCTTTAATTCCAACTACCCCAGAATAATAAGAGACAGCAGTATGCCCCATTTTATCCATTTGTAACCAGTTGCTATTATCATTTTTAAATCGGAAACTTTGCCTTGGATAATCAGCATACCATAATTGATTCAAACCAACCAAAGCAATAGTATATGTACTTGCTTCAGAAATCAAAAGAATGTTTTTTTTCTTTTTATCGAGATTAGGTTCTGACTGCAACCCTTGTGAATTTACTTGAAGACCAAAGAAAATAAATAATATCAGAAACAGATGTTTCATTTACAAGATAGTCGCTTTACAATCAGCTAAAATATCAAACACTTTTTCCTGAGTTGCAGCTTCTGCATAAGTCCTTAAAACTGGCTCAGTACCAGAAGGACGAATCATCAGCCAAGTGTCAGCATCAAAAAAGAATTTAAAGCCATCAGTAGTTTCTACTTTTTCTACTTTGTATTTTCCAAATTGAGTGAATCTTCCTCCTTTACAATCTTCAATAATAGAATGCTTAGTATCATTATCAATATGCAAATCGATACGCTCAAAAGCAAAAGACCCAACAATTGCATACACCTCAGCAATCAAATCTTCCAATGATTTACCGGATTTAGCCATAAATTCAAACAAAATTAAGCCCATCCAAATTCCATCTCTTTCAGGAATATGACCAGTTGTTGCGATTCCCCCTGATTCCTCCCCTCCTAAAAGCACATCTTCCGTTATCATTTTTCCTGAAATATGCTTAAAACCAATTTGTACTGTTTCTTGCTCCAAACCATAATGTTTACACATTTGCTCCACTTTTACTGAGCATGAAAATGCAGTAACCACTTTCCCAGTCATACCTTTATATTTTACCATATAATGAATCAGCAGCAAAATAATATGATGCGAATCCACAAAGTTTCCTTCACTATCATAAAGGCCAATTCTATCCGCATCACCATCTGTTGCTAAACCACAGTCCAGATTATTATCACGTATTAAATCAGAAAACTCTTGTAAGTTTCTGTGGATTGGTTCAGGTGCAGTTCCTAAAAACCCAGGATTATCATCACAATGCAACAATGTAGCATTTGGTAACAAACGCTTTACAGCATTCATGCCAGCACCAAACATAGCATCATAAGCAAAGTTCATATCTGAATTATTAATTGTATCTAAATCAAAATTGTTTTCCGCATGCTTGCAGTACATATCTTCCAGATCAACATAAATTACTTTACCCTCAGCAACTAAACTTCCCATACTAATTGCATTATAATCTACTGAATTGGCATCAGGAATTTTATTTTCAACAGATGTAATATCAGCAGGCAAAAGAGGTCCTCCAAAATAACCTTTTAGTTTGTAGCCGTTATAACTTGGAGGATTATGAGAAGCTGTAATCACCACACCCAAAGATGCTTTTTCTTTCACCACACCTAAGGAAACCATAGGAGTAGAAACAAAGCCTTTTGCAATTTTCACTAATACTCCTTTACTTGCTAAAACCTTAGCAGCAGTTTCTGCAAAAAGCTCTCCTGCAAAACGGCAATCATGTCCAATTACTACTGAAGGATTGTCATTATTCTCATTCAACCAATCTCCCACAGCAATACTTACTCTAGATACGTTATCACAGGTATATTCTTTTGCAATGATTGCTCTCCAGCCATCCGTTCCAAACTTAATTTCCGTCATTCTTTTGTTTAATTATTAATCGTGCAAAACTAATAAATTAGCGCATTATTTTTCGTTTATTTAATGCCCTTCTGTATTTTTTTGCATTTCTACTATGTTCTCTTGATGTTTTTGCAAAATTATGGTAGCCAGAAAAATCCTCTTTTGCGCACATAAAAAGATAATCATTTTTGCTTGCATTTAGTACCGCATCAATGGAATTAATAGATGGAATACAGATTGGTCCGGGAGGCAATCCTTTATGCAAATAGGTATTGTAAGGGGAATCGATTTTTAAATCTTTTGTCAGCACCCTTCTTATGGAAAAATTACCAATGGCAAAAATAATAGTTGGGTCCGATTGTAATTTCATTCTTTTCTTCAATCTATTGAGATAAAGCCGAGCAATAACTGGTCGCTCATCTTTTTTGTAAGACTCCATTTCCACAATGGAAGCAACAGTTGTTATTTCTTTTTTCGTAAGCCCTTTTTCTTTTGCTTTTTCTATTCTTTCTTTGTTCCAAAACACCTTATATTCTTTTAACATTCTGTCAACAAACTGCTTTGCTGATGTATTCCAATAAAACTCATAAGTATTTGGAATAAATATTGATGAAATATTTTCTTTTGAGAATCCATTAGTATCTAAAAAAACAGAATCAGTAATTAAATTAATAATTAATATTGAATCTGTTTCTAACTGACTTGCTATTTTTCCAGCTAATTGATCCTTTGTTCTTAAATTATGAAATCGGATTTTCAAAGGTACTTGGTTACCAGAACGCAACATGTTAATCAAATCATTATTATTCATTTCTCTGTTGATAAAGTATCTTCCAGCTTTTACATTAAACTTAAAATTTTTCCTTTCTGCTACCCATTCGAAAGAGTTTTTATCTATAAGCAACCCTTCATCAGATAATATGCGTACAACATCAGAAAATTTGGAAGTTGTAGGAATGTAAATGAATTGCTCAGTTTTATCGTTTAATTTTATGTTGGGCTGATAGACATAACTATACAATCGGTGAGCTAAAAGTACGCCTAACAAAAAAATAATTCCAACAAAAGAGATAATTACTTTTTTGATAAATGAGGGTTTCTTCTTAAATCTTCTTCTTTTTTTCAATTACAGATTTTCTAGAATTAATTTTGCTTTATGATTTGGGGCAATTTCTAAAATTTTATGCAAATAAAGTTTTGTGTCTTCTATTTTATTTTGGATTTGTGCAGAAAGTACTAAGTTCTCATAGGCCAAAACATAATCCGGATCTAAAGCAATGGCTTGTTTTAAACCGTTCTCTGCAGTAATGAAATCCTGATTTAATATAGCGATATAACCCAAATTCAAATGTATCTCTTTTATGGTAGGATTTAGTTCTAGCGCCTGATTAAAAACCTTAGTTGCATCTTCTTTTCTGTTATTTTTAAGTAAAAAACTACCATATTTTATTTTGTAATCCATTATAAATGGCATTAAATGAGTCCCTTTCCTAAAATAGGTGTCTGCATCTTTATTTAAATCCTTGGAAGCAAATACTTCTCCCATCATGCTATAGGCTAAAGCCAAATCAGATTTTCTATATTTTGTACTATCAATAGTATTGCTCATCACAAAATTAATAAGTCCCTTCTCATCATTTTTCAGATAATAATACTGAATGTAACTGGAGAAATTACCTGTAGAAGATTGTAGAAATTGCAATGCGCTATCCAAATATATTGGGTTTGCTTCAAAACTCTCATAACGCTTTAAATAAGCTTTGGCTTTTGATAAGTTGGTTGGCTTAGGATTGTTAATTGCAAAAAGCCCTAAAAAAGTACCTTTCTTCTTTTTATTCTCTTTATGAATGCCAATTTTATGATCGGTTATGGCAACATGCATAATATCGGAAGAAGAAGATTTAGGCATATGGCAAGAAGTACAATTCTGGCTTTGCTCATCTTTACATTCTAAATGGCATTTTTTACATTTATTATCAAAGTAACTTTCCTTTAATGTAGTAACGCTTTTATGTGGATTATGACAAGACACACAACTAAGTTCAGCACTGTTATAGCAAGCAGATTGCTTTAATCTATCTACATGAGAAGCCATAATAAAGGAGTCGTCCTCTTTATACTTTGGCAAATATGTATCCATTACATCTTTCAGATGCATTCCTGCTTTGAAATCAGTAAATGACGCCAAATTATTAAGTACTGTTGTGCCTTGCAAGTGACACCTCTGGCAAACATCAAATTGTAAATCGGCTGGTAATCTTGCAGGATTTATAATAGAATAATCTATGTGTATTGAGGTATCAATAATCTCCCCTGCTAACTTACTTTTTACATGCAACTCTCCTGGACCATGACACCTCTCGCAATCAATCCCATTTGGCACGGTATTATATTTGTTTGTTGAGCCACTTTCATGATTGGGATAAGCATTATGGCAACTCATACATTCTAAACCAATTTCACGAGAGAATCGACTGTTTTGTCCGTTTTCAAATCCTGGTGGTAAATCAGCTATTAATCTTTGGGTGTAGTATGTATAAGGCATTTGATGAATATAACCATTTATCTCAAATAAATGAGAATTGGTATGTTGTCCACTCCCTATTTTGTAAGTCACTTTCTGGATAAGTTTGTGTGTAGTATCTTTCCCTTTTAAGCGATACTCCAAAAGATACAAACTATCTTTCTTCCAAAAGGGTTTGTAGGAAAGATTTTTTATAGAATCCTGAATAATAGGCATTTTAGAATTTGATAATTCACTATGCTCTTTAGTTGCAAAATGGAAGGACTTACCCATTCCTGTTTGCATATAGGAATCATAAATCTCAGCATGGCACATTCTGCACTGCTCTTTTCCTACATATTTTACGGTATCATTATGGTTTAAGTAAGCGGTATAATTGCTTACCTCTCCCCTTTGGCAAGAAAACAACAAACAAGCAGCAATTAAAGAAATAATGCTCCTCATTATTTTAATTTTTTAACTAATTTAATAAAATATTGTAAATCCTTTACTTCTTTTTCTAGTTCAAAGCCACAAGAAGTAAATAGTTTAATACTAGCCAAATTATCTTTTGTAATACTACAATACAATTGGGTTATATCTAAAATAACAAAAGCATAATCGGCAAGTAGGTTTAAAGCCTCTTTTGCAAATCCTTTATTTCTGTGATCTTTGGTAATAATTACTCCCACTCCTGCACTATCAGTAGTATAGTCAAAAAGGTCAATAAAGCCAATGGGTGTGCTATTTAAATCAATAACAAAACGGTATTGTTTAGCTACTGTAATATCAGTTTTGGCATTTGAAATATAATCCAATAACTCCTGTTTATTGTATTCCTTCTTTTCACTCCCAAATTGCCAATCTTTTGTATTGTTCTCTACCTCAAACAAAAAATCTAAATCAGAGTTTTGCAAAGGCCGTAATACTATGTTTTTACCCTTTAACATTCAAACTCGCCTGCATAAACCATACTTGCTTCACCGCTTAACCAGATATTTCGATAACTGCCATTAAACTCCTCAAAACTAACACTTAACTCTCCTCCTTCTGTTTTAACGTCTATCAAATTTTCTTCAATACAATTAGCATAATGCATAGCTATTGCAGTTGCTACTACACCCGTTCCGCAACTAAGAGTTTCCGCTTCTACTCCTCTTTCGTAAGTTCTTACTTGTAAATCAGCACTATCTTGCACAAAATTCACATTTATACCTTCCTTTCTAAAAGGTTTAGAATTCCTTATTCTTCTTCCCTCTTTTTCAATATTCATATTTCTCAAATCATCCACCATCTCAATATAATGAGGTGATCCTGTATCCATCACTAAGCCATCACCTACCCCTTCAATATCGCTTACATCTTGCATTTGTAAAGCAATGGTATCTCCAAGGAATTGTCCTTTATGTTCTCCATCAATAGCCAAGAAAGTTGTTTCTTCATCAATAATCTCTAGTAGCTGAGCAAAAGCAATAATACATCTACCACCATTGCCACACATTGAAGATTGATGTCCGTCAGAGTTGAAATAAATCATTTCAAAATCATATTTATCATGCTCCTTAAGTAAAATAAGCCCATCAGCACCAATTCCCATTCGCCTTTGGCAAAGAGCAGCAATCAGGTTATGGTCGTTAATGTCAAAAATATTTTCCCTATCATCTATCATGATAAAGTCATTTCCTGTTCCTTGGTATTTGTAAAACTCAACAATCATGGGGTAAAAGTAACAATAAAATCAGCTATATATTTTGAAAGAAAAACTATTTTTGCAGCAAATTCTAATACCTCAAAACAACAAACAATGGCAGCCTCTTATGAAAACCAATTAAGCAATTGGATAAACAAAGAAAAATCAGGTGTAAATTTACTAAACTCAGTAGGAACATTAATGTATGACAAAGGGATTGAACTTATCCTTTTCAGAAATCAACTTCTAGAGATTGGCGTGTCAGAATTAATGAATTTATTCTCATACGCTAACAATGTAGTAAAACGAAAAACAGATGTTTTCACTGCTTCTATACTGGCTAATGAAATGCTAAAAATGGATTTAGCACCATCAAAATTAGATATTGGTTTGCTTACTGCTGAATATATTGAAAGTGGGGCTAATGATGCTAATGCATTTCTAAGTGACAAATTAAGTTCTATGTTAAGTGCGGACAATACAAGGGTTGCACCAAAAGATGTTATTCTTTATGGCTTTGGCAGAATTGGAAGACTGACCGCCAGAGAACTAATAAAGCAAGCAGGGAAAGGGCAACAATTAAGACTTAGGGCTGTTGTTGTAAGAAAATTAACGGATGCGCAAATTGTTAAAAGGGCTGATTTATTAAGAAACGATTCGGTTCATGGTGCATTTAAAGGTGTTGTTGATGTTGATTTAGCTAACCAATCAATAATAGTTAATGGGCAAGTTATCCGATTTATTGATGGAGGAAATCCTGAAGATATTGATTATATATCTTATGGAATTGAGAATGCTTTATTAATTGATAACACAGGCGCATTTAGAGATAAAGAAGATCTTTCTCGTCATCTGCAAGCAAAAGGAGTAAGCAAGGTATTACTTACTGCTCCAGGGGCTGGAATTCCTAATATTGTATATGGAATCAACTCCAAAGAATTAGATATTGATAATACGAATATTTTATCTGCAGCTTCTTGTACTACAAATTGCATTGCTCCTATACTGCATATTGTAGAAAATAAATATGGTGTAGAAAAAGGACATTTAGAAACTGTACATTCTTACACAAACGATCAGAATCTTCTTGATAATATGCACAAAAAGCCAAGGAGAGGGCGCTCAGCAGCTATTAATATGGTAATTACATCAACTGGTGCCGGTAAAGCTGTTACCAAAGTA
>Ga0163108_10004134_pt1 | contig 10267 bp, 8 predicted proteins | sample Fk1155metaG_FD_109644 | JGI IMG/M metagenome (GOLD analysis project Ga0163108, IMG submission 109644) | Marine microbial communities from the Central Pacific Ocean - Fk160115 155m metaG | ecosystem: Environmental > Aquatic > Marine > Oceanic > Photic zone | place: The Central Pacific Ocean...
ATGAACCCGCCACTAAAACTAAGCCTTTAGAGGAAAAACAGCAGGAGGTTAAAGAGGAAGTTCAGCCTGAAGAAAACTCTGCAGAAACTCAGCCAGCTACAACAGAAACGGACCAGTCATTATACGATGCTACCTTGTTAGGTGAAACTGAAAAAGTCAAAAAAGCCATTGCTGAGGGAGCAGATGTGAATGCCAAAAATGCTTTGCATAATGCAGCAGTTAACGCTTTAGATACTAGAGACAACGAAATCACAGAACTGCTTATTGCAAATGGTGCGGATGTGAATGCAAAAAATGATGAAGGTTTAACAGCGCTTGATATAATCACCGGACCTGAACTCGCTGCTCTCGCTAAAATCCTTCGTACCACACAGGGGAAAGCTGATGATGATATCCCTGTTGCTGATCTTCTTCGCAAACATGGAGCTAAGACAAGTGAAGAATTAAAAGCTGAAGCAGAATAACCCATGAACCCCGTACCCTTATTCCTCATCATAGTAACACTGCCCCTGCTTCTTGGGGGGTGTGGGGAGAAGGCTGAAGCTGAGGTTAAGCCCGTTGTAGAAATACCTCTTAACTCCAATTTAAAGTATGAGATCAAAGGTGATGCGGTCACCATCACTGGGTGTGATAAAAAAGCATCGGGTAAGCTGATCATAGCTGCGACTATCGAAGGTAAGACTGTCACCAGCATCGGGATTCAGGCCTTTGATGGCTGTAGGAGCCTGACGAGCATCACGATACCTGACGGTGTCACTAGCATAGGGGGGCTTGCCTTCCTCTACTGCAAGAACCTGACGAGCATCACGATACCTGACGGTGTCACTAGCATCGGGGCGGGCGCCTTCTCTGGCTGCAAAGGCCTGACGAGCATCACGATACCTGACGGTGTCACTAGCATAGGGGGGAGAGCCTTCTGGCAATGCACCAACCTGACGAGCATCACAATACCTGATGGTGTCACCAGCATAGGTGATTTTGCCTTTCGTGGCTGCAGCAGCCTGACGAGCATCACGATCCCTGATGGGGTCACTAGCATCGAGACAAGGGCCTTCTATAACTGCGAGGGTCTGACCGCAGTGACATTTCTTGGGAATGCTCCTAAAGCGGGAATATTTGTTTTCGAAGGTGCCACTCCCACCATCTACCGCAAACCCGAAGCAAAGGGCTGGGGCGAGACTTGGGGGAAGCGACCTGTAAAGCTGATTAGTGAGAAGCCATAACCACCGCCCCCTGACCCCTGATTCATGGTCCGTTGTTCGGGGATAGGGAGGCTTGATCCATGAGCCACCAGCCCCTGTTCCCTTTATAATCTTCGGTGGATTTTGTAATTGGTCGGTTCGTGGTGCGGTGTTAGGGTTTTAGGATGAAGTTACTGCCATGGATACTACTCACAATTGGATTTTCTTTGTATATGTTTTTAGGTCGAGGTGGATCTGATGGTGTCAAAAATGAATCAATTCAGCTTGTAGGAAGTATGTGTATGTTTGTATCCATATTCATGATTTCTAAACAAATGCGTCAAAAGTAATTGAACCACTTACGATGAACCCCGCGCGCTTGAGCGCGGACATTCAGCCATAAGAGACACATGAGAAAGATACTTATCCTGGCAATGACCGTTGTGCTTGTAGTCTGCGCGACGATGCAGAAGCAGAGGGCAGCGGAGCATTTAGCCCAGACAACGGAACCTTTCACCCTTGCAGTTTTACCTGACACCCAGTTCTACTGCGACACTCGACTCAAGCTGTCCAAAAAGTGGGGCAACGGAGATCTGCGACGGTACTTTTTCGATCAAACCCGTTGGGTGCGTGACAACCAGAAGCGCCTCAATATTGCTTTTCTCGTCCACGAAGGAGATATCGTGCAGGCGGATGCCCACGAGGAATGGGCCATCGCCAAGGAAGCAATGTCGGTATTGGACGGTAAAGTACCCTATTGCATGTGCCTGGGAAACCATGACATGGGATTCAAAAAATCGAACAACAAATATGGCGGTGATATTGCCGTCAACCGCACCACCCACTTCAACAAATATTTTCCGCGTGAAAAATTCGCCAAACGAAAGGAATTTGGAGGAACCTTCGATCCGAACCGCCATGACAATTCTTGGTACCATTTTGAGGCTGCCGGGATGAAGTTCCTCATCGTCTCGCTCGAATGCAAACCGCGGGACGAAGTGTTGGCCTGGGCAAATAAAGTGGTCGCCAAGCACCCCGAGCACCGTGTCATCGTGCTCACGCATGCATATATGGGAGCGAATGGCCGCAGGATCGATAAGTTGGGATATAAAATCAAAGGAAATGCCGGTGAAGAGATGTGGCAAAAATTGGTTAGTAAACACAAAAACATCTTCATGGTTCTCTGCGGTCACTCAAGTGGAGAGGCGGTCCTCACCTCCAAGGGGGACCACGGCAACCAGGTTCATCAGGTTTTGAGCGACTACCAGCACTTGAACAACGGGGGGGAATCATGGTTGCGCTACATGGTCTTTGAACCAAACGAAAACAAGATAAAGGTCTACACTTACAACCCGGCGCTCGACAAATTTCGCAACGGTCCCTCCAGTCGCTTTGACTTGGAGTATCCAATGATGCAGCCGGAACCGGCTCTCAAGCCTTAAGGATTCGATGGCAACGTACCCCCAACTATAAGCTATGAACCCCTTACCCAAGATCTTAGGTGATCGTATCGTTGAGAAATAAGAATTGGTCAGTTTGTGTTGGGGTGTTATGATTTTGGAATGAGACCGTTCATTTTTTCTTCACTGAGTCTTCTCGGCCTTTGCCTTCTAATTAGCTCTCAGATCGCTCGTGCCAATGATACGGCCTTCGGCGGTAGCGCCTCAGCTCCGTATCCCATCCACACCGATGAAATCCGCATGGTTTCCGAGGACATTACTATCAAGAGCAACGCGAGCGATGGTTCGTGGATTTACATCTGTGAATTCAGATTCAAAAATGTCTCAAGGAAAACGGTGAATCTCTTGATGGGAATGCCCTTCTCAAAAAGGACAAAGTCTGAAGATGAAATGATTAACGTGCCAAAAGGGGCTAAGGCTCCTCCGGATGGTCAACCACTGGTCTGGGAATTTGAAACCTTTGTGAACGGCAGAAAACTGCGCTCCACCAAAGTAATACCCGTAGCGAACCCAAAAATTCCAAGTATGAATTACAAGGTGGCCTATACCTGGCCGATTCGCTTTAGACCGGGGGCAACGCACAGAGTCCGCAATACCTACAAGCTGGCATATACTGGCGACTCTAGTGGTAATCTCTACGCCGAGTACATTTTAAAGACTGGAGGCTTATGGCACGACGGCACGATTGGACGTTCACGGCTCAAAGTGATTGTTGATGATCCTAATTTTCTCCTTAAAAAGGGAGCTGGAGACGAAGCCTTTGCACCGAAGCCAGAGGGGCACAAAATGAGTTTCAAAAACAATAAGATCGTCTATGAATGGGACCTCAAGAATTTTAAGCCGACCGAAGACCTCATGGTCGTTTTTAAAAGTAGTAATGCCGTACTATGGATAGACTATAATGACATGATTTATAAAGAGGATTTTTCCGGCTACAGCAAAGAGAAGCTCCGACGGATAAGAAACTTACCTTACGCTCTGAAGGGATATATTTTTAAGGATCGTGAGCTTAAAAAATACTACGATTCGAAATGGATTATTCCAAAGGATAAGAATTTTTCAGATTCAAATTTTTCCAAATCTGTTAGGGAATTTATTGAACGCGTCAAAAGTTTTGAGGACAAGAAAAAATGAATAATCAGTGTTAACTGAATGTTTTTGAAAACCCGATGATGAATCTCAAAATGATAGGTTCTCCATTTTTGGATATTACCCCTGTTGAGGAAGGGCTTTTTCGCTTTAACTTTATTGGAGAACCGGGGATAGCGTACCCTTTTGCATCATCTGCAAATTTGATGGATTGGCAAAGGTACGAAATGCCGTTCCCGTTGCGAACATATTAACCCGTGAATATTAACCCGTGAAACCTTTGCTCGTGATTGCTGTCACTATCCTCGTGGTGGGGTGTGGTTTCACAAGAGAAACTGAGCTATCAACAGAACATCCTTTATCGAAAGCTTTAGTATCCTCAGCAAATCCTGCCACTGAAACTCTACTTGAATTAGACGGCGTTAACCGTGATAAAATAGAATATCGGTTAGACAATCTTTATTATCTGAAAAGTTCAGGTGCTCCTTATACAGGAAAGGTTTTCGAAGAGTGGTCGGGACAGCAGAGGGTAGAAACAAATTACATTGAAGGCAAGTTGGATGGGTTGTCGGAGTCTTGGCATGAGAACGGGAAGAAGGCGAGTGAAGTAAACTACAAGGACGGTAAGCAGGATGGACTATCGCTGGAATTCCATGAAAATGGACAGAAATGGAGGGAAGTAAACTACAAGGACGGTAATCCTGTCGAAGGTTCTGAGAAATTCTGGAACAACAAAGGCGAACATGTTGATTCAATAAAAGAATCCTTTAAAAAATTAAGAGGATCCTTAACCCCATAAACCCCTTACGTCTGTCAGTGTCACTGCCTCCTGCTTCTTGGGAGGGTTGATAAGAAACAGGTTCGCCATTTAAGAAAGTTACAACCAACTTATTTTAACCGATTCCTGTGACCTTAGACGGTCCTTCTAGGATTCCAAAATCTGTAATGACAGGATTTATAAAAGCTGGATTGTTGCCTATAGCAGCAAAGACTTCTGACTCCTTATAGTCAAGCATCGCTTGTTTATTTTCAAAGTGATACACTCCACCGTAAGTGTTGGTTTCTTCGTTAGCTAACCATGTTTTGGTGATCAGGCCAGGTATGTCGGCGAAGGTCTGAGCTAGACCTTGGCACGCTTCTTCAAATTGCTCTCTACTTAAATCTTGTAAGTTGAAGTTAATGATAAGGATGTGCATTAAAAAATTAAATCAAGAATCTCATCCTTTGTCACTTCTTTATTGTTTGTATTCCTAACCAAGCACAAAATTCACCGAAGATTATAAGGGGAAAACGTGAGTCATGAATGAGGGATGAGTTGTAACTTGGAAAACGTTCAAGGATGCAGTAAACATGGGGGCATGAAAAATGAATATTTACGAGCAATCGAGAGTTTTGCCTTTCGAGCGTTTCTTATCGCTATCGGTTTTCAGATGTTCACGTTATCAATTCTTGCTTTTGGATCCGATGAGATTGCCGCTATTCATGGCTCTATGATTGGAATCAAGGAGAGCAATATGGAGCAATTCAAATATGATTGGAAGTTACAGTTATTCTTCTTTGTTAGTGTGTTCAAAGTTGCTGGGATTCTATTGTTTGGAATCCCTTGGGCAGTCCTTCGATTTTCGAAAATTTTCCGAGATAACGGATTAGAAACTGAAAACAATGATGGCTAATTAGATGGGAATTCTATTATTCATCTAATTAGATTATAAAATAACTATTTTTTCTTGTTCAAACGCAATAAAAGACATGCGTTTTTCATATGGTTTTTTTAAACGCCGTTAAATTCTTATGAGACCCTCAGCTATTTCAGTGATCCTTTTTTCTTTGATGGGATTATTCCTTGCTGAGGTAAAAGCTTTGGGGCCTCCTAATTTCATTATTATCACATCCGACAATCAACCGGCCTGGGCCATGGGATGTGCAGGTAATAAGATTATCTCCACACCGAATCTGGATCGTTTGGCGGCCGAAGGTGTACGTTTCCAGAACGCTTTTGTGACGACTCCAATTTGTAGTGCCAGTCGAGCAAGTATCCTGACGGGGATGTACCGCCGTCGCCATGAATTCACTTTTAATACGGATCCATTAAAGGCCAAATTGGCGGCAAAAAGCTATCCTGCACAATTGAAGAAAAATGGTTACTGGACCGCACTGATAGGGAAGTTTGGTATTGAGTCGAATGGTGAAATCATGGTTGAGAATGAAGACCAATCATTAGGGCTGATGTTTGATGATTTTGATAACTTTGAGCATTGGGGTAAGAGTGGTCCTAAAGGATACTTTGTTACCGATCCAAAAGGTCGGAAAAAACATCTGACCGATGTGACGGCTGACAAGGCCAGTTCATTTCTGGTGCAGCGAAGCAAGAGTGACCAGCCCTTCTGTTTAACTTTGTGTTTCAATGCCCCTCATGCTCAGGATGATGATGAGAGGCAATACATCTGGCCAGTTCGCTTTGATGATTATTATGTAGAATCTACAATACCTGAGCCTCTCAATTCAGACCTGAACTTTTTTAAAAGACAGCCCACTTTTCTGCAGGGTTCTCTTGGCAGAGAACGGTGGCGCTGGAGATTTAATACGCCCGAAAAATTTCAAAGAATGATGAAGGGTATGTACCGGATGGTCAGCGGAGTAGATGACGCAGTCGGTCGTTTACGGGACCAATTACATAAGCTCGATCTAGCAGAGAACACTATAATTATATATTCCAGCGATAATGGGATGTTTTTTGGAGAACGTGGGCTGAGTGATTGCTGGTTACTGTATGAGGAATCGATCCGTGTTCCTCTGATCGTTTACGATCCTCGGGCAAGGACAAAGAGTCAGCGGGGCAAAGTGCGTCAAGAAATGGTTCTCAATTTGGATCTGGCTCCGACCCTTCTCGATTTTGCTATGATAAAGAAAAAACCTCCAATGGATGGGCGGAGTATTAAATCTCTCCTTTCAGGCGATGCCGATAATTTGTGGCGTGAGGATTTTCTTTGTGAGCACCTCTTTGAGCATAAAAAAATTCCTAAGAGTGAGGGAGTCCGTTCGAAGAATTGGAAATATATTCGCTACTTCGAGCAGGACCCAATTCATGAAGAGCTCTATGACCTTAAAAATGATCCTCATGAAAGGGATAGTCTTTCGGAGGATTCTAACTATCTTGAGAAGTTGAATTCGATGCGGGAACGGTGCGATAAATTACTCATTGATATTAGGAAGGGCATTAAATAGGGGAAGGGATCAAGTAGCGTGAGCTAATGAGGAATACCCAAAGAATATCTCTTGGTGCTAGTTATATCATGGTATCATTGTTAGAATGCTTTTTAGGTGTGTATAAATAAAGTTTGGAATGGTTCCTTTACTCATTTAGGATTTATCCTATTCGAAATATTATGAAAAGTATTATTGCCACTTTAACAATCATTCTCGCTATGACTTGGAATGCTTCTGCTGAGCCGTTAAAGGTTGGCGATGCTGCTCCTCAATTCAAAATCAAGGACACTAAAGGGAAGGAAATTAATCTTGCCAAACTAGCTAAGAGTGGGCCGGTATTGGTGCGGCTTACCTGCGGTTGCCTGGGTTGTGATCGCGAGTTGCCCTATTTCCAAGCACTGCATGAAGCATACAGGAAAGACGGCATTAAGTTCGTTGCCGTTTTTGCTGAGCCGGATAATAAATTCGCAACGTATGTGAAAACAAAAAAACTAAATATGCAGTATGCTTTGGATCCAGGAAAAGATAGCTGGAAGATTTTTGGCACCAATACCATGCCTAGTAATTTTCTCATCGGAAAGGGTGGTAAAATTGCCGCTATCAGCAAAGGGTGTGATCCGAGTGGTCTGATCGCCCGTGACCTTGGCGATAAGGCAGCCAATCTGGTAAAAACAACGAAGGTTGATATCAAGGCCAAGGTTGATAAAAAGAGGGGCCTAAACACACCGAAGAAATAGTTCACTATATTGCTTAGTTGCAGATCCGAACCCTGCCTACCCAATTATTAATTGTTTCTTTCTGTCTTTTCAGTGGTCCCATCAAGGCTCACTAGGAAACTGAGCAAGTCAACGAGTTCGTCACTTCGTAGACTCAAAGTGAGGCCAGGAGGCATGAGAGATACTGGGCTTTTTTCAATCTTTTTCACCTCACTGTTTGGAATGGGTACGATTTTATTTGTGGTTTCACGGATAAGAGTAGCAGTGTCGGAACGGCGCTGAAAAATTCCCGCTACGATGGTGTCATCTTGTTTAGTGACTAGAACAGTTTCAAATCCCTGTTTAATGTCTCTACTGGGACTCAGAATTGAATCGAGTATAGCGGCTGGTTGGGCATAGGCTCCTATTGATGAAAGTTCTGGTCCTACTAATCCACCTCCTGTGCCAATTTGATGGCAGACTGTGCAGGCCGTTGATTTCCTATGATAGACTTCCTTTCCACGTTCAGGATTACCGGAAATCGCGACTTTGCTAAGCAGTTCTTTTCGATCTTTCTGGGAAAGATCAAGAGGGACCAGTTTAAGATTTCCCGCTTTAGTCAGCATCGCAACGAGTTCGGGGAATTCGCGGCCTGATGACCTGATGAGGCGAATCCCTTCAATTGCGATGCTTTGGTGAAGAGGTGTGTCTTTGAGCGCTTCTTGCAATTGCTTATCGCCGGATTGTCGGTTTATGAAGGATAAGAAAAGAGGTTCAATTTCTTGAATGGTAGATGCCTTTGCGAATATTTCGATCACCGATTCACGAGCTTTGTCAGGTTGATTTTCGGCCCAAATTGCTGTGGCTGCGATGCGAATTTTCTGACTTTGATTTGGGTTTGCGAGGTTGGCTAAACGATCAAAGTGCTTCAGGCGGCCCAAAGCCCTTGCTGCTGTGAGGCGCTCTTGAATGTTTTCAGTATTTCGCACTAGTTTCTCCAACGATTCACCGGCGTCCGTAATTCCCCATATGCCTGTCAGCTCTGCGGCGGCTCGGCGAACGTCTGAATCTTGATTTTCTAAAAGTGGGAGGATTTTTTTAATGCCTTTTGGCGTAGCTTTATTGTGACGCGCGCCAGCGACTATCGGAGTCAGAAGGGTCGGTTGCTTTTCGGCCAAGGACAGGACCATATCAATTTCCTCCACTCCACCTAGTCCGGCAACGGTCTTGACAACGTTCGGTAAATTAGGGGCATTGACATTTCCGTTCTGTAGTAAGGTCACTAGGGATTCGGTGGCCCGGGAATCACCAGTCGCTTCGAGGGCATACCGTAACTGATCGGTGTCTCCACTAAATACTGTCTCTCCGGCCTTGAGGGCCGGTAGCCAATCATCACGCAACTCGCGGGACGTGAGCCAAATTGCGTATTCTAGCCACTTGTCTCGTGACTGACGCAACGCTCCAAGAGCAATGTTGGCAGATTCCAAGGAACCTACTTCGCGTAGAACGTTCACAGCTTCTAGGCGTACTCTGGGATGCTCGTCGTCGATCGCGGCGCGGAATAATTCGTACGGATTTTTTATGTCATTTCTCCAATGAAATAGTATTCGCACTGCATTGGCTCTTGCCCGAGCCTCGGTGGATTTTAAAACATTGCGTAATAATTCCTCGTTAGGCGCATTAATGGTTCCATGGAGCCAGAGCGCTTCGAGTAAGTGATGCTCTCTGTCAGGATCGTCAACCGGCAAACTGGCTAACCATGATTTGAGTTTTGGTAGCACTTCATTTTGTGAGTGAGTTGCTAATTCGCGTTTGGCCTGGGTCCGGGTATAGTCTTCGGGTGCCTTCAGATAATCTAAAAGGGCTTCGATTGGAGCTCCGCTGATGTTTGGGCGTTTGACCAGTGGACGGTCCTTGGCTTGGAGTCGCCAGATCCTTCCGTGCGCCTTGTCGCGTAACGGGTGGTGAAAGTCGACTTCTCCATGATCGATGATTGCATTGTACCAGTCGACGACATAAAGAGCGCCGTCAGGACCGACCTTAAGATCAACTGGTCTATAGGTTTGGCGGCTCGAGTGAATGAGTGTTTCAACTTCTTTAGCTGCAAAGCCGCTACCGTTATCGGTGAGTTTGTAGCGAACGGTCCGGTTAGCACGGAAATCATTCTCCACGATGCTTCCTGCCCATTCTTCTGGGAAATGGCGTCCTGAGAGGACTTCGCATCCGGTTCCATTGGGCTTTCCAGGGACGAGTCCTGGAAGAGTCTTGGGAGCGCCTACTGCACTGCGGAACGCGGCTCCCGGGAACGTGTAATGAGGCCCTTGTCCCCCGGCACCGTCTGTTATGAAGGACTGTCCCCATCGGTCAATGGCATGGCCCCAAGGATTAACAGCTCCCCGCGCAAAAATCTCAAGGCGCTCGGTCTCGGGTCGAAATCTCCAAACACCACTCCCATTGAGTCGTCTCTTGCCCCAACGCGTTTCGATGAAGCTGTTAATGTAGATCGATTGATTGAAATAGAGTTCGCCCCAAGGAGCCCACCGTAAGGCGTGAATCATATGGTGAACATCCGCGTTGCCAAAGCCCGAGAAGACGACTCGTCTCTGGTCGGCTCGATCATCACCATCAGTATCAC
>Ga0163108_10004138_pt1 | contig 10263 bp, 8 predicted proteins | sample Fk1155metaG_FD_109644 | JGI IMG/M metagenome (GOLD analysis project Ga0163108, IMG submission 109644) | Marine microbial communities from the Central Pacific Ocean - Fk160115 155m metaG | ecosystem: Environmental > Aquatic > Marine > Oceanic > Photic zone | place: The Central Pacific Ocean...
CACTTCTTTTTGGGCGGCACCTTTGGGCCGGTCTATAACCGCCAGGCTCTGGCCACGGGGAAGAAGTGGGAGGATTTGCAGAAGATTGCCGGAGAGATGGCTGATCACGTTTTTGTTTCCCGACATCTGAAGACCCTCAAGGAGCGGAATGTCGATTTGTTTTTTCACCCGGGCACCCATGACTTTGTGGCGTTTGATCTGGCATGGGGAGGAAAACATCACCCGCAAATTCCGATTTACCTGAAGGCTAATTCTGGCCATGGGATTCGTGAACCTCATCCGGCGGCTGAACGCGATGAACAGAATAAATCGGCATTCTTACTCCATCACTTTTTTGGGGGAGAAGGATTATTGCCCCCTCCATCGGTGAAGAGTAGGGCCAATGAGGATAAAGTTCAGATCACGGTGACATTTCCCAAGGGAGCCAAGGCAGAGAGTGGGCGCGTCTGGTGGATGTATGACCGCAGCCCTGATGGGAGTGCGGCCTATATTGCTGAACTCTTCGCTGAGGATCAGGCTGCGCCCATGAAATTTAACCCCAAAGATAATTCATGGAGTGCGACTTTGGCCCTGAAACCGGGTAAGAAGCACATTGATTTCTTTAGTAACCACCGCAAAACCATTCGCCGCGGTGGTCGAACTTATAATACCTATATCTCCAGTCCCTATACGCGAATTTCGCTTCAGTGATTCTCGGTGTGTTTTGGGAATCGAACCCAACGAACATCAAACCCCCGTTTTCTGGGGAAATACAGCTATCACACTCATCACTCAGAAAATCCTACAGAGACCCAATCCTCCCAATGTTCTCCCTATGTCTAGAGTGATGTTGGGGTGTGGGATTCTTCGTTTCATTGAATCTGTTTCTCGTGGGGTTTGAGATGAGACTCCTCTGAACTTTCCTGAATCTAAACGCCAGGGTAAGATTCCTTGAGCAATGGAAATCTTACTCACAGTTTTGCCTTGTTTGTGTGTGTCTTTGATTGGATCAGAAATGCCCAACGTCGTATTTATCCTGGCCGATGACATGGGGCATGGAAATGTCAGCGCGCGCTATGCTGACGGCAAGATCCCGACACCGAACATCGATCGACTCGACCGCGAGGGCATGCTGTTCACCGTAACGCCCATATGAACACCAGCGTTTATACCCCTACCCGTTATGGAATCCTTACCGCTCGATACTGCCGGCGGCAAGTGGAACATCTCCATTGGGAACTGCCGACGCGCCAACGATTTTGGGTCCGACACCTGGGTTGCCTTCATCTCAATCACAATTACTATAAGCACAAGCTTGAACGAACCGGTGAACACGACCTCTACAAGGACGGCAAGCCCTACGACCGCAAAGGGGTCTGGGCCGACTCAATCCTTGCCGACGAAGCAATTTCATTTATCAACGCCGAAAGCGAAAAGCCCTTTTTTATCTACCTGCCCTTCCAAGCTCCGCATGCGCCGTTCCAGAATCTGGAGGTACCACTCGACCCTTCCGGCAAAAAAGAACGCAAGATGTTGATCAAGATGATCGAACGTCTCAACCCGGAAAACGATCCTGATCAACTGATGAATCTGGCGCTGATTCCAGCAGACGAACTGGAGCAGAAGAGCGGCTCCGCGCTTGTCAGGCTGCGTGCGCGTTGTGACGAACTTATCGCCGGCCATGACCCGGCTATTCAGAAAACCGGGAAACCAACCCGCTCGGGAAAGAAATGGTAAACAGCCCCAAAAACCTTATTAGCAGAAACACTCCGGATCCTTCTACCTATGAGTCAATTCACATTTATCGTCAGGTGTCTCCTGATCTTCGCGGGTGTCGCAGCCACAACAACCACAGCTCGGACCGAGGAGAAACCACGTCCCGACATTGTCTTCATCATCGTGGATGATCTGAATGACTGGATCGGATGTCTCAACGGCCATCCCGACGCCAAGTCGCCCAACCTCGACGCCCTCGCTGCCAGCGGTATGCTCTTTTCCACGGCTTACTGCAACTCACCGCAGTGCCGCCCCTCGCGCACCAGCCTCAATCACGGCGTCTATCCCTTCAAGACCGGTACCTACTTCAACGCCAAGGCTCCCAACGAAACAAACATCACGACGCCGACCATGCAGCAGTTCTTCATGGAAAGCGGTTACCGCGTCGCCAGCGGAGGCAAAGTCTTCCACGGAAATCCCGGCAAGGTGGGCGATGCGCTTTTCCAAAGGCCACGAGATCCCAAACCCCCGGAGGGCAAAGACAACTTTAACGCCATGAGAGCGCCCAACGACGGCTACGCCCTAGACGTCGTCGACAAAGAGATGGGTGATTACAAGGTCGCTCAATGGGCTAGTCAGGAGTGGAGGAAAGTCACCGAGAACCCCCTCTTCATGTCGGTCGGCTTCTTCCGCCCGCATCGCCCCTTGCAAGTGCCGAAGTCCTGGTTCGATCAATTTCCGCTCGAATCGATTCGGCGCCCCACCGAACCTGACGGCGTGGATGACTGGGCCGACATGCCGGAGTTCGCCAGGCGCCTCGCCCGAACGCACGCCCACAAACCGCTCCACAATGGCTTGAGTGATCACGAATATATCGTCGCCAACGATCAGTGGGATGCCACAATCCGCGCCTATCACGCGTCAGTCGCTTTTGTCGATCGCCAGATCGGCCGATTTCTCGAAAGCCTGAAGAAGAATCCTCGCGGGCGTGAAACGTTCGTCATGCTGGTGAGCGATCACGGCTGGCATCTGGGCGAGAAGAAACACTGGTGCAAGGGAGCCATCTGGGAACAGACCACCCACATTCCCTTCATCGTTCGCGGCCCGGGAATCAAAGCCGGTTCCATCTGCACCCAACCCGTCAGCCTGATTGACGTTTATCCTTCGCTGGTCGATCTTGCAGGATTTGAAACTCCCGATTGGCTCGACGGAATATCCATCAAGTCGCAACTCGCCGCGCCATCCACGCCGCGCCCTGCTGCGATTTCATCTTATGGGGAAGCTAACACCTCGATTCGCACCGAACACTGGCGTTACATCCGTTATGAAGACGGCTCCGAGGAACTCTATGATCACCGAGTCGATCCTGACGAATGGACCAACCTCGCGAACAAGCCAGAGCACGAAGAGACAAAAAAGAGATTGACCCAAATGATCCCGGCGAACCAGCATCCAGGACTAAGAGTGCAGAGCTGGTTCAACAAGTTTCAAAAGTGATCTGCGCCGGTCACAAGCGACTTGACCTCTGCTCATGTCGACATCACGACATTGTCGCAACTTTAGGGCGGCGTTGATTTTACCTATACCCGGCGTCGCTCCTATGACCGTTGCAGCTCTGTGTGCAGCGGACAGACGGGGATGCATGCGTCGGGAAAATGGTCCACTTGGTCACCCGCTCGATTTCTCATTCCGACGAATGATGAAGACCTTGATCCGATCAGAAGTGGAGCGTTTGCGGCCTGGAGCGAACGCCCGGAATTGCCTGGCGGAGGGATGCAGAGTCCCATCACTTACGGCAAGACACAACGTGATGTGCCCCTGACATGCGGAAATTGCATGCATGTTTGCCATCCAGATCCCGAGGAGCGCAAACGGCGAATGGAGTTGTTGCGCAACGGGGGAGTCATCGTCCAACTCGACGATGGAAGCCTGGAAGCCGTATCGCCCGAAGAAACCAAGGAGCACGTTGCCGCGATGGAACCCGAACGTCGCACACTCTATGAGACTCCGCATCCAGAAGACTTCGACCTGAAGCAGTATTTCGGCCTGAGACATCATAGCCAATATGACAAGGAGAAGGGCGAACCAGCCAGGCTGTAACGGACCCTTCGGAAATTGGTTCGTGATTTAGTTCTGCCACGCGACGTACTAAACACATAACGCTGGGATTGCCAGCGAGGAAGTTTTTCTGTGAAAGATGTTTGAAAGTCGGCACGGCAGGTGGAGAACCGTTCGTGGTTGGCGAGCAGCGCTTGATCGACTTTGCCGTCAGTGAGATGATAAAATGGGTCGTCGCCAGCTAGCTTTTCTGGAAGATTGGTTCGTATAAGAAATTTGATAAAAGAGAACAAAATGAAAAAAAACGTCATCACCCTTTGTTTCCTGATGGCTTGCTCCACTCAGGCTGCCAAGCAACCCAACATCGTCTTCTTCTTTGCTGACGATCAGGCTCCCAGCTCGCTCTCTTGCTACGGTCATCCCTTGGTCAAGACACCCAATATCGATCGTCTGGCCAGTGGGGGCACAAGATTCGCCAATGCCTTCGTCAGTCAGTCCATCTGCTGGGTCAGTCGAACCACCATCCTGACCGGCCTTACCGGACGCAGTTACGGCATCCCAGGCAGACATGACGCCGCCCGCCCAGACGCGGTCAGGGAACTCTACGTCGATCACCTTCGCAAAGCCGGTTACCGGACCGGTTTTGCCGGTAAATGGCACGCCAAGATGCCCAAGGGCTGGAACGCGACCGATCACTTCGATGTCTTTCAACCGATCAGTCGCAACCCCTTCTACAAGAAACAACCCGATGGTTCCCTCCGTCATGAGACCGAATTGATCGTGGATCGAGGCATTGAGTTCCTCGAGAACCAGCCCAAGGACCAGCCCTTTGCCTTCAACATGTGGTTCAACGCCTGCCACGCGGAGGACGGAGATCGTCGACCGGGTATCGGGCATTTCCCGTGGCCCCGGGCTGTCGATGGCCTTTATGAGGAGGATGAGATTGCTCCGCCTCGATTGAACGATCCCCAGATTTTCGAGAGCCAGCCGTATTTTCTTAAGACCACCATCAACCGCGAACGTTTCTTCTGGCGTTGGAACACCGAAACCAAGTACCGCACTAACATGCGGGCTTATCTGCGTATGGTAAGTGGAATCGATAACGCCATCGGGCGTTTCATCAAGGCCCTTGAGATGAAGGGTTTGGCCGATAACACCATCATCGTCTATACCGCCGACAACGGCTACCACATGGGTAATCGTGGATTCGCTGGCAAGTGGTCCCATTATGAAGAATCCCTGCGTGTTCCCATGATTATATGGGATCCCCGTGCGCCCAAGTCCACTCGCGGGCAGGTGGTCGACTATCCGGCCCTTAACCTTGATCTTCCCGCCACTTTTCTGGACTGGGCCGAGGCCACTGTGCCCGGGCGTTACCAGGGCCGCAGTCTCAAGTCCATTGTCTCCACTGGGAAAGCTGATGATTGGCGCAAACAGACTTTTCACGAGCACTTTGCGGTGCGTTCGCGCATCCCTGCTTTCGAGGGATTGCGCACCGAACGCTACAAGTACGTTCGTTACATCGACGAGGGGAACCACGAGTTCCTCCACGATCTCAAGGAAGATCCTGACGAATTGACCAACTCGGCCCAGGATTCCAAGTATGCCAAGACGCTCGAGCAATTACGCAAGCGTACCGATAAACGCGTGGCGGAGCTGGGCGGGCCTTTGCAGCCGATGAAAGGCAACTTATCAGCCTCTACATCTCCGCATCCAGTAGCCGCTGCGACTGTGGCCGATCCTCCGGTTCCGAGCGGGTTTTCCAACCTTATCGGTGCGGGTAACCGGATGCGCAGCTGGGCAGGCGATTCAAAGTTTTGGTCGCAGAAGAATGGAGTTCTGATTGGCAAGACCGATGGCACACTCAAGATGAACCACTTTATCACCTGGAAAGTTGCCACCGTTCGCAATTTTGACCTGAAGGTGAAGGTGCGCATCTCCAAGGGAGGCAATAGTGGCATTCAATACCGCAGTGCCCACGCGCCCGACCTTGGGCTTGATGTGGTGAGGGGTTACCAGTGCGACATCGTGGCCGATAAACCTCAATACAACGGCATGGTCTACGAGGAAAAGGGTCGCCGCATTCTCTCACACACTGGAGAAAAGGTGATTGTTGATCCAAAGGGCGACCGTTGGGTGGTGGGAAATTTCGAGATAAAGGAATTTGCCCCGGACCAGTGGCATGAATACCGCATTCTGGTTGAGGGCAACCGCCACCGTCACTGGATCGACGAACATCCCACCGGCGATCTCATCGATTTTGATGAAAAAGGCAGGGCACTGGACGGAGTACTCGCCATGCAGGTGCATCGTGGCCCACCCATGACAATCGAGTTTAAGGACATGCTCATCAGGCATCTACCTGACGATCTGCTGCTCCTTCAACCCAAGGATCATCCCATTCCTGCCGATGCACACGGCGTGCGTCCCTCGGGTCGCCTGCCCAAGGACTGGAAAGCCCCCATCTACGGGGAACGCTGAGTCGGTGGAAGACGGGCGTCAGATTAAACCGGCCATCCCTGAAGAGAAGAAGCCATGAAACAACCCATAAGAATAACCATCGCAATATTCATTCTCTCAACAGCCATCGCATCCACCGGTGAATGGGAACGAGATCCTCGTCCTCTGCTGACAAACTTTAACAACATGTACAACCCGTGTGTCGTCGAAACCGGAGGCGTGTACCGTTACAAGATGTGGTTCTTTGGCTGGGCAACGGCCACAGCTAATCCCAATATCCCAGGCGCTGACGCCATCCACCATGCTCGCTCAAAAGACCTAGTGACCTGGGAGGTCTACTGCAAGGATGCATCGTGGGACACAAAGATGAATCCGAAAAAGTGGTGGCCGGTCCTGCACGCGAGTGACCGGTGGTACGAATCATGGCATGTTGGCGATCCCTCTGTTGTCTTCAAAGAAGGCCGGTACTACATGGCGTACAGTGCGACATCAAAGCATTTTGGGAAGATCGCCGGTTATCCCGCGGAAATGGTTCAGTGTGTGATGGGTGGGGTTTCTGATGACGGCATTCGTTGGAAGCCAACAGACCAACCACTCCTGATCTGTGCAGCAGACACACCGAACCCTGAACCCGATTCGACACGCATTGGAGACTTCCACAGGCCGTCGCTCCAATGGCAAGACGACAAATGGAGACTCTGGTTCGACTACTGGGTGCCAGGCAAAGGCGTTTGCATGGGGTACGCGGAAAATACGGGAGAGTTTACGGACAAAGATGGCTTCATCATCAGGCACGACCTTGCCAAGCCGCTGCTCCAACATTGGCCCAATCCAGAAGTGATCCGAATTGGACACAAATATCATTGCTTTTCAGACGCTCCTGGTTATTCGATCAAGCCAGGCGAATCCAGATGGAAAAGCCGTCAACTGCGGGAGGCCGTTTCCAGCGATGGATTATCGTGGAAGAAACTCACCTTCATTCCCCCGGACAAAGACGCGGATGCCTGTCACGTTCCTCAGGCGCTGGTCACCAAAGTCGATGGCAGAGAATGGCTCTATTTGTTCTATGCCACGCAGATCGGCTACAGGAAAAATGATGGGAAGTACCATTACCAGTACGACCGAATCCGGGCCATGCGAAGAGCGCATCGCAAAGATGATATCGGTTCGGTACATTCTGTGAAAGAGCAGAGGCAGATTGAGCAAGTCATCCCACAAGGGAAGAACCAGTGAAAATATTTCTTTTTATCTTGTGCGCCCTTGCTGCCATGACCCATGGGGCCCCTGATATCTATTTGCGTTCGATCTTTAAGAAATCGGTCAATGGAATTGTAACAAAAATAAAGATGTCCACTTTGGGTTTGACCTCAATAACCGTATAAAGGATTCGGTTGAAGGTAAGGTAGCGTGGCAGGTGACGACCGATCAAAAGAAGCCGAACGTCCTTTTGATCAGCATCGACAATCCGACCGACTGGGTCGACGGTCTCGCTCTGGGAGCGCACCAAGCATGTCCCGTTAATCATCAGCGTGCCGAGTGGCGTGAGTTGAACACGCCGCCATCCTGAAGCAGCCCAGAGTCCATTACAAAGCCCGGATGGCAACCGCGAGGCGGGTGCAACGAAATGAAAATAAATCCATAAAAAACTACTTCCAAAATCATGATGCTATCACGAAACAGTGCAGGGCAAGACACGAAATCTTTTGGTATCTTGGGTGAGTTAGGCGAAATTTTTGGCAAATTTCGTTATATCAATTACCTCATCGCGATATCTGGCCTGGCTGTGTGCAATGTCGCTGCTGTCGAACAGGCTCCGCCCAACCCCTCGGATAACTGGGTGGCAACAGATGCCCTGGGCCGAAAGCTGCCAATCCGCGTCAAGACCAGAGCCCGGCGAGACGGCAAGATTGTCGGAGTTTTCTATTTTGTCTGGGTCGGAAATCACGCACAAAAGGTCTACGATATTTCAAAGATCCTCAAGGAGTCGGAAGCTAAGCAGCAGTGGGGTCCGGAACAAGCCACTCACTTCGGATGCGAACCGGAGTACGGATATTTTCATGCCTCTGACCCTTGGGTGATTCGGCGCGACATGCAGATGCTCGCCAACGCCGACGTGGACTTCATCTACCTGGACGTCACCAACACGCTAATCTATGAGAAAACTGTCGATCAATTATTGAAGGTCATTAAGCAGATGCGCGGCGAGGGCATCCCCGCTCCGACCGTCGTGTTCATGACCAATACGAAAAGCGGGAAGACCATCAACCGCTTCTACGACCGCTTCTACAAGGGTGCCAAACACAATGGACTCTGGTTTGAGTGGGAAGGCCGGCCGCTGATCTTCGGCATCAATGATGACCCGGAGCTGCGAAAAGAACTGGTGGGCTACTTCACGATTAAGCGTAGTTGGGCGTGGACCGCCGCGAAGACCGAGCCGAATCACTGGCAATGGCAGGATACATATCCGCAGGACTACGGCTGGAGCCAATCGCCGAAGATTGCGGATCAAATCCCGGTGAGCGTGGCGTCGCATGCGGCAAATTCTATGGGAAAGAGCTATCACAACGGCAAGCAGCCCGCCGTGCGGCCGGACTACACCACGGAGTTCACACATCAGGGGCTCTACTTTGAGGAACAGTGGAAACGTGCCCACGAGGTGGATCCGAAAGTGGTAATGATCAGCGGTTGGAACGAGTGGATCGCGCAGCGATTCATCAAGAAGGATCAGGGGAAAATCTACGCCGGTCGTTCTCCGTTGAAGAATGGCACCTGGTTCGTCGACGTCTTCACCTCCGAATTCAGCCGCGACGTTGCGCCAATGCGAGGCGGTCACACCGACAACTACTACTACCAGATGGTCGGGCACATCCGCCGCTTCAAGGGGCTTTCAGCCCCGCCCAAGCGACCAAGGCCGCGCGAGATCCAGATCGACGGCAAGTTCGAGGACTGGCAGGGAATCCCCGCCATCTATTTAGATCCTCCAGGCGACACAATGCATCGTTCCTATCGCGGAACTGACCCAGACACGATCTACACGAATACCTTCGGACGAAACGACATCCTGTCCGCGCGCGTCGTCACAGGCGGAAACCATGTCCATTTCACGGTCAGCACAGCCGACGATCTCACTCCCCATACAGATGACCATTGGATGATTCTGCTGATCGATACCGACCAGAAGAAAGAAACCGGATGGGAAGGCTACGACCTAGCAATCAACTGGAAAGCCGTTTCGAATTCGGAATCGATGTTCGCGGAATGGATTAAAGGTAAATGGGAAATCTCAGGCGAGGTCGCCATCGGCTACCAAGGCAAGCATCTGGAGATCAGCATTCCGAACACATTCTTCCCACGCGAGCCAGGCGAGGGTTTTGAATTCAAGTGGATTGACAACGTGCGATTGAAGTCCATTGAATCCCTGTTTCTCGAAGGTGACGTGGCGCCGGACCGACGATTCAATTTTCGATACTAACCGCAGAGGCAAAAGAAGAAATGAATAAATCCTATTTGATTCTCTTTGCTTTGCTGCCTCCTCTTGCAATTTGTGCCAAAACGAAAAAGCCCAAACCGAACATTGTCCTGATCCTGACAGATGACCTCGGTTGGCAGGACGTTAAATGTTATGACATCGATGAGCCGAGCCCGGTGGAGACGCCGAACATCGATGCGTTGGCAAAGAAGGGCGTTAAGTTCTGGCAAGCCTACGCGCCGGCTCCGACCTGCGCCCCGACGCGGTGCGCCATTCTGAGTGGCATTCACCCCGCCCGGGCGCAGAAAACCCACGTCGTGGGGGGCGCTCCTCCTGCGCCGCATCACCTACGGGCCTGGTCGATGATGTCGCCGTGGTACAGCGGCCGCATGCCCGAGGACACCTTCACCCTTGCTCGCGCGCTCAAGTCAGCCGGCTACACCACGGGGCACAGTGGCAAATGGCACGTCGCGATCAGTCACAACGCGTTTCCCCAGCCTGAAGACGTGGGCTTCGACTGGACGCGACATGACCGGGGGGCAGCTCAACCCATGCGCCCGCACCGGATGACCGGCTTCGCG
>Ga0163108_10004139_pt1 | contig 10262 bp, 6 predicted proteins | sample Fk1155metaG_FD_109644 | JGI IMG/M metagenome (GOLD analysis project Ga0163108, IMG submission 109644) | Marine microbial communities from the Central Pacific Ocean - Fk160115 155m metaG | ecosystem: Environmental > Aquatic > Marine > Oceanic > Photic zone | place: The Central Pacific Ocean...
GATTTAATAGACATGTTTGTATTTTAAGTGTCTCGCAAGTATAAAAAAACCTGCGGATGATAGATCCCCCGACTAGGGATCTTTATTCATTCAACGCAGGGTACGATAATTTCGGGCCTTTGTCAATATTAAGTTTGGTGAAGATTTCTCCCCACGTCTCTTATTTATACAATATACCACCCTATAAGCAATTCGGTCTACCCCCCTTGTGACAGTTTGTAGACTGGCACACTAGTTAAGATAGATTTTCAGTGCAGTAACCTTAAAGTCAGTTTTAGCCTCAACCTCAATATCACCACCAGTAGTTTCAAGTTTCACTCTTTGTCCCTTAACTGTTACTTTACCATCAGTGGCTAGAACGTTTGTATTCATCATTCCTTGTATATCAACATCATCACTCGCAAAAAGACTAACATTCTCATTTGCAATTGCTTCAAAAGAACTACCAGTACTATGAATCTTAACAAGATCCTTTGCTTCTATCTGAAGAGATCCAGCACTCTTTGGTCCATTAATACCTATATTCAATCCAGCAGATCTATTCTTAATTAATGGAATTCCTTTAGGCATACCACCTTGGACTTGTAAATCCATAAGTCCAGCAACCAACACACTCAAGTCACCCTGAATCTTCTGACTAATATTTCCAGTGCCAACTATATTCTTAGATGCACGAGTATCATACTGTTTTGAAGTATCCTCTTTAACTTCAGAAGTTCTCTGTGATGTAACCTCTTCTATCTCAGTATCAACAACAGTCTGTTTCATTCCTGTATCTTCTGTCCACTCATCAGCAGCCACAATAATCTTATTTGCTCTAAAAGTAAGGGTATCAGTAGCATCTAGTACAATATCCCTTGCCTTTACATACTTAGTTCCTTGAATTTCAACCTCATGGTCACCAGAGAATGATCCTGAATATGCTACCTGACTATTAGCAGCTCCTTCAGTAGTGCTTGATCCATCCTCAGTAGCAGATGAAGAGCTAGCATTAACTTCTTCTGTTATAGGACCACTCTTAGTAATCTGACCACTCTTAGTGTTGATTAATAACCTTCCACCACAGCCTTTGCCCTTACCACCAGAACCAGAAAGAATTACAATGTCACCATTCTTCTGAATATGAACTCCATGTCCTTCATCCTTACTCTGAACATGAGTTCCTGTAAAATCTTCAGATATCTGAATAGTCTCACCATTAACTAAAATAGTAAGTTCAGAATTAAGATTATCTTCTGCTTTACTACCATCCTCGGTATTGATATTCTCTTCATTCGCATTAGTTGGTTCCGGAAGATTCTGTGATGCATCCTTTGTTTTTGTTGGTGGTGCTCCCAATTCGTCTGTCTGTCCTGCTGGTAACATAATATTTTCTCCTATGGACAATCAATGTAAGAACCAGTTCCGATCTTAGCAGAACCAATCTTAACACGAGCAGCGGGTTTTAGGCAAGCGAATGAAGGAACAAATTTTGCTCCATATCCTCCACCACCAAGAATCTTAATCTCTGGATACTCCTCAAAAATAACAGACCTATTCTTAATTCTAACACTTATTATCTGACCCTTAGTATTGATAACTGCCTCAGCAACCCTATCATCACCATCAACAAATACCTTTGGTTCAGAAGTATATCCTTGTCCAGGTCTAATCATTGTAAAAGAATCAATAATACATTCCAACTCAGCATTAACAGGTTTATTAATCTTATAACCAAAACCAGGATCAGTTACACGTATCTCTCTAACAAAACCATTTGTATCTAACAGTGCTTCTCCCTGAGCTCCATACCCTTCACCAGTTATAAAGACTGCTGGAGGTTCTGTATAAGGATCACCAGAAGTATCAACTGGAATTGTAATGATACCACCACCTCTATCTGTAACAACAGTTCCTGCTGTTGGTAAAATAGGTGAATTATCTACTATATTATTTGTAGATGTATCTTCAAGATTAGCAATCTCCTCCTCACTTAGATCAGCAAGATTTGATATAATCAATACACTAACAGATGCTCCTGTTCCTGATATAGCAAATATCATTGTCTCACCATCCTCAGATACATCATCCTTCCTAATTCCAACTATAACCGTTGCAGTAGATTCCTCTATTATAAACGTCCCAGTCAAGTTGTTACTAACAATATCACTTGGAGTAATACCACTACCAAATAATTGATAACTTAATGATGTTCCATTAGGAACATTTGTTGTCGTAATAGTATACTTAACAAATCCTCCTTCCTCAACAGATGCTTTATCAGCAGATACATTATATGTTGGATCTGTAGAAGGTTCTGCTGTTCCAGTAGGGATAGAAACATTCCCTGTAAATGGATCAGCATCTGGATTTGATGTTGCATCCACTGGATTTGCTGCAATAGGAGTGCCAGTATCAGAATCTACTGGAGAAGAAACACCTTGTGTAATAGAAGTCTCTTTAATAGTACATCTAGCAATATTTCTTTTAAAATTTGATCTAGATATCTCTCTACCTGGAGTATCAATATTAAGTCTCAAATAAAAATCTTCGTAAGCCTCATCTAAAGAATCAGAAAAAGTTCTAACTTCAATAGTTGCTGACTTTACTCCTGCAACAAATCCTAAAGTACCACTCTTCTCCTCATAATCCTCACCAGCAGTTGCAGTACCATTTCTTGTTTTATATGTAAGGCTTGAAATTACATCAATATATCCACTCCTAGTAACAGTAAATATTGCCTTCTCTCCTTCTTTTACTTCAATATCTGTAATATTATAAACTATATTTCTGTCAGGATTCTGAATTCCACCAATAAAATCAACATCAGTAGGTTTTAATTTAGTTCCTTCCTGTGTATCATCACAATTATATTGATTCCAATCTTGACTATCAGAATCATTAAGACTTGCCAATAATTTATCTAAGAAATCTTCTCTCTTATCTCCAGCACAATCCGTACATACCTTTGTTTTCTTAGCACATTTTTGTCCTGGTCCACTACACTGAATACCAAGAAGACTTAATACCTTATTGATTGCTTGACCGATCATATCAAGTGGTTTTGCTATAGCACCAAGAATAGATTGTAATGGTCCAAGAATACTCTCTAATAAATCATTCATCAAGGACTGAATCTTGTTAATAAGGCCTCCAACAAACTTATCTACCTGACATGCAGTTGACTGATAAAGGTTAAAGAGATAACCAAAGATCATATCCTCTAACCACTTAGCAAGACGATCACCAAGATCTGCCATCTTACATCCAACTGATGCAAGCATATCATTAAGAAACTTAGTTACCTGTCCAAGTGAATTACCTCCTGGTACTGCACGTAGGAGAGCATCAGTTATAACTTTAACTGCCTTTCTAATCTGCTTCTTCACAAATCCTTTTATATTTGCAATAAAGGTCTTCATAACACGAATTGCTTTATCTACATACTCCCTTCCAACATCAATAACATCATACAAATCACCAGATATCTGACCAACCAAATATGTTCCTATTTTACCATTATTATTCTGTGTCTCTGCTAACATCTCACTCAACAATCTTCTGAAAGTACCAGTGAGATTTGTATCCTTACCACACCTATCTGCTTTCTCTACACAGAAACTAATACCAGCAGGATTAGTCTTTGTATTAACCTTATAAATGGCAGCTTGCCCTTTGGTCATAGAAGGAGTAATCGGTGGACTACAACTTCTCTTCTTTCCATCTGTAGCAGGATGTCCTGCATCAGCTGCATTTAATGGTGCTTGCTCTTCATCACCTGCTGGCTGATCAAAATTTTTCCTCTGATCATCAAGAAAAGTTATAAATGAATTACAACCTTCTTCTGCTGTATCTTTTTCAGCAGTCTTAGTCTTAGTTGATTGAGCAACCCTACCAACAGTACCCATTATTATGGGTTGTTGTTTATCTTGGTCCATAAAGAACCCAACAACCCAATCTCCAGAACGAAGTTTAGATGTTGTAGAGTATATTGCCCCTGGTCTGTGAGGTTGTGTCACAGGCATCATTGTGATAGCCCAAGGCAAATCATCATCCTTAACAATACTACATTCCTGTGGATGCAATCCAATAATTCTCACCTTACATCTACCAGATCCCTTAGGATCCTCTCTACTATCCTTTTCAACCTGGCCTATCCACCAGTTGAATCCATCAGATCCAATCTGGTTAACAGGGTACAGTGATTGTAAGGCAGAATCAGTCATCGTATATTAGACATTCGGGTTCATCAGGGTGTTGATCACAAAATAGTTCAATGCAGTTAGGATCATGATGATCTCCTGCTACAATCTCCTCATGATGATGCTCTTCATATTCAATTAAATCATGTAGCTCTTCCTCAACATGTCGCCTAGTTTGAGGATTTGTTTGAGGATCATCTAAGATCTCTTTATCTTTAGCAATGTGCTGTTCTATACTTTCCATAAGTACCTCATTTTACGTTTGATTCTTGATCTTTGATTCCATAGGAATCTCTAATCAAGTTTAACACAGTATATACCTTTTTCATAGGGACATTGAACTGATGATTGAGGTTTTTAATCAAATATGTGCCACTATGTTCGGGATCCCACACAGGTCTCAGCTCATCATCTGGTTTTTGGTTAGGTATCCTAACCTCAATTTTATCACCTGCACATAATTCAAGATGTCCTGTTAAAGAAATCGTCAATTCTTGGTTGAATAGAATACCTATCCTTGAAATACCCTGAGAAAGGAATTGTTTCTGCCAATCAGGATAACTATTATCTCCTTTACCACCATGCTTATCTTCATTGGAAGCAACATCACATCCCATATACCAATTCTCATGATTGACAATGGTAGACATAACCCTTGATGGATATTCAGATAAAGACTCTTGACCTGCCCCCAATTTAGTTTGACTGCCCATATGAGCCATATTCTTCCACATATCTTTCAAAGAATATACTTGCTCTTCATACTCACCAGTATTTATGTTGAAAAAACAACATAAAGATGAATAAGCACCCTCTCTCATCTTCTTCATTATATTGAGTTCATTACCAAATACTATCTCTTGTATCCTCTTTCTAGATTCTTCTCCACTCTTTGCTGCTTGCATGAAAAAAGGTTCTTCCAAATTAACTGGAGGCTTACCATTAAATTCTTTATCAGATGAAGCTAAACTATCAATTGATCTAAAGACATGACCCTTTCTAGTCTGGAAGAATAGATATCCAGCAGTACCAGTTGCCTTCGCTGCTGTCTCAGGACTAACATCAGTCTTTGTTACTGTTGTTGATATTCCTCCTCGTCTACCATATCTCACTTCAACTTTATCAGGGGGATTTTTAGCAGCACCAACTTTACCAGTTCTCTCAGAAACTGTCTTTTGTTGTAACGATCTAATCAATGCAAAAGGAGTCTTTTTAGTAGGAAGAATTTTCACACTAGTCGCTGATGTTTCTGCATCAATCATTCCAGCAGGAACTTTCAAATACTTAGTTAACAAGTCTTTAACCATAACAGATGTATTTCCTTTTATAGTACTATTAATACGAATGCCCTCATTTATTAAACCTTCTTCAGAAATCAATCCTAGAGTATAAGTATTTCTCCTTTCTCTAGTAATTCTATTTTGTATTGTCCATACACGAAAACTATATGAATACTGTTCTCCAACAACATCCTCAAATTCCATAACAACCTTTTCAAACCCCTGAATAGGCATAGATGAAATAATATTCTCTTGATTATCAACTATAGTCATGGTAGCACCATATGCTGGCCAAAAAATATCCTCATGGTACTGGATAGTCACAGCCATACTAATAAGGTTTACATATGGTTTATCTTCACCTGGTTTATAGAATGCTATCTGCTTACATTCACAATCAGATGCATATACCTTTTCATTTGGATCTTCAGCCATAATCTATACTAATGAAGGGTATATTACATCAAGTCCAGGATCACCTACATTTGTTATATGATTCATTTCTTGAGGTGACGGAGTACTTTTAGCATTTTTGCTATTTATCACTATAGGTTCAACCTTTGATGTCCTAATAAGCATCCTCTTAAACTCTCTTTCCTTAGAATTAAGTTGAACAATAGCACTCTTGTTTGATTGTGGTGCATTCATTGCTGCTTTTTGTGCTGCAAGACGTTGAGCACGTGCCTTATTAAAGATACCACCACGTTCAAATGACATCTTATGAGCTATATCACCACCAGGAGTAACCTCATTGCCCTGTATACCATCTGTTGCAAAGTTATCTAATGGTGTTATTTGAACTCCTTTTTCTGCTGATGTGACTAACTCTTTTCCATGTGCATTAATTTCAGTACCACCTACATTCACATTATATCCTGTTTTTGGACCATTAATAACAGTAGCACCTTTCTCTGCACTCATTGATACATTACTACTACCAAAATTACTAGTAGGACGAACACTACTTAGACTAACATTAGATTTAATAACAGTACCTTTCTCTGCACTCTTATTATTATTGAAAATATTCTTGATCCAATCTACTGATCTACTAAACCAATTCTTCTTCTCATTCTTACTTTTTGACGAATGGGAAGCAGTATCTGCCTGTCTCTGCTGCTCATCCTCTTTATCTCCAACCTCTTGTGCTAGATTAGTTGCAACAGAGTTCTTAACACCAAACATTGAAGCTATAGGTGATGCAATTTGCTTAATTGCTCCTACAACTGGACCAATCATAGGTATGTTTGAGAAGGCCTTTCCTAAAATTCCTAAAGTCATAGCACCTGCCGCTTTAACAGGTACTAAAACAGCCTTACCTAACTTCTCTGTCTCTGCTTTAACTTCTGGAATGTCGGCAAGATCTTGTGCTTTACCTTTAACTGGATTCATGCCTGATGGTGATCCACCTGTCTTAGAAGCAGCACCAGTCTGACCTCTAGTAAAGAAATTGTTTATAGGTGTAATAGAACTAGCACCAGCAGTATTTGCTAGGTATCCTGTATCTGGTCCATCAAAAACTCTTCCTAAGTCATCAGTCTCCTTACCATGAAGCCAGTTAGTACCACTTTCATATTCACCTGGTTTACGCATAGGTGAAAGATTATTATCATATGCAGCATCTTCTGCCTGATTCTCTCTTAGAACCGCACGAGCATCTTCATTAACACCAGCAATTCTAGCAGTAGGTGAAATATTTGGAAGATTCGCTTGCTCTATTTGTGTCTCTGTTAAACTTGCTTCCTTCTGATCCTCTGATCTCCTAATAAGATCATTCTGAGTTCTTATCTCATTGATGATAGCATCTAATTTATCTTCTAACGTATCACCAACATTTTCTAACTGATCCTGTGTAGCAGTAAGTCCCTCCTGTGCAGAGAACATTCCTTCCTTAATGGCATCATTATCAGTATTAAGGACATTCATAGTACCACTAAGTGACTGCCCCACTTCACTTACAAACGTACCTAATTTCTCATCATGAACCTTAATCTCAGCATTACCTCCTCTTTCATTAATCATCCTAGCCTTAAGCATAGGATCACGTCTTGCCATTTGCCCTTGTGAAAGACCACCACCTCCACCATTAGGTATAATAGGACTAGAAGGTACTATAGCACTACTAGGTAATGGACTTGATTGACCATACAAAGCATTACTACGCTGACCTCTAGCAATGTAAGAAGGATCTCTCCTAGTCACATTTGGCATATTATGTTGGAACTGACGAGGAAGGAATTGAGAAAAAGAAGCACCTAATCCATGACCTAAAAACTCACCCCTACGAAGCATAGGATCCACACCATAATGATCGGCAACACCCATTGCTTGTTTCTTACCAGCACTAGCAAGTTGCTGTGCTTCCATAAGTCTTTTTGCTACAGATGTAGTAAGGTCACCAGACCAAGTTTTTTGAAGTCCTGCCATCTTATGATGCTCCTAAAGACATGAAACGATAACGAGTCACAAAGTCATCCTTACGTGAAGATGACTTAGGCATAACAAGGGGAGTACTAGACACCTCCATATTAGTTAGATAAACTATAGGTTGAGCAGGTTCCTGATCTTCAATTTCATCTATAGATGCACTAGCAATTTGAACCTGTTGTGCCTTCATAGAAACATTAGATGGAGGTGATGTTAATATACCACCTTTCTCATAACTTGGTACAGGTTGCTTTTGTGCTCTCTTGATCACTGCTCTTTCATCAGGTGTTGCATTAATTCTTGGTCCTACCCAAGGTTGAATACCACGTTCAGTCATCAACTGGAGTGCTAATATATCTTGAGTTCTTTTATTAAACTTCAAGTCAGTACTAATTCCTGATCGTTCTACAAGTCCAGGTAAAGTATTACCAACAAACTGATATCTACCAACAGCATGAAGTTTTCCAGAATCAACCCACTGTTCCATACTGATACTACTATCATTATAACCTGCTTGCAAAGCTAAAACTTCCGCAACACTCAAATCTGTGAGAGCTCTTCCCCCATGTTGTTTCATATTAGAGAAATCTCCAACAAAAGATTTTTCACCTGTATTAGGATTAGTCCAAAAATTTACTTTACCTTCTTCAGCACCATACTGATTTACTGCATTATATCCCCAAGCACTTGATTCATACTTAGCAAGAATGTTGAGTGCGTTCCTCTGATCAGGAGTCATATTACCACTAACTGTTTCTTTTTCACCCGTAACAGGTGTCTCAGATTTAACACTAGTATCTTCTTCTCCTTTTTTAGTAAAAGGATTTCTAATACCCATCCATTTAGGACCAATAAACCCGTCACCCTTCTCACTACCTATCTTATCTCTAACCCAATTTGCAGCACCTGAATTGTTAACATTCTCAGCAGTATTAGAAACAAATGACTGAATCTTATTTACATTACTCTGAGTACCTTCTTTCAACCAATCCCAAGCACCACCAACTTTCTCTTTTATCCAATCACCAGTTTGTCCAATTATTCCTTTCTCATCCGTATCTCCCAGAAGACCTGATGGAACATTTTCCCCTTCCTTCTTTTTCTTAAACCCAGGTATATTACTATGAGTTTTAGATTTAACCTGTGCTGGTGTTTCTATTTTACCTTCCCCCATGTTAATTGGAGGAGGAGGTAAAGAAGCAATTGCATAATCTAATCCAGCATCTTTAACCTGCGCTTTGACCTCTGTTAATGTACCAGTCGCTGCTGCAACTGGTAAAATAGATGAAATCAACAATGAACCTGCTTGTCTAAAAAATCCCATAACATTTGTTCCACCACTACCTTTTTCATAACCTGAAATTGTTCTACTTCCACCCTGTGAGGAATTAGATTGAACATTATTCTGTTGTTGCTTCTTCCCACCACCTTCACCTGCAACATCTCTAGCTATCAATGCTGCATCAAGACCAACAGAGATACCTGTACCAAGTCCTGGGAATATAGATGCAACACCAGAAGCAAGTTCAAGGCCTGCACCTAAAAAATCACCTTTCCTCAATCTATCAACAGCAAATGCAGCTCCCATTACTGCACCTAATATAGGGACTTTCTTTGCTAACGATTTACCAATGCCCTTTCCAACTCCTTTGGTAATAGCCTTAGCACCAATTTTAGTTCCAATCTTTTTACCTACACCACTAGTCGCAAACTTAGTAACTGCCTTTCTAAGTACCTTCTTCCCTACTCTTCTAGGAGCATTTCTCATCCTAAGAAGATTTCTCTTCAATCCCCTTGGAAGCATCTTAGATCCACGTCTCAATAATGCTCTAGCACCTTTCATCATCCACTTCTTACCGAAGAAGTTAGCAAGTTTATCACCAGCATTCATTGATGCTTTTTGTACTCCTCCAGTACCAGAAGCACCTCCACTACTACCCGCAGTTCCTCCTTCTCCACCACCAGCAGTACCACCACTAAGAAGAGATAATAGAATATCAAACTTCTTCTCTAGCATCGCATTCTGATCACCAATCAATTTATTGGTATCAGCAAGTCCTGTACCAATAGCAGTTACCTTACCAGATAATTTCTTTGTTTCCTTCCCTAAATTTACTACCTTAATATGAACTGGAATAATAGCATCTTTAACAACTATAGAACTACTAGTAACCTTTGTAGTACCATCTTCTTTACCTAAATTCTTTACTGCTTGTTTAACACTAGGAGATGCTTCCTCTTTAGTATCATCCTCATCATAATTATTGATTGCATTAAGAATCCTACCCGCAATTTCCTCGGTTAAATCTCCTGACCATGTTTTAGTTAGTCCTGCCACTAGTGTTTTGCCTGTTCTTGTTTCTGTTTAAGTTCA
>Ga0163108_10004141_pt1 | contig 10261 bp, 5 predicted proteins | sample Fk1155metaG_FD_109644 | JGI IMG/M metagenome (GOLD analysis project Ga0163108, IMG submission 109644) | Marine microbial communities from the Central Pacific Ocean - Fk160115 155m metaG | ecosystem: Environmental > Aquatic > Marine > Oceanic > Photic zone | place: The Central Pacific Ocean...
CATCTGCGATGCGGTCTTCGTTCCAGACTTCGACCGTCAGATTGTCATTGGCCAATCCAAGAGCGATTTCGGCCATGCTCTGTGGGTAGACGACAGCAGCGGGCTCATTGACCAAATCCCTGGCGAGTGATTGGCCGGCCGCGATGGCGTGTGCATGATCTACATCGCGCAGGTCATCAACATTGTGAAGCAGCAACAATTCGGCAGGTGATTTGCGTTTGTCTTCGCTTTTGTATTTGTCAAACTGGTAGTTGCCGGCACCGAATCCCTCGCGTGCTGCGTTGGCATCGATGGCAATGCTGTCACTGGCCGACAAACAAACCGTTTGTGCTCCATGAACCCTGGCAAGACTCCCAAGCGTTCCTGATGCCCGGCGGATGCCGTCAACATCACCGTCTCCGGCGCCCAAAAGAACGATGCGTGTGGCTTCGATATGGCCAAACGTGGCGTAGCTTGTTTTGCTGCCAAGCTTGCCTTTGAAATCGTCCATGACGGCTATTTTGGCAAGTGATTTTCCGAAATCACCCAGACAACTCAGGGCTTGAGATAAAGCATCCTCGTCACACGTAGTCTGCGCAATTGCGATCCCCAATAGATCACAAGAAATAGACGAGAGGGCCTTTTTGGTAGTAATGATATCCATGAATGTCCTCGGGCAATTTGGATCTTTAACGCAGCAAGACCAATACAAAGCCGAGCAGAGTGATCACGAGCGCTGCGCCTCCCAAAAAGAACACATACGCATCCGCGCTGATGAGTTCGATTAGGCGTGATATCTGCTGGCCAATGGGGCCTGGAGCCAGATCTGTGAATTCGGTATGCGTGCCGGACCAATGTTCCGGTTCTTTGGTTTTCGTATGCGAACCCAAATCATCATTCCCCTGTTGGGGCAAGGGCAGTTCGCTCCATCGGCCGGCACCCCGATAAACAGGTTCGTCGTTGTACTCTGCATTTTTGGCTGGGCTGGGCTGCACCGGATGGGGGCCGTCTGGCAACCCAATCGACGGTGCTTCGGGCCGATGATTGGAAAATTGAGAGATTTCAGAGACTTCTGCCGCATTGGCCGGAAGGGCTGGATCCGGCTGATGTCGATCCTGGGAAAAAGAAGGAATCAGCGGGTCAGGTCCCAAATCCACGACGGGTGCTGTCGGTGGCATAACGGCGGGTTGGGAGTTGGAAACGCTGTTTCCTACGGGGTTGGGCATGACGGCTGTAATGGGCCCGTCTTCCTTGAATCCAGACGCAGGGGTCACAGTGCCCGAAACGGCGATGGGCAGTCCGCCCGGGCGCTGTTCCGTTGAAGCTGCGGGTTCGGGGATGGCCACCGGAGGTGGTGGGGCTGGGATGTGACTGGACCGGGATGCGATGGGCGTCGGCACAGCGGTTTCGGGAATCCCCGAGTCTGATGCAGGGCCTGGCCACGTAATGGCAGGGTCTTCGGAGGGCTGTTTTGGCGCTGGAGGTAGGGCCAGGGGGCGGGTCTGTGGTGCTTTCGGCGGGGGCACATAGCCTGGAGATGCCACCACCAGGAATTGGCCTTCGGTGGTCTCGGGGTCATTGCCTGATTCTCGTATGGTGAACGCCACTCGGACCCTGTACGAGCCGGGGGCGACGTCCGCCACGCGGAAGCCAAAGCGAAAACGGCCGCTGGGATGCCGGTCTACTGTGTATGAACATGAGACTTGGTTCATGCGTTCATTGGTTTCGGTATCGAAGACCGCCAAACCGCAGGCGATTTCTTCATAGGAGTCGATGCCCAAAGAAGCGGCCACCGAGCAAGAAAACACAATCTCTTCATCGGTGGTAAAGACGTCTTGTTTGGGAGGGCGATCGAGCAGGAGCTTCCCTACGTGCGAAATGGAGGGTTGAACCAGCGCGTAGACTTCGCTCAATCTGGATTTGAATTCATCCAAACGCGCGAAACGGTATGGAGGAGATGGGCTGGTCTGTTTGCTGAGTGCCCGGTTGAGTAGTGCAGCAAACCTATCGGACAGCCGGCTGTGAAAACGGGGATTGGCCTGTTCGAGCTTTAGACGGCTGTGTACTTGTGTCTTTAGGTCGACCAAGTGGGATTTCTCCAAGCCATCGGAGGGGAGACTGACGGCATGCGGGTCTGCATCAGTGGGGGTCATCGCGGCTTGGAACAGCATCATGGCAGCGGCATAGGTGTCGCCGCTCGTTTCTGGTGTGACGCTGCCCGTGGGATCGCGCACTTCTGGTGGAAGATATGCGGTCTCATTTTCGTAGGCTTGCAACAACTGGGTGCGAACGCGAAGAAGTGCGGGTGTGACAGGATCCGCCAGAACCACTCGGCCATCTTCGCCAAACAAAACATTGTGAATGTTCAGGTTGCCGTGCCCGCCTACCACGTCGGTGAGGTTTTGCAGAGCCTCTCCAATCTTGATGCTGAACTCCAGCGCTGTTTCCAGAGAACATCCCGCCTCAAGATGTGTGGCATAGGACGAACTTTCGCGTTGTAAAAGCAGGACAGGGGTGCCGTCCTGGGAGGAAAACCGCGCGACAAGTCGAGACAGCGGAGCGGAGGGGTTTGCATCCAGCAAACGACCTTGCTCCTGCAGAATTTCCTGACAGGCAGCGGACAGTGTAGCGCCATCCTGAGTGAAGTCGTCAGCCGAAAGAGGGCATTTTAGAACCCACTCCTCCTTGGCGTTCTCATCTGAAACGATGAAACTCTTCCCCCATAGGCCTCGGCCCAAGAGTTGGCCGACTTTGAGCGACCTCCCCTGGCCGTCGCGGACAGTATCGCCGGTCTGCATCCCGTGAAGCCTCGCATGCCGAAGGGGGATCCGCGTGATTGTTTTCGGGTACTTCCCGAGTGGAAATCAAGTGCGGAAATGGCGTTTCTGGTATCGTCATCGACGTTCCGTGTCAACCGATGAGCAGTGTGTTCGCGCAACTTTTCGTGGAGTGCGTGGTAGCACATTATGAAGAGCGTGCGATCGCGGAGTGTGTGTGTTGTCAACGGAGCCTCTGGTCTTTCCCCATACTGGCAACGGTCCCTATCGGCTGATTCGAGGGGTGCGTGCGAAAATTGTCGATGAATTTGAGACATCTTTGGTCGATCCAAAGGGCACCCAGGAACGCCGGTTTCATTCGATCATGGACAGGTGCCGGGGTTCGAAATTTGGAAGTGAACACAACCTTGACAAGATCCGAACACTCAGCGATTTTCGCAGCGCAGTACCCATTCGCAGCCATTCTGACTTTCTTCCGTACCTGGATCGGGTGGCCCAAGGTGACCAGGGTGTTCTGACCCAAGATTCCGTGTCCATGCTTTTGGAAACAAGCGGCACCACGGGGATCCCCAAACATCTCCCGGTCACCACGCCTTGGGCAGAGCGCGTGGGTGCAGCGCAAGCGCTGTGGATGCTCGGATTGATCAGAGATCATGAGCCATTGGCGCGGGGCAAGGCGCTCAGTATCGTCTCCTTGGATACTGAGCGGAAAAGTATCGGAGGACTGGCGATAGGGAGCAACACGGGTCGCATGCTCCAGGCACAGCCATGGTGGATTCGCTTGCGCAGCCCAGTGCCAATTTCGGTGTTTGGCTTGGGCCCCCTGGATGTCCGGCAATACGTGATTCTTCGATTCGCTCTAGGGGTATCGCTGACATCGATTACGACGGCGAATCCTTCCACATTGTTGTTGTATGCGAGAAGACTGCGCGAATGGGCTGATGATCTGGGTCGTGATCTCGCAGACGGCACTCTGCGGCATGGGCCTGCGGCCGCGTTGCCTGCGTCAGTTCGTCGAAAATTGGAATTTCGATTGCGTCGTTGTCGCGTACCGGACTCTTTTGAACTGTCGCAGTTGTGGCCATTGTCGGTGGTGAACTGCTGGAAAAGCGGGCCCGCAGCTTTTTTTGCGCGACGGCTCGAAGCGATGTTGGGCCCCAGTGTGCCGGTTCGAGAAGTGGGTGTGACCGCGAGCGAGGGGTATTTTGCCATTCCCGTTTTGCCGGGTGGTGAGGGCGGGTCGGCTTTGTGGACTTGTGGACATTTGCTGGAATTCGTCGGCCGTGACAATCAGCCGCGATGGGCCTGGGAGCTGGAACCGGGCGAAGTGGTTCGTTTGGTGGTGTCCACCACGGCGGGCTTGCTGCGGTATGATTTGGACGATCTTGTAGAAGTTGTCGGGAAAGTGGGTGAGACGCCTTTGGTCCGTTTTGTCGGGAAAGGGGGCCGGTATCTCAATGTGGTAGGAGAACGGGTAACGGAAGCCCAGGTTGCCCAGGCGATGGTACAGGCATCGGAAAGGCACCTGGTGGGGTTTACTGTTCGCTCTGTTCTCGAAGAGGTTCCATACTATGAATTGGGTATAGAACCATATGTCCCCAATGCAAACGCGGGTATAGAGGCTTCGGAGTGGGCGTCTGTTTTGAAAGAATTCGATAAAGCACTGTGCCAAGAGAACGTCGAATACGCGGGAAGGCGCAAAAGTGGGCGGCTGGGGCCACCACAAATGCGACAATTGGCTCCTGGGACCTACCGTTGCTATCGCATGGCACGCGCCGAAATGGGCGCCCCAGACAGCCAAATCAAAGACCCCATTATGGCTTTGAACGCTGGTGAATGGGATGCGGTATTGCGGGCGAACCAATCCGCTGGTGTCGCATGATGGTGGCCGGTATCCAAGGCCTGTTGGCGGTGGCAGGGCTGATCTGGGCGGGCGGGTTGTTGCAGGCGGTCCGCCGTCGCCGTCGCAATCCGTTTCGGTTGGATCGTGCGTCGCTCGGTGTTCACGCCACAACCTCTGTCAGCGTAATTGTACCTGCGAGGAATGAAGCGGGCAATATCGGCTCCTGTGTGGCCGGAGTGCTTGGTCAGACAGGCCTCGATACCGAAGATGCTCCCGTGGAATGTTCGTTGCTGGTACTCGACGACGGCAGCACCGATGCCACATGGACGGAATTGGCCAACAGTTTGGCCCATGCAGATCCCGGCACAGCGCAAGCCATACAAGGTGGCTCCGCTCCGTTGCCGGAAGGTTGGCTGGGCAAGCCCTGGGCCTGCGAAAGAGCGGCAAAGGTTGCCATCGAGCGGTATCAGCCCGAATGGCTACTGTTCATCGATGCAGATGTTCAACTCCAACAACAGGCGATAGCGGCCACCGTTGGATACGCCCAGCGAAATGAGCTCGCCATGGTTTCTGGATTTGGCCAGTTACAAATGGAATCATTCTGGGAACGGGTCATGCAACCTGTGATCAGTGGGCTGATTATCGCCGGCAATGATCCCATCAAAGTCAACGATCCCGAACAGAGAACGGAAAGCCCATTGGCGAATGGGCAGTTCATCTTGATTCGACGTACGGTTTACGAAGCCATTGAAGGGCATGCCGCCGTTCGCCAAAATGTGTTGGATGATGTGGGATTGGCCACAGCGGTCACGGCAGCCCAATTTGACTATCACTTGTTGTTTTTGACCGATTTGTTCTCCGTGCGGATGTACGACTCTCTGGGTGCCTTGTGGCAGGGCTGGACCAAAAATCTGTTTCCGGGAATGGGTCGAAATTGGTCGGCATTGTTTGGCCTGGTCGCCTTCCAATTTTGTTTTGTCATGTTGCCGCTGCTGACCATCATAGCGGCCCTTGTAGGTCTGGTTTCGACAGCTTGGCTTGTGTGGGCACTGCCTGGGTATGTCTTTCTGCATCTGTTGCGCACCTACTTGGACCATATTTTTGGGCAACGTCTTTGGTTCGGTTTCACACACGAACTGGGGAGCCTGATGTTGGCGATATTGCTACTGGTTTCCGCATACCAAACCACCCGAGGAAAGGCGGTTTGGAAAGGACGGGTGGTCGAGTGATGTTGCCGGTTGGCTCAAATTGAGTGATGATCTCAGGAAGGGCGAAACCAGACTTAGGGCAGGAGTCATCCCATGGGCATTCCCACTCGATTGTTGAAAAATGTGGTCAAGAAATCATGGACACGGGCCATGGACAAGGTTGGGGGAAAACTGGTGTCGGGCATGGCAGACACCTCTTCCGATGCGCCCAGCGCGCGCTTTGAGCCCAAACGGAACTTGTACGAACAGATGCAAAACGAACAAGATCCCGAAAAAAGCTAGGACATCTTTTTTGCTGTCGTCTGTTGAATGAATGCCAAGATTTCGGAGGCTTCAAAAGGTTTCTTGATGCACTGGTTCTCGATTTGAGACAGGAATTTCCGGGAGCGCGGCGTAAATGCTCCTCCGGTCATAAACACGACCTTTTTTGCCAATCTGGGGTCCCTCATTTGGATGGACTCGTATATCTGTACGCCGTCCATGTTTGGCATCATGAGATCGCAGAGAATGACATCGAATTCCGTCTCTTGTGTGAGGCGAATGGCGTCTTGACCATTGTTTGCGACTGTAATGTCGTGGTCGCGCAAAGCCTTTTTCAACATGCGCAGCACAAGAGGCTCGTCGTCGACGATGAGGACGCGGCGCCGGAGGTGAGACTGGGGGGCGAAACGGGGAACGCGTTGGGTTTTCTCCGAATCAGTGAAGGTGGCGCTCGGAAGTTCGACGGTGGCAGTCGTACCTTCGCCCAGAACACTTTTGATTGAGATTTGGCCGCCCATGCCGTTCAAAAGACTGTGACAGATGGAAAGCCCGAGACCGGACCCCATTCCTGGTGGTTTGGTGGTGAAAAAGGGATCAAACACCTGATTGAGATCGTCCGGCTTGATGCCCACTCCATTGTCGACCACAGTGACTTCGACATTTCCTGTTGCGTTTTCACGGGTGGAAACTTTGACCCAATTGTCTTCGCGTGTGTCTTCCGGCAGTGCGTGCGCTGCATTGACGATCAAGTTGAGAAATACTTGTCCCAGGCGTGCTTCGATGGCATTGACGGGTGGTGTGTACCGAAAATCGGTCTCAAGCCGACCGCGAAAGCGCAATTCATTTGCCGCCATCTTAATCGTCGATGTCAGGAGCGTTCGGACATCAATCACGCGAGGCTTTTCGTCGTCATCGCGAGAAAACGCCCGCATGTCGCTTACGATGCGACGGACCCGTCCAACACCGCTTCTGACGTCGGCAAACGCTTGATGGAGACCATCCACGGCGGGAACATGTACGCCTTGCCGGACGTGGGCGTTCTCAATCTCTCTCATGGACCGGTCCGCGAGATCCAAATTGCCGACCACAAACGTCAACGGGTTGTTGATCTCGTGTGCCATTCCAGCGGCCAGGGTGCCGATAGAGGCCATCCTCTCCGCAATACGGAGATGCCCTTCGATTTTGCGTTGGTGGGATAAGTCTCGGCTGGAGATAATGATGGCGGGCCTGTTGTTTACAGGTTTTGGGACGCTCGCCGCCAACTCGAGATGGGTATAGCCACCTTGTTGATTTTGGAAACGAAATACAGACGGGTCTGTTGGCTCTTGTTGCGCATTCTTGAGAAAAGCTTTCGCCGCTTGGTCATCATCGGTATGGATCAAAGGCATAGGGGAGGGGATTTTCGCGTCTTCTTGGTCGCCAACCTGCTGTTTCCAAGTTTTGTTGGCGTAGACCACCTTTTCGCCTTGTACAATGGCAATCCCGGTGGGGAGATGGTCAATTAGCTGTGCCAAGAATGGGTGGTCGGACGAGTCAGGCATAAGATCATTGTATCCGTTTGTTGCTAACAGTCGGATTGGTCGGACAAACTGTTTTCATGAAGCTTCCTCAAGAGCGAATGTTGGCGGCCGATGAAAGAGAAGCAGTTGGAGTATTAAGTTGATGCAGACAAAGAGAGGATCAAGCCCCCAAAAGGGGATGCCACGCGGGTGGTGGGTGCTCCTCTTTGCGCCATGGTGGGGTTCAGCGCATGCCGCAACCCTCACTGTGGGGTCTTCGGGGATGTACGCCGCGATTCAGGATGCCATAGATGAAGCATCTGACGGTGACATTATTGAAGTGGATGCGGGGACCTACACCGAAGCCATCGATTTTTCTGGTTTGGAACTCACCATTACCGGTACCGGTGGGGCAGAATCCACGGTACTCATGCCTCCGCCCGGATACGATGGTGTAACGGTGACGAACGGTGAGTCTGCTGCCGTAATGGAAGGCTTTAGCATTACGCCTTCGGGTAGCCGTGGCATATATATCGAGGATTCCAGCCCAAGTTTCATCGATTGCAGTATTGAGGGAGCCGGCAGCAGCGGCAGTGGCCAAGGCGGCGCGGTGTATGCCGATGGCGGTTCTCCTACATTTGAGGGCGTGGACTTTGTAGACAACGCCGCGTTGTACGGGGGCGATCTATTCTTGACCAACGGTGCGGACGTCGCATGTACTGACTGTACATTCACGGGAGCTTACGCGACGCGCGGCGGCAGCCTGTATTTGACCAGTGCTTCATTGACGTTGACGACGGTGGTGGTGGACGGGGCCAGCTCTCTTTATTCCGGGGGGTTCGCCTATCTGACAGACAGCATCTTGGTTGCCGAAGATGTAACGGTGTCAGAATCGGTCACAGACATGGGTTTCGGGACGGGTGTTTATGCCCAAGATCACTCTGATCTGTATTGGACTGGTGGCGGCTTTTACGCCAATTTGGCGACTTCGTATACGTCTGGGTACACGGGCGGCGCGATTTTCCTGGAAGACTCATCCAAGCTCATTGCGACGGATGTGACCTTTGAGGACAACATTGCCTATAGCGGCGGTGCAGTAGACATTACCGATAGCAGCAGTGGAACGTTTACGGATTGTACTTTCCAGTACAACATTGCCGAGAACGCCGGTGGTGCGTTGCGAGTGTATGACAGCAGCGACGTGTCCTGTTTCGGATGCATGTTTGATGGGAATGAAGGAGACCATGGCGGTGCGGTTGATGTGAGTGTTGATGCGGTATTCACCGACTCAGAGGGGACCTACAGCGACAACTTTGCAACTGCGACAGTTGGCGGTGCGATTCGCTTGGCGGATGACGGCGAATTGTTGGTGATGGAAAGCAGTTTCGAAAACAACGATGCGGTCCAGTCTGGCGGAGCCTTGTATTTGTATCGCGCCGCCGAAAACGTGGAGATCACGGACACGAGTTTTGAAGGCAACGAATCCGCCAGTGGCGATGGTGGCGCGATTTCTGCGACCACCGATACGAGCGTTGAGGTCATTGGATGCAGCTTCGAAGAGAATGAGGCATCGGGTGGTTCAGGTGGTGCAATTGCTTTCGATCCTGGTCACGCCGGGACGACGTTGAGCGTGTCGGATTCGAGTTTTCGAGACAATCAAGCCGGCGATGATGGCGGTGCCATCTGGGCGGATGAAGCGGACGAAGTCAATATTTCGGACAGCGATTTCATCATCAACGAGGCCGAAGGCGGCGGCGGTGGATTGTATTTGCGAGAGATCGGGGATCCGCTGCTCAAACGCCTTTTGTTCCACTACAACATTGCCAGTGGGGACGGTGGGGCAATTATTGAAGATGGGACTACGGGCAACGCGGAGGTCACCAACTGCCGGTTCTCCGAGAACGTCGCAGAGAATGGTGGTGCGTACATGATTCGCGACACCGCCAATCAAACGGATCTCATCAACAACACCATGGTTGGAAATGATGCGTCATTGGATGGCGCCCATCTGTATTTGGACAATGGCACGGTATCGTTTGTCAACAACATTGCCTGGGAAAGCCAAGATGGGGGAGGCCTGTACGCGGCTGATAGTCCCAGTGCCGACTACAGCGATTTTTACTACTCGGACGTCGGGAACAACTCGGGAGGTGATTACACCGGCTACCTCGCTGACCCGGAGGGCGTGAGTGGCAACATCTCGTCGGACCCATTGTTGCAGGAATACACCATCGATGGGGATGAAACGAACGACGACCTGCACTTGGATTTGACCAGTCCCTGCGTTGATTCGGGCGATCCGAGCATTGTAGATGTGGATGGTACGAATTCGGACATGGGGGCCTACGGTGGACCCGACTCAGACGGGTTGGACCTGGATGAAGATGGGTACTACGACATTAACGATTGTGATGACAGCGATGATTCGATTCATCCCGATTCGGAAGAAACACCCTACGATGGCATAGACCAAGATTGTAACGGTACTGATCTGACGGATGTGGATGAGGATACGTATGATGCAGAAGATGTCGGAGGCCTCGATTGTGATGATTCGGATGATTCCGTCAATCCGAGCGCAGTCGAAATCTGGTACGACGGTGTCGATCAGGATTGCGACGATGCGAACGACTATGATGCGGATGATGATGGATATGACCACAAATCATATTCGGGAACGGACTGTGATGATGC
>Ga0163108_10004142_pt1 | contig 10260 bp, 12 predicted proteins | sample Fk1155metaG_FD_109644 | JGI IMG/M metagenome (GOLD analysis project Ga0163108, IMG submission 109644) | Marine microbial communities from the Central Pacific Ocean - Fk160115 155m metaG | ecosystem: Environmental > Aquatic > Marine > Oceanic > Photic zone | place: The Central Pacific Ocean...
TAGTAGATAAAGCAGCAGGTGTCAGAAAAGGCACATCCTGGTACAGGAGTGCTGTTGCTTCTATCGCAGATAAAGTATCAGCGAGAAGATTAATGAGTCAAGGTAGATTAAACGGCAGACCTAGTATTGGTCGTTTAAATATGTTCTTTTATGACCCTAAATATAAGAAAACATTACCATACTATGATACATTTCCTCTAGTATTGCCTATTGATAGAATACCAGGTGGATTTGTAGGGATTAATTTTCATTATTTAAGACCTGGTGTTAGATTTCGTTTGTTAGAAAGACTACAAAGATTTTCTACAAGAGGTGCAGAAATAACAAGACAGAATAGATTTGATGTTAGTTATGATAGAGTAAAAGGAATACCATTGGTAAAAAAAACAATAAAGAAATATTTGTGGTCTCACGTGAGATCAAGTTTTTTAAGAATTGATTATGACAAGGCTGCATTATCGGTATATTTACCTGTAGCACAATTTAGAAAAGGGAGTCCATACTAATGGCAATATTAAGAGGCGGAAAAAGAATTGGTGGAATGGATGTTCGTATCGGCATTCCAAGAGATAGATCGCTAGATGATGTAGCAGGCGATAGTAGATTACAACGAAGAATGGGTAGTAATCCTGAAACTACAATAGGTCGTTTTCAATCTTATGTAAATGAGGCAGAAGGTTTTGCTAGAAAGGCAAGATTTTATGCTGAGTTTACTTTACCTAGAGGTGTATCAGGTCCATTATTTTCAGAAGGTTTTGAAGACACATCATCAGCAGCACTAGAGAAACAAGCATTTCCTAGTCAATCAGATTTAAATTCTGTTCAGTTAGCAAATGGTAGACGAGTTAGAGCATTTTGTTCTTCAATCAGTATGCCTGAAAGAGAAATGACAACAAAAGAAATTAGACACGGCAATGCACCCGCTAGAAATTTTGTATATGATATGAAATCATCAGGTATATCAGCAACATTTTATGCTGATAAATTTATGAGAGAAAGATCATACTTTGAATTATGGCAAAAATCTGCTATGTCAACATCATCTACATTTAACACAAACTATTATGATAACTATGTTTCTAACCTAAACATATTTCAATTAGGTCAATTTGCTAGCAGACAAGAACGGGATGATGTAACTTATGGTGTACAATTGATAGATTGTTTTCCTAGTAAGATAGGTGCAATAGAATATTCCCACGATACTAATAATATACAAACAATAGATGTAGATTTTTCATTTAGATACTGGATTAATTACTTTATAGACCAACAAGGTAATATAGAATTAGGTAGTCCTATTGGTAGGATACCTGAAATTAAGAACAATAGAGGAATTTTTGGTAGTTTAATAAATAAATTGCCACCTGAATTGAGAAGGGCAGGTAGAGATGTACTCAACGATTTAAGAAGACGAGTACCTCTAGGTAGAGTAACTGGCGGAAGAGTATTCCCACCATTTAAAATACCACCACTAAATATTTAAATATAATAAGGAGTTATAATGGCGTTACCAATAGTTGAAACACCGAGATATGAGTTGACTTTACCATCAACAGATGTAAAAGTACAATACAGACCTTTTCTAGTAAAAGAGGAAAAAGTTTTATATATGGCACTTGAATCAGGTGATGAAAACCAAATGCAATCAGCAACAAAAGAAATTTTAAGTGCTGTAACATTTAATAAGATAGATGTAGAACTATTACCTACATTTGATGTAGAATATATTTTCCTACAAGTAAGGGCAAAGTCAGTAGGAGAAGTTGCTAAATTTAAAATTATTTGTCCAGATGATAGTAAAACCTATGGCGACATAGAAGTTGATATATCAAAAGTTGAGGTGCAAGTAGATGACGCACACACAAATGATGTAGTATTAGATGAAAAAAGAAAATTAGGTGTTGTAATGAAATATCCTAATATGAAAGTGTTATACGATACACAAGGTATCAAGGCACTTAAATATGAAGATGTTATAAAATTAATTATAGGTTGCGTTGATTACATTTACGAGGGTGAAAAGAATTACCCTACAAGTGAATCAACACAAGAAGAACTAAAAGAGTTTTTTGAAAACTTAGCACAAGAACAATTTGCTAAAATAAGAAAATTCTTTGAAACTATGCCTAAATTAAGACACGAATGTAAAGTGAAGAACCCGAAGACAGGAGTTGAAAGTAAAGTCACCTTCAGCGGGTTACAAGATTTTTTCGGATTGGCCTCTCCCACAACAGCTTAGAGGCGTTTTTTGAAATTAATTTTGCACTTATGCAACATCATAAGTATTCGTTAACCGAGATTGAGGCTATGTTACCGTGGGAAAGAGATGTATATGTATCATTATTGATACGATATATAAAAGAAGAAAACGAGAGAAAAAAAAGAGAACAAAGTAAAGGATAATTTATGTGGAATATTAATAAATTTTTAAGTGGTGGTTGGAGTGGTTTCAAATATGTAATCAAACAACTATGGCACTTTATAGAAGTAGAAATACCAGAATTGCTTTCTAATTGGAGAGCAGTACCAAGATTAATGATGGTTGCCTATGGTTGGGCATTTATGGAAGTTATAACTTGGTTTATGGCACTAGAGGCACCTAACAATGCACAAGCAGGTCTTGTATCAGTTGTAGTAGGGGCAGGCGCTGGGTGGTTTGCAATATATGTAAACGGCAAAGCGACAAAAATTAAAAATAAGGACTAATGTGAACAAAATAATAATGTTTTTTATATTAGCTGTTTTTATGACAGCGTGTTCTGGAAAACACCTATCTTTCGGTAAGAAGTGTATGGAAAAAGAAGACCAAATAGTCTATTCTTACATATGGTTAACCGAAAAAGTACATCCAGCTGATAAAGAAACTTGCAACAAAATAGAGAAATAATAAATGGCATCCGTTAAAGATATAGCACCAATAATGCAGGCAGAAACAGATGAAGAAGCTGATTGGGTTGATGAAAGATCCGTTGCTTCTTTACCTGGGAATGTTGAACAAGAAGTTTTAAAACTAGGACAAACAATACAAGAGTCTAGTAGTTTAGGTTTACAAGCTGCTACACAAACGGTTATTGGTAATATTCCTGAAATGATAAGAGAACTAACGGATGATATAAAATCAGGTTCTATTGATAATTTTTCTACAGCAATGAATAAATTAATTAAACTAGTTAATGATCTAGGAATTAATTTAAGAGATTACAATTCAGATTTAGCAGACACGGTTGATAAATTTACTAACAAACAAATGAAGTTAGAAGACAAACTATCTCAATGGAGAGAAATGGGTTTGAAAGCAGAGATAAAAAATGGTGAAGTAAGATTATTAACTCAACGAGATGTATTCAAAGCACAAAAAGAAAAGATTAAAAATGAAAAACTAATTGAAACTAAAATTGCTGCTAGAGATAAATTACAGGCAAATATAGACAATAAAGTTTGGGAAAATAGTAAGGCAAGAACAAAGGCACAAGATAAAATAATTCAAAACGAAGAAGAAATTGCTCAATTAAGAATAGATAACGAAGAAATAGATAAGAAAACAGGTGCTGATAAAACAGCAGACACAGGTAGAGATACAGGAATGAGTAAATTTACTGAATTGAAAGAAGCATTTATGGTTATACCTGATACTATTGGAGACGCAATGGCAGCCTTTGGAAAATCAGGTAAGACTATGTTTACTGGTCTGGCAGGATTATTTAAAAAAGGTGGTTTAGCAAAAGCATTTAAAGGTCTTGTAAACTTTTTCAAAACTGCTAGAATAATGATTATGGGTGTATTTCTTTTAGTAGTAGCAGCAATTCAATTTGTTGCTGAAAGAATTGATGCTATAGCAGCATTTTTTAAGAAAATATGGGATAAGATTGCTGGTTTCTTTAAATCAATAGGTGATTGGTTTGCAAACTCTTGGTTAGGTAAAAAACTTGGATTAGGTGATGGCCAAGATACCGAGGCTCCAGTTGAACCTAAAAAAGCAAAATCGTGGGATCAATTAGACGAAGGCACTTATGCTGTAGGCGAAGAAGGTGCAGAAATAAAAGACGCTAATCTTTCAGTAGAAGATATTTTAAAACAAAGTAATACAGGTGACGCTTCAATTGCTGAAGGTGTGGCACTAGACAATAGAGCAAGAATTGAAGGTAATGCCCATAGAGGAAGAAATTATACAGGATCTATGGCTACTTACAGACAAGATGATTATGCTGATAGAGTAAGTATAGATGATATTATTGGTGATGACAAAGTTACAGGTGACCAATTAAAAGACGGTTCAACATCTTCAATGCTTAAAAGTTTAGAATCAGAAAGTAATAATATTAAACCACCAACTGTTATCAATGTACAAAATAATGCTACATCAAATAGTAGTCAATCGGCTTCTACTAATGTTTCAGGATTTTTAGATCATCATCCAGATGAGTCGTTTAAATATGTAAAACAAGGTAGTACAGGTTCTGCCGATTTCTAATAACTATAACCTAAATCTTTTTCAGTAATTATTTTAAACACAGCACCATTATCTTCAGCATATTTGGTTGCCGCTGACCATTTTGCTTTATTTTTAATAAACTCAAAACTCTCACGCATATACGATTTAGTTTTCTTTTTAGGTGGTTTAGGTCTAGTAGTTTGACGAGAAGGTTTAATCTCAATCAACATCTTTTTACCTTTGTCTGTTTTTAGTATGAAGTCTGGAAAGTATCTATGGTATTTCTTGTCAATAGGATTGTAATATCTTATAGGTAATTCTTCACTTGCCCAATTTGTTATGCCTGGATTATTATCACAATAGACCATAAATTTACGCTCTAAAAGTGAACGATACACTATGTTATTTGGGTTGCCAACATATTTTTTAGGATTGGTTGGTTTATATATTCCTTTAAAAGACTTGCTCATATCATATAAATAGTTAATAACAATATTTAGTAAGGATAAAATAAATGGCTTGGACAAACAAAGTAGCAAATGTAATCAAAGGTAAAGTAGGCAATATGATTGCTGGAGCAATAGGCAATAAGATAATGTCATCCTTTGCAGACCAAGGACAGACAAAAAAGATTGCTGCTAAACTATTAAGTAAATCTCCATTAGAGATAGGTAATGATAATCCTACAGCACACATAAAAGAAAATCCTTATTCATACGGAACAGTTTACTACCCACAAGAAACAAGTAATATGGGTGATGGCCACTATGTAATATTTGATGTTCTTATGCACAATGAATCATCATATAAAACTCAAACTTTTAATAATGGATTATTAACAGACAATTCTAAAAACTATGTTGGTGGTGAAACAAATTGGTATGGTGGTAAAGTAGCAGGTACATCTGTACGAAATATCAATAACATAAAAAGACGAGGCATAGAATCAACTAATAGAGTTAGAGAAGTTAACTCTGGTCTCTTTAGTAAGTTTGGATCAAATCACACATATATTTCAGATAGTATTATAATGTATATGCCACCTGAAGGAATGAAATTTGATTATGCTGCTAGTTACGAGGCATTGGATACAGGTCTTGCAGGAGATATAGGAATGGGTATTGGTGGTGTAATTAATGACACAGGTTTTAAAGATAAATTAAAAGCAGCAGCAAAAGGTTCTACCGCAGTAATACAAGAATTAACTAAAGAGGCAGCTTTTGGTGTTGTTGGATTAATACCTGGTATGGAGAACGCAAGAGCAGCATATGACAAGTTTAAAGGTCAAGCAAAGAATCCTAATTTAGAATCAGTATTTAAATCAGTACCATTTAGAGAATTTAGTTTCCCATTTACTTTTGCACCTAAAAATGAAAAAGAAAAAGATAGTGTACACAAGATATTACAATTGTTTAGATTTCATATGTTACCTGAACAACAAAGTGGTGCTAATGGTTACTTCAATGTACCATCAGAATTTCAAATAACATATATGTATAGAGAAAATGAAAACTCATACTTACCTAGAATTAGTCGTTGTGTATTAAAACAATGTGCCATAGATTATGGACCTGAAGGTGTTGTATCATCATTAACACCAGACGAAAGAGGTGCTCCACCTACACTAATAACTATGAACTTAACATTTGGTGAAACAGAAATTATGACTAAAGAAACAGTAGCAAAAGGATATTAATGTATTTTACAAGATTTCCTAAAGGTCAATATATCATACCAGGCACAAAAGATTATAAACTGGTTAGTGATTTATGGAGACGAGTTAAGATAAGAGATAAAATTAAGAATGAGGCAAGTCTTTATTCGGAATATTTTGTTGCTGATGGTGAGAGACCTGAAACTATTGCAGAAAGACATTTTGGTAGTCCTGAACTACATTGGATTATATTAATTACAAATGATGTAACAGATGGTTTTCACGGTTGGCCTTTATCATTTACAGCGTTTGAAGAATTTGTAAATGACAAATACGATATACCTGGTGCAATACACCATTACGAAAGGGTGCAGTCAAGTGGACCACAAACATCAATAGATTATTCGCACTTGATTGAATGTAATAGTACAGACCCAGGCGCACAAGCAGTTTCAAATAGAGAATATGAACAAAGAGAACAAGATAGAATTAGCAGAATTAAATTACTATCGCCATCTTTCTTACCAGCAATAATTGAAGAATTTGAAAGATTAATGAATGAATAATTATGTACTCACAAATAGATACAAGTAAACTTACAAGAGCAGGTAGATTTCTACTAGATGATATAACCTTGGTGTCATATCAATCAGCAGATGGTTCAAATAAGAACGCCAAATCAATCTCAATCAAAACACAAGTTTTAGAAATAGACATATACGAAACACTTGACGGTGCAGGTCTATCAGGAAGTGTAACTGTCGCAGATGGTCAATCTGTTATATCACATTTACCTTTGACAGGCTATGAACGCATAGAATTTAAGTTATATACGCCAGGCACGAGTAGAGGTTACGATTTCACAAGTATTACAGGTCACCCTATGTTTATCTATAAAATCAGTAATAGAGTACCTTTGACACCTAGATCACAAATATATGTACTTCATTTTTGCAGTAGAGAAATGATTGATAATGAAATGACAAGAGTTAATAAAACTATGGAAGGTTCTGTTGATAGTATGGTCATAGATATGATTAGAGGTGATTTAGAAAGTAAAAAGAATTTGATTGTAGAAGAAACAAAAGGATTACATAAGTTTGTTATGCCTAGAATTAAACCTTTGAATGCTATAGCAAAATTATCAACATTATCAGAACCACTAAAATATAATTCAAGTGGTATGTTATTTTACGAAGACAGCAATGGTTTCAGATTTAGAAGTTTAGAAAATATGTTAGCAATAAATGGTGTTGCAAGACCAGTAGCAGCCAAGTTTCAACAGAAACCTAGAAATGTAAAAGGTGGTACAGGTCAAACAGATGTAATAAAAGAAATGCAGACCGTGGATAACTATTCTATCAAGGATCAATTTGATACATTAAAGAATTTATCTAATGGTGTATATGCCAGTAGAACTATTACACACGATTTATTTAACAAAACTTTTAGCGAAATAGACTTTGACTACAACACATATTTTCCTACTATATTTCATACTGAACACGATGGATCAGGTGGTAAGATAGATAGTAAATCGCAGTTGCCATTATTTAACTTTAAACAAAATAAAATGATTTCAGATAAACCAGAAGGACGATTGAATCTAATATCTACAACAGAAAAGATACAAAACGATTATGAAGGACCAGATGGAGAACGAATATATCCTAATAGTATGGCACAGAAATTATCATTTAAGAGTCAAGTCATAGGTTTAGATTGTAAAGGTTTCACAGGAATATCAGTTGGGGATATATGCAGTTTTGAAGTACCTAGTTATGAACCAGTTAAGAAAGATAATCCATCAGACTTTGATCCGTATATGAGTGGCCGTTATTTAATAAGATCAATACACCATAATATTAGTACATCAAAAGATATGCACAAAATGAATTTAGAGTGTGTGAAGGACGCAGTAAGGGTTGCTTATCCAGAAGAAAACATAGATATACATACGAATAGAGAAAACCTAGACGCCATCACATACCTACAATACCAATTAGACGAAGCAATAATAAGTGAGGCAAACCAAGAAACGCATAATGAGATAATTAAATAGAATGCTTGAAGCTGCTGAGAGTCGAAATTTTTTTGACTAAAGAACTAAGCAGGCCATATGCCACAATATGAGAGAAAACAATTAACTGAGCAAAGATAATAAAATGAATATAAGAACGCAGATTAGAACCAATAAGAATAGATGTAAAGACGCATTTAAAAGATATATAGACAACTCTCTGGAGAAGTATGACAATATATACTACCAGAACAAATACAGCATATTCTTTAAGGGCCAAACATACATACTAACAGAACTCAAAGATAAAGTCAGTCTAGCGACTGCCTGGTTCGGGGATAAGTTAAATAAAGTAGATATATCAAAGGCCTCCTTTGGTTTCAATGATTGTTATATACATAATACAGAAATACAAGAGGATTTAAAGACCGTGCGTAGGTCAGAAAGAAATAGTAATAAATGAACAATAGCCTTGTCATTAAAAACAAACATATATCGGTAGGAATCAAATGGCCTTTCTAGGAATTTCGGAGTTTAAACATTTCGTAGGCGTAGTAGAGGATAGATTTGATCCTGAGAAACTTGGCCGTTTACGAGTTAGAGTTTTAGGCGTACACACTTCAGATAAGAATAAGATAGCAACCGCAGACTTGCCTTGGGCGTCTGTTGTACTACCAACTACATCAGCAGGCATATCTGGATTAGGCCAGTCGCCGTCTTTCATTGTTGAAGGTGCGTGGGTGTGGGGATATTTTAGAGATGGCAATGGCCTTATGCAAGAGATGGTGATAGTTGGAACTTTGCCAGGCAAGCCAGCCGAATTAGGAAACACCGATAGCGGCTTCTATGATCCTAATTTTAGATTAGACAAAGACCAAAAGCCGACAACCATTTCAGTTTATCCTAGATACGCAGATGAACCAGATACAAATAGATTGGCCGTTAACAATCCAGAAAAAGAAGCACCAAGTTTTTCAAATAGAAAAAGAACAAGAATTACTGGCGTACCAATAGCAGCCTTTGATGGTTTATTTAACATAGAGGAAACTTCTTTTATTGAAACACAACAAGAGGCCGACGTCGGCCTTATTGATGTGGACTATACAGGACTAGAAAGATATAGTGGTGATGGTGGTGGTGCCATTTTAAACAATGACGCAGACGCCATTGAAGCCTTACTCTATGCGCCGACCTATAACAATGAAGAATGGGCCTACTACGAATTATTAATAAGAAAATATAATATTACAATAGACACGGATATCGGCGCATTAACTAGCGAGATCAGACAACGAATTAGAGGTGTGATTGCTAATGAGGCCACGGATGCTGAAAAATGGAATCAACCAGAGATTACCTATAATGCCATTTATCCATACAATCACGTATTTGAATCGGAAAGCGGCCACATAAAAGAATATGATGATACGCCATTACACGAAAGAATATTTGAAAGACATACCAGCGGAACCTCATATGAATTTACACCAAATGGTGATAGAGTAGATATAATAAAAAACAATCATTACACGCTAACTAGCAGTGATAACAAGGCCTACATACAAGGCAATAGTGATGTGACCATAGACGGCCGCCATAAAGTCTTTATTAATAAGAGTGGCCTATCAAACAATCATTACGACATAGAGGTAGGGCCAAATGCCAATGTTAATATACAAGTAGATAAAGGCAACCTTAATGTAGTAACCAAGACAGGCCAATTCAACTTTGATGTAGGTGCTGATTGGAATATGAATGTCGGTGGTAATTATAATTTAAATGTAGTAGGTAATGAAACCAAAACCGTAGAAGGTACTACAACACACAACACCACAGGCAGTACAACCATTAGAGGTAGTACGATAGACCTAAACCCATAGAGTCTGTAACCGATTTAAAAAATCTTAAAAACCGCTATATACGGACGAGCAATGGAATGCTAGGCCAGCTTTTAATCTATAAATGCAATAACAACCATCCCTATTAAACAGGAGGCCTTTTCTTAATAAAAAGACTGGTTTTTTTTCGGTACTACATTTGTCTTCTATAAGTCGGCCTTTATCTATGGAACAGACGCCAGTCTTAACGCAGTTAAACATCTCTACATAACATACTATCAACACAATTAAAAGCCTAAATAAAGTAATGGAA
>Ga0163108_10004143_pt1 | contig 10260 bp, 6 predicted proteins | sample Fk1155metaG_FD_109644 | JGI IMG/M metagenome (GOLD analysis project Ga0163108, IMG submission 109644) | Marine microbial communities from the Central Pacific Ocean - Fk160115 155m metaG | ecosystem: Environmental > Aquatic > Marine > Oceanic > Photic zone | place: The Central Pacific Ocean...
AAATGGGAGACGAGTTTTGGACCCAGCGCTGGTATCGGGCGCTCGCCGGGTGCCATGTTGCCGCGGTGCAGGAGATTCTCTGGAACGAATTGGAAAAGGGACTCGGTGAAGACAGGAGTCGCTATTTTGGTGCCCTCGAATCATTTGCACGCAGTGCCGGTGCCAACGCGGTGCCCAAGCTGAAGGAAATGGCGACAGACATGGAAGAGGTGGAGGCGCAGACCTACATCGTCAATGCATTTGCCGATGCTGCACAGGTGGGCTCAGTGGATGGTGTCGACAAGAAAGCCGTAGAGGCTTCCGTGGCCGCCATCAATGAACTGGCACCCATTTTGGGTGTAAAGGCTCTTGAGCAGGCAAGAAATACCCTTCGTTCACTGAATGATGAACAGTCGGCGGACCAGTTGGCGGCCTATCGCTACATTGAAGGCCGCCAAAAAGACGGCAAGATTCTCTGGGGTGTGGTGCTGTTGGAAACGGCTACCTGCAAGAATGGAAAAACCCAGCAGCGAGCCCATGTTGCCGATGTGACCGACCCCGGACAAACGTGGTTGGACCAACTCGAAGAGAAGGTTCAAGCTTCTGCAGAGGTTGTTTGGGAGATCAATTTGGCAGAGAAATGCAAGGGAGAGGGCACGGTGGAGATCCTGTTGCCCGATGCTCCGTTTGCGAGTGAGAGCGACCGCAAGAAATGGTCTGATCAGGTGATCAGAGACAGAAGACAGGATGGCGCCAAATGGAGCCTGCTGGATCAGGATCCCATCGAGCTTTGATGCCGAAGGGGGTCTATTGGGGTGTCATCGCCCTGTCTGTGGATTCGGTCCACTCCCACATGCTGCCATCGTAGTTGGTGACATGTTGATAGCCGAGAGACCGTAATACAGCGTAGGCCATGCCTGAACGGACACCTCCTGTACACAGGGCGACCACGTGTTTATCGGGTGTGATGTTCTGTTTGGACAACTTGTGCTGGAGCGCTGTGGCGGAGAGCAATGTGCCATCGGCTGCGAACAGGTCTCCAAACCAAAGATGTGTGGCGCTGGGTATGTGGCCTCCCTGGTGTTCCAAATAGGGGGTGGCACCATCAAACTCTCTTTTCTCCCGCGTGTCCCAGATCACCGTTTTGCAAGTTGTCGGGGGCGGGCCGTCTGCAAGACAGCTTTCCACTACCCTCTCCATTTCCTCAAGTCGAGTGCGGAGTTCCTCCTTTGGATGCGCTTGAAAGTCACCTTGGGCCGATGATGCTTGATGGGTCGATGCGGGCAGTCCGGCTTGGTCCCATGCAGCCCAGCCTCCATCCAGTATGTGGGCATCGGCGTGTCCCAGATATTCAAGCATCCAAAAAATGCGTCCCTCTTCTCCCCAACCGCCTGAACCCGCCCCGTACACCAAGACTGGTGCGTCATCTTGTACACCCAACACTGACAAGTCATGTGCGATGCCCTCGAGGTCGACTTGTAGGCGTCCCACCCGTGTGATGCCATCTCGCCAAGTCCGCCAGTCCACTGGCTGAGCCGCGGGTATGTGACCCTGATTGAAGCTCTCCTTTTCGCGGGCATCGAGAACAGTTGCCCCGCTTCCCATCAGCGCAAGCGCGTCTTGGGTATCGACGAACACGGGATATGTCGGTGTGGCCCAGAGTTGAGGTGTGGCGGCCAATAGCCAACTTGCAGAGAATAACAGCGGTCTATGCCTCTTCTGGCGCTGCGATTCGACGGAAGGAGATTTCTTCTCCCTCCATTTTGACTTCCACGGTGTCACCTTGCCCGTAGTTGCCGCTGACGATCTCTTTCGACATGGGGTTCAGCAGGTACTGCTGCACAGCTCGTTTGAGAGGTCGTGCACCAAATGTTGGATCAAACCCAGCATCGCAAAGGGCCGTTGCTGCATCGGGGGCCACGTGAATGATCAGTCCTCGACTATCGAGTAATCCTTGGACGCGTTTCAATTGAATGGAGAAGATGGAATCCATGTTTTCGCGCGTGAGGGCATCGAAGATGATGACATCGTCAATCCTGTTGAGGAACTCGGGACGCAGGGTCCGGCGCAGTTCTTCTTGGACCGCACGCTCGGCTTTTTCTCGGTCGCCCTCCGCTTCCATGATTTTGCGAGACCCGATGTTGCTGGTCATAATCATGACTGTGTTCTTGAAATCGACGGTGCGCCCTCGCGAGTCCGTCAAACGCCCGTCATCCAATACCTGAAGCAGGACGTTGAAAACATCGAGATGGGCCTTTTCGATTTCATCCAAGAGCACCACGGAGTAAGGGCGCCGGCGCACGGCCTCCGTCAGTTGTCCGCCTTCGTCGTAGCCAACGTATCCGGGAGGAGCCCCTATCAAACGAGCGACCGTATGTTTCTCCATGTATTCGGACATATCGATACGCACGATGTTCTGTTCATCGTCAAACATGAACTCGGCAAGCGCTTTGGCGAGCTCTGTTTTGCCCACCCCTGTGGGGCCCAAGAAGATGAACGAACCAATCGGACGATTTGGATCTTGGAGCCCTGACCTGGAGCGCCGTACGGCGTCAGACACCGCAACCACAGCCTCATGTTGACCAATTACGCGTTGGTGCAGGTTGTCTTCCATTTTCATGAGGCGTTCTTGTTCGCCCTGGCGGAGTTTGGTGACAGGAATGCCAGTCCAATTGCTGACAACCAGACCGATGTCGTCTTCGGTCACAACCTCTCGCAGGATTCCTCCGTCCTCGCCTTGCAGGGCAGACAACTTGGTATGATGGGCCTCCACTTCGGCTTCGAGGGTGGGTATTGTGCCGTATTTGAGCTCTGATGCGCCCCCGAGGTCGCCGTCGCGTTCTGCGGTTTCAAACTGGTGTCTGGCCTCCTCGAGTTGTCGTCGGAGTTCTTGGATTCCATCCAAGGCTTCTTTTTCGGACATCCAACGAGCGCGCAGTTCATTGGCTTCCTCTTCCAGGTTGGCCATCTCTTCTTGAATGGCTGCGGCGCGCTCCATTGTGGATTTGTCTGTTTCTCGGGACAGGGCTTGTAGCTCGATCTTCATTCCGCGAATTTGGCGGTCAAGCTTGTCGATGGGCTGTGGTAACGTCTCGATTTCCATCTTCAGGCGACTGGCCGCTTCATCCATGAGGTCAATGGCTTTGTCGGGCAGTTGCCTATCTGAAATGTAGCGATCGCTGAGGGTCGCTGCGGCCAAAATGGCATCATCTGTGATTTTGATGCCATGGTGGGTTTCGTACTTTTCCTTGATTCCACGAAGGATTCGGATGGTCGCATCCAGATCGGGTTGGAGAATCAGAACCGGTTGAAAGCGACGCTCAAGGGCTTTGTCTTTCTCCAGATGCTTCCGGTATTCATCGAGCGTAGTCGCTCCGATGCAACGAAGTTCTCCCCGAGCCAAGGCGGGCTTCAGCATATTGCCGGCATCCATAGAGCCTTCGCTCTTTCCGGCGCCAACCATGGTGTGGAGTTCATCGATAAACAGGATGACTCGTCCTTGACTGGCCTCTATATCTGTCAGGACAGCCTTGAGCCTTTCTTCGAACTCCCCACGGTATTTGGCCCCTGCCAACAAAGCCGCCAGATCCAGCGAGAGCACGCGCTTGTCTTTTAGGCTTTCGGGTACGTCCCCCGTGGCGATACGCTGTGCGATGCCTTCGACGATGGCGGTTTTCCCGACGCCGGGATCACCAATCAGTACAGGGTTGTTCTTGGTGCGGCGACTCAAGACTTGCAGGGTGCGGCGAATCTCATCATCGCGGCCGATGACCGGATCCATTTTCCCTTGTCGGGCATCTTCGGTCATATCTCGGGTGTATTTGTCCAAAGCCTCGTACTGGCCTTCGGCGTCTTCCCCTGACACCGTTTGGCCACCTCGAAGTAGCTTGAGGGCCTCTTTTAGGCGGGATTCTGTCAGCCCATGGTCATGGTAGAGCTGTCGTGTTTGGTCTTTGACCTGTTCAATGGCCAGAAAGAGGACTTCACTTGCGATATGGGTGTCACCCAGCTCGCGTGCGAGCTCTTCGGCGTTGTCCAACACCTTTTGAAATTGCCGGGACATGCCAGCTTTGCTTCCGCCAGACACCTTCGACAGTTTGTCCAGCAACGCCGCGCCTTCACGTTCGAGTTGGTCGATTTGCACACCAACATGTTTGAGCAGAGACTGCACAACGCCTCGTTCTTGGGTGAGCAGAACACTGAGCAGATGGTGGGGGCGAATCTCTGGGTTGCCGAGACGACCCGCGAGGTTTTGTGCATCGGCGATCGCTTCTCGTGCCTTGACTGTAAATCGTTCGAATTTCATTTTTTCACCACGTGGTCATGGTTTGGTCCCGATGAGTGCGGACAGACGCACGACTGTGAGAGCCGCAAAGTCTGTCCCAACTTTTTGAATCTGTGATCGGTAGTCTATGCACGTGACCGCGCAGTCAAGGGCAGGTTCTTTCCAAAAACGATTGAAATCAAGCTGGAGTTGCCCGTTGCTGGGTATCGCAGAGCGTTTTCAGATGTGCTCCATGGTGGGCAGAATGGCGCGGGGGCCGCAAGATTTTATCGACCGCTTATTGGGACTGCCTTCTCCGAAGGAGGCCTACCAATGCCGCAACCCAAATCCAACGCCATGGAGGTGCGGCGTTGGCGGTGGCGCAGGTTGCCTCTGACTCCGTCACGATCGGTTGATGCTCGACCAAGTAGGCGCAGGCTCCTTCGGCTTCCCCGTCTTCGCCCTCGTCTATGATGTCGTCACAGTCGTTGTCTCGACCATCGCAGTCTTCATCGGCATCGGGATAGGTCCACGGATCGTTGTCGTCGCAGTCATCATCCTCATCCAACTCTGTAAACCCATCTCCATCGTCATCATAGGCGTATGAGTTTTCGTCGAGTTGATTATCGCAATCGTCATCTATGTCGTTGTAGTCTTCTTCAGCGCCCGGGTACACCAGCGCATTCGAGTCATCGCAATCGCCTTCTCGTTCACTGAGGCCATCGCCATCATCGTCGGACCAATTGCTGTCCTCGTCGATTTCTCCATTGCAATTGTCGTCGATTTGGTTCGGTGTTTCTTCTGCGTCTGGGTAAATATCGCTGTCGGCATCGTCACAGTCGCCATCATCTTCTGAGTATCCATCGCCGTCGTTATCGACCGCCTCATCGTTGGGGGCTTCGTCTATGAGGTCGTCGCAATCGTCGTCTTTGTCGTTCCCATCTTTTTCCAGGGCACTGGGGTTCTTGCTGCTGTCATTGTCATCACAATCACCGGCGCAGGAGAACCAACCATCGTCATCGGCATCCCAGGTGTCATCGACCGAAACTTCACATCGATTTCCTACGAGTTCCACGGAAGAGTCAAAGTACGGGTCGTTTAGGTCGATTTCCAGTTCTGCTTCATCGGATTCGTAGTCTGCTGGACTCCAAGCGATCTCAATCGCTTCGGAATCTGCAGCCAGTACATAGATGGGGGTCAGGGTCGCCACATAGAAGTGCGACGAGCCAGTGAGGTCAAAGTCTTGAACGGTCAGGGTAACGTTGCCGCAGTTCTCGATGATGGCTTCGGTGCTGTAATACCCACCGGGTGGTCGGTATCCAAAGTCATGAAACTCTGGGTAGATACGGGCACATGGGTATTGCCCGATTCCGCGCAAGACGACTTTCCAAATGCCCATGTCGTCTTCAGTTCGCTCGGTTGCCTCGGTGTCATCCGATTCGATTGTGAGTACAGTCCGGAACTGTCCTTCTGAGTCGGGGGCAAATACCACTTCGATCAAACCGTATGAGGGCGAGGTATTGGTTCCGCCATCGATCTCTTGGCTGTCGGCAACACCGTCTTCATTGGAGTCGCCGGTCATCCAAGAGGTAGACACGATCCAATGGTCGGGATCGTCGACTTCGACATCGTAAACGGTAACGGCCCCTTGACCGGTGCTGTTCAGGAAGATGCGGAGCGTTTCACGATCGTTTACCGCGGCCAAGCCAGCATCGAACGTAGCTTGCGAAGTCGATAAGACACGCTTGTGGGTCTGGGTTTCGTAATCTGAAGTACAGGCCCCAAAAAAGAGGCACATCGCAGCGAAGCGAGACATCGCATCTCCAACCGGTTGCGCAGAAGAATACCCGGACAACCTCAAATGAACAAGTGACTACCGGCTTTCATCCGTCTTTCGTTTCAATGGGGGTGGTCTCGCGGTCCAAAATACTCACGGTTTTTCTATAGAGAAACTGTGCTTGTTGGAGATTGTCACCTATGCACACCATTCCAAGTTTGCCATATTCTGAGAGTGCTCCAACGAGATGAAAAACAACACCACGTTCTGTCGATGCATGGAAATGGATGCCGTGGTAGACGGCGATGTCAATCAGGTCATCGGGGAGCAGGCCACAATAGGCGTCCGCCTGTAAAGTGTCAGATGCAAAATAGAACTTGGGCGTTCCAGTTTGACCGTGAAAATCACCGGTTGATGGATTGTAGTGCCCATCGGTCAAAAAGCGAAGGGTAAGGAAAGGGTGCGTTGTACCCCCTTTTCGAAGGTTGACTTCGATGGCTTGGTGCGTGTATCCACCGTTGCCATCGGGAATGCTCACAAAATCCGTGGCAAAACGACCCATGACGCCGCGCGAGGCCAATACGTTGGCCACGCGCATGCCAGCATCTTGTACTTCCAATCGATACGCCGGGTCGGCAGGAAATGTACATCCCAAGAATACTTGGCCAGATGGCCCACCCAATACCTGATCATGGGTTGAGATAGGCTGGGCTTCGCCTTTGGCGCTCACCCTGCATTGGGAGGATGGTGAGACTTTTTCCTCCCCCTCCACAAACATCTCCACGACTCCACCCATGTCTTGGTACTTTTGGTGGTAGCTTTCCCAATTTTCCTTGGTGGCTTCAAAACGCAGGTCCGGCAGTCGGGCGAGTATCTGTTTTGTGCGTTCGGTTTCTGAGGAACCATCAACCCCGTCGTAGTAAAACAGGGCGTTGCCTTCACCGGAAAAACCATCGTTGAGCTTGACTACGGCCCGGCGGATGTCGGGGTGGGCTGTTTGAATGCGAGCCAGTCCTTCACTGATGTCATGCTGGTCTCGCAGTCGCTCGAAACCATCCGGAAATGTGATGCCTGCTTCTCGAAAAATTTCTCGGCATCCACTTTTGGTACCCAGGTCATTGAGCGCGGGGTCGTTGGCGTACAGAGGAATGCCGAGCTGGACCGATAGCGTGCGCTCCCAGTGTGTACTGTTGAAACAAACCATGTGCGCGCGTTGCGGGTCTCGAATGGCGCGTTTGATGCGGGCTAGCAGTCTGGGTCTCCGAAGCAGTTTGGCAGAAAGTGGTTCCGACGATGCATCTGCGCAATCAAGGAGGGTGAGTCGTTTGCGCGCATGAGAGGTTGGTATGCCGCTCAGTAGGTGGAGATAGTAGTCGATGACCGTGGGATGAATTGGCTGACTGGTGAGAAAGACAAGGCGTGTACGTGGGCGTCGTAGCAGCATGAGCATGAACAGCAAGCGCTCTTCGTAATGATGCACGCCCGAAATCTTTTCCAGTTCGCGGGGGTCCATGGAAAGACTGGGTACCACGACCACAAGGTGTGGTTGACGTTCGTCAGGAGCGACTTTTTCATAGAGTTCAGGGAGTCGTTCCTTGAGTTTTTCGAACGCCGCAAGTTCTGCGACGGAGCCTCTCGGGGGCTGAAGATTCATGCCTCTCTCCCGGTCCCATGAAGGTGGCGTCATTGTACCGTGAGATGGGTAAATACCCCAAACGTGTTGTGCTTAACGTGCACCGTTTCTGCTGATCACGGCGGGTATGGTTTGGAGCAGAATTCGAAAATCCAGGAGCAGGGACCAATTGTCGATATACGCAAGATCCAGCTTCATCCATGTCGCGAAATCCACTTTGTTTCTGCCTGATACCTGCCAGGTGCAGGTCAGGCCAGGCTTCATGGACAAGCGCCTGAGTTGCCATTGGTCATAGTCTTCGACTTCTTTGCAAATTGGTGGTCGGGGTCCGACCAGGCTCATGTCGCCTGTGAGCACATTCCAAAGTTGGGGCAATTCGTCAACGCTGGCTTTCCGTAGCCATCGTCCAATGGCGGTAACCCTTGGATCATGTTTCATTTTGAACGCGGGTGGCGTCATCTCATTGAGATGGGCCAGACCTGCCTGTTGGGCTTCCGCATCGGGAATCATGGTTCGAAATTTGACGAGCGGAAAGGTGCGCCCATGCTTGCCCACACGCTCCTGTACGAAGAAGACGGAGCCGCGGTCACCCAGATAAATGGCGAAGGCCACCAGTCCAAGAAACGGTGCCAGCAGTGCCAGAGCCACTGTTGAGATGCCAATGTCCATGACGCGTTTGATGAGGAGCGCATCGGAATCCAACGGGGTGGAGGAAAACGACAGGATGCTTTTTCCGTCGAATTCATCGACGTGGGGTTTGGCGCTGTTGAGCCCCAGGACGTTTGCATCCATCGACAATCGCACCCCGAACTCCTGGGAGCATTTTGCGATTTCCCCAAGAATGAGGGTGTTCCATTTGACGCCGTTGAGGAAGATTTGATCGATGGGGCTGCGCCGAAGGTGGTCCCGCAGTTGCTCCGTGAACAGAGCTTGCGCCTCAGAATCATGGGATTCGGGAACGCCCAAGGTACCCGCCAAGCGGATGCCCCAACTTTCGTGCCCTTGGATGGAATCGAACAGTGGCATGGTGGTGGATTTGTCACCGATGACCAATATGTTCCATTGGGCGCCGGCCATTCGCTTTGGTGACCGAAGAATCATGCGCCGACTGGCCCATAGGGCTGGAATGCTTGCGGTGGCAAAGCCGAAGACCAGGGTGCGACTGAGATCGTCGGTGAGCCCCAACGCGAACAAAAGTCCCAGCAAGAGCAGGGTGGCCTTGGCCACGGCACGGGTCACGCACATCCACAGGGCTTCGGTGGATCTGCTTTGGCCTGGGTGGCTGGGAACATTTCGATGCAAAGCGATCAACCACACGGGCACGATGGCGACCAACAAAAGGGCGTGGGGAATGAACTCGACGTCCTGTAGTTTGGGCGCGCCGGGCAGCGAGAGGTTGGGCCAAATGTGGGTGAGCTGGGCTCGAAGATACGTCAGAACCATCCATAGGCAGCCAATGGTGATGGCGTCACAACCGAGAATCCGGGTGTGGAAATTGGTCCAGTGCTCTCGGTGCATACTGCATCACGTATCTTGTTAATTCAAAATGTGTTCAGCTTTTTTGGTGGCACTCGGGCTCGCCTGGTAGGTTGATCGTTGAAGCAAACACAAGCGAGATGCGGGCGAATGGAATGTCGGTGTAAGTCAGAGGAGTGGAAGTGCTGAAAACGGTGGCACCCATACAAGTGGGGAAGGCCGGTGTGGCCCCGGTCACCATTGGCGGTACTGCGCCCATCGTTTTGATTGCGGGTCCATGTGTGATTGAAAGCGAGGAGGGAGCGACGCAAATTTGCGCGGCCTTGCAGGCGATTTGCTCCTCTTTGGGAGTGAAGCTGGTTTTCAAAGCAAGTTTTGACAAAGCAAACCGGACCTCTCTTGGCGCATTTCGAGGGCCTGGTTTGGAGGACGGGTTGCGGGTCTTGCGCAACATTCGTGCACGGTTTGGCGTTCCCATCACCACAGATGTTCATGAACCCCATCAGGCAGAATCGGTATCAGAGCTAGCTGATTTGCTACAAATTCCGGCCTTTTTGGCGCGTCAAACGGATCTTCTCGTGGCATGTGCACGTACGGGGAGCCCCATCAATTTGAAAAAGGCACAGTTCATGGCACCGCAGAGTGTTGGGTCTGCTGTTGCCAAGTTGATGGCCAGTGGAGCACATGGCGTCATGGTTACGGAGCGGGGTACCGCCTTCGGTCATGGTGATTTGGTCGTTGATATGCGAGGGATTCCGCAGATGCGTGGTTTGGGGGTGCCTGTTTGTTTCGATGCGACCCATTCGGTGCAAAAGCCCGGATCTCTTGGTGATAGTACGGGTGGGGACCGCTCGATGGTTCCATTTTTGGCGAACGGTGCTGCCGGTGTTGGGGTGGATGCGTTGTTTGTAGAGGTGCACGACAATCCGGATGCCGCCCTATCGGACGGGCCCAACATGTTGGAATTGGCTTCGTTGCCGGGTGTTTTGGCAAAAGTTTTGGCGATAGATCGTGTGGTGCGCGGAGGCAAGTAAGGAAAGGAGCCTCGGCTTTGGTCGCTATTCTTGGTGTGTTCTGTCTGATGGTTCCGTGTGGGGTTCCGTTTCACCGTTGGAGTTTTGGCGATTGAGG
>Ga0163108_10004146_pt1 | contig 10259 bp, 4 predicted proteins | sample Fk1155metaG_FD_109644 | JGI IMG/M metagenome (GOLD analysis project Ga0163108, IMG submission 109644) | Marine microbial communities from the Central Pacific Ocean - Fk160115 155m metaG | ecosystem: Environmental > Aquatic > Marine > Oceanic > Photic zone | place: The Central Pacific Ocean...
GAGTCATTCCTTCATTATCCTTCTTATTCACATCCGCACCTTTGTCCAATTCGGCTTGAACACCAGCAAGGTCGCCATCTCTGGCAGCATCGTGTATCGGACCAGCGAAGGCGGTCGTGACCAGCACCACGGCTGCGATTGTTGTGAGTAGGAGGTGTTTCATTTAGCGTTCACGTGGTGGAGCGGGTTGGTTTAGTTGCCAACAGCTTTCAATTCTTCAGCTGTCTTGCCGCCGTGTTTGCGAAGGAGGTCGGCAGTTTCGGGGAGTAATAACGCCAAATCTAGCGGTGTTTTCTCCCTGAACGTAGATGCGGCAAATGCAGGAACGTCCTCACCTTTAAATGGATCGGATACGGTCAACGCATTCACGTTCGCACCTTTGCTGATTAGTATCTCAACGACAGCCTTGCGACCGAACATAGCCGCCATATGTAACGGAGTTTGTCCTATATCACTCTTCGCATTCACATCTGATCCATTCGACAAAAACTCCTTTACTGCTTCAACATCTCCAGCAAGAGAAGGGATATGAATTGAACTATATTTACCACCGTGATTGCGAAGGAGATCAGAGATTTTCTTGTCCTTTATGGATTTATCCAGCGGAGTGGTTTCATCCTTATCCTTCGCATTCACATCCGCGCCTTCGGCGATGAGTAGTTCGGCGATTTCCTTGCGACCATAACGAACCGCCTCATGCAAAGGAGTCATACCAATATTATCCTTCGCATTCACATCCGTTCCTGTAGCCAAGTGCTGTTTGACGGCTTCGATGTTTCCTTTCGAAGCAGCTCTGTGAATTGAGATGTCTTGTACTTTGGCTACCGATGGCTCTGTTTGTGCAACTTCAGCAACAGGTTCAACTGGTTTCGATTCTGGTGAAGGAGACGACTGCTGCGCCCTCCACACCCCACAACCAGCACGGCTGCGATTGTTGTTAGTAGGAGGTGTTTCATTACAGGCATCTCTAACCTATTGATAATAAATGACTTAATTTTTTGGTGTTTTGTCGGTCACACCTTTGGTCACACTTTTTCGGCTTCTACACCAAAAACCCCTAAAACATAAGGAAAGCGGCGAATATCTCTGTTTGCGGCAACGATTTTGATTTATCTGAACCTCCAAAGACAGCCCCAAATCCGTTTTCTGCCTCTAGTGCTAGGTGTGGAAGAGTCAGCGATATGCGAGAAAATCACTCCGTTGCAGTAGAACCAGAACCCCTCAGCGTTCAAGTGGTGGAGAGGGTTGGTTTAGTTGCCAGCAGCTTTCAATTCTTCACCCGTCTTGGAGCCGTCCCGCTCGAGCCAGTGCTTGGCCACACGGCCCATTGTTTCCGGCTTTTGGGCGATCAAGTCCTTTAGCACCTCGACCGTGACCCGGTCAGGCCGCGCTTGGCCTTTTTCGCCGGCACCGCCAACCCAAGCTCCCGCCGCAGTCTCTGAACGTTACGAGCCCCCACCTGCCAACTCTCTTGCTTGAGCAGTCGTGTGATCTTCGCATATCCCAACTCCGGATGCTCATTGGATTTCCGGCGCAAAGCTCCCTTCAACTTTACCTCCCAGGCACCCGCTTCTTTCGCCCTATACGCGTAGGTGCTACGATTCAGCCCAAAATACCGGCAGGCCGCTCGTGCCGTACATCGATCCCCGGATACAAGCTCCTCTGCCATCTGTCGCTTGTGTCCGGGGCTTACACTTTTTTTCAAGTACCTCCTTTAACAGCTCTTTACCGAGCATCTCGTCGGCCAGCATCCGCTTGAGCCGGGTGTTCTCCCGTTGGAGCGCCTTGAGTTGCTTGGCCTGATTGAGCTCAAGCATTCCCAACTCTCGCTTCCACCGGTGGAAGCTCTGCTCGCTGATCTGCCTCTCTCGGCATACATCCTGTATCGTCTGATCACTGCTCTGCGCTTCCCGTAGGATGCGAATTTTGGCTTCTGTTGTGTATCGTTTTCCTTTCATTTTCTGGGCCCTTTCTAGGCGCCCAGACTAACTCTTCAAATGGACCAGTTTAAGTAACCTCGACCAGGGGTAAGTCCATTGAACTGTAATTAAGGTTCTCAAATCTTCGATCTAAGCGTTTTTGCAAAACAACAGTAGATAGTTGCTTCGTATTAGACAAAACGTCGGCAGACGAAGGGAGACAAAGGGCAATGCAGGGCCTTCGGTCGGGCTACGCCCTTCCTGCGTCCCAGCATTGACATACTCTACGACTTTGAGCAAATATTTAACCCGTCCAGACTAACAAAAGGTTTGGCCCGGTTTGGATAACTCAATCAATTGGATTCAGCTATTCCAAATGTATTTAATACTATATTATTTACTCAAAATGAAAAATAATTTTTTACTCATTTTTTACCTTTTTATGATTTCGATTTTATTGGGGGATGAATATGAAAAGAAATACAACCCGTTAAAAGTCTCTATTAACGCGCCAATTGACACAGAAGTGTTTGATCTATTCATATACAATAGTAATAATATTAAAGCGTATAAAGCAGTCAATAAGGATATTATTGAGATAGAAACCCTACCCAAAGGGCATTACATATTGACTATACAAAGTGGCAATTTTATTGGGGATACTAAATTTATTGAATTAGTTGATTTACAGGGAAATGAAGGCGCAGATGGAGCAGATGATATTGTTTATTTGAATGTTTTGGATTTAGAGAAAGGGCACCCTGATCTTTTCCGCTCATCCCCAACCCTCTCTCACGGCATGCATTACTATAATTTCAATAGATATTCGGAGGGCGATTTGATTCTTAGTGGGATGAAATACAAATTAATGGCCCTGCCGGCTGCAAAAAAACTCTGGGCCAAATATAACATAATTGTTGATGACAGCCTCATAAAATGGAATGAAATACAGATTATTCGATTCATGGATGTAGTGAGTGCTTATAATGACATCTTATTTAACAACAGCAATCTCCCCATATCAATATGGAGATTATCTACTGGGAATAATTTTACGCTAGATGAGGCAGATGGCGTTTATAGCCTGAGTTTGCCTGTTAAATATTTTGAGGAGACCATTAATCAGATTAACCATCCCGATACAAGGGCATTTTACCACAAGCTTGATGAGTCTATATTTGAATTTGTGAAAACAATTTTCGACCTCCCCAATTACCGTAATTTCCTTTATAATGTAGACTACTATTCCACATCCAATGAGAATTTCATAATCCATTTTGAGGATGCGTTTAATGAGGAACCAAAAAAATATTTCGAGGAATTTAGCGACGCCGAAATTCGTCATATCAGCAACACATTGAATTTTATTGGGTTTAAATCTAGGCTACTAAAAGATATTAGCTATTGCGCTAAAGCAAATGACCCCACAGGCCTTCAAGTTGATGGCGATAATATCGATAAAACCAAATTCACTAAGCAGTGCATATTTTTTCATGCAGATGACTTTCTTGATAACAGTCATCCCTACAAGGGCATAATGATATCATTTCTTAATCATTATTTTGCCCAAATCCTTACCGATGACCTTTACAGATATTGGCAAAATGCACTGGACTGGACATACGATAACGGAGCAGATAAATGGACGAATGGCGGTCGCCGTATACATGAATATTATGGAATAGTTTGCGACACTCCAAAAAATGAATTCGTCGCTAATGTAATCTATTATCTATACACCAATGAATTCTCACCAACCTGCACAGAGCCTACAATAAACCTACTGAGAACAATATTATTTGACTCTGACGTCTACAATATGAGCTATGATACCCATATTAAAAGCACCTCTATCTACATTAGCGGGGAAGAGGATCAGGACAAGATAATTGATGTAGAGCTTGAAGCTAAATCAATGGAGCAAGGAGCTGCCCTAAAGAGAATCGACCTGCTAATAAAGAATAACTTTGGTTTTTTTGAGATAATGACGCTAGCCCCACAACCAGGGGATGTTTTTACTGAAATTGGCTACGTTAAATTAAAATCCACCCTGAAAATCAACAAAAACACACGCACTGCCATTTATTATATTGCCGGCATTAATATTAATTATGGTGACAGCATTTCCAACAATTTTCTTCCTGTAGATTATGAACTTGTTTTCCCGATTGATAATATAGCCCAGGATCTATCGCCGCCAGAAATGTTGACAGAAAGCATGAAGTTTAAATTAACCCCATTGGATGCAGAGGGCACTGAACTTGTAGTTTCCTTTAGTGTTAGGGAAAATTACTCAATGAACCCTGACTTAAATTCATTTATCTACATTAAGTCGCCAGGAATTAACGAATTTTATATTGAAATGTTTGGTTATGGTGTAAATTCCGGTAATTCGGGGTATTTCACAGAGACCGGTCAATGTATATTAAGGACTGTATTGCCGAGTTATTATCCTTCTGGAGAATACACCATTGCGAACATTGAGTTATATGATGATGCAAATAACGTATTCAGATATAACGACAGCGATCCTTCATTTACCCCTTCATTATTCAAATTCATTCTTAGCAACGAAAATCCGGATGCTACAGCACCTGAAATTGATAAGGATAAAATAATGGTGAGGTTTTATTCCAATTTTGACAATTCCCCTGATGAGTCGAGCCGGTTTCCAGTTGTCTTTATGAATTTAAATGATGAACATTCAGGAGTTGGCGAGGCTATATTCACTATTTTGGATTCCGATCAAAACGAACATACCGTCTTTTCATTGCCGGAGGATTTATATCTTGAAATGCTGAACACAGAAGAAGAAGAAATTTACAATACGGCCTTTCCCCTTTATCACAAATTCGAAAACATAGAAGGCGGACTTATACTCACATCATTAATTGTAAAGGACAAAGCCCATAATCCCGCAACATTAGAAATGATAAATATTAAATTTGATGCATCCTACACCCCAAACACTGGAAGCAATTTCAACACAGAATTAACTTGGAAAATAATAGGTAATGACTTTGGCATTTATTTTAAAACCTCGATAGGGTATAATTACAGGATAGAAAGATCAACGGATCTTGTTGACTGGGTCACTATCCAGGAGATTGAGGGTAATGATGCAAATTATTACTTTATGGATGTTCTTGAAAAAACAGAAGAATTAATTTTTTATCGAACATCATCAATTAAAAAGAATTAAGTTCAAGAGTATACCTGTATACGTTCGGTTTAACAGGTATGTATTGCTCATTGTTGTTTATCTGCACATTTAAACCTACAACCTTTCTGTTTTTTTCGTAACCCAAACAGAACTGAGGTGTGGTTGCAGTTCTATAGCCTTTACGCGGCGTGTACACATATAGAGGCCCTGTATCTCCAGAATCATATTTTATTTTTATTTTTGCCCCAAATATACTCACGTCATCCCCTATGATGCCTAATTTAAATGCCTTGTTCTTAGATCTATTGATGTATGTCATGTAGCTCTTGCCGTAATCACCAATTATGATCTCAGGCTTGTTATCATTGTTTAAATCATGCGCAAGTATGCATCTGGGGCTAAACATATCACGCGAAAGCCCCATTTCGTGCCCTTTATAACTTACAAATTCCCCGGCTTTATCCTGTAGCAAAAACAAACCACTATAATTAAAATTAGGCTCAACGTCGTTCTTATAGGCTGGATAACCCTGGCATACATAAACATCCATTTTGCCATCCAGGTTGAAATCATCTATGGATGAGCCATATATGGGTAGATAGTTTGTTTTATCATCAATTATTTCAACGCTGTATCCATTCTCGCCAGACATTATAACCAAATTCTCCAAATTGGTAATGGATACACTGGACATTTTGCTCGTAAATATCCCATCTATGCCGGTTTCTGAAAACGCACTGTTTGATGTATATTGAAAACCTAGCAATGGATTCAATCCTTTAAATTCATTTAAGTTTTGCATCAAATATGCCTTACTATTCCATATGAATGACTCGTGATATATCGGATCTTGTTTTCTTGCGTTAAAAACTAGTGAATACCCCTGTTTAGAATATCTGTTATACATTGTGTTTAGTGATGCATTTCCACACAAGAAATCCAGTTTGCCATCTCCATTTAAATCGCCACTGCTGATGCTATTCCAAAACCCAGTTAGTTGTCTCAACCCCAATGTGCTGCTTATATCTGTAATTTTGTTTGCGTTATCGCACCTTAAGTAATGTATATAACTTGCTTCTGCCGCCAGGATTATATCACATGTCTGCCCATCATTTGAATCCACTATGTGAATATCATTAACCATTAATCGGCGGGCAATAATTTTTGATTCCCCTGCAAGAAATTTTGACTGCAGCAAATCATACGGAATCATTAAAGTGTCATACCCACTTGGGTAATTATTGAGTTTGGGCCCGCCTCCCACAATTAGATCTATTCGCTCCTTAATTCCCGAGGGTTTCCAATTAAAACATCTGTAAAATCCTGATATTGAGAAATTTTTTATTACTTTGAGGTTCTTATTTATCGACTGATATTCCTTTACAACAATATTACAGTAAAACTGACCCTCATCTGCGATTCCGTTCCTTAATTCAAACAGATAAACTATATTCTTATGTTTCAGTGTAAAAAAATCATACAATCTACCTACCTCATTATTCTTGTCTTCCCTTATTGTTGCCCTTACACTAAAATCGACAATATTGCCTCCATTAAACATTGGGACCGTCTCCCCAATCCGTCCTGTTTCAATTATTGCTATTACAGGCTCGTTTAGGTAAACATCCTTGTTGACATGCTCGGCATTATTGATGTGAGTTGGTGTTTCCATGGGGTAATGAAATATTTCCGTATGACCCATAATTTCGAATATTTCATTTTTTTTGTTCTTTAATTTATTTTTCTCAAGAAAATCGCTAAAATCCCCTTCCTTTAGTGTGTATAGGTAACCCGGTCTCAAATTTTGTATTTTCGATTTTTTACCATTCAAAAATACGAGCATCTCGTTTGCTTTTTCTTCTTCGATTGAAAATGTGACGGCTGGCTCATCTGAGGAGCAGTATCTGGAACCAGCCCTGATTTGCTTTGTTTGCGTTTGGCCTGATTGTTTAAATTTAACAATGGCACCTATTCCTTTCGGGTTTCCCGGATATCCCGATATTCTTATTCTAACCCTGGGTTTATCACAATTATTCTGGTATATGGCAGCTTTTGAATCAGAATAGTAAAGTCTTCCTGCTGCATTATTTCCAAATTGATCTAATTCGGAATACAAGGAAAAATTGTTTATAACGATATCCTCATCGCCATCGTTATCTAGGTCTGCCAAGCATGCACCATGGCTAATTCCGTTAAAGTCCAGACCCCAATCCTTCTCCTTGTTTGTAAACGTCAAATTACCATTATTTTTAAAAGCTAAGTTCCTCTCATTCTTTACATATTTTTCATCAAAATTATTCTTATTAAACTTTATCAAATAACCGCTGTTATATGCATTACCCTGTTCTGCATCTTCCACAAGGTCGATATTCTCCAAATCATATCCAAATCCGTTCGTTACAAATAAATCCTGATATCCATCCAAATCCACATCCAAAAATATCGGGCACCATGACCAGTTAGATGACTCTAAGCCTGAATAATACGCGATTTCATCAAAATACTCACCACTGTCTCCAACAAACAACATGTTCCTATTATTCTCAAGGCTTAAAAATGGTTTTTTTTTCGAGTAACTAATGTAGGGATACCTTAAAGTTTGTTTTTTTCTCGCAATTAACGCATGGCTTAACATGTCACAAATGAAAATATCCGATAAGCCGTCATTGTTAACATCTGCCACATCCACTCCCATGGAAAACATTGGTGAATTGTTCCTGACCAAATGCCTGCCATTTTGGTAGGTGCCCCCATCATTCAAAATCAGAAAGTCTCCACCTTCCAAATCATTGCATATATATAAATCATCACTTAAGTCATTGTTTAAATCGGCAAAGATACAACCTAACCCCCAGTTTAGATCTAAATTTTGTCCATCATCGATTATGTTTAAGAATTTTGATGATTTTACAGCATTATACCCGGTGTTGTTTTCATTTATTATAATATAATCAGATGGGCCGGACTCAAAAATATGCCCTTTTTTATTCAAATAAAACCGATCAGCATTGAATTTCGTTCCATTTCTTGTGTCAACCGCTGACTTAATTGCGTTTTGCCCATTTATATTCATGAATTCAAATTTTATGTTTTTGTTGTTTCGTATGGAGTCCGATCTGTAGGTTGATATATACATATCTAAATCTCCATCATTACCCAAATCTGATATCGCAATTCCGTATATTGCACAGTCTCGTGGAATGTTGGACCCATAATTAAGTTGGGTAAATCCGCCTTCCTGGTTGTTTATAAACAATAAAACACCCTTACCAATCGTTCCTATTACAACATCCTGCCAATTGTCTGCATTGATATCCGCGAATACTGCAGCAGTGCAATGATGATTTGCACACCTTAAGGCATTTGGGGTTACATCCATAAACACAAAATCACCATGATTTTTATACAGTATATTACTGGATTCGAGCCCAGCAAAAAACAAATCTACAAGCCCATCATTGTCGAAATCAGATGCAGTCACACCTGAACCGTTCAACAAAATTTGATTTTCTGATGCAGCCCCCACAGAAACAATATTCTGAAAATCAACCCTCGTTGTTTCGAATCCCTGTAGTTTAAAAGCAGTTTTTTCTATTGGTGAAGCAACAATTAAAGGTGACTTTTCAATTGCATTTCCACTGGCACTGAAAATAAGTAGAATGATTGATGATAGAGTTGATTTTCTGTTTTCAGACAACCAAAAATATAATATCAGTAACAATTTCACCGGATTAAACGACGAATATGGATAATATTGTCTCCTTTGTCACCCTCGATAAACGATTGCTGCAATTGAGTGTATACTGGTAATTTCCCATAAAATCATAAACCCCAATAAACGAAATACGTTATTCCGAATAACATTCCAAGTTATGATTTTGAGCTAGGAATTACAAGACAATCATAAGCTCGAATGAGGAACTAATAAATAAAGATAATTATGCAAGTCATACCAAACACCAATGAACCCTTGCACATAAAACAGCTCGATGGGTTCTATTATTTTACCTTAAGCTTGAAGAATAGTTGCTTCTCTGAAACCTCTGTGGTTCCTAAAGGCACACTGATAGTAATGTTGCCTACTTTTCGAGCTATAACATGATCATAAAGATCTTCGTCCGTATCATCACCCGATAATTTAAAAGTTGCAGACTGCCATGACTTAAAATCAGAACTGACCTCGATCGAATAACTTCTTCCTGTAATACCCAAAAATTCAAAACTTGCCTGTTCACCAGATATACCCTTCAAATCAATGATGACACCGTCGTTTTTGTCGAATGCATAGCTACCACTAATATATTCATCAATGTTGCTTAATCCGTCCCCGTCACTGTCATCATTGGGCCCAATCTGATCTATGCTTGTCCCTGTGAAGGACGCTATCCCTCTTTCCCATGCATCAGGCAGCCCGTCACCATCGCTATCCTCACCAATCGTCAGATCCAGATAGGTGGTTTCTCCTGGCATCCCCATCTTTGATGTATTACCTATCATTTCAATTGGCAAATAATCCTTATCATCAATTATCACCTTTAAACTAAATTCCATTTTTTGTTTAAATGCGTCTGTCTTGAATAAATTCCCCCCAGCACCTGATTCCATCGGGACATTCAAACTGTAGTTTACCCCGGGGCGATACACCTCGTTCACTGTAGAAACAACTCTGCCGCCTTCAATGGAGACAGCCATTACTTTTATGTTGTCGCCAATGATCGGTCTTCCCTGCTCATTTCTAACCAACCCCTCCAACGTGTGATGGGGAGCCGGAGGATAAGCAGATACACTAAATGGCAACAACCAAGAGATCAATGTTAAGATTAAAAATTGTTTTATTTTTGAGTCCATTTTAGTTTCCTGAATAAGAGTATGTTTCGAAATGAATTTTAATATCGTTGACCGTCCGTAGGAATATATCCAGGCCTTCCTTTGAATCATACAAAAGTGCCTTACCTGGGATAATTAACTTCCACTTACTATTCCAAGCTGAACGCCCTACCAGCCTGTTATTGATTATGTTTGAGGGCGGAAGAATAGGTCCATCTGTAAACACGCTTGCATCACTCACAGGTCTGAATGCTTGATGCTTTCTAACATTAAACATTCTTTCCGTTAACGAATCAGCTGACTGAAACAACACCTTACTGTCAAAATCCGATCCGCCTATATTAAATGGA
>Ga0163108_10004147_pt1 | contig 10259 bp, 5 predicted proteins | sample Fk1155metaG_FD_109644 | JGI IMG/M metagenome (GOLD analysis project Ga0163108, IMG submission 109644) | Marine microbial communities from the Central Pacific Ocean - Fk160115 155m metaG | ecosystem: Environmental > Aquatic > Marine > Oceanic > Photic zone | place: The Central Pacific Ocean...
ATGCATCTGACAGTTTTGTAAGAACAAATACTGAAACAGTATCAGGTGTTGATGCAAACTTTACAATTGATGGAGTATTAATAACTAGACCAACGAATACTGTTGATGATGTAATTGATGGTGCGTCATTAACATTGGCAAGTACAACTACTACAGACGCATTAATTTCAGTCTCCACGTCTCAAGATAAAGTTCTTACAGCCTTGGAAAGTTTAGTTGAGGAAGTAAATAAAATTAGTGTTAAACTGCAAGAACTTACTGCTAGAGGACTAAATGGAGAAAAAAAGGGGGCTCTAGCAGGTGATACTACTATGAGGTCTATTTCAGAAAGACTAAAAAAAATAACAACACAGCCTATGGATGGATTCAGTGAGAGCACACTTTATTTGGCTAACTTAGGGGTTTCAACCACTCAAGATGGTATGCTAGTATTAGATAAAAGAAAGTTTGAGGACGTTTTTGAAAATAACCCACAAGATTTAACAGCGCTATTTACTGACAGATTACACAGTACATCTTCATTAATCATTCCTAAATTATCTGGTGCTCAAACAAAAACATATGAACCGGGTAGATATTACTTTAATATTGGAACTCAGGGAAAACTTGCTGGTACATCTGTTTCAACTGATATTACTTCAAGTCACTTTACCCCAACATCTGGAAGTCAAAACCTTCAATTAACAATAAATGGAACCCAATCTGATACGATAACAATTGTTGGTGGACCATATAGCACGACAGAATCATTGGCTTCAGCAATAGAAACAGCTATAAATAGTGATAACAAACTAGCTGTTTCTGGCATAAATGTAGATGTTGAATATTCATCCAATAAATACACAATTACATCTAAAAAGTATGGTTCTTCAAGTTCAGTTGTCTTGGATAGTATAGATGGTGGCTTAGAAAACTATTTAGGAATAAACTCTGGTACATCTACAACTGGTGCAGGTGATAATGCGGGAGCTTCTCTAACAGATTCAACTTTAGAACAAACTGGTCTAGGATTTAGAACAACTTCTGGGAAAGCTATGGGACTTAGTTTGAAAGTGACGTCCCCAGGAGCAAACGCATATATCTCAATTGGTAATAGTTTTTTATCCGGGTTGTCAGACTACTTGGGTCAAATTTTGACACCCAAGGGCCTCTTAACAACTAAATCTGATAATTTAAATAAAGATTTAGTAGATTATAATGAAGATCTCGTAGATCTGGATGAGGAAATTGAAAAATCTAGACAAAGATATAAAGAACAATATGGAGCAATGGAGGCTACTGTAAATAGCTTTAAAAAGACAGGTGAATATCTCGATAATTACATGGAAGCTCAGAACTCTGATTAATATTTAAATGAACTACCAACCTAATCAAATCGAAAAAACAAATATACAATCTAGTTATACAAATTCAAATTTTTCTCAGTTAGAAAGTTATACGAGCGAAGTTATAAATAAAGGATGCACGGATACTTTTGTTTATACTTTATTAGCTGTTGCGTGTTCAAAGCAAAAAAAATTTTCTAAAGCTGAAAAATATTTTCTAAAAATTGTAAATAAAGAGCCACATGATATAGATCATAATTATAATTTGGCAGAATTATATCGAGAAACTAAAAACTACAAAAATTCAATTTATTATTTAAAGAAATGCCTTCAAATTGACCCCAACAATATTAAAGCATTATTGTCATTTGCTGTAGTCAGTTATCACTTGGAAGAATTTAAAAATTCTTTTGATAAACTAGATATTGTTCTTAGTTTAAGCCCCCACAATACTGATGCGATGCTTCAAAAGTCACTAAATTTTATGAGCACTGGTGGTTTTCAGGAGGCATTGGGAACTTTAATCGAGATAGGAAACTTAACTGGCTATTATAATGATTTATGCAGTGATATTTCAAATTGCTACATGTATTTAGGTAAAATAGAAGAAGCTAAAAAGTTTAATATTTTAGCGGGGAATAGTAAAAATGCTTCATATAATAACGGATTAATGAATCTTAAATTAGGTAATTATAAAGAGGGTTGGCTAGCCTATGAAGATGGCATTAATAATACAAGAATATTACAAAAAGGCTTTGAAATGTTTGTGGAATTGCCCTTATGGGGTCCAGAAAAAAGCTTTAATTCTGTTGTCGTGATTACTGAACAGGGAATTGGTGATGAGATAATGTTTTCAACATTATTAATTGACTTGCAAGAAAGAGTTAATGATATCTATTTGTTTTGTGATCCAAGGCTTAAATTAATTTTTAAAAAGAAGTATAAGTTTATAAAATTCATCCAGAATGAAACAGATATTGAGCATCTCAAAATAGAATCTCAAATTGCGATTGGATCTTTAGCTCAATTTTTTAGAAACAGTGAAATAGATTTCAAGAAGAGTATTAAAGTTGTTAAAGAGCTCAAAAGAAATAAAACCAACAAAAAGAAGAAACCCCTTATCGGGTTGTCATGGAGGACGCAGAATATAAAATTTGCGACAGAAAGAAATATAAGTCTTGCACTTTTTTCACCCATTCTTAAAAATGTAAATTATGATTTTATAAACCTTCAATATGGAGATAACAGTCTAGAAGTTCAACATTGTGAACAGAATTTAAATCGTAAAATCTTTTTAGTTAATGACAATGATAATTATAATAACATTGACGGGCTTGCTGCAAATATTTCAAAATGTGATTTAGTTATTACAATTGACAATTCTACGGTTCATCTTTCAGGTTTATTAGATAAAAAAACATTTCTTTTATTACCGTTTGTTTCGGAATGGCGATGGCAGGAAAATAGAAGTGATACCCCTTGGTATGAAAGTGTTAGGATTTTTAGGCAACCAGAAAAGTTTAACTGGGCGACAGTTATTGGAAATGTGGAAAATGAATTGTCACTGCCTTGAGTGTCAAACTTTATTATTTATCAAAAAAAAACCTAGAATAATTTTTCCATGAACCGATTGAAGAGGTATATAATTTTTGCCTTACTTGATTAGCACTAGTGGTAAAAACATGTCTTTTATTTTTATAGAAATCTAGATAACTATCACTCCATGTAAAATTACAGAACCTAATTAAATGTTTTATTTCCTGTTCAGGGTGATTTATTAAACGTTCGTATTTAATTGTATATATTTTTTCAGGAAGTGCCCTTCTCCAAAGCCTTATTTGTTTTAGATAAAGACTATAATAGTGTCTAATATTTAATAAATCATATGAATATGCATGACTATTATCTGAGAAATAATTTTTATAAATTGAAAAACAATTATCATTTGGATTTCTAACAACATCAATAAATATTGCTTCAGGAAAAACTAAATTTAAAATGCCTGTGTAAAGAAAATTATAAGGCATTTTATCAATTAAAATTTTTTTATTTGTTTTTACATCGAAATATTTTAAGTATAATTCCCTCAAATTATTACATATTTCAAACGCATCTAAATCTATACCATCGCTGAGTTCATTTTGTTTTTTAATAAATTGATCTATAGTTTTTGGAATTAAATCGATTTCCCCACCGGCATATGTGAATTCATTATTTGAGAGAATTTGCTCAATTAATGTAGTTCCTGATCTTGGCATGCCAATTATAAAAATTATTGTTTTATCGGTAGCTGGAAAGATTGTGCCACTGTTTTTTAATCCATGGTAAAGCTTATTAATTAATTGATGATTTTTAATTGCATTGCTTTTTGAAAATGAGACTCTTTTTGAAATCACGTCATTGGCTTTCTTGAGGTAGTGCCAACTATTTTCATAATCTTTATGCTTTTCAAAAAAATCGCCCAGTGCAAAATATAGATGTTTTATTTCTTCTTCAGGAAAAATATTTTCTCTTATCAGGTTTTCAATTTTTAAAACTTCTTCTTTACTAAATAAATAAATTTTTCCCAGTAAACGATAAACTTCAGTATTATATCGGTCAATTTCAATGGATTTTTTAAAACAGGATATTGCCTTTTTAAAATTTCCACTGTCAACATTTAATATGCCTAGAACTTTAAAGCCATTTGAAAAATTTGGATTTTGTTTTATTGATTTTTTAATATAGAAAAATGACTTTAACGTATTGGCAATATCTCTGTAGGCGCATGCTAAATTAAAAAATACTTCACACGATATTGTTTCATCATGCTTTGCAGCCTCGTAATGATGAATTGCCTCGAAAGGATTGTTTCTTTGGATAACGGTCCCTAAATTATTATGTGCTTCTGAATAATTAGGGCAAATTTTTATTGCCATTCTAAAGCATTCCCCAGCATCTGCTAAAAAATTATTATATTTATAAGCTAATCCCAAGTTGTTGAGATATTTAAAATTATCAGGTGACAATTGGCATGCTTTTTTAGCTAGCTCTAAAGCCTCTTCTAACTTTCGTTGCTTTCGATAAGATAAACTTAAATTTACTATTGATAAGGAGCACTTCCCATTTATTTTTACTGCTTTATTTAGATAATACTCAGCTTCCAAGAAATTTTTTTGGTCAATTAGAATTAACCCCAAATTTTTGTTTGCTTCGAATAAGTTTTTATTTTCTATAAGTGACTTTCGATAAAAGAGTTCCGCGTGTTCTTTGAAACCAGATAAATGTTGAGCTTGAGCCATATTAGATAAAAGAGTGGAGCATTTGGGATTAAATTTTAGAGCGTTTTCAAATGTCTTGATGGCGCCTAATGTTTTATTTAATGCGATTTGTGAAAGCCCTAGAAAATTATGAAACTCTACTTCATATGGGAAAATCACTATCAATTGTTTAGAACGTTTTGCAACCTCAAAAAATTTAGAATTACCATAATCTTTTTTTAGTTTTTCCATTTGGTAATTGATGGATTTATCATCCAATTTAATTAAATTTTCATAAATATCTTGATTTAGTGGAATACTATTACTTGGTGATGAATTTGATAAATTTATTTCACATTTATTCTTGCGTTGGGTTGTTATATATATCCATTCTGATTGTGCGATCTTAGCTTTTGTAATGTTTGATAAAATTATATCAGCTTCATAATTTTTGCCTACCTTGACATAATTTTGCGCTTTTATTAATCCTTCTTTTACTTTTAGTTGGAACACTTCATATATTTTGTCGGCAATATTTTTATTACCTTTTGAGTATTCGCTGAGAGAGAAAATAATTAATCCGTCTAAAGGAAATTGTTCTATATTTTCCATTTGAGAAAATTACCCCAAAGCTGAATTTATATAACCTATGATTTTTGACCAATCTTTCCCCAGTTCTTTTCTTAAAAGTAATACATTCTTGTACCAAATTGAATTTTCTGTTTTTTCCATCCATCGAAAATTATTATTAGCTGGTAATAAAACCCAGACTGGTTTACCTAGGCTGGCAGCAAGATGAGCGGTCATGTTATCTACAGAAATTACCAAGTCACAGTTGTTAATTATTGATGCATAACTATCAAGATTTTGGCCCAGGTTAACACCGGGTATTTGATGAATTGAATTACTAGATTTTTGATTTATTTCCTCTAAATTTTTATCTATTGTTCCAAATTGCAAGTTAATAAATGTATGGTCACCAAATTTTATAATTTCTGAGACATCCTCATCAGATAGATGGCTTTCACTAGAATGCTTTGAGTCAAAGTCCATCCATGAAATTCCTATTTTAAGTCCCTTTTGATCTGGGAAGAGAAATTTTGTTTGTTTATCTATTTCAAATGAAGAAATAATGTTTTTGATTTCTCCGTTGTTAAATTGGCCAACCTTTTTTCTAAAGAACTTACATAGAGATCCCATAGGGATGTGTTGATTGTATTCAAGGAGACTTTTATTTTCATCACTTCCAATGACTTGAATGTTTTCATAAGTTCTTTGCAAAAGGTTTTTTAGTTTTCCATCGACAACTAATATAATATTTTGATGCACTTTTAGGAGGTCATCAATAATTGTAGAAAACATAATTTGCTCGCTAATGCTTTGCTCTCCATAAACTAAAAGGGTGCCATCAAAAGGCTTGCCATCCCAAAATGGTGTTTTATCATAAAGAAATTCTTGAAACACTTCTCTTATATTATGATTTAAGCCTGCTTCATAGAGCTCCCAACCTTTATCAAAATAACCGAAACGTAAGTTTATAAGTGCCTTATTGTAAATTGCATCATGGGCATTGGGTTCAATCAAAATTGATTTATCAAATGCTTTTTTAGCATCATCAAACCTATTTTGTTGAGTTAAACACACACCTAAATAATTATGTAAATAAGCAGAATTAGGTTCTTTTAATAAAAGTTTATTGGCTCGCTTTTCTGCTGCATTAAATTTTTCTTCCTTTAAATATTTTTTTAACAATGTATCAATATTAGTATTTTTTCTATTAAATGACTTGCCATTTAAATTATGGTTGGAATATTTTTTTGAATGTTTTTTGACAACTTTATTATTGCTTTTATTTTGTTGAAATTCCATAATCATATTTCTTGCTAAATTATTCACATCAACGTCTTCTTTTATGCCTTTATCATTTGAGTAGTCTGAAAGGCTTTGAGTTTCCAATAAGTTTTCACTGCACTTATTATTAATTGGATCATCTAAAGATAAATCGAAATTTGTATTTCTTTCACCTTTTTGCGCTCTTGCCTTGGTAACTTCCTTTGCTTTTTCAATAGATTTAAAAATTGTATCAACAATATCTAAATCACCACTTTCGGCAGCCTTTTCAGCTAATTTAATGGCTTTATCTTTTGTACTTATAAAGGATGAATAAAGTGCCTCTGCAAGATCATTGTCTCCAGCATCAGAAGCATGAAAAGATAATAATAAAATTTCATCAAGTGGTATATGTTGTAAATTATTCATAGTAATTCATCCTTATATTCATTGTAGGTTTTTAATTTTTCAGTAATTTCACTTATTATGTTCGACCAATTTTTATTTGGCCCCTGTCTTAAAAGATAGGCATTCTCATACCATAAACTTTTGTTTGTGTTTTCAAACCATCTCCAATCAGCAGAGTAAGGCAAAATAATCCATGTTTTTTTTCCAAGAGAGGCAGATAAGTGAGCCATGGTATTATCGATTGTGATTACCAGATCGCAACTTACAATTAAGTTTGCAATTGCATCAATATCATCAGTCAAATTAATTCCATCAATGTTATTTAATCTATTGTTAGTAGTTTCCTGGATTTGATTGACTTGATTTTGAATATCACCGTACTGAAGATTAATAAAATTATAATCTTTTATGCTTACGATTTCAGAGATTTCTTTAATAGAAAAAGATCTTTTGCTTCCTGTTTTCTCTGCAAAAGAAAACCAAGAGACACCTATATTTAGTTTCTTATTTGATAAAGTGTCCTTAAATTTAATAGATGTATTGGGTGCTTTATATTCTTTAAATTTTGATCTGGAAAAATCTGAGGTTTCATTTCTAAAATATTTACATAAACTTCCCATTGAAATGTATTTATAATATAAGTTTTCAGGTAGGAATTGATCTTCTTCAATGACTGTTATGTCAGGAAAATTAAATTTAAAAAAGTTGGTTAATTTTTTATTAACTTTTATAATAACATTATTCTGTAATTCTAAAAGGTCTGGTATTATTGTACCAAAAATTATTTGATCACCTAGCCCTTGCTCACCATAAACAAGTAAAGGACCATCAAACTTTTTTCCATCCCAAAGCTCTTTCTTTTCTTCATGGTATCCCTGTGCCGGGCTTCTGTTGTTGTTTTTAAGTCCGCATTCATAACCTTTCCAGCCATATTTTAATTTAAGATTTCTAATATGCAGGCAGCCTTCACTATAAAAACCTTCAACTCTGTTGGGGAAAAGCTTTTGATATTTTCTGTAGACCTCTAGAGCGTGTTTGAATTTTTTTTGATCTTTATAAGAATTGCCAGTTTGCAATAAAGCTTCGTGGTTGTGACGGTTTTTATTGAAACTATTCTTATACGCCTTTGTGGCTTCCTCCATATTGTCAAAGTAACTAAGGGAAACAGCTAATGTAAAGTAAGCTTCTGATGAATTAGGGTTCAATTGAATCGACTTAATAGAGTAACTTTGGGCATTAACATAGTCCTTTTTCCCTTGATAAATTATTGCTAAATTATTGTAGAGATTACTATCATTCGGATTATTTTTTATGCCCTCTAATAAGCACTTAATGGCTGCATCCTTATCACCCAATGCAGATAAGGAGCTGCTAAGAAGAGTATAAGCTAAAGCCAAATAAGGATTTTTTGCAATCACTTGCCCGGAGAGTTCTATAGTTTTGTCAAATAGGCCCTTTTGAAAAAGTTGCAATAAATTTTCAATTGAAGCATCATTTAAATCATTACCATCTGAAGTTAGGTTAATATTTTTGTTTGATAAAAAATTCATTATTAACTCTGTGAAAAAGCTTGTTTAATGGTTTCAATCACATTATTCCAATTGCCAATTTTACTTTGCCTTAACAAGAGGGCGTTTTCGTACCAAAGTGTTGCGGTAACATTTTCCATCCAACGAAAATCCGCTGAATAAGGCAACAAAATCCACACATGCTTTCCTAACGAACTTGCCAGATGTGCAAGTGTATTATCAATTGTAACAACAAGATCGCAGTGTTTTATCACGTTGATAACGTTGTCAATGTCATTTGTTAAGTCTAAACCTTTAATTGAAATTAATTTATTCTTGCTTAAGTTGTTAATTTCAGAAACCGAACCTGAGACTTTACCGTATTGAAGATTTATAAAACTGTTGTCGTTGCAATTTAAAATCTTTGAAACATCATAGCTGGTTAAAGACCTTTGCTGTCTATTATTATCAGCGAAAGTGAGCCAGGAAAAACCAATCTTTAAATTATTTAAATTATTAATTTGTTCTCTAAATCTCTTAGGTAGACTTTGATTTAAAGAATATGATTTAAACTCAGATTTCATAAAATCATCTGTATGCTTTCTGTAAAATTTACACAAAGAACCCATTGAAATATACTTTTGGTATAAATTTCCATCTATCAAGTCATTTTCAGAATAAACTGTTATTTTAGGGTAACTGTCTTTGAAAAGACTTCTTAATTTTTTATTAACTTTTACAATTACATTTGGTTGATCTTTGAGAAGTTCAGGTAATATAGTGCCAAATACAATCTGATCGCCAAGTCCTTGCTCACCGTAAACGAGCAGTGTCCCGTCAAAGGGAATGCCATTCCAATATTTTTTAGTTTCATGGTAAAAGCCATTCAGTGGTTCCCTGATATTGTTTTTTAGTCCTACTTCATAGAGGTTCCATCCAACGTCAAAACGTCCATTTCTTATGTGTAAGAGGGATTTGTTAAAAGTCGGCTCTGGATTTTCAGGTTCTAAAGTATGCCATGAATTATAAATTTTTAAGGCTTCATTAAAATTTTTAATGTCCTTGTAGCAATTTCCTAAGAATTTAAGTGCCTTTGAATTGTTAGGGTCTAATTTTAGACTTTCTCTATAATTAAGAATAGCTTCTTCAGTTTTGTTGAGAATATATTTTGTAATTGCTAAATTGTAGTAGAAGTCAGGATTTTGATTATTCAATTTAATTGCTGTTTCGAGCATTGCCTCAGATAAATCAAATTCTTCAGATTGAATATATATATTACCTAATTGAAAATAAGGATCTGCGTAGTCTTTATCTAAGTTGATAGATTGTTTTAAGCATTTGACTGCTCTATTTTTATCTCCAAAAAGGCAAAATTTTAAGCCTTCCTGATGTAATCTGATAGCGTCTTGGTTTGTCGATTTGGGTGATTTATTATTCTTTGAATTGATTATTTTTTTCACCTAAATATGCCCATTCATTATTAAAATTGAAGGTGAGGGGCATATTTTATGAAAATTAGCTAAACCTCAGTTTCAAAGTATAGTTTATCTTAAAAGTGAAAGAATGGTCTGCATAGCTTTGTTAGCCTGGCCTACCATTGCTGTAGCTGCTTGCTGCAGTATTTGGGTTTTTGCAAGATCCGCTGTTTCTAAAGCCATGTCCGCGTCTTCAATTCTTGAGCGAGCAGCAGAGGAATTAACTACAATATTTCCAAGATTATCAATTGTGTGACCCATTCTATTCATCGTTGCTCCCAGGTCACCCCTTTCAGCGTCAACTCGCTTTAGTGCGCCGTCTATTGAGGTGAGCATTTTATGTGAAGCATTAACCGTTAAAATATGCATCTCTGAAACTTGCAATAAAGATGCGGCAGGTGGTGCATCTCTGAACAGGCTATCTTTTACAGCTGGTACAAGTGTGAAGACTTGAGATGATTCATATTGCACATC
>Ga0163108_10004151_pt1 | contig 10257 bp, 11 predicted proteins | sample Fk1155metaG_FD_109644 | JGI IMG/M metagenome (GOLD analysis project Ga0163108, IMG submission 109644) | Marine microbial communities from the Central Pacific Ocean - Fk160115 155m metaG | ecosystem: Environmental > Aquatic > Marine > Oceanic > Photic zone | place: The Central Pacific Ocean...
ACCAGAACAACTAAAAAATATAAATGGCGTTTTGTTATTGATTGCATGTTGAACACCATGAATAAAAGCTTCGCCAGAAGCAGCACCAACAGCTCCACCAATAAAATTAAAATTTTGTGCTCCCGTAGTAACACGAATATCATCCAGCTTTCCATCAGCGATTAAAATGGCATCCAATTGTTTTGTTTTTTCTCTAGATTGTTTTAATTTTTCTGTATACTTAGGAAATTTTAAAGGATCATCTTTAGGAAGTGGTGTTTCTAAAATTTCATATTCTTTATTATCAAAAAATATTTTAAATCTTTCCTCACAGGTAAGCTTATGATGAAAGCCACAAGAAGGACAAACGCTTAAGTTATTAAAAAGCTCATCTTTGTATATTAGATTTTTACACTCACATGTAGTCCATAAAGTTTCTTTGTTGTCGAATAATTTTTTTTTAAATAACGACTTTATTTTTGGCTTGATAAATTTTGTAATCCAATTCATTTTATTTTATTTCTTAAACTTTTTACCATTTTATTCAATTTTTTGACAGGATTTTGACGATTCTTTAAAGACCTTGTAATTTCCTTGCATAATGCACTTCCAACAACCAAACCATCGGACCTTTTCAGGGAAGCTATTGTTTTATTTGTTATTCCGAATCCAATTACTAAATTTTTAGACTTATTTATTCTTTTAATTTTGTTGTAATTTTCTAAAATTTTTCTTGGAGAAACTTTTAATTTACCGCCCGTAGTTGATAGCATGCTTATATAATAGATCATATCATGCGAGCTTGCTATAATTTTTTTCATTCTTTCCTTGGATGTTGTTGGTGATAATAACTGAATAAAAGTGATTGAATTTTTTTTACATAATTTTGCAAATTCTTTGTTATCAGGAAAAGGAAGATCTACAATTATTAATCCGTTAACACCAACTTGTTTGCATTTTTTAACAAATTTTCTCTCTCCATACCTGTAGACCATTTGGTAGTATCCCATGAGAATACATGGTTTTGCGTTTTTACTTTTCTTATAATTTTTAACTATTTGGAAAGCGTCTTTAAGTTTAATTCCGTTTTTTAAAGCCCTGTAAGAACTATTTTGAATTTGAGGACCGTCTGCTGTAGGTGCATTATGTGCAAAGCCAATTTCTAAAATATCAGCATGCTCAGATATTGATTTTAGAATTTCCAATGATTTCTTCTTAGTATTATCACCAGCTACAGTATAAGTTAGTAGAGCAGGTCTATTTTCTTTTTTACACTTTTGAAAAGCTAAACTAATCTGAGATTTCATCTTGAGTAACTACCCAAATGTTTTTTAATAATATCACGGTCTTTCAAGCTGTCTCCGCAACTATTGACTATTAACGTAGTGGAGCCATCAAGATTAGGAGCAATCTTTATTGCCTCCGCAAAAGCATGAGCTGGTTCTAAACTTGGAGAAATTTCTTCAAGTTCAGTAACTAATTTAAAAGCACCCAACGCTTCCTCATCTGTTGCGTAGGTATATCTGGCTCTGCCAACATCTTTTAAAAGACAATGTATAGGACTGACAGAAGGGTAATCGAGTCCGCTACTGATAGACTCGGTTTCGTTAATTTGACCATCTGAATTTTGTATGCAGTAAGCAGCTGCGCCATGAAGCACTCCTATTTTAGAATTCTTACTTAGAGGTGCAGCATGAAGTTTGCTTTTTGATCTGCCGCCAGCCTCAACTCCTATGAGCTCAACTTGATTTTTATTGTAGTCAATAAATTCACTCCAAAAACCATAAGCACTTGAACCTCCACCAACACAGTTAATTAATTTCAATTTGTTTGGCATTTCTCCAAACTCTTCTTCTAACTGAATTTTAAGCTCTCTTGAAATTTGAGCAGTACTCCAGCCACAAATTTTTACAAATATATTTGGTCCGACTAAACTTCCAATCCCCATATGAACTTTGTCACAATTTGACACCCAATATCGAATGCATTCGCTAACAGCATCTACTAAAGTTTTGCTTCCTGAAGCTACAGGAACAATCTCAGCCCCATTTTTTCTCATTGCATCACAATTAGGCTTTTGTCTTTCGATATCTTTAGTTCCCATAAACACTTTACATCCCAGCCCAAATTTTTTTGCGACCATAGAAAACATTTTTCCGTTATAACCAGCACCAGTGTCAGTACAAACATATTTCTTTTTTGCTCGTTTACACAGCATTGCATGAGTAATTGCATTATAGATTTTATGAGCCCCGCCATTTGCATCAGAAACCATTTTTGCATAAATCTGCGCGCCGCCTAAACGGTCTGTGAGATTTTGTAGTTTGATAAATCTTGTAGGTTTTCCTACGTAATTTTCGTATAAACTATCTCTTTCTTTTAGAAAATTTTTATCATTCCTATACTTTTCGAATAATTTTGTTAAATCATCTATAGGTTTTTTTAGTGTTTCAGCAACATAGTTACCTCCAAATTTCCCACCATAAAAACCATTTTTGTCGTGTTGATCAATTAAAGCTATTCCTTTTTTAATTTTCATTATAAAATATGACTAATTTTACTATTGTGCTGACTGTATAATCTTTTTAATGTTTTGAACAGGGTCGCCTTCAATAATAGGCCTTCCTATTACCGCAAAACATTTGTCATCTGCAATTTTTGAGAAATCAGCGTAGCTCATTACTCTTTTTTGGTCCTGCTTGTTATCTCCGCTTCTTATTCCAGGAGAAAATATTTTAATTTCTTTTGACAACGATCTTATCAAAGAAACATCCTGGGCTGACGCAATAACACCAGAAAGATTTGCTTTTATAGCTAAATTTACTAAAAGCTTAATCTGATCCTTCACAGAATTTTTTACACCTATTCCCTCAAGATCTGATTGTGAAGTAAGCACCGTAACTCCTAACAACTCCATTTTACCAGCAGATTCTTGAGCAGATTTTAACATCTCTAAGTTTCCACTAGTATGAATTGTTAAGTATTTTACGTTATTTAAAGCAGCGATTGCGGTTACAGTTTTTTTAACTTGGTTTGGAATATCATGGAGCTTCAAATCTAAGAATATTTCTAAACCAAGCTGTTTAAATTTTTTTAAACCTTCTGTGCCACATACCGCATAAAGCTCACTACCAATTTTAACGCCAGCAATTTCATCTTTTAGTTTCTTAGCAACATTAAAAGCTTTATCCAAAGAATTAAAATCTAAGGCGACAAAAATATTTTTTCTCAATTTATTTTTCCTTCGTTTTTATTAATTGTGTTTTTCAATTCCTTCGACATCTTAAATGCTATAGATTTTCTTTCTGGTGTTTGAATTTTTTCACCAGTACGAGGATTTCTTGCATTAATTTTTTCCTTGATTTTTTTTTGAGAAAATCTTCCAAAGTTTCTGAGCTCGATACTCTTATGATCTCTTACTCCTTCAACTATTGTTCTAATCAATATATTAAGAATTTCTTCTAATTCAGATTTTTTTATTTTTCGGTGAATTCTATCTGATAATTTTGAAATTATCTCAGATCTCACCATATTTGATTATTTCTTTTCTTTCTTCTTAGATTTGAATACTTTCCCCAATATGTCACCCAAGACACGTCCAGAACTTGTACCATCTTTACCATACTTCTTAATTGCAATTTTTTCGTTATGTATTTCAAGTTCTTTAATTGAGAGATTAACTTTCCTTTTGTCTTTCTCCAGGTCGACAATCATGCAATCAGTACGGTTTCCAACCTGAAAGATTTCAGGTCTACATGATGCTGGATCTGCACTTAAGTGTTTTTTAGGTATTGCTAGCAATAAATTTTTATCATTACCAACAGATACCTTAATTCCATTCTTTAAAACTTCTCTAACGGTTACAGTAATAATTTCCTTGTTTTTTTTCTTTAAAAAGAACTCAAAAGGATCTTTTTCAAGGAGCTGTCTCAAGCCCAGTCTGATCGTTTCTTTCTCTCTGTCAAGCATAAGCAGTTTTGCCTTTATTGGATCGTTCTTTTTAAATTTCTTTAAATTTTCCTCTGACTCAGTGTATGAGATGTCTTTCCAGTGAATCAAACCTGTCAATTCGGAATTTTCTATTGATACAAAGACCCCAAATTCAGCTACATTTTTTATTTTACCTTTAACAATTGATGAGATTGGATAATTTTTTATAAAAGCATCCCATGGATTTTCCATTGTGTCTTTGTAACTCATTGAGATTCTTCTTTTAGTTTTGTCTAGCTCTAATATCTTCACACGAACTTTCTGACTAGACGACAACACTTTGCTTGGCTGAATATTCTTTTTTGTATGAGAGAGTGTGCTTTGGTGACACAATCCTTCTAAACCTTCCTCAACTTTGCCATCTTTTCCAACCAATTTAATGAATGCACCATAATCAACAACCTTAGATACCACTCCATCGTAAATTTTTCCTACTTCATACCGTTTTTCTATATTTTCAAATGGATCAGGAAATAATTGTTTGACCCCCAGTGAAATTCTTTTTGTTTTGGGATCAAGTTTTATTACTTTGCATTTAATGGTATCTCCAATAGATAAAAGATCAGAAGGTTTATTTACTCTTGAATAACTTAAATCTGTAACATGCAAAAGCGCATCGGCCCCCATGACGTCTAGAAATGCTCCCCAATCTAAAATTGATTTCACTTGCGCAGAAATAATATCGCCTTCTTTTATTTTTGATAAAATACCTTCTAACTCTTTATCTCTTGATTTTGCAAGTACCGCTTTACGCGAAACTACTATATTGCCTCTTACATTATCCAATTTAACACACAGAAATTTTTGAGGTACATTCATTAAAGAATCCATATTTTTTACAGGTCTCGTATCGACCTGTGAGCCCGGAAGAAAACACAAACAGGAATCTATATTTACTATAAATCCCCCTTTTACCTTATTAGTAATAATGCCCTCAACCTCCTTCTGGGTTTCAAAAGCAACTTGCATTTTTTTAAGCGAGCCCACTCTTCTAGCTTTTTCTCTACTAACTACAATTTCACCTTTATAGCTTTCAATTTTTTCTAGATAGACATCAATCTTGGATCCAATTTTTAAACCATCTAATTCTTTTGCAAATTTAAATTCTTCGATAGGAATTGAACCTTCACTTTTAGCTTGGAGGTCGACGAAGACATATTTTCTTGCTATTTCACTTACCGTTGCTTTAACAATCTTTCCTTCTTTAAAATCCCTTCTTTTGAAATCTTCATTTAAAAGGGTTTCGAATTCTTTTGTTTGACTTGTCTTTACAATCTCAGTTTCTACTGCCATATCTTTTTTAATTTTCTATCCATTATTTTTTTTACTTTCAAAAAGCTCCCTCTTATAGATAAGTTAGTTGTATTTATCAAGATAGAATCCTTGGTTTTTTTAAGCTTAGAATGCCGTCTAGAACGATCTTCCATGTCCCTTCGTTTTAAATTTTTTAAAATTTCAGAATATTTAACTTTTTTTCCCAACTTCTTTAATTCCTCAAATCTTCTTCTCGCCCGCTGGTTCACATTTGCTGTCACATAAAACTTGAAATCTGCATCTTTAATAATTTTAGAATTAATATCTCTACCATCTAAAATTGAACCATTAAATTTTTTAGGAGGATGGTAAGCTAAATTCTTTTGAAATTTTATAACCATCTTTCTTATCCTTAGATCTTTTGCGATTTGTGAAGCGGTATATGCTACTTCGTCCGTAAGTAAATTTTTATTTTTTAATTTCTTTAAATTGATCCTTTTACTTATTTTTTTAAGGAAAATAATTTTATTTTTTGGTTTTTTTTCTATTATTTTTTTTGCCAAGAATCTGTAGATCTTGCCTGTATCACAATATAACAGCATGTAGTGTCTGGCTATCATTTTAGATATTGTGCCTGCGCCTGCAGCACTAGGAGAGTCTATACCTACTTTAATTTTTTTTTTTAATTTCAAATTTTCCTCCCAAACCATCAATCGTTGATAAGAAATTTGGACAGCTGGTTCTAACTTGTTCAAAATTTTTAAGATTTGCCTTAGCACCAGTTAATAAAGCCAAAATTGCTGCAGAAATTAAAATTCTATGATCGAGAACGCCTGACACAGAAATTGTTTTACCGCTAGCATTTAAATTTGGATTCCCATAAACTTTTATCTCATTTTTTGACGTACGAGTTTTTATTCCAATTTGTCTGCAAATTTTTTGCATTTCTTTGATACGATTGCTCTCCTTATTAGCTAAGTCTTCTATCCCTTTAAAAATTGAAGTACCAGGTAAAAAACATGCCATACTTATCATGACAGGGTACTCATCCTGGCAGCTTACAAAGAATTTTTCGTTTACTTTCAAAGGTTTTATTTTGCTGCTTCGAACATGTACGTCAGCCACCATTTCATTGCCTTGCATTTTTTTATTTTTAAAACTTATTTTTCCTTTGTGTTTTCGAATTATATTAAAGAAACCAATACGGGTAGGGTTAATATGCACTTGCTTTAATATGATTTTTGAATTTTTATTTAAAAGACATAGTCCTGCATAGAAACTTGCAGAGGAAGGATCTCCCGGAACCGATATATTAATTGGACTCAAGGTTTCTCTACCCTTAATTTCGATAAGATTTTGCTTACCTTTTTTTATTTTAATTGCATGAGTGTTGTGTTTTAGCATTTTTTCAGTGTGATCCCTGCTTTTTATTTTCTCAACTATCAAAGTTTTGCCGTACGAGTTTACACCAGCAAGCATAACAGCCGATTTGATTTGACTTGAAATACCAGCATTAAATTTAAATCCAATTGGCATTTCTGATGAAATTAAAGTTAAAGGAAAATGAAATTTATTTTTAGGTAAGAATTCAGCACCAAACTGTTCCATAGTTTTAATAACTTTAAACATGCTTCTTTTACTAAGACTTTTATCTCCAGTTAGCTTTATTTGAATATTTGGATTTGTACTGCAAGCTCCAAATCCTAATAGTCGAGCAGCAGTACCTGAGTTACCAAAATTTAATGTTGTGTTTTTTTTACAATAAAAACTTCCCAAACCCTTTCCGTAAATTTCATATTCTCCTTTTTTAATTTTTTTAATTTTGCAATTTAATTTACGTAAACAATCAACCGTAGAAAATACATCTTCTGATTCCAGAGCATTTTTAACTTTTGAAATGCCTTCAGAAATTGAGCCAATAATGAAGCTTCTTTGCGAAATTGATTTGTCAGAATCGACAACAATGCTTTTGTTAAATCTACTAATTTTTTTTTTGAAAATTACAGAAAAATGTCCTTTTGCCATCTTTGCTAACTGTCAAAAGAACCAAAATATAATTCCCTGGCTTTTGTGGATTGCAAGATATCTTTTGGTTTACCTTCAGCTATTATTGCGTGTTCCCCAATTACGTAAGCTCGATCAACTATCTGAAATAAATTTTGCACTTGGTGATCTGTTATTATAATTCCACAACCATAGGCTTGTAGTTTTAGAATATATTTTTGAATATCCTGTACAACGATTGGATCTAACGCTGCCATAGGTTCGTCCAACAAAATTACTTTTGGATTGTTAATTAAGGTTCTTGCGATCTGCAATCGTCTCACTTCGCCTCCCGAGAGCACAGAGCTATTAAGACTGCGTAAGTGTTCTAATTGAAATTCGTGCAATAATTTTTCAACAACTTCCCTTTGTTTTTGTTTACCTTTTATTGAAATTTGACAGATCCCCATGAGGTTGTCGTATACGCTCATATTAAAAACATTTCGATATTGACTCAAATAAGTAATTCCAAGTTTGGCCCTTTCGTGTATAGGTTTTTCTGTAATGTCTTTTGGACCCAACAATATAGTTCCAGAATCCACTTTGTACTGTCCTATAATCGTTCCATAAAGAGTTGATTTTCCAGAACCATTTGGACCGACCAATCCAATTATCTCACCAGGAAATACTTCTAAACTAATTTTTTTTAAAACAGGTCTTCCACTAAATGATTTGCTTACACCTCTAATTTGTAGAGCCGGTCTATTCTTTTTAAACTTTATTATTCTGAATTTTTTTCTCATTTAAAAATTTGTTTTAACATTTACTCTTTCGTCATTATACATAGAAATTTTTAAATTTTTAGTATTTAAATCAAAATCTAACTCATCGGCCTGTAATTTTGATTGAAGATTTTCACCTTTAACGTTCCCAGCTACTAATAGCTGATTTTCATAGTTATTAAATATGGCTCTGTCTGAGAATAAAACATTCTCTAAGTAGTTCATTTTTACGTTGTCTGTAAATTTCATGTCATTTGTAATATTATTAAACACACCGCTATCAGCAATGATTGTTAAAACTGTATTGTCTTTAAAATAAAATGTACATTTTATTTCTTCCATATTTATAACCTCAGGTCTTTCCTGTTCAAATTGTGCGTAATCTGAACCTATAACGAATTTATTCCCACTATTGTCTATACCTTGATATTCAACATTTTCAAATTTATTAATTTCCCCATCCTCAAAATCTTTTTTAACAACCTCTTCCTTTTTATCTTCTACAAAGATTTGTTTTTTTTTAAAGTCTTGAAAAAAATAAGTAAAAAATATAATGGACAACCCTATAAGTATTAGGCTTAATTGAAAAAATCTTCTTTTAGTTAACATGGGTTTATTTAATACCATATTTTAGCAACGAATGTATGTGTAGTATTCCTTTGGGTTTAAAGGCAGCCGTCCTTTTTTTGTAATCCAAGTCAGAAGAGACTATTAAGCTAGTAATTTTCTTTTCATTCATGACAGAAAGAGCTTTAGCGGCCGAAATACTTTCTCCTATATGCATAGGTTTTTTGGTCATTAAAGATGTAATTTTAGTTTTTTTCGAATAATTTTTTGCTCCTCTTCTTATGTCTCCATCTGTAACTATTCCAATCATATTTTTATTTTTGACAACAATCCCTATTCCTAAATTTTTTTTACTAATAATTTTTACAGCACCAACTATATTGTTGCTAAAATTTATTAATGGAATTTTATTCCCTGTTAACATTATGTCTTTTACTAACAACAGTGTTTTTCCAATATTTCCTCCAGGATGATAAAGTTTAAATCTTTCTTTGGTAAATTTTTGTTTGGTTAGCAGTGCAGCCATCAAACAATCACCTAACAGAAGAGTAATTGATGTGCTTGAGCTTGGAACCATACCGATTGGATCCGCTTCTTTTACTCTCGGAAGAAGAAGAGGAATATCGCTCGCTTTAATTAACAAACTACTTTCTACTGAAGCAACTCCAATAATTTTAATTCCAAATCTATTTGCATACTTTAGCAAATTGGTAAGTTCCAAAGTGTTACCTGAGTAGGAAAAAACAACTAACACATCTCTTTTGTCAATTTGTCCAAGATCTCCGTGTATAGCTGAATTTGGATCGAGGAAAAAAGAACTTATACCTACAGAAGACAGTGAGGCACTTACTTTTCTTGCTATTAACCCTGATTTGCCAACTCCCGAGCAAACAACCTTTCCCTTAGCTTTGTGTATGGTCTCAATTGCTCTTACAAAGTCTTTATTAAAAACCTTATTGATTTTTTTTAACTCTTTAATTTGTATACTGGCAGATTTTTTTGCTATTTTTATATAATTTATTTTTGGCATTAATGTTCGAATATATCAAATTTAAATCCAGATTGGTCCAGCTTGATTCTTGTGTCTAGGAAAGTAATACAATTTTTATATAAATCCATTCGGTTTTCTCTCTTCAGCATTTTTTCAAGTTCAGATTTTATTTTATGAAGAAAAATTACATCATTCGCAGCATATTCTAACTGCTTGTCACTTAGCTCATTTATATCTTTGTTCCAATCACTACTGCCAACTCTTTTGTCCAAAGTTTTATTGCAAAATTCGTAAACCAAATTTTTAAGACCGTGTTGGTCCGTGTATGTTCTAACAACCTTACTTGCGATTTTAGTATCAAAAATATTTTTAACTTTGCATTTTAAAAAATATTCTAGGGCACTTTTATCAAATCTGAGAAAATGACCAATTTTTAAAATTTTCTCATTTTCTAAAACAGAAATAAGGTTTGGAGCTTTATAACTTTTTCGGTCTGGTTGTATGATGTAAACAACGCCATTTTGATCACAAATTTGAATTAGACTTAATTTATCTCTTTCAGGAATTTGTAAACCCGTAGCTTCAGTATCAATGGCAATAGATTCTTTAAGTGAATTAGCTACTTCTTTTGTGATGTCTCCTTGAAATTTATGTATTTTTGCCATACCTATTCTTCAATACCATGAATAATTACCCAATAGCAACAATCCT
>Ga0163108_10004152_pt1 | contig 10257 bp, 2 predicted proteins | sample Fk1155metaG_FD_109644 | JGI IMG/M metagenome (GOLD analysis project Ga0163108, IMG submission 109644) | Marine microbial communities from the Central Pacific Ocean - Fk160115 155m metaG | ecosystem: Environmental > Aquatic > Marine > Oceanic > Photic zone | place: The Central Pacific Ocean...
CCAGACCCACTTTTGACCTCTAGGTTGTCCATAAACCCTCTACCACACCAAGATCTTCGCTCGCCGCGCACCCTCGCTGTAACGCTCCTTGTATTCTAATCCAAATGCAAGATTGTCCAGCACCACGTCAAAAGTCCGCCGGATTTTTCAGAATCCAACCCTCCGACCAGTGCCCATTGCCAGACCCAAGACCCACTTAACCCGCAAAACCGCGGGACAACATCTTCACACTAGGCAGTTTCAGTGAGGTGCGGCGTCTAAGAAAAGTTTGCTGTTCTGCACAGTTTCTCTGGAAGTACCGCCTTTAAGAGTCGATCCAGTTGCAAGGAGCCGTTTTACGCCACTTTTAGTCGGATAACCAGTAAAACCATGAAAATCCTTAAAACGCTTGCGATCGTTTGCCTGCTTCAACTGTGCTTTCGTCCGGCTGTCGGATTAAGCCAGGCTCCGCCACAGGGCGGACTGGTACCGGCATTGATAACCACGGACTTCAATGCACTCGTCTCCGAAGCCCCCGACCGGCTGGTCAGCATGGTGAATATGGTCAGCCCATTTAACCATCGCCAGATCTGCGATTGTAGTAGCTGCGACATGCAAAAATGCTGGGAATCCGGCTACTATTTCGGCAGCGTCGAGTACCTGATGATGTGGGGAAAACCTCGCACCACGCCCGCACTGGTCACCACCAGTACGCCAGGCACCGCGGCCGGTGATGCCGGAGTTCTTGGGCTCGGTTCTACGGAAACACTCTTCGGCGGCGGAACCCTCGGAGCTGACTCTCGCCAGGGTGGCCAACTCACCTTGGGAAGATGGATGGGTGCGAATGGTGACATCGGGCTGGGAGTAAGACTCATGGCCGTGGAATCCAACAGCCCGCAGTTTTCAGCCACGAGCTTCACGAATGACCCGATCCTGGCCCGTCCGTTTTTCAATACCGTCACGAGCCAGGAAGATGCCGTGATCACCGCACATCCTGATGTTGCAGATGGCAATATCCATGCCGAGTCACGCAACGATTTCATGAGCGGTGAGCTCTTCATGCGGCGACACGCCTGGGACGGCCGAGGCTACGAGGTTGAGTTCCTTGCCGGCTATCATGTCACTCGCATGGACGACACGCTCGGCGTCACCACGAGCTCCACTTTCACGGATCCAAGTGGGCCGATCGCAGTCGGTACAACGATTGACGTCAACGACCTGTTTGAAGCTCGCAACACGTTTCATGGTGGTTCACTCGGCTTAAGTGCAAATTTCCACCGTGGCGACGTTCACTTCAAGGCGTTGGGAAAAATCAGCCTCGGTAGCATGCGGCAACAAATGACCATCGATGGTAGTAACACCGTGACACCACCTGTGGGTGGTGGCGCGATCACCACTGCCGGCGGCCTGTTGGCCCAGCCGACCAATATCGGCCAGTATGAACGAAACGAATTCGTCTACGTCCCCGAGGTCATGATGACGGTCGCTTATGACTGGCGAGAGAACGTCCAGCTCTCAGCCGGCTACACCTTCACGTACTGGTCTCGCGTCCTGCTGGCAGGGGATCAAATCGACCGCAACATCAATACATCCCAACTGGGTGGCGGCACGCTAACTGGAAGTGCCTCGCCCGCCTTTACTTTCCGCGATACCGATTTCTGGCTGCAGGGCCTGCGACTCGGCTTCAACTGGGCTTACTAGATCCCGTCTCGCGGAATGCAGGAACGTCCTCGCCAAACTCCTGCAATAAAACCTCATCCCTCTGGTCCATGACTGGACCAGCAAGTACACGAGGGCAGGGGGGCAACGCTGTGGGTAGGTATTATGCCCAGGAGCCGTCAGCCAACACGGTATCCACGTCCCGCTCGAATTGATCGCGGGACGATTCACCCTCTCCACCGGAGTTATTCTCGGCAACAGCCAGGCCAAGATCCCCGGGCGTTCCGTAGACGCGAATCACGTAACCACCGCTGTTATCCTGTCGCATCGACATGCGAGCCTGTGAATTCCAGGTAACCGTGGAGGAAACATCCTGACCGTTGTACTTGGCTGCCACCTGGGCCGAAAGGCCGTCGGTATTAGCCGTATAGGTCAGGTCCGTGTAACCGTCCCAGGCACTCCCCAGCAGGGCTGTCCAAACGCTACCCGTGGACGAACTGTGCAGAATACCCGGCTGATCCTGCGACGAGGCCAGCAGGTCGAGCACCGAAATACACCAGGGCTCCAGGCCCCGTTCACCGAAGTTATTATTTACACTGTCGACGCCACCCTGGATACCAATCGCGACGGTAGCCGTATCATTGCCAGCAGCCACCAGGGGCGTCTCCAGGCTCTCCTGGCCATCGATCAAGTTATCTGGCTGCATCTGGGTCACCGTGTAGGAGGTACCCGCCTGCGTGGGTTTCAGATTATTGAACTCATAGTATCCGTTGGCATTAGTGACCACGGTTTCATTTACCGTGGCATTCTGGAAATCGGTCCCGGTCAGGACCATTTGAACGCCGCCCAATGACACCGAGTCCGGCGTATGCTGGCCATCATTATCGGCATCGATATAGACTGTTCCACCGATCGTGCTGGGGATAAAGTCAAACACCTGGCCGGTCATCGTCGCATTGGACTGCAACGCTCCACCGGAACCCGAATGTCCCTGGTCCGAAACATCAACAGTCAACACGAAGTCATTGGTCGTTCCCGTGGGTGTCGCATCCTCGGTTTGGTAGTTAACGCCACTGCCCAGGGCGGCATTCACCGCGGCCACCGAACCGACCAATTCGACATCAGAAGTCCCATTGCCCGTATGACTTGCCAACCCTGACGTATCACTGACCGTCAACGTACCCACATCCAGGCCAGATGCACGGGCCACTGAAAAATGGAAACTCACATTACCAGAAGCGGAATCGACATCACTCATCTGCAATGCGTTCCCATTGGCTGTCGAAAAAATATTGTCATAGTCTGTAATCAACACCGGATTGGTCGGGAGAGAAATCGACGGTGCATCGTTCACCGCGTTGGCAGTGATCGTGAACTGCTGCGAGGCGCTCGTGTCGCCCCCGGCATTGGCCGTGCCACCATCATCCGACAGTGACAACGTAACCGTGGCAGACCCGTTGGCATCCGCTGCAGTCTCGTAACTCAGGTTACCAGAAGCATCGACTGACGGACCGGAAGCAAAAAGGCTCGGATTCGTATTGCCTGTTACCGCAAACGATAGGACCTGCGACGATTCGTCAGCAGGCCCGGCACTGATTGCCGTGGCCCAACCGCTGACGGCCTGGGGCCCCGCATCTTCATCAACGGTCTGATCACCACCCACGGTAAACCCTGGGCTATCATTGACCGCCGTCACGTTGATATCGAACGAGTAAACGGTACTGGTGTCATCTCCACCGTCGGCAGTACCACCATCGTCCGTGAGAACGATATCCACGGTTGCCGAACCATTGGCGTCCGCGGCAGGTGTGAAGCTCAGGACACCCGTCTCGCTGATCGCCGGCCCCGAGGCAAATAACCCGGGATTACTGTTGCCGGTCACCTGGAAGGAAAGGGCCTGCCCCGATTCATCCGAGGGTCCCTTGCTCAGGTTGGACGCCCAACCAGCACTCGCCTGGGCACCGGCATCTTCCAGGACGGTCACGTCAGCACCACCGGTAAAGCTGGGAGCGTCATTCACAGCACCTATCGTGATCGTGAATTGTTGCGAAGCACTCGTATCGACGCCACCGTTCTCAGTACCGCCATCATCTTGCAGCAACAACGTGATCACCGCGCTACCATTGGCATCCGGAGAGGCCGTGAAACTCAGGTCGCCGCTGACTGCGTCCACGACCGGGGGCGCGGCAAACAAACCAGGATTATCGTTACTTACGACCTGGAAGGAGAGCGTTTGCGACGATTCGTCCGCTGGCCCTGCACTCAGGCCCGATGCCCAACCGGCTTCGATCACGGCACCTGCATCTTCGAGGGCGGTCACGTTACCACCAGCCGTGAAGCTCGGTACATCATTGACCGCCGTCACGCTGACCGTCACGTTTGCCGTACTGGGACCATCACCGGCATCCGGACTCGAGGCAATCGTGTAATTAAACGTGTCATCTCCGTTGAAATCTGCTGCTGGGGTGTACTCGAGCGAGCCCCCATTATTCGTGACCGTTCCGCCACTGGCCGTGGTCGCCGTGGCGCCCACTCCTACGGAGGCACCATTAATCTCGGTAATCGCAGCGGTACTGCCTGTCGGTACAAAGTCATTGGTCAGGACATCCGACAGAACCAGTGGTCCGGACGGATCCTCGGTCGTGCTACCGGTATCGTCAACCGCGTAGGGTCGTGCCGGGGGATCCACGGTGATCTGCACCGTATCCGTATCACCCAACGCACCGCCACTGCCCGTGTTACCCAGGTCACTGGTGGCTACCGTCAGTGTCACAGTTACCGGATAGAAATTGTCATCAGCTACCGCATACTTCAATCCATCCAGCGCCGTGTTGATGTCGGCGGGGGATCCCGTGGCAACGATCGTGGCTGATCCATTACCACTGACCTGCAAGCCGTTTGTCGTCGGCAACGTCAAGCTGCCTGTATTGTCCAGCGAGAGAGTCACCTCGACCGTGGCGGCATCCACGTCGCTGACCGTGATCGGATTACCATTGGCCGACGAGAAGACCAGTTCATCGGTCATGCCAGGCAGGTTATTGAGAAGCTGAGATCCCGGAACCACGTTGACCGGGGCATCGTTGACTGCGGCCACGCTGATCGTGACGTTCCCCGTACTGGGACCGTTACCGGCATCCGGACTCGAGGCAATCGTGTAGGTAAAGGCATCATCCCCGTTAAAATCTGCTGCCGGAGTATACTCAAGCGAGATCCCATTATTCTTGACGGTTCCGCCGTTGGCCGTGGTCGCCGTGGCACCCACACCTACCACAGCGCCATTAATCTCGGTAATCGCCAGCGCCGCATCATTGGGGCCCAGCAAATCGTTGGCCAGCACATCCACCGCCAGGGCAGCGCCTGGATCCTCGGTCGTGTTACCGACATCGTCGATGGCGTAAGGTTCGGAGGGAGGGGCCACGTAGATCGAAACTGTATCGGTATCGGCCAGTGTCCCACCGCTACCGGTGTTGCCCAGGTCGCTGGTGGCAACCGTCAGGATCACCGTTTCGTCCCAGAAGTTATCATTATCCACGGAATAGCGAACGTCTCCCAGGGCCCCATTGACCTCGGCAGTCGTTCCTGAAACCGTCACTCCACCTGTACCATTATTACCGACCGTGGCATTGCCCGGGCTAACGACCGTCAACGTACCTGCGTTGTCTAGCGACAAGGTTACCTGCACGCCTGCGGGGTCTGCATCCACATCGGCGACAGAAATCGCCGTTGCACCGGTCAGGTTCAGGTTATCGACCGCTCCTGGCATGTTCAGCAGCACCTGGTTGCCCGGAACTGTATTCTCGGGACTATCGTTCAACGCGGTCACGCTGATGGCCACGGTATCCGTGTCAACCAGGGTTTCACCAGCACCCGTATTCCCCAGGTCACTGGTTACCATCGTGAGCGTATCACTGCCATTAAAATCGGTCTGTGGTGTGTAGGTCATGCCATCCAGTGCAGCGTTCACCTGCGCTGTCGTTCCGGAAATCGTTACCGCAGCACTCCCGTTATCGGTGACACTGGCGCCCCCCCCCGTGGTCAACACCAGGGTACCGTTGTTCACGGAGACGACCGTTTGCACACCAGCAGGATCCGCATCAATGTCACTTACCGAAAGCTGATTGGAATTGGCGGCATTGAAGGTCAGCGTACTGTCCTCGTTGATGGACTGGGATCCGGCAACCACGTTGGCCGGCGGGTCGTTGACAGCATCGACCGTGATCGTCACGGTTCCCGTGTCAGTCGTGCCTGCCCCGTTGGTCAGGACATATGTAAATGTCTCGGTTCCATTAAAATCATCGAGTGCTGTGTAATTAATACTGAGCGAATCGCCGGCGATTGACACGGTACCACCTGCACTCCCAGCAGTCACCGACTCCACTGCGAGAGTCCCCTCGATCGCAAGTACGTCGTTGACCAGCACATCCACGTTGGTGAGGCCAGCATCTTCATCGATGGTCAGCGTATCGTCCTGGGCATCCACCGGCTTGACGATATTGACGGAAACCGCGTTGCCGTACAGAACTTCTTCAACCGACACCGCATTATTGCTGCCCATCAGCAGGACAGCATTACCCGTACCCTCTGGATAGCCGGTTTCCCCGGGGCGAACCGCTCCCGTCCCCTGGTACGTCGCCAGGCCGGCACTTGTGGCAACCATATCCAGTGAGAGGACATTAAACCAACTATCATCCAGGACGTTACTGTCACCCCTGAAGCCACCGAGGTCATCAAAGCTGTTGCCCACGAAGGCACCTGTCACCGCATTGTTGTAAGTAATTACCGTCGGGACCGGAGGAAACCCTGGAAGGGTGTAAGGGTTGACTGCGACCTGTATTGCACTACGAAAAGCGCCCACATTCGAGGAATCGGCCGGGTAGAGTTCGTCAATCGTTCCAGTCACGGTACTACCATCACCGGCAGTCATGTTACTAACATTCACAGACAGTTCCGGCACATCCATTGCAATATACTGCCCCTGCCACTGGATCGTGAAGACCGACGGATTATCGTTGGAAGGATCGCTCAGGTTCTCGATGGGGGTATACTTGACCAGCACGTCTCCGGAATCAATATTCGACAGCGCTTCCAGCTCAGCCTGGATCTGTCCCTCAATATACGGATACAACACCAGCTCGCCATTGATGTCATGGACCGTGACAGGAATTGGATTCGTTTCTTCTCCCTGGAACGTCAGGGTAAAACTCGATCCGGCATTGATTGCTACCGGTGAAAATGTCAGCTGCTGGCTTTCTCCCACGATGACGTCAAACAACGCAGCGTCGTTAAAATCCACGTCCAGGTAAGCTGCAAAAACACCCGACGGGGGAATGTTGATACTTTTCGTTTCCACGTGCATTCGATAATTGTCGCCAAGCAATACCTGGGACTGACCTGCGTTCTGCGGTAGCAGCTGGTCGTTGCTATCGGTCAACGAAATCCTGAATTCCACCTGGGGATTGTGCTCCCCCTCGCCATTGAGCGCATCGATCACACCCAGTGCATCGGCGGCGGTCAGGTGATTATCACCATTGGTATCCAGGAAATGCCTACCTGTGGTTTCCCCCTCAGGACTTCCACTATCGATCAAGGCGAGGTTCCGAGGCCCGCCCATATTGAGTTCGTTAATAACCACCAGGGCATCGACTGGGGAGGTCACACCGTCCTGATTCACGTCGGTGGCGCGCACATAATTGTGCCAATGATTGAGATCCATCCCCAGATCCGCTGCCAACAACACGCGATCTTCAAGCGGCTCTGCACGGAGCAGCCGACGCACCGTCTCCACCCCTCGATTTCGCTCGCTGGAACGTTGTTTTTGAAGACGCTGGCGACGTGTTCTCTTACTCATCGTTTTAATCCAAAAAGGTTAAAGAAAGATTTTTCCTAGAATTTTTATCGACCATCTACAAAGTGCTACGGGAATCCTAAGGTCTCCAGCAGCGGATACCGTAAAACCCCTGTCTCTTACCTAGACTTACAAATTAAGAGCATTTAGAAAGCTGTTCGAAGGCAAGAAAAGCGTTGCTTTACCTATCAGGTCAAGGCTAATCCAACCTAAAATCGATTGCAAACAAATTGTGACCTACCAGGCATTACTGGCTACAACACTGCATGCGATAAGTCACCGCAGATTCTACCAGACCTCTGCCGGTTGAAAGATAGGCAAAATGGATAACTTGTACATTTCACTCACTTCTCAGAAAAAAACCCTGCCATCGAGGGGTTTCGAGATGTCAAAAATGGCCTGCTCGAGTCGTTTTACAGCAACTTGCCAACTCGCCAGCGACCGTTATAGTTGGCAACCCCACTCAGAGAAGATGGCATCGCGCCAAGCGGCACCAGAAGCGACCGATAAACCTGCCTCATTCGCATCCAAGTCATCTCGCTCTCGTTCGAATCGTGCGTCCACTTGGCGGGCCGGATCGACTGGCAGGACGCTCGCAAATACCGTGAAATCCTCGGTCAACCACGGACCCATCTGCGGTACTCCTGTTTTGCCCGTGTCCAGTTCCACGGGTTCTCGCTGAACTTGATCGTGCTGCGAGCCCAGATCATTTCCAGGGAACAGCTCGAACCCACCAGACAACGCCACAGGCTCACCCTCCGGAGATCCCGATTCACTACTGCCGCCACGCTGCTGAGAAGTACCTCCTTCACCAGAACCTTCTCCCGAACAACAGGCTGCGTTGAGCGCATTAATCACGGTCAGCGCATCGACCGGGGTGACATAGCCGTCCCCATTCACGTCAGGGTAGGGGGGTGGTCCTTCTCCTGCCGCAGGTGTTTCTGGCAATAATCGGGAGCCATGGAGGTTCAAGTCATTGATAACCAGCAAGGCATCCAGGGGTGTCACGTTCCCATCGATATTTACGTCAGTCGGGGTGGCCTGGTTTTGCCAGGCAGGCCCTGGTCCTACTTCTTGTCCAAAATCAATACGTTCCAGTTCCTGGCCTGCAATAAGAACAACGGTTTGCACACCATCCCCCTCAGCTGTTGTCTCCCAGTTGGTGCGAGGAACCACCTCGACTCGATATTCAGCTGGAGGCAACCAGGACAGCCAGTAGGCTCCCTGGGCATCAGTAGTTGTCGTGGTCTCCGGACCCGCCTGGAGTCGGTCTAACTGGATACTGGTCCCCATATGTCCAGTGGCAATCGCGTAAGATATCTCAGCCGTGCCGCGAGCCAGGACCATCGCCTCACTTTCCCCGGTATCCAGGGAACTGGTCGTATAACGTCCCAACAGCTCATCGGTGGCATTATATATTTCCAGTCGCCCATAATCCCCACTACTGTTGGCCACAGCATCGATGCTGACATACGTCACGGGCGTCGAGAAGTCCATCCGTAGTTCACTCTGATCGGCGATCCAGTCGCTAATCACCGTTCCCTGGCTCCAACTATGGTTAGCAAACACCCGAGACCCCGTCGAACTGTGCTGGCTCGCCAGCGAGAGGATGGGCACGTTACCAATATTCGCACCGATCGGAGAGAGATCCACAGCTGAATTGACCGAGTTGAGCACATCATTATCGGTAAAGTCATCTGGTTCCACGTGGCTTGCCAGTTCCAGGGGATCGCCATCGGCATTAATCAACTGCACGTCCCAGCCTTCCAGGCCCAATTCACCGGGCACCCACTCGGCATTTCCATTCACATCGTTCCAGACGACACCACGGATTCCGGGCTGAGCCGTCGTGGTCACCAGGTCGGTGCGACCCCAGAACGGTTCCGACGTACTCACCGTCTGGCTGGTCCCCGGATCGATACTGCGCGTACGTACTTCCACGACCTGGGATGCAGGACTGGCAGGAATCGACAGGTCCAGCTGTGCCTGGTAGCTTCCGGGGCTCTCGAGAACCTGCCAGTCACCTCCGTCCAGGCGATACTCCACGACATCGACCTGGCTGAGAACGATATCGTTTTGCTGCCCACTGGAATTCAGATTCGGCAATGCCTGGACCGTCACTTCACCCTGGAAACGATACTTGCTGGTGAGCGGATCGTAGTAACCAGTTCCGATTAATTCATGGGGCACATCCAGGACATCGAAGACACCATCCGCATCGGTATCACGCCACCCCATCATCTCCAGCGACGATGGCGAACTGATATGCTGCGCATACGCATTCGCCATCAGGGTACCGGAGGCCATGATACTATCCACCTGCTGAAAATCGCCAGCAGGGTTATTGGCAGCATTCAAATTCTGAGCATCGTAGTACCCACGCTTGTCGGTATACGATCCTGCCCCACTGTACTCATCCCGTGCCCAGAAGATGTGGCCTAGCTCATGGGAAAACGTCGCTGCGGGACGACCGGCAGGCGCTACAAAAAACTGCCCGCCGGGAAAAGCAAATGCCCTGGAAAAGCTCCCGCCCGATGCAAACATGCCGTCGCTGTCGTTCTCGTCATTAACAACAAAGATCGTGAATGCCCAGTGCGTATCGAGTGCTTGTCGCTGACTGTCATTGAAAAGACGGATGTCCGTACTGATCCCCTCCGCCGTATTAGCCTGAGTATGGGTCAGGAACTCATTCACCCAGGTAACATAGCTATTAGAGACATTCGCGATAGGTTCGAGCGATGTGGGGACCGGGTTATCGGCATAGGTCGTGTCGA
>Ga0163108_10004156_pt1 | contig 10250 bp, 12 predicted proteins | sample Fk1155metaG_FD_109644 | JGI IMG/M metagenome (GOLD analysis project Ga0163108, IMG submission 109644) | Marine microbial communities from the Central Pacific Ocean - Fk160115 155m metaG | ecosystem: Environmental > Aquatic > Marine > Oceanic > Photic zone | place: The Central Pacific Ocean...
AAAATGAAAATGAAATAATGAGTATATGGGATTCTTTTTAAATTATTATTAAAGCATTCAGTTTAAAAGAAAAATTGTTGCCAATCCTAAAAAAGTGATAAACCCAACAACATCTGTAACCGTAGTTAGTATTACTCCGCCCGCAATAGCAGGGTCTATGCCATAACGTTTAAGAATTATAGGTATTGTCGCTCCGGCCAATGCAGCAATAATGAGGTTTATAATCATTGATGCACCAATGATGATACCTAGGGAAAGTTGTCCAAACCATAAAATAACTATTATAGCTACTATACAAGACCAAAAAATTCCATTTAATATTCCAATAGATAATTCTTTAATTAGCAAAGGTTTTATATTTGTTTTTGCTATCTGGCCCAGAGCTATACCTCTTATTGCAATAGTGAGTGTTTGACTTCCGGCTATACCTCCCATACCTGCCACAACTGGCATAAGCACAGCTAGAGCAACAAGTTGTTGTATGGTGTCCTCAAAACGCCCAATAACCCATGCACCAAGAAATGCTGTTACTAGATTAATACCAAGCCACACAGCTCTACTTTTTGTGCTAGCCATAATAGGTGAAAATATTTCTTCATCACTTAATCCCGCCATACTTCTTACGGCATGCTCAGCTTCTTTTTGTATAACATCAACTACATCATCAACGGTTATTCGACCAAGTAAAAAACCGTCTTCATCGACAACAGCCGCTGAAACTAGATCACGTTGTTCAAATATTTTTGCAACCTCTGTAGTTGAAGTGCTAACAAAAACATATGGTTCTTCTTCCATCCATTGGCTTACTTTCGTTTCTTGATCACGTATTAGTAAATCTGCTAATGGGAGAACACCTAAATATTTATTTTTTCGATCAACAACCATAATATTGTCAGTTTTTTCAGGAATCTTTCCTAGTAATCGTAAATATCGAGCAACAACATCAAGAGGAACATCAGCGCGTATAGCAACAACATCAACGTTCATTAAACCACCAGCAGTATTTTCTGGGTATGTTAATATTGATGATAACCGTTGCCGATTCTGTTCATCCATAGACTGCAATATTTTTCCTGCTATATCTTCAGGCAGGTCTTGCAGGATGTCAGCAACATCGTCGGCTTCTAAATCTTTTGTCGCGTCGATAACTTCATCAGGACGCATATGTTCAAGAAACTCTGATCTCACAGCATCTTGCATGTGCGCGAGAACATCTCCTTCAATTTCAGCATCAATGAGTCCCCACAAGTCTTCTCTCTCACGACTTGGTACGCTTTCTAAAATATCAGCAATTTCTGATGGATGGAGCGATGCTATGATTATTTTTGCAGTTTCACGATTATCATTTTCCAGTGCTTCATGTAAAGCATCGATTGTAGATAATTTTTGCTCTGAATTTTCGTTCATTATGGAAGAATTATTTATAAATAAGCGAGAGTTTATCAGTGCTTGTAAACTAATGCTAAATTATGTTTTTTTGAAGAGAGACGAGGCAAAAAAATATTAACAAACTGTATTAATTATTCCCAGTTTTGCATCTATTTTCTACATTGTGCAATTACATTAATGCTTTTTTTGTTAGTTCTGAAAGTTCACTAATATTTGTTTTGTTTATAATTTCTTTAACTTCTAGCAAAGTTGCAGGATGCATACTAAATTCCCTTAATCCTAAACCAAGTAAAAGTTGCGTGTGCTCTTTTTCACCGGCCATTTCTCCACACATTGAAATTGGGATGTTTGCTTTTTGCCCAGCAATTATTGTTGTTTGTATAAGCCTTAAAACCGCGGGGTGTAATGGATCATATAAATAATTTACTTCATCATTTACTCTGTCAATTGCCATTGTGTACTGAATTAGGTCATTTGTTCCTATTGATAAAAAGTCTAGCTCGTTAGCAAAAATGTCGGCACAAATTGCAGACGCCGGTACTTCAATCATGCCACCAATTTTTATCTTTGAATCAAATTCAATAGATTTTTTTTCTAGTTCAGCTTTTAATTCATCAATAATAAATAATATTTGTTGCATTTCTTGTGTATTTGTAAGCATAGGGATCATAATTCGGATAGGACCATATTTAGAAGCCCTAAGGATTGCCCGTAATTGAGGCCTAAAAAACTCAGGTTCTTTTAAACATAATCTAACAGCGCGCAGACCAAGAGCTGGGTTGGATCTAATATGACTTGCTTGACGACCTACGCCATCAACTTCTTTATCTGCCCCTAAATCCACTGTTCTAATTGTCAAAGGCAGTCCTTTTAGTGCTTTTATTACTTCTAGGTATGTTTCGAAATGTTCTTCTTCATCCGGGGGGTCTTTTCTATTCATGTAAAGAAATTCAGTTCTATACAGTCCAACACCTGCAGCACCAACATCTCTAACTGTTTCAAAATCTTCAGGGAGTTCAATATTAGCCATTAATGTTATTGGAATACCATCGATTGATTTTGCGGGCGCATCTTTAATTTTCTCAAGTGACGAATAGTATTCTTTTACTTCACTTTGTTTTTTTCGGTAATAATCTAATATATTTTTATTAGGATTAATTAAGACAATACCAGAGCCGCCATCTAGAATCGCAATATCATCATTTTTAATAAGTTTTTTTGCATTATGTAAGCCTACTATTGCCGGGATTCGCAAGTTTCTGGCAAGAATTGCAGTATGAGAAGTTGAACCACCAAATTCTGTCGCAAATGCAGCAATACCATAATGTTGCATTAAAACAGTATCTGCCGGAGTTAGATCATCGGCCACTATTATCTTACTTTTTAAATGTTCGCTTGGTATTTCTTCTAATAAAGGTTTTTGTTTCAAAAGAATGCGAAGGATTCTATTAACGACATGATCAACATCATCTTTTCTTGTACTTAAATATGCATCGTCCATCTCATCGAAAACATTCACCAATGCGTCACGTTGTAACTTAAGCGCCCACTCAGCATTACATAAATTATCTTTAATAATTCTTTTAGGCTCTTCCGTCAATGCATTATCTTCCAACATTAATAAATGTGTATTAATAAATTCTGAAATATTGATGGAAGTGGAACTAGGTATGTGGTCTCGTATAGCCCGTAATTCATTACGAGCATTTTTAATTGCATCATCAAGGCGCGATATTTCATTATTTACTTGTGGTTTTTTTATCACGTACTCAGGCGCATCGATTTGGTCATGTTTAATGCAATGGACTTTCCCAATAGCAATACCTCGTGAAATGCTAATTCCTTGTATTGAGATGGTCATTCTGCCTCACCGAATTTATTAACTATTAAGTTTTCCAACGCAGTTATTGCCTCATTTTCGTCTGGTCCAATTGTTACAAGTCTGATTTCCGTCCCCTTACCAGCAGCCAACATCATTATCCCCATAATGCTTTTCCCGCTTACTTCACGTTCACCCAAATGTATCATAATCTCTGATTGAAACCCCGATGCAATACGAACAAATTTCGCAGCTGCTCGAGCATGCAAGCCTAATTTGTTACCTATCACTATTTTTTTATTTTTCACTCGATTTCACCGCTATACTCACCATTTATTTTTATTCCATCGATACCCCCGCTGCACGCTTTCTTTGTCATTTCTTCTAAATTTAGGCGCGGGTCATTTAATACACGTATCAGCATTGATAAATTAATGCCAGTTACAACACTAACATTATTTTTTTCGGATAAACGATGAGCAATATTACTTGGGGTAGAGCCAAAAAGGTCAGTCAAGATTAAAACCCCATCACCCTGATCAAGTTTTTTAACCAGCGAAGAAGATTTTTTATATAATTCATCGAGGGTTGATTCTATATTGGCATCTAAAGCTATATTGGCATCTAAAGCTTCTATTTTTAAAGTATTGTGGGCGATCATTTGTTGAGCAGCATCAATCAAGGACGAGCCTATGTTGCCATGTGAAATAATTAATATACTTACGCTCATTATGTAATTCCTAATATATATTTAGTAACTATTTTTTTAATTTGAATATTCTTTAGTTGATGTTTAAGTAAAAGCATTATGAATAGTTTTTAGTTAGTTTATTTTTTTTTAAGATTTTTATTAATTTTCCTTGTTTTCTGGGCAATATTACAATCAAACTAAAAAACCGCATTGTAAAGTATGATTACAAATGGCATTCCTATCATAATTATGTTGTAAGAAGAGCAAATATCTCAGCCTGATTTTTCGATTTTCTTAATTTACTAATAGTTTCTTGGTTACTTAATGTTTTTGCGAGTATTGCTAATATATTTAGGTGTTCGTCGGTTGATTCCTGCGGCACGATTAAGGCAAATACCAAATCAACAGGAATCTTATCTACCGTTTCATAATCAACTCCATTATTAAGTTTTACAAAGCTAGCTATTGCTTCTTTACAATATTTCAGGCGTCCGTGCGGTATCGCTATACCATTACCCAGTCCAGTACTTCCCAATTTTTCGCGAGCAGTAAGACAATCAATAATTTCTACTTGTGAAATTCCGTTATTTGAGTCAGCAAGATTTTTAGCCAATAATTCTATAGTGGCTTTTTTGCTGTTACATTCAATATTTAATAATACGTTTTTTGGAGATAAAATATCTGAAATTTTCATTTTTATAGGGCTTTGAAATTTTCTACTTTAGATTATGATAGATTTTTCTATTCTTCAATACGACGGTAATTTGTTATTTTTTCTTTTTCTTTTTCTAATTGCTTATCTAATTTTTCTACAATTTCATCAATAGCTGCATACATATTATTTTTCTCATCTACTGCAAATAAATTTCCATGTTTAGTTTTTAATTTTGCTTCTGCTTTCATTCTTTCTTTTTCAACAGTCAAGATTACGTGGGTATTGACCATATATTCCGAGTATTTTTTTAGTTTTTGAAATTTACTTTTTGTATATAAATTTAATGAGTCAGTAATATTAATATGATGTCCTGTTATATTAATTTTCATTGTTCCACCATACTTAGTATTTTATTTTGACATCCTCTTTCTTTCATTAGAGGGCGGTATTGCCATATTTTCTCTGTATTTTGCGATGGTTCGTCTTGCCACATTAATCCCCTCTTTTTTCAATAAAGTTGTAATTTTATTGTCACTTAAAGGTTTTTCAGGCAATTCATTAGCTATAAATTTTTTTATTAACGCGCGTATTGCAGTTGATGAGCGCGTTCCCCCATGTTCTGTGTCTACATGGCTACTAAAGAAATATTTGAGTTCATATGTTCCTCTCGGTGTATGCATATATTTTCGAGTTGTTGCTCGTGAAATTGTAGATTCATGTAGATCTAAAGTATTTGCAATATCTTGTAGTATTAATGGTTTCATGGCTTCTTCACCATGCTCTAGAAATTCGCATTGATGCTCGACAATGCATTTTGAAACATTTAGTAATGTTTCACTTCTATTTTGCAAGCTTTTAATGAACCAGTCGGCTTCTTGTAGATGAGATTTTAATGTTTGATTATCAACACTGTTGTCAGCACGTCGGATCATTTTTTTATAGACTGAATTTATCCGAAGATTTGGTATCACTTCTTTATTGATTTTGACAACCCATTTATTATTTTCTTTTGTAACATTAACATCCGGCGTTGTGTATTCTATTTGTGTGTTATTTATCTGGCTGCCAGGTCGGGGATTCATAGTCTGGATAAAATTTATTATTTTCTCCAATTCTTCTTCGGTTAACTTCAATTTTTTCATAAGTCGTTTATAGTCATGAATGGCTAATAAATCAAAGTACTTATTTATAAGTTCCGTTGCTTTTTGTATCCTTTGGTTCTCTTGGTCGAATTGTTTTAGTTGAATAAGCAGGCACTCTTTTAAATCTCTTGCACCAACTCCAGTCGGATCTAGTGATTGTATTATTTTTAAAACAGCTGCTATTTCTTCTAACCCAGTTTCTTCTTGGTCGCTATCAATAGTATCTAAAATATTTTCTAAGGTACTTTCTAAAAAACCATCATCATTAAGTGAGTCAATGATCGTTTCAGCAATAACTTTATCATTATCAGATATAGGCATTAAATTAAGTTGCCATCTTAGGTGTTCTTGTAGTGTTTTATAGCTTGCATCTTCTTCTTCAAATTCAAATACAGTAGATTGATTTTCAGAATTAGATTTTTTATTTGTTATAATATTCCCAAAGTTTTCGTCCCCTATAGTTTCAGCATTACTTCCCTCAATTTGTTTGTCGGTAGAAATTATTTCTATTTGTGATTGTTCATTTTCATTTGGATTTTTTTCATTTATTCCAGCCTCGTTCTCCTCAATTTCTAGCATTACATTAGATTCTAATTTTTCTTGAATTTCAGCTTGTAGCTCTATGTTTGATAATTGTAATAAAAAAATAGCTTGTTGAAGCTGTTGGGTCATCGCAAGACCTTGAGTTGCTTTTAATTGTAATGATGGCTTCATTTTTTTTAATGAGACTTAATTTTTTATAAAGAAAATTTTTGACCTAAATAGACATCCCTAACTTTTTCATTATTTAAAATTTGTTCAGATGTTCCCTCTGCTAAGATTTTACCATTATTTACTATGTAAGCTCGGTCGCAAATTCCGAGCGTTTCTCTTACATTGTGGTCAGTTATCAATACACCAATCCCGTGTGCACAAAGTTCGCTAATCAGTTTCTGTATGTCGTTAATTGAAATTGGGTCAATACCGGCAAAAGGTTCATCAAGTAGCAAAAATCTTGGTTTCATTGCGATCGCTCTTGCTATTTCAACGCGTCGTCGTTCACCCCCAGAAAGGCTTGCTCCTAAGTTATCTTTAAGATGTCCAATATGAAACTCATCCAATAACAGATCTAAACGTTGCTTTATAGCTTGTTTGCCAGCAGACATATGAGTTTCTAATATGGCCATTATATTTTCTTCTACTGTTAGCTTTCTGAATATGGAGGCTTCTTGAGGGAGGTAGCTAAGACCGAGTCGCGATCTTTTATCCATACTAAGCTGTCCAATCTCAAGTTCATCAATATGTATACTCCCAGCATTAGATTTCACCAAACCTACTATCATATAAAAACTAGTCGTTTTCCCGGCACCATTTGGACCTAATAGACCAATAGTTTCACCGCTTTGCACCACTAAACTGACATCTGATACAACCTCTCTTGAACGATAAGATTTTGATAGATGACGTATTGATAATGTGCTCATAGATAAATTATAGAACTGAGTTTGTCTTTTTAATTAATCTTCCAATGTCTTTGTTTTTACTAAATATTAAAGTTCTTTAATTTTTGCTACTATTCTTCTTTTTTATTATTATTTTTACACGTTCGCTTTCTGCTTTTTCTTCGCCTTCTTCTTTCTTTGTTGTACTAGATTTTCCTTTAGCTTTAATTTTACTTAGTACCGTATCATACTCTATTCGTTCACCAGTAAGCTTTGTTTCTTCTTGGGTTATTTTTGCTTGATCAATCAAAATTACATAGTTTTTTAATGCATAATATTCCATTCTTAATGCTTCTGCTTCATCATATACCGTACTATTATCTGGCAACTGGCGATATGTTGCAGGCGCCCCATCCATGACAACAAGTTTCATATCATTATTTTTATTAAAATACACGTGCATAGTATGTCCAGTCATTCTAATGCTGCCTTGAATAACAACAACATCTCCACGATATATAGTAATTTTTTTAATATCATCCATTTCTGCGGTATCAGCTTCAATTTCGATATCTTGTTCACTATCTGTGGAAAGACAATAAGCGCAATTAACTACAAGCGTAAAAAAAGTAATTATTAAAAATTTAATTTTTTGTATTTTTTTCAATTGTAGTTTGTACATTGTTTAAAAACTCCATTCGTTGTTCTTGTAAATGTATACGCATTCCTCTTGAATTAGTAACTGAATTTTCACTTATTAAGGTAGCAGCTTTATCAGTTTCTGCATATTTTTCATCAATCAAAATACGCGCATCTTTTGCCATTAATTCAAGATGCATTTCTCCAGAACTATTAACCTGATATAAATAAACATTTCCCATTAGCAGAATAATTTCGTTGCTTGAAGTAACCCACCCTTTGTCTGCGCTTACATTAATTGGTTCGCCATCTTCTTTAAATATTTTGAGTTTTGGGTAGTCCAGTTCGGTCGTATTATCATCTGGATAGTGCGCCATATAGGAAGCAGTTAGGTGATTTTTTGGCGTACCATCTTCGTTCATTTTTAACGTATTAAAATTTTCCATGTAGTAATCAGGGTGATGAGCAAGCTTAGCAAGCTCCTTTTTGTCATCTACGATCAACATGTCCAGCAGCCAGTAGCTAAGCCCAGCAATTATTATTAGTGAAAATGCTAATTTCCATCTACTATTAAACATATCATTTTGAATTTTTTAAATAATCAATTTTTTATGAAGATAGGTACGCTTTTATCTGCTTATCAAAATTATTTTGGGCAGTCATTATTAACTCACATATTTCTCTTACAGCTCCTTGCCCGCCATTATTTTCGGTAATAAATTTTGCCAATTTTTTAACTTCTGGATGAGCATCTGCTACAGCAATTGGTAAAGCTACTTTGCTCATTGCAGGAAGGTCAATAACATCATCTCCAACATATGCAACCTCAGTAAGTGTAATATTTAGTTGATCAATAAGTTTTATTAGAGCCGCACCTTTATTTTTTTCGCCTTGATATATATATTTGATACCAAGAGATGCCATACGTTCAGCGACTATGTTAGATGTTCGGGCAGTTATAACAGCAACATTACATTCTGTTTTCAGCAGCATTACTAAACCTTGTCCATCTCTTACGTGAAAAGATTTGTATTCATTTCCGTTTTCGCCGAGTATCAACTTGCCATCAGTTAAAACACCATCGACATCAAACACTATGAGTTTAATGTTTACAGCATTTTTTAAAATAGTTTTACTATCCATTATTTTTTAGATTACTCTAGCTCTTAGAAGATCGTGCATGTTTAGCATTCCAATCAATTTGTTTTTTTCGTCAACTACTGCAAGTGCATTAATTCGGTGGGTTTCCATTAAGGCCAATGCTGACGCTGCGAGTGATTCAGGCGATATATGCCTACTATTTTTTGTCATCACATTTTTAATATGACAATTTTTAAAATCAACACCAGAATCAAGGGCTCTTCGTAGATCTCCATCAGTAAAAATACCCAAAATAGTTTCGTTGTTATTAACTATCATTGTTACGCCAAGGCCTTTCTTTGACATTTCTGCTAATGCTTCACTAAGAGTTGCAGTTTCATTAACTTTAGGTATGTCTTCACCGGTGTGCATCATATCTTCTACACGCAACAATAAGCGCCTACCTAATGTTCCGCCGGGATGTGATAAGGCAAAATCTCCTTCGTTAAATCCACGAGCTTCTAGTAGCGCAATAGCTAATGCATCACCCATAGCTAATGCTGCGGTTGTGCTAGATGTAGGCGCTAATCCAAGGGGGCAAGCTTCTTTTTTAACACTCACATCAATATTTATGTTTGATGTTTTTGCTAAAGTAGACTCAGGATTTCCAGTTAGTGCAATTAAAGGTGTATTTAGCCTTTTAATTACTGGAAGTAACGCGACAATTTCATCAGTTTCCCCAGAATTTGATAATGCTACAACTACATCATCCGGGGTGATCATTCCTAAATCACCATGACTAGCTTCTCCTGGATGCACAAAGAAAGAAGGTGTTCCTGTACTCGCAAGTGTAGCCGCAATTTTATTTGCTATGTGGCCAGACTTTCCCATACCTGTTACGACTGTACGACCATTACATTCGAGAATTATGTCGCAAGCATCAACAAACTTATTATCAATATGTTTGATTAATGCCAAAAGTGCCGCCTGCTCAGTTTCAATTACTGTTTTGCCGAGCGTTTTTAGTTTATCAGGGCTTATTTTTTTCAATGCTTATGAACCTACAATACTTTGGTAAATAAAAAATTGATATCCTACAAAACAGAGCAACAATACCATACCTTCCACACGTGTTATTTTATATCTGCTAAAGCAAAATAACACTAAAGCAAACACGGCGGTTAGAATTATCATTACTGCAAAATCCCGACTAATAGTTTCAGGATCAAGTCTGTTTACTGGGGTAATTAGTACGGGGAAACCCAGTACTGCCAGCATATTGAACATATTTGAACCAATAATGTTGCCTAATGCAATATCGTATTTTTTTTTGATTAAACTTGTTATTGAGGCAGCGATTTCAGGTAGGCTAGTTCCAACAGCGACAATTGTTAACCCGATAACTAAATCGGAC
>Ga0163108_10004158_pt1 | contig 10249 bp, 11 predicted proteins | sample Fk1155metaG_FD_109644 | JGI IMG/M metagenome (GOLD analysis project Ga0163108, IMG submission 109644) | Marine microbial communities from the Central Pacific Ocean - Fk160115 155m metaG | ecosystem: Environmental > Aquatic > Marine > Oceanic > Photic zone | place: The Central Pacific Ocean...
GAAAAAGGTAAAGTAGTTAAAAAAGAAAACTGGGGCTTAAGAGGTTTAGCTTATAAGATAAAAAAGAACAAAAAGGGGCATTATTTTATGCTAAATTTAGATTCTAATCCTTCAGCAATATTTGAATATGAAAGACAGATGAGGATTAACGAAGATATCATTAGATTTCTAACGATAAAAATTAACGAGATAGATCCTAAATATTCATTAATGAATATAAATAATGATGAAGATTTAAATTCTGTTAAAAAAGTAGAACCCCCAGAAAATAATAAAAAACCAATTATTGGAGGCGATAATGAATGAAAATAATTATAGAGGTGATAACACACGCCGACCATTCTTTAAAAGAAAAAAGACTTGCCCTTTTTCTGGTGAAAATGCCCCATTAATTGATTATAAAGACACCAAATTATTGAGCAGGTATGTTACTGAAAGAGGAAAAATAGTTCCAAGCAGAATTTCATCAATTTCTACAATTAAGCAAAGGGAACTCTCAAAAGCAATCAAACGTGCGAGATTCTTAGCATTGATGCCTTACGTATCAACATAGTATTAATATAGATAGGTTGAATTATGAATATTATTCTAACAGAGCGAATTAATAATCTAGGAAAGCTTGGGGAAGTGGTAAAGGTTAAAGCTGGTTACGCGAGAAACTATCTTTTGCCTCAGGGCAAGGCTATAAGGGCAACAAAAGAAAATTTGGAGATTTTTGAAAAAGAAAGATCGCAAAGAGAAGCTGAAAATATTAAAAATATTAAAGAAGCAGAGAGTCTGTCTGAAGAAGTTAAAGGATTATCACTAGTAATTTTAAGATCTGCTTCTGAAACAGGTCAACTTTATGGCTCAGTTAGTAATAGAGATATATCTAGATTAGTAACCGATAATGGATTTACTATAAGCTATAAACAGGTAATACTTAATAAAACAATTAAAGAATTAGGTATTCATTTTATTGACATTACTTTGCATCCAGAGGTCATTATTGAAATAAAATTAAATGTTGCTAGAACCAAGGAAGAGGCAGAAATACAAGAAAAAACAGGAGAAGCTGTTATCGAAGTAAAAGAAGAAGAAGAAGAAGCGAATTTATCTTTGGATTCTGAAATAAATTCGGAAACTGATGCAACCAACAAAAAAGAAAAAATAAAAGAACCACCAAATAATGAAAGTGTTGAAACTAGTTAGGCTGTGCAATAAATTATTCCATTACCAGAATTACCAATATTAACAACTAATTATTTTGAAATACATCTTTTGATTTATAGAATTTAATATATTCTTTATGTATGACAACAGAATTTAGTAAAAACATTATTAGTGATGAAAAACTTTCTAAAAGTGTAATTGATAAAAAAGAGTTACCACAAAATATAGAAGCTGAACAAAATATATTAGGTTCGATTTTGTTCAACAATGATTCCTTTGACAAAATATCAGAAACTCTTAATGAAAATTGTTTTTATGACCCCCTCCATAAAAAGATTTACTCTGCTTGTAGCAAAATAATAAATAGAGGCCAGTTAGCAAGTCCCATAACATTAAAAACTTTTTTTGAACAAAGTGAAATTCATGAAACGCAATTCAGTAAAGGTTCAAACTACCTGCAACAATTGGTTGAAGGTGTTGGAAACTTTATTGCAATAGATGACTACGCAAGAGAGGTTAAAGAATGTTACTTAAGAAGGGAACTAATACAAATTGGCTCAAATATAATCAACAATGCTTCTAAGAGTGATATAGAAGAAAATTCAGACATCCAGATAGAAAAAGCAGAAAGTAAACTTTATAGCCTTGCTGAAAATGGACTTTCCAATCAGGGACCACAGGATTTTGATATTGTTTTAACAAATACAATTTCAAGAATTGATTCAGCGATAAAAAATGATGGGAAATTATCTGGATTAGATACTGGTTTAATTGATTTAAATTCAAAATTGGGTGGATTGCACCCTTCAGATTTATTAATTATAGCAGGGAGACCTGCAATGGGTAAAACAGCACTAGCCACAAATATTGCTTTTCATATTGCTTCTCCAACAAATAAAAAAATTATCCAGAAACCTGTTTTATTTTTTTCATTGGAAATGTCATCTGAGCAACTAGCAACAAGGATACTCTCCGAAAGAGCAAGTATCAATTCTGATGATTTGAGAACTGGAAAAAATTTAAATGAAAGTTCTTATAATAAACTAATAAAAGCGAATACCAGTATTTATGAAGCACCTTTTTATATAGATGAAACTCCCGCTATTTCAATGGCCCAAATAGCAAGCAGATCTAGAAGACTGAAAAGACAACTTAATGGCAATTTAGGTTTAATTGTAATTGATTATATTCAACTAATTCTTGGTCTTAGAAAGAATCATAATGAAAACAGGGTTCAAGAATTATCTGCAATCACCAGAGGATTAAAAGCAATAGCGAAAGAATTAAATATTCCTATCATTGCTTTATCTCAGTTAAGTAGAGCTGTTGAACAAAGAGAAGATAAAAGGCCTAATTTATCAGATTTAAGAGAATCTGGTTCAATTGAACAAGATGCAGACGTTGTGATGTTTGTTTTTCGAGAAGAGTATTATCATGAAAAAGCTGAACCTTTGAGGAAAAGTGAAGAAACTTTAGAAAACTACAACGAACGTTATGAAAATTGGAAATCATATTATGAAACTATTCAAGGACAAGCTCAATTAATAATTGCCAAACAAAGACATGGACCTACAGGCAATGTTAATTTATCTTTTACAGATAGATTTACTAAATTTGGAAACCTTATTAAAAATGATAATATCCCAGAAGGATTTTAGATTTGATAAATTATAATAAGTATTTCCTAAGAGGCTTAGCAGTTCAGGAAATTAACTTAAGCAATCTATCAAAAAATTACAATATTTTATCGAAATTGAGCAAACCCGGCATTGCATCTGCAGTTATCAAGGCTAATGCTTATGGTTGCGGATTAAAGGAAACTGGAAAAAATTTATTAAAAGATGGATGCAAACTTTTTTTTGTGGCAAAAATAGATGAAGGTATTGAGTTAAGAAAATTTTTGTCTAAAAAGTCAAAAATTGCTGTTTTTGACGGCTACCTAGATTATCAAGATAATCTTTGGAAAGAGCATGATTTGATCCCAGTTTGCAATACAGTTGAACAAGCTGAATTGGCCTCCAAAAATAATATACTTTTTATGCTGCATATTGATACTGGCATGAACCGATTGGGTTTATCTACCAAAGAAGCAGAAATCTTAATGAAAGATAAAAGTAAACTAAATTCAAACAATTTAATACTTATAATTTCTCATTTCGTTTGTTCTGATAATAAAGAATCAAGATATAATAATTTCCAAATTAAAGAATTTAGAAATTTTGATAATTTTCATCCAGAAGTTAAAAGAAGCATTGCAAATTCTCATGGGATATTTTTAGGGTCAAATGCTGTTTTTGACATTACTAGACCTGGGATTGCTTTATATGGCTACATTAATAATAAAAATTATAAATTATTTCCTACTGTTAACCTTTATGCTCCAATTCTACAAATCAGAGAGCCAAATATTGGTGAGACTGTTGGATATGACGCTACTTACAAAATTAACAAAAATTCAACCTTAGGTATACTTGGGTTAGGATATGCTGATGGATTAAAAAGATGTATAGGATCCAGAAAAAAGCTATCTTTAGGTGAGTATAAAATTCCTATTTTGGGACGAGTGTCTATGGACACAATTATTGTTGATTTTTCAAAAATTCCACAATCAATTTTAGATACAATTAATCATATACCGCTTATAGATGATTGTTATGGCATTTCTGATTTGGCCAAAGATTGTGATACAATTCCATATGAAATTTTAACTTCATTTGGTAACCGTATAAAGAAAGTATATGTTTATTAAAAATTATAGTTTTATTGAGTTTTTTCTGGCTAAATAATATGGTGACATTCGTTCAAAATATTGGAAAAATAACATTATTATCTATTACAAACATTGGTCAAGTTGTAATTTTTGGTTTTCAAGTATTCTATTGGACATTTAAAAAACCTTTTTTTAGTAGACAGTTTTTTAGACAAGTTTTTGAGATTGGATATTTATCATTACCGGTTGTTGGTTTAACAACAATTTTTTCTGGCATGGTTTTGGCCATTCAATCTTTTACAGGTTTTGCTAGATTGGGTGCTGAAGATGCAGTGGCTACTGTTGTGGTGTTGACTGTTACAAGAGAATTAGGTCCTGTTTTAGCAGGGTTAATGGTTGCAGGAAGGGTGGGCGCTTCAATTGCTGCCGAAATTGGAACCATGAAAGTGTCTGAGCAAATAGATGCTCTTTATGTGATGTCAACTCGACCAATCCAATATTTAGTGATACCACGTGTTTTAGCTGGCATAATTTGTCTTCCTATTTTGGTTGTGATTGGTGATGTGATTGGAATTATGGGAGGTTGGATTATTGGTGTTTACCAACTAGGTTTCAGTTCTGCAATTTATATAGACAGGACCATAGAATATTTAGAAATAATTGATATTTTTCAAGGTATAGTAAAAGCAATAGTTTTTGGTTTTATTATAACCCTAATGGGTTGTTACCAAGGTTTTAATTGTGGGCAAGGAGCTCGAGGTGTCGGTAAAGCAACCACAAACGCCGTAGTTACGTCTTCTATTTTAATTTTAATCTTTAATTACATTATAACTTCAACATTTTTTGGAAACTGAAAATGAGTCCATTAATTGAATTAGTGAATATAGAAAAATCATTTGATAATAAAATTGTTTTAAAAGATATTAACTTAAAAGTTTTCAAAGGTAAATCATTAGTAATCATAGGAAGATCAGGAAGTGGAAAGTCTGTATTACTTAAGTGTTTGCTTGGCATTTTGAAGCCCAACAAAGGCAAAGTATATATTGAAAATAATGATTTTATTAATCTTGACATATATAATAAAGAAAATTTATTAAAAAAATTTGGTGTTACTTTTCAAGGCAGTGCACTATTTGATTCTTTACGAATTTGGGAAAATATTTCTTTTAAAGTTAACCAACATGGAAATTATTCTACCCAAAGATTAAAAGAAAAAGTTGAGTTAACAATTAAATTAGTCGGTCTTAATGATTCTATTTTTTATCTTTATCCATCACAAATATCTGGTGGTATGCAGAAAAGAGTTGCCATAGCGAGAGCTATAATTGATGAGCCTGAATTTTTAATTTTTGACGAACCAACAGCTGGCTTAGACCCAGTAACTGGAAGTAAAATTAATAACTTGATAATAGATAACGTGAAAAGATTAGGGTCAACTTCAATAACAATTACACATGATATGGATAGCGTTAAAAAGATTGCCGACAATGTGGCAATGATCAATGATGGTGAAATTATTTGGCATGGTGAAAAAGATAATTTAAGTAATAGCAAAAATAAACTTTTAAACCAGTTTATAAATATTTAGTTAAATAAAATTTATTTTGTTAATTATATAAAGGTTAGTATAATAAATGATCTTTGAAAATCAAATTAATGTTATTGATTTATTAGCCCTACTAATAATTTTGCTATCAACTCTTGCCTCTACTTGGAGAGGTCTAATAAGAGAGACTTTGACAATAGTAGTCTGGATTTTATCCCTATTTATTTCAAATGGTTTATATTTTTATTCAGAGGCCCATATAAAAAAATTTACAGAAATAGAGATATTAATTAAAGTTTTAAGTTGGTCTATTCCGTTTATATCTTCTGTAATAATTTTTTCAATTGTTACTAGAGTTTTTCTTTTACCTTTGATATTAAAATTTTCAAATATCATAGATCATTTATTAGGACTATTTTTTGGATTAATTAGAGGTATATTATTATTATGCTTTCTTTTTGCTGGTTTATTATATGTTGTTGAAAGCAATGATAAACTCCCCTTGTCTATCCAAAATTCTTACTCAACTAAAATTGTAAGATCTCTAACAATATTTATCTTACCTGTACTTCCAGATGATTATTACAATATGTTAGAGGATAAATTAATAAATTAAAAATGAGATGAGCATTCAAAGAAGAATCTGGTATTATACTAATCTAATTAACTTTTAAAAAAATAATGCGAAACAATACGAAAAAGATAGCACTAGTAACCGGAGCCTCTAGAGGCATTGGCAAAGAAATTTCACTTTTGCTTGCAAAAAATAACATCCATGTAATTCTTTTAGCCAGGACTATAGGAGCACTAGAAGAATTAAATGATAATATTATTAATTTTGGTGGGAGTGCAACAATAGTTCAAATGGATTTAAATAATTTAAATTCAATTTCTCACCTTTCAAAAGAAATAGGTGATCGATGGGGTAGATTAGATATATTAATAGCTAATGCTGGATATCTTCATAACTTAACTCCTATGTCTCATATATCTGAAAAGGATTGGCAACTTAGCTTTAACATAAATTTAAATTCAAACTGGTTTTTAATAAAACATTTAGAAAACTTACTACTAAAAAGTCATTTTGGAAGAGCAATTTTTTTAACATCTGGAGCGTCTTTAGGGCATCGACCTTTTTGGGGTGCTTATGCCATATCGAAAGCTGCACTTGACTCTATGGTAAGAGCTTGGTCTTCAGAAATGAAGGAAACTAATTTAAAAATAAATTTATATGACCCCGGCGCAACAAGGACACAAATGAGAGCTAGAGCATATCCTGGAGAAGATCCACATTCTTTAAAGTCTCCTAAGGAGGCAGCGCTTCATATACTAAAATTGTGTGATGAAAAAAATAACATTAGCGGTGAAAGATTTGAGTATAAAAACAATTAAAATGACTGTTAATGAAGATATGGGTTTTTTTTCTTCCTTGTAATTATTCTTATTGGTATTCCAAAAAAATTAAAATTTTCTCTTAATTTAGAAATAATATACCTAATATATGAATCTGGTAAGCTTTCAGGAATATTAGAAAAAATAATAAATGTTGGAGGACGTGACTTAATTTGAGAAATATATTGAAGTTTAATTCTTTTTCCTTTTCTCAAAGGTGGAGGATGAATTTCAATGACTTTTTGAAACCAACTATTTAAAATACTAGTTTGTATTCTTTCATTCCATTTACTATATAAATTACCAGAAAGATTCATTAGCTCATCAATTCCTAACCCAAGTAATCCACTACTTTTAACAATTTGTGTTTGCCTCATTTCTGGCAAGGATCTTTTTATTCTATGAACCACATTATTAAATGTTTCTTGTTTATTAGAAATTATATCCCATTTACTCAAGCAAAGAATTAAAGCTCTCCCCTCCTCAATTATCCAACGTGCAATAGAAAGATCTTGCTTATTTAATTGCCTGGTCGCGTCTATCATTAAAATTACTATGTTTGCATACTTTATAGACTTCAAAGAAGAACCTACTATCTTAAATTCCAAGTCATCTGTTACTTTTGATTTCTTTCTCATTCCTCCTGTATCAATTAATTTATATTCTTTCTCTTTCCATATAAAATCTAATTCTATTGAATCATGTGTTGTTCCACTCTTTGAACCAGTAATCATTCTATCATAACCCAAAATTCTATTAACAATAGTTGATTTACCTGTATTTGGTTTGCCTACGAAAGCTATTTTTATAGGTGAGTTTATATTAATCAATTTTTCTTTTTGAATCTTTTCATAACCCTTTTTAAGGTTTATAAAAGACGCTTTTATTCTCTCATATAGTTCCTCTATACCTTTTCCATGTAAAGACGAAAAAGGTATAGGTTGCCCAAATCCTAGTGCCCAACCTTCAGTTACAAGAAGGTTTAAATTTTTTTTCTCAGACTTGTTGCCTAATAATATTGTTGGTTTGTTATTTTTTTTTATTAGTTTTGAAAACATTTGATCTTCTGAGGTGATTCCATTTAACGCATCAAACATCATGATTATAAGATCAGAATTCTCAATACATTTGGTGATTGTTTTATTAATTTTTAATACTAAATCATCTTTTGAATTAAAATCATAACCAGCCAAATCAGTCAAAGTAAATTCAATGTCAGCAATTGAAGCATCATATTCTTTAAAATCTCTTGTTGTCCCAGGTATATCTGAAGTAATCGATAGATGGTTTTTTGTAAGTCTATTAAATAATGTTGACTTGCCAACATTTGGTCTACCAACAATAGCTATTTTAAGCATCTTTAATCCCAAACCCTGCTTAAAGCAAAGTTTTACTTATATGCATAAATTTTTGCATTGTCATTAATTACATATAGAGTAGAGTTTAATATTATTGGTTGAGTTGAAAAGCTTGAATTAAATTTAATTTTTTCTATTAAATCACCATTTAAAGAATTATAGATTCTTAGCATTTTATCACCACTTACAATATAAACTTTTCCAGATGCTACAATTGGTCCAAAATGTGGTATAAACTTTTGAAATTTAATAAAATTTTCTTCAATTTTATGCGGTAACTTAACACTCCATCTGATAGCACCGTCTTCTTTTCTTATACAAAATAAATTAGCATCATCAGAAATAATAAAAATAGAATCTCCAGCAATCCAGGGCATTTGACTTCCACTTATATTTAATTCCCAGTTCATAGAATTGTAATTCAAATCATATGAAGCGAACCTTCCACTTTGAGATATAGCAAAAACATTATCTCGATCTATTACTGGGGAAGCTTTTATAGAAGAAATTTGTTCTACTGCAGTTTTAGGGTTCATAGAAGCTAAATTATCTTCCCATAAGAAACCTCCATTAACAATATCTAAAATTGATATGTCTCCACCAAAACCGGGAACAATTGCAACATCATCATTTAAAGCTATGGAACCTGTTCCAATAATTCCATTAATCTCATTGACACCAGTTTTTTCCCAAATAATTTCACCGTTATCTTTATCTAAAAACTTAATAGATCCGTCTATTAAAGAGTATATAACCCCTTTAGAGTTTGCAGTAGGTCCCCCAACTACAGGCAAATCAAAAGATTTTCTCCAAATTTCATCGCCTGAAATAGCACTCAATGAGACTACATCTAATCCTCCTAGGTGAGCAAACAAGACATCATTGTATATTGATAGTCCGCCAGCAATTGCAGTGTACGAGTTTTTTCTATCACTAATTTTATTTTCCCACAAAACTTTTCCAGTATTGGCGTTTAAAGCTTTCAGATTGCCAACTGCATCCATAGCAAAAATCATTTTATTATTAGCTACCAGATTGGGCATTAATGAATAATCTTTTCTTAAACCTTTTCCAATATCTTTTGTCCAGGATTTCAAAAGTTTCTTATTTGGGCCCAAAAGATGACCGCCACTATGTGACTTATTTAATCCAAGATGAGTAAAACTTTGATTAGAAATTTCATTTCCAAGCTTAAAATCTTCAGAAGAAGCTTCACTATTAATTTTAATATCTTTATTTTCGTTGAAGACTTCCTTACGATCTCCAGATATTATTATTGATTTATCTGAGCATGAGATAATAAGAATTGGAATTATTAATATGAAAAAAATATTCCTCATATTAATTTTCACCAAAAGATTTTAAAATATTTTTTATCCTTTCCTTAGTTCTTTGATTAATATTTTTTGCAGTTAAAATACCTTCATATATTTCTTTCGCTTGATTGATTTCTCCGTTCTCAAGAAGAATACTTGCCTTAATTTCATTTGAAATATTTGAAAATTGATTGCCACTGCTTATCATAATATCTAATTTTTCTAATTGCTCAGGTTGATCTGCGTTATGCATTATGGATAGCAATAACGCTATATTTCTATAGTCTTGCTCTAAGTTAGTATCACTATACAATTCTTTCCAAGTATTTTGAGCCTTTGAATGATCACCATTTTGGTTTAAGAGACTGGCCTTTTTAAATTTAAATAAATAATTATATCCTTTTGGAAGATTTGAAATTTTATCTATTTCTCTAAGAGCAAGGTTAATATCAGTCTTTGATTTTCTTAAAATTTCAAGATAGCTATTAGACGCGTCATTTAATTTTTTCTCATTCCAAAAACTAAAAAGTTGCCAGCCCCCAATTAAAATAACAACACAAAAAATAATTGATAAAATATACTTGCCATAAACAGTCCATATTTTTTGTATTCTTTCTTTTTGTAAATCATCTTCAATCTCAGAAATAATTTCTTCAGACATTTTTTAACCTTTTACATTTAATTCTAATTTAACAGTAATACTCTTTGATAGATTTAAAATCAAATATTCGATATATTAAATAGTGATTATTTTTAAGTTGACCTAAATTAAATC
>Ga0163108_10004159_pt1 | contig 10248 bp, 8 predicted proteins | sample Fk1155metaG_FD_109644 | JGI IMG/M metagenome (GOLD analysis project Ga0163108, IMG submission 109644) | Marine microbial communities from the Central Pacific Ocean - Fk160115 155m metaG | ecosystem: Environmental > Aquatic > Marine > Oceanic > Photic zone | place: The Central Pacific Ocean...
ATTTTATTAATTTCATTCCCGAGGTCCTACCACTTTAAATCCCTTACTTCGAAGATAAGCTTCCTTTTGAGCCTCTTCTAGGTCATTAGAAATCATTTCTTCTATGAGTTCTTCAAGTGTTGTTTTTGCCTCCCAGCCGAGCTTGATCTGTGCTCTACTAGAATTTCCCAGAAGAGAATTAACCTCGGTTGGCCTGTAATAACGGCTATCTATCTTTATCACAACTTTACCGTTGTCACTTCTGCGTCCCACTTCCTCAAGGCCTTTGCCTTCCCACATAATTTGCCCCCAGCCAAGTTGTTTTGAACTCAGCTCAATAAATCTCCTAACACTCTCTTGTCTGCCTGTTGCAATAACAAAGTCTTCAGGTTCCTTCTGTTGGAGCATAAGCCATTGCATTTCGACGTAATCGCGTGAATGACCCCAGTCACGCAAGGAGTCTAAGTTACCCATGTATAGATAATTTTCCAGACCTGTTTCAATACGAGTTAATCCCCTAGTTATTTTTCGGGTTACGAAGGTTTCACCCCTACGTGGGCTCTCATGATTAAATAATATTCCATTGCAAGCATACATTCCATATGCTTCTCTATAATTAACAGTGATCCAATAAGCATATAGCTTTGCTACACCATATGGGCTGCGTGGATAGAAAGGTGTACCTTCAGATTGCGGAGACTCTATAGTTTGACCATAGAGTTCGCTCGTACTGGCTTGATATATTCTGGTTTTTTTTGTAAGACCTAACATACGTACAGATTCCAATATTCTTAGAGTGCCGAGAGCATCACAGTTTGCGGTGTATTCAGGGGCTTCAAAACTAACTGCTACGTGACTTTGTGCGCCTAAATTGTATATTTCATCAGGCTTCACTTCTTGGATAATTCTAATTAAGTTACTGCTATCTGTTAAGTCTCCATAGTGAAGATTTAGTTTTGGATTTAATTCATGTGGATCTTGGTAAAGATGATCAATCCTGCTGGTGTTAAAACTGCTGGCTCGACGCTTTAGGCCATGCACTGTATAGCCCTTGTCGAGCAAGAGCTCAGCCAAATAGCTACCATCTTGTCCAGTTATACCCGTAACAAGAGCGCTAGGTTGATTAACCATCTCTCTTCCCCGTTAATTCAGTGACGTCTTTAAAGTGCCCTATCAAGGATTCCTGTCGGAGGCCTCTCGACTCCAATGTTTGTTGATCAGCAGTCATCATCACCAATGCTGTTTAGTAGTACGAATGAGCTGTTGCTTTTTTATGTAGATCACACCGCTCATTTTACACGCAATACTGGTATTCAGCGCTGTGTTAGGAGCTTATCCCGAGCTCTGCTTGAGCAGGGTGTGAGGCTACAAGCTGTTATTTGGGATCGTCCTACTAAGACATTAATTCCTGCACCTTTGACTGCTCTAGAGCATTTGTCAAAATGGTCTGGGCCAGAGCCTCAGCAGTGGAGTGTTCCAGTCACATCGACAATTTATGCCGAAGCCCGTTGGCTTCTAATCGTCGAACTGGTTAGTGGACACCATAATCCCAGTACATTTGAGCTAATCCTTGAATCAAAGCGTAACGCTCTCAAAATTGCTTGGATGTTCCATGATGCTATCCCAGTGCGCTATTCATTTCTTTATGGGAGCCTTTCAAATGCAGCGGCTTCAGCCCACTCAATGTATATGTCAGGCCTGTCACAATTTGATTTAATCTTAGCCAATTCATTTACTAGTGCCGAACATTTGCGAAAATTTTGGTCAGAGAATCAGATCACTCCAAAAGCTCAACTAGTTGTTGTTCCCTTGGCTGACGAGATTCCAGCTCAAGAACGTTTACCTAGAGCTAAGAATGACGCTTCAATCGTTCTATGCGTTTGTTCTTTGGAACCCCGCAAAAATCATGTTGCTCTATTAAAAGCACTTGCTTGGCTTTTTTCTCACGATATTTGGCCTATTAACCTCTCTTTGGTCTTAGTAGGTTGGCCCAACGATAATCTTGTTGTAGGCCAGGTTGAACGGGCTATGCAGATCGGTCTACCACTACTATGGGATTCAAATGTAGATGATGTACGTTTGCGTGAGCTTTATCAGATAGCATTATTTAGCATTTATCCATCTTTAGAAGAGGGTTACGGATTACCAGTTGCTGAGAGTATTTGGCATCGACGCCCTTGTCTCTGTAGCGGAGAAGGTGCCTTAGGTGAATTGGCATCTTTAGGAGGCTGCTTTACAGTTAATACTCGCTATTGGCAGAATATTACCCTTGGACTTCGCCTTCTTATCTCTGACGATGATCTTCGCCTAAGGCTTTTAGACCAAATCGACAACCGCAAGATGCGTCGTTGGCATGATGTAGCTCATGATTGGCGTAATCATTTAACCATAAGAGGAGAAGATAATTGATTGATAAATCACTTACTGTTCTAGCACTTTCACGAGATTGCGGCCGATATCTTCCGGCTGTTTTTAAAAACTTGGAAAGATTGCGGCCATTTTTTAAGGACTTTAGTGCTTTGATCATTGAGAATGATAGTTTGGATGATACAGTATCTCAGATTAGAAACTATGGACGCTTGGTACCTGGTATTCAGGCCAGATCTCTTATAGGCATCGATCAGCATGTACCAGTACGAACTGAACGGCTTGCACATCTTCGCAATGCCTTATTAGAATGGATGCGCTCTTTAAATTCGCTAGACAGTGATGGCTTGGTTTTGGTTATGGATTGTGATGAAGTCAATACCGACATTTGGGATATTCCTACTTGGATAGATGTACTTAGATTGTTTTTGTCTTGCCCAAGTGCAGCTGGAGTTTTCGCAAATCAAGAGGGAAGCTATTATGATCTCTGGCCATTAAGGCACACAGAGCGTTGTCCTGGAGATGTTTGGCAAGAGGTACTTGAACTACACTTTTCCAATCCGACACTATCTGATCAGGATCTAATAACACAAGCTTATATACCCAGGATGTTTTCTATACCAATCAATTCTTCAATAGAGAAGGTTGATAGTGCTTTCGGCGGATTATGTTTTTATAAGGCAAGTTGGCTTTTGAGAAATAATGCTTCTTACTCTGGAATTGTTAGTCGATGGGTATCTGATCAAACAAAAGCTCCAAAATTGTTGCGATGGCAGGTTTCTGAGCATGTTAGTTTTAACCTGGGCTTTAAAGCTATGGGGGCTGATCTATGGATACATCCCGCTCTTGTTAACTGGAAAACTGTAAACCTGCCTAATCTTCGGCCTAATCCACGTGCCTGGCGCCATATGAATCTTAACCCTTAGAAGCAATCATGAAATGTAATGAACTCCCTGAGACTATCGTTATTAGCCTAGCAAAGACACCCGAACGTTTAAAACAATTCCGAGAACGTTTTGGAGAATGCTTTCACTCGATACGTTGTTTTCCAGGTATCGATGGAACTAGCTTATCCATTCCAGAATTAGTTGACCGTGGCTTAATTGACCCTACAGCGATGTCCTGGCCTCTTGGTCAGTTAGGTTGCGCTATAAGCCACATACGTTGCCATATTTACTGTTTGCAAACAGGTAGAAACTTGGTAGTTTTTGAAGATGATGCATTTCCTGCTAATAATTGGGAATCTATCTTGCAATCAATGCTTCACTTGGCTCCAGCTGATTGGGATTTGCTGCTACTTGGCTGGAACCTCGACTCTTGTTTGCAATTTGAATTATCAAAAGGCATGAGCTCTACAAGTCTTTTTAATCCTTGCTACCCTGATGCGAGGATGATTGAGAATCTTCTCTCCTCAGTAGATCAAAGATTATGGCTTCGTTTACAAAAAGGTTTTGGCCTATCAGGCTACGTTATTTCTCCAAGAGGAGCAGCACGATTATTGGAATGGTCATTGCCTTTGCGCACCATGCCAATTAACTTTAATAACTTACCACAGCGTAATTGTTTTAGTTTAGATGGAGAACTGAATAATCTTTATCCAAAAATCAATGCCTGGGTTTGTTTTCCACCACTTATTCTTGCTGATAATAATAAGCCCACCTCACTCACAGTAGAATGATCGAGTGGATTTATACCCGAAGTAACTATCAACTGCCAATTTAACAGATCTACCGAGATTGCTTATTACCGCCTCTGCAAGTAATTTACCCCTTTCCCCAATTTCTTCGCATTGATTGGGATGACTTCTGCACCATTCGAGCCGTTCATGTAGATCACTTAGATCCTCAGCTACAGGCACTATGTTTTCGTACTCTTTTAATAGATGATGATACCATTGTCTTCTTCTGCTATTGACTCGTAGAACGCAGCAACCTGTCAATAGCTTCCATAGAAGACCCCATGAGTTTACATTGCCATCGATTTCTATTAAATATTGGTAAAGGCCAAAATGTTGAGCAAGACATCTTTCCGACAACATTCCTTGTTTTTCTAGAAACTCTATTAGTTCTTGTTTTGCATCTTGATCTCTGTATTGCACTAAGTCGGTGATCCGGGCGTCTAATGATTTTGGTATCTGACGACTTATTTGACATAGTCGGAATCTATTATTTCTATATATACGCTTAATTGTTATAGCTTTACTGCCAGTACTGCTGCCTCTCCAGAATGCCATAGGCTTTCTATCTCGCCAATTTGGCAGTGGGTAGTCCCGTATTGATTGTCTCAATAGACAGTAGCCATGAGAGCCTAGTGCATATGGATCTGGTAGAAGCACCGCTTGGTCATTTACAGCGGCATCATATCTAAGTGTTTCTATACCAGGATTTTCATCATGAAGTTGTATTGTGAAGTGTAAATCTGGGTTTTTTGAGCCAACTCTCCAGCTGGCAACACTTGCTACTTGCAGTAGTGGCTTTAGTCGCTTACCCATTTGTAGAGCATCCTTCGGAATTCGTATAAGAGGTATTTCTTGGCCACGCAGTTGGATATGTATCTCACTTAAACTTTTTGAAGAGCCGACTACCTTCCAATGGTTTGGTGTCGGGGGAGGCCAGGTCTCCATTTTGATCACAGGAAGGGATGATGTAATCAAGTTTCCTTGCTATAAACCTGCTATGAGTGTAGGAGATTTTACTTTTTGATGAGGATTCTGATAGCTGTCGTGCATCATTGGAACCCTGATGGTCCCGGTACTCATCAGTCTTTGAGGTCTAATCCTCACCCGAAAATGAATTCTCTGCAATGTCAGATTCTTTCTTTTCTGCGTATGGGACAGAAGCAAGGGCAACTTGACATTAAAGAATTAAGGGTTACCCCTGCAAATCAGTTATTTAAACACTCTCTTGATATACGGATTGTTACTGACGGATTTCATACTGTATTAAACAAGTTGAATCCAATTTGGCTATCTGGTGTCACTGAAGAGATACGCCAGCCTATCTCTTCTATGCATCTAGGCTTCGAAGCCCAGAAGCTTTTGGCTGAACATGTTGATGAGGACTTTGACCTTTATGCATATTTTGAAGATGATTTAATAGTAAACGATCCACTATTTTTCCATAAAATCTCCTGGTTTGCGAATGAATTGGGCGATGCCAATCTTCTTTTACCTCACAGATATGAACTTTCCGCTATTCCTAGCCTTGTGGACCGCTTTTATATTGATGGCCCAGTTGCTGAGAAAGATTTACAGTTTGTTGTACCTGATCCGCCTCCCTCTTTGATGATGAACTTACCTGGGGCTAGTCTTTACTTTGCTTCCCCTCTGAATCCACATTCTGGATGTTTTGTTCTCACAAGGAAACAGCTACTACGCTGGGTTGAGCATACATGCTGGCAGGATGGTGATTGCTCCTATATAACACCTTTAGAAAGTGCCGCAACTTTAGGTATAGGTAAGGTATTTAGGCTATATAAGCCAGTAATGCAATGTGCTTCATGGTTGGATTTGCAGCATTGGGGAACATCTTTTCACTGTCTTCTCCATGCTCGAGAGGAGTCTGTTGACAATCATTCTGATGACTAACTTAAATAAGCAATAGCCCTATCCTATTTGATCCAAATATCTATTTAACCACTTAATTCAAACCCATGATATGACTCCATTAGATTTCCATATTCATTTATACTTTATTTGCTTATTTGACTAATTAGCCTCTTGCTATCTCGATTTTAACTCATAATCTCCTCTATACAATTATGAGCTTGCAGTAACGTCAAAATATTTTTACTTATCGATCTTAGCTATTGGTTACATTTTCATTTTATAATCACAAGCCAAGGCTTCGTTTTTTTTGATTTCTTAGCTTTTTTCAAGTAGTACAGAATATTTATTATTTTTATGCTCGCAGATCAGGTCATTTAGATCTACTCTTAAGTTTCTCGAATATTGGGATAGTAGATAGATCTTTCTCCACTTTGGCTCAGTACTCGTGGAATAGTATTTTAGAGTTGATCTCACTACTCATTCTTTGACTTAGCTGTGACTAACTTTGTTTTCATTAAGCCAGACGCAATGACCTGTTCCCCCGTTGTGTATTTGTGAAGGTTCTGCTCATACACCAGAATTTCCCGGGTCAATTTCGGCATCTGGTTCCACACCTATTGTCTCAGGGGCATGAGCTTCGAGCATTATGTAGTCATCAACGCCCACTGGACCTGTCTTTCCCGCTTCAGCGTTATCAAGCGCCGCAGGAAACCGATTTACTTGATAATCCTAGTGGAATTTCTTTTTGGAGTGAAGCTCTAACACGTGCACCTCAGGTATGGCACCATTGTCAAGCTTGGAACCAGCAAGGTTGGAGCCCTGATGTAATCCTCGGCCACACTGGTTGGGGAGAAACGCTTTTGCTTCATGATCTTTGGCCTGATGTATCTCAAGTTCTTTGGCCGGAGATGTGGGTGAAGCCTATTCATGCAGGTATAGGCTTTGAGGCTGGATTACATGAGCCAACATTGCGCAAGAGGATTGAGTTTGAATCTCGTAATCAATTGACAAGAGCTGCTTTATCTCACGCTAAGGCTTGGGTTTTGCCTACCCGTTATCAAGCTGAAAGCTTTCCTGTAGAACTACGAGATAGACGGATGCACGTAATCCATGAGGGTATCGATACCGTTATTGCATGTCCCGATCCTCATGCCACCTACAATTCAAGAGGTATTTTAATTGATGCAAATATACCTACTATTACATTTGTCAACCGCAATCTTGAGCGTCTAAGAGGATTTCATCAATTTATGAGGGCTTTGCCTTCTATTCAGAGTTTCCATCCCAATGTACGTGTAATGATCGTTGGCGATGACGGTGTTGGATATGGAGGTGTCGAGGAAAGTGGTCGCCCGCTTCGTGAAGTAATGATTGAGGAAGTTGGCTGCCAGTTAGACTTTGAACGAATTCATTTTTTCGGCCGAATACCTTATCCTGCCTTGCTGACCTTGTTGCAAGCAAGTTCGGTACATGTTTATCTTACATATCCTTTTATTCTTGGTTGGAGCCTATTGGAGGCTATGGCCTGTGGTTGTTGCATAGTGGGCAGCTCAGGGATGCCGATGGAGGAGGTAATAACGCACGGATCAAATGGAATGCTTATACCTTTTGATCAACCTCATGAATTAGCAGCCATGGTTAACTCACTCTTAGCTAATTCAAGTATGCGACGCAAGCTTGGAGAGAAGGCAAGAGTTGATTCACTGGCTTGGGATCAGAGCGTAATGACGCCTCGCTTTGATGCATTATTAGGCACACTAGTTGACTGAAAAACCTGCTCAATCTGCTTTGCGGCTTGTTGTATGCTGAAGAAATTATTCACACGCCTTTTTCCAGCTTGGGCAATAGCTTTGATTTGATGTGCTGGAAGTTGAGTAAGATATTCGAGTATATCTGATAGTGATTCAGCATTTCCTGCTTTAAATAAAAAACCACTCACTCCATTCTCTATAAGTTCATTAGCCCCTCCCACCCCGCTGCTTATAAGCACTATTCCGCTTGCCATGGCTTCAGCGCCAACGATGCCAAATGCCTCAGGGTAAATTGAGGGGAATATGGCTACATGTTGGAGGTTGAAGAATCTTGCCAATTGATTTCTTGTTAGTTGACCTGTAAATAGTGTTTCACTCTCCAACCTTTCCTTTTTAAGAAGCATATGAATGGCTTCTTTATATTCTGCTTGGAAGCTTCCACCGGCAAAGCTTGCGTAAGTGTAAATCCCTTTTCTTTTGAGATGTATTAGTGATTGGGCTACTGTATGAACACCTTTGCTTTCCATAAATAAGCCTGCAAAGCAGAGCTTTAGTGGGTTGGCAATACTTCCAAGTGGCTTTTCTGATGAGTCAAGTGCATTGCCAAGTGGTTCAGGTAAGCTTCGGTGTAATGCATTCTCTCCAAAAAGATCACACCTTGCTCCTGGGTAGATCACAGTAGCGTCAGCTACTGGCAGTCCGTGATTGGCCATGCTATCTCTCACTGCGTAACTTGCCGTCATTGTATGATAATTGCTATGTGTTGGATAGAATCTTGCGCTGAATGGAGGCGCAACGAATCCGATGTGATGGCATACTTCTATGCCAGTATTTAGCATAGGAGTTAATATTTCGTGTCCAAGAAGATCTAGATTCCCAAGAAGAATACCGTCAAATCTCTCTTTACTTAAGGTGTTCAAAATCACCCCAATATTATGTGAGTCAATATTGCTGCATGTTGATATGTCCGTTAACATTGAAAACCCTCTTTCGTATGAGCCTTTCAGTTTCAACCGTCTTTCTACTTTGGTGTAATCATTCCCGAATTGTTGATTGCCATCGTCAAGGTATGGTGCATCACTTGTTAATACGCTTACACAATGCCCTCGTTTGCCAAGACCCCAGGCAAAATCTTGCATCGATCGACCATAACCTCCCAGTTCTTGAGGTGGGTACAGATTTGTAAGTAGCAGCAGTTTCATTGAGGATTCCAGCTGAGGAAGCCAGGTTTGCCTATCCTCTTATTTCACAGGAGGACTAGTTGGCCCAATTCAATCCACCAGTGCTTCTCATGAGTGGCGAACTCTTGCCAGGTGGAGGGTCTCTAAATGGTCGACGCTGGGCAGGGCAGCAGCTCATTCGCCTTTGGTCGCAGCTTTGTTTTGGTAAGGATTTGAACCTATTGGTCGCTGATCATTCTTTGGGACATGAGGTCGAAATGTTTCTGCGAAGCTTGAAGTTGTCAACATCAGTGCAGACCCATGACTTGTTCAATGTTACCCAAGTAGAAACCAGTGGTGCCCTAATGACCCCAGACCCTTCGATTGGGCTTTGGAGTCTTTGGAGGGATGCTTTTAGTAAGCCATCAGCATTTTCCCTGATAGGTCAAATTCATACCCTGAGCACTGTTGGAGCAATGTCATTGTTGGAGAGAATTGCCAGTGACAATGTCTTTTCATGGGACGCCTTGATTTGTAGCAGCAAGGCTGGCCAACAAGTTGTTGAGATGGTTCTTGAGCAAAGAGATGATCATCTTGCGGCCTTAGCCGATGTTCCAACTTCTCGCTTGAAGGTTAATCGACCACAGCTTCCTGTGATTCCATTGCCCATGCCAGTTAGAGATATACAGCAAGCATTACCACCAAAGCAAGAATCCCGTAAACATCTTGGCCTCCCATTTGATGCCCATGTGATTTTGTGGTTAGGGCGTCTCTCTACATGCTCAAAGACTGATTTGGCACCTACTTATCAAGTGCTTGAAAGACTGGCTTCACAACTAACCAAGAAAGTCATTTTGATTGAGTTAGGACCTGATGGATCTGTTGATGACGCTGCTTCTCTCATGAGTCTTAGAAAGGAGTGTGAACATTTAAGATTTTTGCGTTTAGGAGGTAATCTGCCGACTTCTGAATTTGTTAAATATCAGGCGTTGGCAGCTGCAGACATAGCGATTTCCCTTGTTGATAATGTCCAGGAGACTTTCGGCCAGTCTGTAGTTGAAGCTATGGCAGCTGGTTTGCCAATTGTGGCAAGTGATTGGGATGGTTATCGCGATTTGGTTTTTCATGGTCAAGATGGCTTTCTTGTTCCAACATCCTGGGCAACCAATTCAACCCCTATTTCTGTTGCTCTTGGTTGGCAGCATCGAATTGGGGTTACCCCATATGAATCTTTTGCAGGATCACTGGGTCAGTTGGTCAGTTTCGATCTTGAAGCCGCACTTTCTGCCTTGATTACGTTATTGTGTGATTCACCATTGCGTAGAGCCATGGGACGCTCAGCGGCTGAAAAGGCGCGTAAAAAGTTTGATTTTAATGTGGTTGCTAAGCAGTATATGGAACTTGTAGATGATTTGGCTGAGCGTAGAGATTCTGCGGATAAATA
>Ga0163108_10004160_pt1 | contig 10248 bp, 4 predicted proteins | sample Fk1155metaG_FD_109644 | JGI IMG/M metagenome (GOLD analysis project Ga0163108, IMG submission 109644) | Marine microbial communities from the Central Pacific Ocean - Fk160115 155m metaG | ecosystem: Environmental > Aquatic > Marine > Oceanic > Photic zone | place: The Central Pacific Ocean...
CCCGGATTGTCTTTGTGCCCCCCACGCGTTGCAGGTCTCCTGACTCGAGCACGCGAAGCAGCCGGGCTTGTGTTGCCAACGAAACTTCGCCGATCTCGTCCAGCAAGAGAGTGCCACCTGCCGCTTGTTCAAATTTTCCTCGATGTTGGCGGACAGCCCCGGTGAATGCACCCCGTTCGTGACCAAACAGTTCGCTCTCCAGCAAGCCTTCGGGTAGGGCGGCACAATTGACGGCGACATACGGCCCCTTGCGTCCGCTGCGTTGGTGGATTGCATGCGCGAGGAGTTCCTTTCCGGTACCGGTTGCGCCTGTCAGCATGACCAACGCGTCGGCTTCGGCGACGGATGCCACCAAGTTGTACACGGCACGCATCTTGGTATTGATACCGATGAGTTGTTCAAATCCGAATTTGTTGTCCAACTCCTTGCGCAGTTGGGCCACTTCTTTGCGCAACGCGCTCTCTTCAAGGGTGTGTTCGAGGATGACCACGAGCTCATCCTTGCTGATCGGTTTGATGATGTACTGTGACGCGCCCGTTTTCATGGCCGTGACAGCATTTTCAATCGTCCCGTGTCCGGTCATCATCACAACGGGAATGTTGGGCCACCTTTTCTGAACCTGCTGCAGGAATTCGATTCCATTCATGCCCGGCATCTTGACATCGCTCAGGCAGATGTCGATTTCCCGCTCTTGCAGGATGGAGATTGCGGCGTCTCCGCTGTTGGCAAGGTGGACTTCGAAACCGGCCTTCTGGAGATTTACATGCAATGCCGTCCGGACCGCGTGATCGTCGTCAACAACCACAATCCGTCGAGTTTGCGTCGGATTCAACGTATCTCCAGTTGGTACGGGAGAACGGCCCAGACGGGATCGTCGGCCAGGACGTGCCATTGTTCGATGGCTGCCAATTCTGCGGGCAGCCATGTGGGTGCGGTCTGTGTCCGGGCTTGCGTTGCCCATTGCAGTGCGGTGTGAACGGAGCGCTCCGCCAAGGTGCCATCGACATATGGATAGATTCCGTAGGCAATCAGTTGCACATCAGCATTTTCTGGAATCTCGGCTTCGGTTTCGAGTTGTTCCAGGGCATCGAACAAGGTTCCGGTCTCGTCAGTGAGGCCATTTTTTTCTGCGGCCACGCCAGACCAGATCCGGCCCCTGGCTACATTTTCCACGCCCTCGTCGTCCAAGGCTCGGCCTGCCTTCACCTTCTCTTTGAACTGTCGGGAAATGTCTGCAACCAGCCGGTCCATTGCGCCGTATTCGGAGTGGTCCATGGGCTTGGAAGATGAATACATCGCAGCGTTGCGGCCGCGGTTGTATCTCTCTACTTTCACACCAATTTTTTCGTACAACCCTTCCAGGCTGAACGTGCCGGAGAAGACACCAATGCTTCCGGTGATCGTGGATGGGTTGGCGAAAATACGATGGGCTCCTGCACTGACGTAGTAGCCTCCCGAAGCGGCTGCGCCCCCCATGCTGACGATGAGGGGTTTGTCTTTTTGCAGTTCTTCCACGGCCTTCCAGATTTCGTCTGATGCAAACGCGCTTCCTCCGGGGCTGTCGACGCGAAGCAATACACCTTTCACTTTCCGGTCGAGTCGGGCCTGTTCCAATTGTTGCACCACAGTGGTGCTTCCGGTTGTCCGGCCACCGCCGAAAAAGCCAGGTCCTGCGGATTGTCCGGAGACGATAACGCCTTCGATATAGATCACAGCAATGGCGTGTTGTGCGGGCCACCCATCCATTCCCACGACCGTCCTGTACTCTTCGTCGATGGCGTATCCGTCAACGAGCATCGCATCGTATTTTTCTTCCAGGTCGTTGGGGTAAATCAATCCGTCCACCAGGCCTTCAGAGAGCGCATCTGCGCCGGTAAAAGGGCCTTTGTCGACCAACGCCCGAACCTCTTCGGCTGTCATTCCTCTGGCCTCGCCAATTCCTTGTACCCAGTTTCCATGCAGGTCATCGAGCAGTGCGTTGATTTGTTCTCGATTGGCTGCGGACCCTTCGGTGTTGGTGTAAGACTCGGGGGCCCCTTTGTATTCGGCCCTCTTGGCAAATTGGGGTTCTACGCCGATGAGATCGAGCGTGCCTCTCAGGAAACGCAACTCTGCGGAGAGCCCGATAATGTCCAATTCTCCCGCTGGGTGAAGGTAGACCTTGTCCGCTGCCGATGCAAGAAAATATGCACCGTTGGAGTGGGCTTTCCCCATGTAGGCAAGCACAGGTTTGCCGTTCTCCTTTGCTTGCAGGATCAGGGCGCGTAATTCTTCAATTTGGGCCAATGAAAAAGGTGTTTTGTCCAGATGTATGATGAGCCCCGCAACGGTTGGATCTTCCGTTGCTGCTTGCAGTCTCCGTAGGAGTTGCAGGTAGCTTTCCGTACGTTGGGCGAACAATCCAACGGGCGGTTGGTATGGGTAGGCATCGGTCAGCCTGAACTCAGGCACTCGTTTGCCTGTGCGTCGAATGGTTGTTTCCGGTAGCGAGCCACGGGCATAGGCCATGACAGAAGGGGATCCGGTGTCAATGACCTGTGCTTGGGCATGTGTGCCTGCTCCGCCTCGACCAAAGAACACTTCGGCGCCTGCCCCGAGCCATCCATTGGAGTCACCTGATAGGCGAATTTGCAATCCATCCATGGGTTTCGTGACCAGCGATGCTTCGGCAACGCCCATGCCTTCGTTCCGATTGTCAACGTAATCCAATCCGAACAGCAGTCGGTCGCCGAAGGGACGCAAAGCGATGGATGGTCCCATTCTTTGCTGAATGTCGGAACCTGTGTCGTGGTCACCCAAATTCTGAACAACGCCGCCCATGGCGAGCCAGTGGTATGGACGCCACGTGAGCCCCAGGTCCCAGGTCACAAAATTGTTGTCCGGTCCATCGGGGATTTGCCATCCCATGTTGACGCCCAAGGCGACGTTTTCATCGATGAGCAGTCCTAGGCCTGTGGATAAGGCCCACCAATCGGATCCATCGATCGTTTGGGTGTAATGGAGCCCCGATGACAGAGGACCTTTTTGTGAGGCGAAAGCGAAGGTGCCGGGTCCCGCTTGCGGCGATGCACCTGGGGTCGTGTTGATTTGTTGGCCAATCAGAAAAAGAAAGTCCTCGTCTTGATCCAAGCCCAGGTTGGCTGGATTGTGCCACATGGACCACGCTCCATCATCACCCACAGCCGAAAGGGCAGGGGTGGACGGGCGCTCGGGTGAATCGGCTCCCCACGCGACGGGGGTGAGGCTGAGGCTCGAAATGGTCAACAGAGCGATTGATGTACGCATTTGATTCCAAGCTGGGACGGAAAAACGATGGTTTGTGTTGTGTCGGTAACCTGCCCGTTACGGCATCCCCACCTTACACCGTGTACGGCTGGGGATGGTGGACTGGCAAATGCGCTTGCACTTGTCACGGCAAGAGTAGTATGAGAATTTAAATTAAGTAATTCTTGCAAGCGCGCAGAGGGCCATCGAATGGACGGAACGGGGAATTTGGCATCTGTTCGTAAAATCCAGTCAATGGTGACAAAAAGTGAAGGGAAAACAATCAGTTTGGCTGTACGATTGAATAAGTGGCAGTGTCGTGAATGGTCTGGTCAGCGCGAATCGACTTTTCGTTTGGCTGAAGAACGCCAATTTGCGCCACGTCCGAGAGGGTTGATGGCGAAGTTTTTGCTGGTTTTCGGTCTCTTTTTCTCTTTGGTTGGAGGGGTGGGTCGCGCCACGGAAAACGGTTCAGATACCGCTGCCGAAGAACGGTCGCCCCAGCCGCTCGATGAAACGCTGCTTCCACTGACTGAAGATCCGCTGTTCCGCAAAGCCCAGGTAGCGGTTCAAGTGGTGGATGTGGAGACGGGCGAAGAGATGTGGGGCTGGAACCCGGATGACGGTCTGGTACCCGCTTCTGTCACCAAGGTCCTGACCTCGGCCACGGCTTTGCGCCATTTGGGTCCCCAATGGCGATTTTCGACTGAACTGTACGCCCTGGGTGAAGTCAATGCCCAGGGTGTTTTGGAAGGCGACCTCATCGTTCGCGGCACCGGCGATCCGACGTTGGTGGTCGAGAAAGTATGGAAAATGATCAAGGATTTGCGCACTGCAGGTGTGGTGTCCATTGAAGGGGACATCATCTTTGATGCCACCTACTTTGATTCGAAAGACCTGATCGTGGGCTGGGACAAGCCGGTTGATATCACCACTGGGCCCGCGTACTTTGCGCCTCTTGGGGGGTTGTCTGTCAATTTCAACACGGCCTGTCTCATCGTCGGTCCAGGCGCCAAGGTGGGTGAGCCTGCGCGAATTGAACTGGAGACCGCTTCCAACGCGATCAAGATTGTGAATGAAATGGAGACCGGAAAAAAGGGGACCCGTCGTTGGGTTAAGCTGGAGCGTGAAACCCATGCTTCGAGTGGCAAACTCACTTTTACCGTCTCAGGACACATTCCTCTCGATTCCGACGCGCAACGCTATTACCGTGCGGTGGGCGACCCGCTCCCTCATTTTATGGGCGTTTTTCGGGACCTTATGAATGTTTGGGACATTGGGGTCAAGGGTTCCTACCGCAAAGGCCAACTTCCGGAAGTGGAAGAAGATGCAGCCAAGCCGGCCACCGCCGGCACCGACCAAGAACCCGTACTGTTGGTTTCATTGGTGTCACCACCGTTGGCAGAAATTCTCAATCACACCAACAAGTATTCAAGCAATTTCATGGCGGAACAAGTGCTGAAGGCGGTTGGGGCAGAGGTGTATGGTGCGCCCGGATCGACAGCGAAGGGAGTGGCGGTCATTCAGGACTATTTGGGAACATTGGGGATAGCGATAGACGAATTCACACTGGTCAATGGTTCAGGATTGACGCGGGACTCGATCCTGAGACCCAGTCACGTCAATGCCGTGCTTTTGGATATGTTGGGCAACGATGTGTTGGCACCTGAATTCTTGTCGAGCCTCTCCGTTGCGGGCGTGGACGGTACGCTTCGCAATCGATTTGACGAAAATGGAGAAACGGGTCGGATTCGTGGGAAGACCGGGAGTCTGAATCATGTCTATTGTTTGGCGGGTATTGTGAATGCCGGAGATGGCCACACTTACGTCTTCACTTTCTTCGTCAATGGGTTTGATCGAATGCGCAATGTAAGAAAATTGCATGATCGATTTGCAAGATCTCTGTTGGAGATGAATTCGGGCTCACCCACTGGGGGGGATGAGCCAGCGTCGGAGACGGCGCAACGATGAGGGCGGAATGTGGGGAACAATGCCCGAAAACCGGACAATCGGGAGCAAGTTGTCCCCTGTCCTTTGCAAGCCCCGGTTCCCGGTGGAACGGGGGCTTAGGGCCACAATCTAATATTCTGTCTTTGCACAACGTTGCATCTATCGATGGGCCGGTGTATTCCCGTTCTCAACGAATTCAGATTTGATAGTAGTTGGAGAGAGTTTTGAAGGCGCGCATTAAAGGCATCAAGAACTTGGCAGTATTCTTCTTTTTGGGGAGCTTGCTGCAGGTTGGGGTCGCATCTGCCGAAGAAGAGGCGGTTGCCCCGGTTGAAGAAGCGGTGGCGGCGCCGGCCGAAGAGGTCGTAGCTGCCCCGGTGGCGGTAGCTGCCCCGGTGGCGGAAGCGGAAGAAGAGGTGGAGACGAAGACCTTCAATCGAGAGTTGTTGACTGTCGAAGAGCAGGTCAATTCCATGAAGGAGCGAGTGTTTCGAGCGAAAGCTACCTTGCAATTGCTCAAAGAAATCGTGGTGCAAGGTTCTTCGTCAGGCTCTCGGGCGACCGTTTGGCATCAAAACAAACTCGGCAACGCCTACACCATGGAATCGCTGGCATATTATTTAGATGGACAGGGCAAATTTGCGAAGAACGATCCGGATGGTAGTCTGGATACAGTTCGAGAAGTGAAGGTTTTCGAGGGAGCCGTTCCTCCGGGAAATCACAATTTGACTGTTCAGATGCACTTGCGTGGGAACGGGTTTGGAATGTTCAGCTACGTGGAAAATTATACATTCAATGTACAGGCCAGCACGGCCTTTGTGGCTGAGGAAGGAAAGAGTTGCATCATCAAAGTGAAGGCCGATGAAAGAAAGGGCATTGGTCAGTCTTTTACAGAAAGGCCAAACGTGACTTTTGAAATCAATTGCATGCTTATGGCAGACATCGAGGAGCAGTAGTTCGACCGTGGGCGACATGGTATCGATTCAAGAGGGCAAACACCGTTCTAAGGTGTGCCGCTATCGAGGGAGGGGTTTGATTTCTCTCCTTTCTTGCGGTGTGCTGGGCCTGCTGCTGGCCAACCCAGTTGTTGCTGGTCGTTCTGTCGCCAACAAACTCGTCAAAGCGGAAAGGGTGTTGGTGAGTGCGGAGCGCAGGGCTGAAAAGGGTTCCATGGAGTACACGCAGCGGCGTGGCCTGTTGGGTGCCCTTGAGGCGGAACAGCGGTACGAGGATGCGGTCTATCGGTTTATGATCGAGGATTACGAGAAAGCTGCTCTCAACTTTCATACTTTGGTCGAATCGTCGGCGCTGACCTCGGTAGAGTATTCACAAGATGCGGACTGGTATCTCGCAGAGAGCTTGTTCGAATTGCGGAACTATGTGTCGGCAGTCGCGGCGTACGAGCGAATCCTTGATGAGGGGCCGTCCCACCTGTTTTTTGATGACGCTGTCCGACGTCAGTTGGAAATTTTCGGCATCATTCATGACAACGACAAATTCTACGAAGTCTACAAGGCGTACATCCTGTCTGGGCGCGTGACAGCGACGGATGAGGTCAAATACACCGTTGCCAAGTCATTTTATCGCCAGGCCGAGATTGTACGTGCAAAGTCGATGTTTGCAGAGATGGGCCCAGAGAGTTCTATGTTTGGCCGTTCCCGATACTTTCTGGGTACGATCTTGGCTGCTGAAGGTGAGTTTCAGGCGGCTATCAGTGAGTTTGAGACCGTCGCGGCGCTGGAAGAGAGTGAAAACAGCGAGGTTGTGGAGTTGGCCTGGTTGGCGTTGGGGCGCCTGTATTACGAGACCGAAGATTATGAGAAGGCCACGGACTATTATCAGCGCATTGGCAGCCGATCAGACTACTTTGTTGATCAGTTGTACGAGCTCGTCTGGACGTACATCAAAAGGGAGCAGTGGGAAGACGCGTTGCGATATGTCGAGATCTTCCTGATTGCATTTCCGGAACATCACAACGCGCTGAAATTGAAGCTCCATCAGGGAGACCTCCATATGAAGGCCGCCGCCTATGAGAAAGCGCTGGCGGCGTATGATTCTGTGGTTCGGGAATACATGCCTGTTCATGGTCGCGTTGCCGGTATGAGTACCGACCGAGCGCGCGTGAAAGACTTCTTGGAGCGCTTGATCAATGAAGATGTCTTTAAGGCATCGGATTTTGATCTTCCGGATTACGCAGTCGATCTGCTGATCAACGACAATGCTGTGGGCAGAGTCGTGAGCGCGAAGCGTGAATTGCGACGACAAGACACGGAACTGGACGATGCTTCAGTGCTTGTTGACGAAATTAGTGGCATTTTACGCGCAGAAAATCCAGGGATTGGAACCTTCGGTCGGGGGCGTATGGAGGTTCGCAGGGTCAGTGATGATGGTCTATTGGTCCGTTCACTGTTGGTGGATTTGGAAATTGATTACCTGGCGGAGAATTCCCATGAGAGCAAGGTCGATGCCGTTTTGGCCTTCCGGCCTCTTTGGGAAATGCTTCGTGAGCGTACGGATGAGGTCATCACCCTGGAAACGAAGCGAGCCGATGAGTTGCAGGCCTACAATGAGCAGGTTCGCAACGTGCAACGACAAGCGTTTGATTTGGCGCGTGTCTCCAAAGACCTCGAAACCCAACGCAGTGCAACCCGACTGATTCTCGAGGAACAAGGTGAAAACCTCAGCAAAAAAGAACGCTTGGAGGTGGAGGCTGGGTTGGCCAAGCTGGAAAGGGAACTTGAAGAAATCAAAGCCAAGTTGGCCCAGGTTCAGTCAGCGGGTACCCGCCAGTCCATTCTGGATGACATCCCGGAGGTTCGCGCGGAAGACACGGATAAGCAAAGAAACCTCATCGCCAGTGATTATGAGGAATTGCATGATGACTTGGCGGGCTACCGGGCGTCCATCGTCGACGCAGGCGCGTCGAGTTTCTTCACCTCCACAAGTGACATGTGGGAAAGAGTGGAGCGGTTGGACAATGTTGCAAACACTACGTTGACCAAGTTGAATGCAGCGGAAAAAATCGAATTGGGTGTCGTCCGAAAGCTCCTGGAGCAAGAGCGGAAGTCCGTGGTGGGTTTGATTTCCGATGTGTCAGAGACGGGCGCGGAGACCGAAGTGCTGTCGTATGACATCGCTGAAACTGGATTGACGAAACTTGAAGATGAGTTGCAGGACAGCATCATGAACGCCGATCGCGGTATCGTCGATGTGTATTGGGTCCGAAAGATTGAAGTCGCAGATGAAATGACTCGTTTGTCCAAAGAACGAGGGATGCGCCGGCAAGAACTTGAGGATCGGTTTGAGCTGATCCATCAAAAAGTGGAGGAGTAGATGACATCCTCCCGCCAAATCTGTTTGCTCGCACTCCTGTCGCCGTTGGTGCTGGGGCTGTCGGGTGTGGATGAGGTGGAGGCCGAGGGTGCGGCCGCCGTGGAGGAAGGCTTCGGGTCGGACGAAGGGGTGCCCGACACCGACGAGGCAGACGAAGATGGACTGGCCTATACCAGTGAGTTGGCTCTTTTCGAAGATACGTTGTCGCGGTTTCAGAATCGGATGGGTGAATTTCGAGGGGAGGCGAAGCATATCGTCGAGCGCATGCGGCAGGAGGAGAGCGATGCTTTAGACCGCAGCTACGATGCGGTCCTCTCGGAGTTGGAAAAAGACAATCTCTCCCTGCGGGCGACTGGCATCAAGCGGTTCGAGGCCTTTTTGGACAAGTACCCTCGCTCAAAGCACTCTGCGCATGCGATGTTTCGTTTGGCAGAACTGTACTTTGAGGATTCCGAAGAGCAGTTCTATCAAAAAGACGAGGAAATCCGACGTCTGATGGAAGAGGCAACCGATGCGGACCTCGCGAATTTGCCTGAAGAGCCCGAAAAAGACTACAAGCGGTCCGTCCAGCTGTATCGGTCCATTTTGGATAATTTCCCCGAGTACGAATTCTCCGATGGTTGCTATTACATGCTGGGGTACTGCTATTCGGCACCGGACTCACTACAGTACGACGAAGAGAAAGGGCAAGAGATGTTCGTGGCTTTGGGCAAAAAGTACCCGGAGTCAGATTTTGCCGCGATCGCACACCTTCACGTTGCTGACTACCTATTCGATTACAACCGGTTGGATGAAGCGATCGCCCATTACAAACAGGTAGTGGAGATTTCAGGACGGGAAGGCCCTCTGTATGCCAATGGCCTCTACAAGTTGGCGTGGGCTGAATACAAGAAATCCAACTACGAACAAGCGCTGACGCTGTTGAATGAGTTGCTCGATTGGTCGCATGAAGTGCATCTCGTCAACACCGGCTCCGAATCGGATGTGGAGCCGGAAGCCATCGAGTATACGGCCATCGCGTTTTCGGACATCGCGGACCTGGAGGGGGACAGTCCCACGGAAGTGGCCAAATCCTTCTACCGACAGATTGGAGAACGCTCGTTTGAATCGAAAGTGTTCAAACGTCTCGCGGACGTATTGACGCAGCAGGCTCGGTACAAAGAAGCGGTTGAAGTGTACGAGTACTACCAGAACCGCTGGCCCAACGATCCTGAAAACCCCACTTTTCAATGGACCATTGGTACCCTGTATGCGTCGATGGTTCCGCCGAATCAAGAACAGATGGAAGCGGCGATCGCTGAATTGAACGAAACCTACAATGATGACTCGACTTGGTGGCAGGCCAACCGAAACAATCCAGACGCGCTCTCCGTAGCGCGCGGATATATCGAGCAGTCGCTTTTCACGGTCGCGGGCCAGTACCACGAGGATGCTGTCAATTCCGGTCGAAAAGAGGACTACGCCAAAGCGAGCGAAATGTACGGGAAGTACCTCACGAAGTTCCCCTTCGCAGACGACTACTACGAGATTCAGTGGTACCTCGCGATGACATTGGTGAACAGTGGGCAGATGGAGTCCGCTGAACGGGAGTATCGCCAGTTGCTGAAGGGTGGCGAACACAACTACAAGTTGGGAGCGAAGTGGGGGTTGTTTCAAATACAGAGACAACAACTGGTCGACAACTTCGGTACCTACGAGACG
>Ga0163108_10004161_pt1 | contig 10248 bp, 9 predicted proteins | sample Fk1155metaG_FD_109644 | JGI IMG/M metagenome (GOLD analysis project Ga0163108, IMG submission 109644) | Marine microbial communities from the Central Pacific Ocean - Fk160115 155m metaG | ecosystem: Environmental > Aquatic > Marine > Oceanic > Photic zone | place: The Central Pacific Ocean...
GGGCTTTCTGGAAAAATCAGCTTGCTGGACGATCCAAGGGAAACTATGGGCGCTGCTCTGAAATATTTGGGTTATTCACTTAACTCCACAAGTGATGCCGAATTAGCAGAAGCTGAAGCCGTCATTAAAGATGCAGTTAGCCGTGTAGCCGCTTTTGATTCAGATCAATACAGCGAACTCGTTGTTTCCGGTGAAACAATTGTTGGGCACGGATACAGCGGTAACTTCCTGTGGGACTTCGAAGAAGGTGAAAGCGAATACGACTATTTCGTACCTGAAGAAGGCGGAACAGTTTGGGTAGACAACATGGCGGTAGTTTCAGATGCGCCACATCCTTGCACCGCTTTTGCATTCATGAATTTCCTGCTTGATGCAGAAAATGGTGCACAACTAACCAACTTCAACTGGTATGCAAGCCCTAACGGCGCTGCCTTACCGTTTATCGATCAAGAAGTTCTTGATAATCCGATCATTTACCCACCGGATCAATCAAAACTTGAATACATCGAAGACACAGGAGACTTTGAAATCAACTTCACTGACGCTCTTACTAGAGCACGAAGCTGATCTAACTATCCTCTCAGGTTTTACCGGCCCTCACCTTCGGGTGAGGGCCGGAACCTAGGAATAATTAGAAAGAAGTTTTAAGAGCAATGGAACATCAACGACTAGTTGAATTAGCAGAAGCTCATCTTTGGGGTCACTTCACGGCAATAAATAACGATGTTGACGGAATGCGGATTCTGGAGAGGGGCGATGGATGCTATTTATGGGACACCGAAGGTAACCGTTACTTTGATGGACTAGCCGGGCTTTTCTTAAGTCAACTCGGACACGGCCGTCCAGAATTAGCGAAAGCCGCTGGAGATCAAGCCGCCATTCTCGGATATTTCCCCATCTGGACATACGGCCACCCAACAGCTATTGAACTCGCCGCCAAATTGGCTGAACTAGCTCCCGGCGACATCAACCGAGTTTTCTTCACCACAGGTGGATCAGAAGCTGTTGAGTCTGCTTGGAAACTTGCCCGCCAATATTTCAAACTCAAAGGACAACCAGAACGCACCAAAGTCATCAGCCGCAACCTCGCCTACCACGGCACCACCATGGGTGCTTTATCCATCACCGGGCTTGAATCAATCAAAACAATGTTCGAACCTCTTGTACCCGGTGCGATAAAAGTACCAGAAACAAATCACTATCGATGCCCTACCTGCCAAGATGAACCTCACTGCTCACTCCACGCCGCTGACGCGATAGAAGAAGCAATCCTTGCCGAAGGACCAGAAACAATCGCCGCAGTTTTCCTAGAACCAGTACAAAATGCTGGAGGATGTTTCGAACCTCCACCCGGCTATTTTCAACGAGTACGAGAAATTTGCGATCAATACGGGGTCTTACTTGTATCTGACGAAGTGATCTGCGCCTACGGTCGTCTCGGCTACATGTTCGGATGCGAAAAATATGGGTACCACCCCGACATGATCACAACAGCAAAAGGTTTAACATCGGGATATGCCCCACTTGGAGCAATGCTGGTAAGCGATAAGGTCGCAGAACCTTTTGTCGGCACCGGTGAATCCTTCCTCCACGGAATCACCTTCGCGGGGCACCCAGTGAGTTGCGCTGTTGCTCTCGCAAACCTCGAAGTATTTGAAAATGAAAAAATAATCGAACATGTTCAAACCAACGAGACAGCCTTCCGAGCCGCATTAGACAACCTTGCAGATCTGCCAATTGTTGGTGACATCAGAGGCGCCGGCTACTTCTACGGCATTGAACTTGTCAAAGACAACGCCACTCGCGAGTCATTTAACGCTGAGGAAAGAGAGCATCTTCTCAGAGGTTTCCTTTCGAATCGACTTCTAGAACTCGGCATGATTTGTCGAGCTGATGACCGTGGTGAACCTGTAATACAACTTTCCCCACCCCTTATTGCTGGTGAGGAAGAATTCGAATTCATCAACTCAACACTTCGCCAAGTACTTACTGAAGCAATGGCTGAAATGGGTAACTAATCCCAAAAAAATGTATTTTTAATACAATTTATTTGAGAGCACTCTCCATAGTGTCCATAATTCGTCCAATTTCATCATCGGTGATGACCAGGGGTGGACATATTGCAAGACAAGTGCCGATAGGTCGAACGATCACACCATTTTTTAACATTTCGTTCCGGGTTGGAACGGAATCACGACCGAGTTCTGCAGCATAAACTGCACCCATCCCTCTCCAAGACTCAATTAGCCCATCAGAGGCAAGAGCGGCTAGACCTTCAGCAAGTTTCTCACCGACATGGTTCGCTCGTTCTGGAAGCCCTTCTTCTGTCATGATTTCTAAATTCGCAATTCCTGCAGCACAAGAAGCATGATGCCCGGAATAGGTATAACCAGTTCTTAGCAAAAATTCTGGTTTCTCTAACTCAGCGCAGATATCTCGAGAAACGATGACACCAGATAAAGGAAGGTAACCGGAGGTCACTCCTTTAGCGAAAGTCATCAGGTCAGGAGTAACGCCAAAAGCTTGAGCGCCAAACCAGTGACCGGTCCGACCAAAACCACAAATCACTTCATCAAATATCAATAACGCACCATGCTGATCACAAAGACGGCGTAATCCTTCCAAATAGCCATCGACAGGTGGATGAACTCCGCCTGCACCTTGAACTGGTTCGGTTAAAACTGCTGCGATTCGATCACCATGTTCTGCAAAAACTTGCGCGGTTGCTTCTAAATCATCATGGGGTACTTCAATGAAATGAGGAACAAGATCTCCCCACCCTTCTCGGTTAGGAGCAATTCCTTGAGCGGAAGTCCCACCAAAGTTCGTGCCGTGATAACCATTGGTTCTTTTTACAATGATTTGTCTTTCAGTTTGACCTCGTTGTTGCATAACGACACGAGCAATCTTCAACACAGTGTCGACTGCTTCAGACCCGGAAGAACCAAGAAAAACACGTCCATCTGGATGAGGGGAACGCTCAACAATCATTTCTGTGATTCGTTCAGCGGGACTATTGGTGAATGGCGGGAAAGTGTTGTATGCGTGAATTTGAGACATTTGGTTAGTAACAGCTTCCACTATTTTGGTTCGCCCGTAACCAACTTGACATAACCAAAGGTTCGCTAAACCATCTACATAGTCTTTCCCTGAATCGTCAAAGACAATAGAGCCTTCTCCGCGGACAATGTTGACGTAGTCGCTTGCTGTTTGTTCTGGAAGCGAAAATGGATGAAGTAGAGAGTTGCTCATTCGAAAGGTCTCCTTAATTTTTCGAGAGGTGCTCCTGGACGCACCGGTTTAAGATCCTCTGGTTTAGTAAATATGTATCCCAGTATTAATAAGATCATCATAGAAAATGCTGTAATAAGCCAAGCCAAGGTGTCTCCATACGAACTATAAATTGCGGCCAGCACGAGAGAAGCTACGGCTCCAGTACCTACTTCAACTGCAGTCATTAAACCCTGAGCGGCAGCTTGGCGATCTTCAGGTACAGCTGCAGAGACAAGCATGGAAGCAGCGGAAAAACCAAAACCTTCTAAAACTCCACTGCAAAAAGCAAGGCCGATCAAAATCCCCAAGCCAGGTACAAATCCATAGAACAAAACAACTACAGCGTGGATCATCCATATAGAAACAGACCATCGGCGCGCCCCATATTTTTGAGCCAAAGTCCCCCCAAGTGGGGACAAAACGGCAATAGGTAAAGCAACAATAGTAAGAGATAAGCCAATAAAGGCTTGAGAGGCTCCACGATGATCCAACTCAAGCACCCATATCGCTTCAAATGCGCCAATTAAAATAAACATTGCCATGGTTATCAGAAGAGCTCCGTTTAAGCGTTTAATGCGAAGAAGACCATTTAGCCCTTTTCTCGCTTCGTCTTTTTCTGCTGTATCGGGTTGAACCTTGAACGTTGTCGGAAGTAAAAAGAATAAAAGAATAGCAATGCCTATAAAAGCAAATCGCCAACTTATTAACGCTGAGAGTGCAGTTACGACAAGTGGGGCAGTCATGAAACCAGCCATGTCGGCAGCCCCCATACGACCCAAATTCCGGCCTATGCGTTCAGGGTCGGCGACAATAACAGTTCGTTTCGCCGCCGGATACGCGCTGCCAAGTGCAAGGCCGTACGCTCCACGCCCAACTAAATAGTGCCAAAGATCTTGTCCGATAGAAAGAGTGATCAGAGATAAAATTCCTAGCGTCAAAGCGGCCCGTAGCATTAAGGGAGCGTGCCCGCGATCAGCCATAGGTGCTGTTACCAGACTGGATACGAAAGCAGCAGCGAAGCCGCATGAAATGGTTAATCCAATATCAAAGTCAGAAAAACCTAGATCATTTTTTAATTCAGCGACAAGAGCAACGATGCCCCCGAGACCAACAGACATTCCATAAAGAATGCAGTAGTAAGGAAGTAGTTTTGTTTCGTTTTGAGTCGTTTGATTCATCTAATCTCGATAATTTACACCTGGCAGTACACAAAGCATTTCATATACAAGGTTTGCTGCCGTCAAACTCGTTAATCCACTAACGTCATAAATAGGAGCGACTTCAACAAGGTCGCATCCCACCAAATTTAATCCTTTACAGCCCCGAATTATTTCAAGCCCTTGAGGCACTGTTAAACCACCAATTTCTGGTGTTCCCGTCCCCGGAGCAAATGAAGGATCAAGACCATCAATATCAAAACTCAGATAAACAGGTCCTTCGCCGAGTTGTTCCCGTATTTCGGTCATTAGCGGATTGAGGCTTTTCCCCCAACACTCTTCTGCTTGCACAACCCTGAAACCTTGCTCGCGTGACCAGTCAAAGTCATCGGCCGCATAGCCAGTTCCTCGTACTCCGATTTGGGCTACTCGATTCGGATCTAACAGTCCTTCTTCAACTGCTCGACGAAACGGTGTTCCGTGAGCAACTTTTGCTCCAAACATCGTGTCGTTAATGTCTGTATGCGCATCGACATGGATTAATCCAACTGGGCCATGTTTTTTTGCTATTGCTCGCAAAATTGGTAACACAATTGTGTGATCGCCACCTAAAGAAGCGGTAATTACATCATGGGTTAACAGCTCAATGAAATGATCTTCTATTTGTTCTACTGCCGCAGATAAATCAAAAGGACTAGAGGCAACGTCGCCAGTGTCATCAATTTTCAAACTGTCAAATGGGGCAGCTCGTGTTGCCATGTTGTAGGGACGAAGAAGTACAGACTCGTCGCGAATTCCACGTGGGCCAAAACGTGCGCCAGGACGGTTTGAGGTCCCAATATCAAAAGGGACACCAACAACGGCTACGTCTAAATCGCTGAGACTGGTATCTCCTGGAAGCCGCATAAATGTAGCGATGCCCCCGAATCGTGGCATTTGGTTTCCCCCGAGAGGCTGAGGATTCGAATTTTCAACCATTATTTTCCTTAAATTTCCATTTCCTAATAGATCCATCATCCTAGTTCCAGCCAAGCAAAGAATAAGTTTCTGTGACAAGATCGTCTTATGTTGGAATTCACAGAAGAACAAGAATCATTTCGTTCTGTTGTCAGAGAATTTGCTGAATCCGAAATAAGACCCTACGTAGAAGAATGGGACCGTGAACACAAATTCCCAACATCTACTGTTCAAGCAATGGGAGAACTTGGCTTATTTGGACTCATGTTCTCGGAAGAGTGGGGTGGAGCTGACGCTGGTCTAATCACACAATGCTTAGCTATTGAAGAAATAGGCCGGGTAGACCAGTCCATGGGGATCACCCTTGAAGCAGCAGTATCACTTGGTGCTCGACCAATAGCTGAATACGGAACAGAAGATCAGAAAACACAATGGTTGCCGGATTTAGTTTCTGGGCAACGGCTTGCTGCGTTTGGGTTGACAGAACCAGATGGAGGTTCAGACGCTGGCGCTACGGCTACACGAGCTGAACAGGAAAAAGATGATTGGGTTATCAATGGCTCAAAAACATTTATAACTAATTCCGGTACGGATATCACGTCGCTGATTACGGCTACCGCTCAAACCCAAGAAGGTATTTCCTCAATAATTATTCCTTCAAACACTGAAGGGCTCATAGTGGAGCCGCCTTACAGAAAGATGGGGTGGCATGCTTCCGACACTCATGGGTTAATTTTTCAGGATTGTCGAGTGCCCAAGGCAAACATCCTTGGCAAACCTGGCCGAGGTTTTGCTCAATTCCTTTCAACGCTAGATGATGGAAGAGTAGCGATTGCTGCGCTTGCAGTAGGACTGATTGCTGCTTGTCTTGAAGAGTGTGTGACTTACGCCAATGAACGTAACGCATTTGGTAAACCCATCGGCTCTTATCAAGCAGTTGCATTTAAATGTGCCGATATGGCTACATCTCTAGAAACAGCGAGACTCGCTACTTACCATGCTGCCGGGTTACGTGATGCCGGAAAACCGTTTAAACGAGAAGCCGCTATCGCGAAACTTCATGCAACAGAAGCTGCTGTAAGCGCGACGAGAGAAGCCACTCAAATTTTCGGTGGCTACGGATTCATTGATGAGACCCCTGTTTCTCGTTATTACCGTGACGCAAAAGTTCTTGAAATTGGTGAAGGAACTAGTGAAATACAGCGCATAGTTATCAGCAGAGAGCTTGGTTTAGGAGAACTTGGGTAGCGCTTGAAATGAGAAAGAACGAAACAGTTGATCAAAAGGGGAGAAGATGACAGAAAACGCTGCTGTTCTTCCTGACAGACCAGAACCAAAAGGAAGATACCCGCATTATCGAAGAGCAGGAGATTTCATATTTGTCTCTGGAACCACTTCTCGACGCCCTGACAACACTTACGTCGGAGCCACAGAAGATGAATCCGGGAAAGTAACGCTCGATATAAAAGAACAAACACGTGCAACGATAGAAAGCATCGGAAGCATTCTTGAAGCAGCTGAAGCGACCCTTGAAGACGTAGTACAAATATCAACATTTCTCGTAAACATGGAAGATTTTGAAGGCTACAACCAGATGTACGGCGAGTTCTTTGATGAGTCAGGACCAGCCCGAACTACAGTTGGAATTAATCAACTTCATCACCCGCATCTCTTGATAGAGATAACAGCAACCGCTTATCAGAAAAGTTAGAAATAAGGAGCATCATGCCTTCAATTCACAGTATGAAAGCATTCAATTTTCAAGCGTGGATAGATGAACACCGCGACATGCTAAAACCTCCGGTTGGCAACAAACTTCTTTGGGAAGATGGCGACCTCATGGCTTTCGTTGTAGCAGGCCCAAATGAACGAACTGACTACCACGACGACCCAGTAGATGAATTTTTCTATCAGGTAGAAGGAAACATGATTCTCCGTATCGTAGAAGAATCAGGTAAACCGCCTATAGATATTGAAATAAATGAAGGGGAAATATTTTTCCTCCCAGCGCATACTCGTCATTCGCCGCAACGTCCTGAACCCGGAAGTATTGGCTTAGTGATTGAACCTGCCAGACCTCCAGATGGGGTTGAAGCATTTGAGTGGTATTGCCCAAAATGTTATGACCTTGTTTACCGGGTCGAAGTGGTAGTCAAATCAATCGTAGAAGACCTGCCACCAATATTTGACTCCTTCTATAGCGATGAAGAGAAACGAACTTGCAACTCATGCGGACACTTGCATCCTTCAAGGAAGAAATCTTGAAGATAGATACTCACGCACATTTTTTCCCAACTATAGGAAAAGAAGAAGCAGAATCGTTCATGTTCACTAAGGCGCCGTGGTTAAACATCAATGGCGCCAATTCAGGCATGATGATGGATGGAGATACGGAATACCGTTTCGTGCAATCACCTCTATGGAATCCTGCCGATCGTCTAAAAGAGATGGATGAGAATGAAATCGATGTCCAAATTATTTCGCCCACCCCCCTTCTATTTTCTTACACTTCTGACTCAAAAAATGTGGCGCGCTGGTCAGCACGAATCAATGACTTTGGTGCAGCATCCTGTGAAACTAACCCTCAAAGACTTTATTCCTTATGTCAGGTTCCCCTTCAAGACGTTGACCAAGCCTGTATAGAAGTATCACGCTCAATGGCTGCTGGTCATGTGGGAGTACATCTCGGAACACATGTAAATGGAAGGAATTTTGACGATCCAGAAATGATTAGGTTCCTCCACTACTGCGCCACAGAGGGAATTCCAATACTCATACATCCGTGGGACATGATGGCCCCAGAAAGAATGCCTAAATACATGCTGCAATGGCTTGTAGGCATGCCTGCTGAAACGCATTTATCAATTCTTTCTTTAATTCTTTCCGGAGCATTTGAGCGGCTCCCAACAGATTTAAAAGTATGTTTCGCTCACGGGGGCGGCAGTTTCGCCATGCTGTTAGGAAGACTAGACAATGCATGGCATCGCCACGAACTTGTTCGCCAAGACTGCCCACGTCCTCCATCTGAGTATGTTGAAAGATTCAGTGTTGATTCGGCTGTTTTTGACGACAAAACACTCCGGTTCCTTCTTGATGTAATGGGCGATACAAGAGTCATGATGGGCTCGGACTACCCATTTCCTTTAGGAGAGATCCATCCCGGTGAGATGATTAAGAATTCAGAATTGATTGATGATGCGACTAAGCAGACCGTGTTATATGACAATGCAGCAAACTTTTTTGGGATAACAAATGACTAACACCTTTAATAATTCACTTGAATGTGCACAACAACTCGATCAAAAAGACCCCTTAGCTTTTCTTCGGGACGAATTCGAAATGACCGTAACTCCGAACGGTGAAGAGGAGATATATCTAGTCGGAAACTCCTTAGGTCTTCTTCCTTTAACTGCTCGGGACTATATGAATGCAGAAATGAATAAATGGGGAAGGCTCGGAGTGCGTGGACACGCAGGAACTGATCGTGAGCTTGATCATCCATGGGCTTCTTATCACGAACCTATAAATAAACAAATGGCAGCGTTAACGGGAGCTAAACCAGAAGAGGTTGTAGTAATGAACGGCTTGACGGTCAACCTTCATCTCATGATGGTGACTTTTTATCGCCCGAATGAGAAAAGGTACAAAATCCTTATCGAAGGCCATGCTTTTCCCTCCGATCATTTCGCCGTTGAATCTCAGATACGCCACCACGGTTTATCTTCAGAAGACGCTCTTGTCGTAGTGAATCCCCGCCCAGGTGAAGAACTTATCCGATATGAAGATATTGCTGCACTAATAGAAGAACACCAAGATGAACTCGCTCTCGTTTTACTTCCTGGAATTCAGTATTACACCGGACAAGTTTTCCCGATGGCTGACATTGTTGAACTTGGACATCAAGCTGGAGCCATTGTCGGGTTTGATCTTGCCCATGCTGTCGGCAACATTCCTCTGGAACTACATGACTGGTCCGCAGATTTTGCAGTTTGGTGCAACTACAAATACGTGAATGGTGGTCCAGGAGCTATAGCTGGATGTTTTGTGCATGAGCAGCATCTCAATAAACCTGACATCAACCGGTTTGAAGGGTGGTGGGGAACAAACACAGAAACCAGATTTGAAATGGAAACCGTATTTGACCCAATTCCAACGGTGGATGCATGGCAACTTTCCAACTCTTCCATATTTTCTATGGTGCCTATACGTGCTTCGTTAAACGTTTTCGATCTCGCTGGAGGTATAACGCCATTAAGGGAAAAAAGTGAGAAACAAATCCGATATTTAGATTTCCTTTTAGAAGAGAATCTCTCAAAAGAAATTGAAGTTATTACCCCTAAAGCGTTAGATGAACGCGGATGTCAGTTTTCTTTACGAATCATTGCTGAAGGCAAAGCGGGAAGAGAGGTGTTTCATGAATTGGAAGAATCTGGAGTGTCATGCGACTGGAGGTACCCCGATGTCATACGAATCGCCCCTGTCCCTCTCTACAACTCTTTTACTGATATTTTTCGGTTTGTAGAAATATTGAAAAGAATTTTGAAACCAGAATGAATCACGATCAGTACCGTCACGAGCACGACAAGAAACTGAAAGCTAAATTTCATTGGCTAACTAAAATACGAAAATTTTGGCAATCAGACATTAACCGTGCCACTTTGCAATTAGTCGAAATCAAACCTGGAGAAACGGTCATAGACATTGGAGCAGGTATGGGTCCCGCCACGGTCGCTGCGGCACGTCAAGGAGCAAAAGTAATAGCGGTAGAACCCTCATCTTTTATGAGAACAATTCTTTCCATAAGACGGTTAGGACAAAAAGCGCGTAGCCAAATAGTTGTCGCAGATGGAGTAGCTGAAAC
>Ga0163108_10004162_pt1 | contig 10248 bp, 5 predicted proteins | sample Fk1155metaG_FD_109644 | JGI IMG/M metagenome (GOLD analysis project Ga0163108, IMG submission 109644) | Marine microbial communities from the Central Pacific Ocean - Fk160115 155m metaG | ecosystem: Environmental > Aquatic > Marine > Oceanic > Photic zone | place: The Central Pacific Ocean...
CGGGGCGAATTCCGGTTTCGGAATAAGGCTAGAGCCGGTCTCATTTAATGATGTGCCGGGCTATCAGGTTGACATGGGAAAGTCTTATTGGGGATGCTTATGGGAGCAGGGAGGAGACGGAATGGTTCAACAGTTCAACCCAAAGTACATTTCGAGGTTCCTCAAAGAGGGGCAGTGGAATCATTATTATGTTGAGGCTAGAGGCAATCATATTAGGGCTTGGCTCAATGGAGTGAGCACGATTGATGTTGTTCATGAGGGGGGGCGACTCAATGGGAAAATAGGTTTTGAACTGTGCAATGGACCGAAGCAGACGAAGATCGAAGTTCGACAGTTATTGGTGAAAGTCTATGAATGAAAAATAATTAAGTATCAATGAGTTTACGTCATTTAAAATCGGTTCTGGGGCTCTTTGCCGTTTTCAGTTCGGGGGAATTGTTTGCTGATCAGGACCCTTTATTGTCAGGACATCCGCGAAAGTCATACAAGGATGTCCAGAATATAGACGAAATGGAGGACGCTTTGAGAAAATCAATGGGTGCATCGGAGAAGCACTCTTTTTCTCGGGGTTGGTGGGTCTGGGATCGATTGAGGTGCCGTTATGTGGACGGAGATAGGAAAGACAAGGGAGCGCTGAAAGTCCTTCGTGCTGTCTTTAGGGGGCTAATACTGGACAAGCATCAGCGGTTAAAGGACAAGGGAGAGGGTGATTTGCTTTATATATTTTATACTACGCTGACTGGGGACCGTAAGGAGTCGGTCCTCAACTTTGAAGGGCGCAAAGCCTATAGGGACATTCATGGAGGAGGTTATCATGGAGGTTGGGGAGGCGCTGCGAGGATGAGAATTTACCAGGAATTAGCCGCTCAGGGGATGCTCACGGATGAAGAGAAGATTCGTTTCGAGGAAATTGTGAAGCAGAGTCTCGAATCTAGATTCATTAATTTCAAGAAGAAGGCACAGTCTGCAAATAACCACTCTTTTGGCAACGCAGGAGGAATTGCTATTGCTCTGAAACTCTATTCCGATGCGCCTCAAGCTGCCGAGGCTAGGGAATGGATTGACAGGATATGGAAGAGCTTGTCTGATTTCGCAGATTGGACTGAATGGACCTATTATCCTTACGGGCCGATATTTCTTCACGGGTTGATTGATATTGCTGAAGCCACTGGAAGGATAGATAAGGAAAAGGAATTAATTAATTCTGTTGCTAAGAGGTGCTTGGGATTTGTTCATGGGGGCGGCGTTCGAGGCAATCCAAATGCTGGATCGATGGTTAGAGATGATCTTGGTTCGACCTATGAAGATCCTTGGAATGTGGGTTATTATAATGTGGAGACTTCATCCAGAGATGGGCACTTCTGGTACCGGTTGGCTAAGCATTATAAAAACCCTCATTATCTGTGGGCTGCCGAGCAAGTGTCAATTGGAGGTCGTCCCATTAAAGGAGAAGTTCCTAGAGATTACATTTCTGCATACGAGCGTCGCTTTGCATGGTTTGTTAAGCGAGGAATTAAACCAAAAGTGCCTCCAGGAGGATCAATGATTGGAATGCTTAGCTCGATGAAAGAGAAGATTCCTGAGCGGCTTTACCTCAATCAAAATCGTCAACCGGGAACTCCTTTTGCGGCTTACTTTCTCTACCCTAATAAAGATGAACACTTGGATAATGTGTCAGGACATCTTTACGAGTATTCGGTCTCAGGGTCCAAGTACCTGCATACTTCTGGTAAGTATAATAATGTTTATAGGGACGACATGCCAATTGGTGGAGGGGCCGGGGAGGAGAGTTTGGATCTTTTATTAGTCCTTCACAACCGCCATAAATTTCCACTGCATCCTGACAGGAAAGGAGATCAACGTGATCCTATGCGTCGTGGCAACATTAAACACGACGATAAGTTTGTTGCTGCAGCTAACAATCCTGAGGGAGATTCCTACGGGCAATTTGCCTACAATGATTATTACGGTAAAGGCAGTCGTTGGGAGAGGAGATCAGTTCTGACAAGTGAAGGTTTTTTTGTTGTAATGGATAAGTACAGAGGTTCGGAGATTCTTGAAAATGAATATCAGGCTGGTCCTGTCTGGCATTTGGGTTATGAAAAGTCCATGATTTCAGGGGATCAGAAAGAGAGTTGGTTTGATGCTCCGCCAATTGATAACGCGTGGTGGAAGAAAGGTAAGTCCCGACTCTTACTTGTTACGCATTCTCCAAGAAAGTCTCAGCATGGAACATTGAAGCAGTCACATTCTCAGGACACTGGGGAGAATATTACAGTGTTTTCTTACCGTCCAATTAGAGCCCTTCGTGATGAATTTTTCTTGAGTGTCTTTGTTCCTTATGATTTACCGCTGGACCCAAGTGATATTCGTGAGAAAACGACTATTCAAATGAATGATAAGGGTTCATACGGAGTGACCTTTGATTCTGAGGGGGTCAAGGTATTGATTGGAGAAACTTGGTCAGTTACTCGGAAATAAAATCAATGGATTGGGGCTAGTTTTGGTCTAGATGAGCAAAAATACCTATAATTTGATTTGATAGGGCGAGCTTAATTTCTTTAAAATCGAGAGATGGACAATAAGAAATTAATCGCAATAACAGGAGCAAGTTCTGGTATTGGTGCCGCGACAGCGAAGGCCTTTTCAGCAGCAGGGTACCCGATCCTTCTCATGGCTCGAAGAATTGAACTTATGGAGGCTATGAATTTGCCAAACGCTATATGCAAAGAGGTCGATGTACTTGATCTTGAGGGCATGAAAGGTGCAATTTCTGAGGCCGAGGAGGTTCATGGTAAAGTGGACTGCATGATTAATAATGCAGGAGTGATGATTAACGGAAAGCCTCAATCTCAAAACCCTGAGGATTGGCAGAAGATGCTTGATGTGAATATTAGAGGTGTCCTCAATGGTATCCATTTGGTTCTCAAGGATATGGTTGATAGGCAGGCCGGAACTATTGTTAATATGGGATCCATTGCTGGCATTAAAACGTTCCCCGACCATACCGTCTATTGCGGCACTAAGTTTGCAGTTCATGCTATCACTGAAAATATTCGTGAAGAGGTTTCAGGGAGCAATGTTAGATTAATTAATATAGCTCCAGGAATGGTTTATACCGAACTCTTAGACCATGGTTGTGAAGAAGAGGCCAGAAAAGGTTGGATGGATTACGCCGAACAGATTGGGGGGGCGTTAAAGCCTGATTCCATAGCTCAGTCAGTTCTATTTTCTTACCAGATGCCGCAGGAAGTTTGTGTCAGAGAGATTGTGATATGTCCAACTGGTCAAGAGCCTTAATGATCACTCTTTAGTGAAAAATTTACCTTAAAATTTAATCTATTTACTCTTATGAATAGTGACTGATCCGGTAGGTTAAATTTTTTCATATAAATTTTTCTTAATATTATTTAGATTTGAGGAAATATAATTATGAGTAAGGCTTTTTTGTATATTTCTTCGTTGATGTTATTGTTTCATCTTAATTTATATGGAGAAAATATTTTCACGCTTGGGATTGATGATGAGAGTCAGGCGGAATTTTCACAGGAAAGCTTTAATTCCAATTCTGCTCCTGGGTCTCCGACTCTTAAAGATGACGATTACTATTTTTCAGGCAACTATGATGGGATCGGGGTTCTTCAGTCGGATGAGGATATAGTCAATTTTGAACGGGCAGTCACTAATGGTGACAAAAATAATCGAATACATTTCCATCTAGATTCTAATGATATAATCAATAATGAGTATACGCTCACTGTTGATCTGATTGGTGGAGGTTGGTGGGATGCTCCGGCAGGTGCTAGTGGAGCTGGCTGGGGTATACATGATGTCCACGCTAACTTTAATGGGGTTGAGATTTTTGCAGAAACTGAAATTGTCGAAAATAGGTTTGTAACTGCGGTCTTTGACGCATCTTCAGTCAACGCCGTGGCAGGAGAGAACGTGATTGAAATTACTCGGACAGGCGGCGACAGCAAGGGAGATGGTACTGATTATGGTTGGATTCAGTTTGATTACATCACCTTAGAGTCTAGTGCAGTTGCTGAGCCTGGACTTATTCAGTCATTCTTTGCTGATTCAAATGAAGTCGCAGCTGATTCTCCAACTGTAACTTTATCATGGCAGGTCGATTCTGATCCTGAAATAAGCGTCTTTATTGACAATGGTATTGGTGAAGTGACTGCGATCACTTCTGAAGGCGCTGGTAGTATTGATGTCAGGATTTCCGCAGTTACCACGTATGTGATTACTGTAAAGGGAGTAGATGGAGACGAAGAAACTGCTTCTGTGACTATTGAATATCAGCCCTATGCCGAGATTTGGACAGTGGGCTTGATTAACGGATCCCAGGCTGAGTTCAGTCAGGAAAAAGGTACGTCCAATGAAGAATCCGAAGGGTCCCCGCTCTTTCAGGATGATGATTATTATCTTGCGGGAAATTACGAAGGGGCAATTGGCAATTTAGAATCAGATGAGGAGTGGTCCAATTTGGATAGAGCGGTAACAAGTAATGATCCAAACAATAGGTTTCATTTTTTGCTAGATTCGTTAGAGGCAGACGAGTCCAGTCAGATGAGGTTTACTATGAATCTTATCTGGGGAGGATGGTGGGACGCAGAGGCCAATTCCAGTGGAGAAGGTTTTGGCACCCATGACGTTGAAATTAAATTTAATGGGAATGTCATATCGACCTATTCTGGTATCACGGAAAACGAATTAATCGTGGAGGCTTTTTCTGGTGAAGAAGGCGGAGCGGTGCAGGGAGAAAATGTGATTGAGGTGAGCAGGACCAGTGGAGACAGTAAGGGTGATGGTGGAAATTCAGGCTGGATTCAAATTGATTATGCCTCACTAGAAGTTGACCTCAGTGAGATAGTTCGTGACAAGCCCATTACTGCATTTTCTTCAAATAAGAGTCTAATTGCTCCGGGAGTATCGGCTTCCCTTAATTGGCTTGTTGATCCAACTGCAACGGTATCCATAGATCAGGGCATAGGGGACGTGAGCGGGAAAACAATTGATGGTATTGGAAGTATTGAAGTTGATCCCACCGTAAATACAACTTATACGCTGACTTCGGTGAGGGGCGCTGATGTCGAAACGGCGACAGTAACAGTTCAAGTTGATTTGATAGAGTTCTTCCAGTCAACTGTTCTTGAGGTCACACCAGATGAACCGGTTGCTCGTCTTTTGTGGTCAGTTTATTCGGTCCCCGGAATGACTCTGTCAGTTGATAATGGAATTGGTGATGTCACAGGTCTTACAGAGGACGGGTCCGGATCCATTGAGGTTAGGCCATCTTCAACTACTACTTATATCATCACAGCAACGAGGCCGAATAATCCTCAAGAAGACACAGAACAAGTTTCTCTTACTGTCGAATATAATGGGTATTCTGTTCTGTGGAGTTTGGGGGTTGATGATAATACTCAGGCTGAATTTGCTATAGAGGACTTCAATTCGAGCCCCCTTCCAGGTGCGGCTGATGTTAAGGATGACGATTATTATTTTGCCGGGACCTATGCTGACATCGGAGAAGTGCTTGAGGATGAGGACAGTTCTTTGAACTTTGAAAGAGCAGTAACTAACGGAGACCCTAATAACCGGATTCATTTCATGCTTAGCCCTGAGCAGGCTTCTCCGTCTTCAGAAATTCGCATTTCGATGGATCTCATTAACGGTGGGTGGTGGGACGCCCTAGCTGGGCAGGGAGGCGCTGGTTTTGGAATTCATGATGTAGCGGTCAAATTTAATGGGGAAGAGGTAATGTCATCGGAAGGCATTGAGAAGGACACATTCCTGAGTGCGACATTCAACGCTGCAGAAGTCGGCGCCGAAATAGGTGAAAATACGATAGAAATTACTAGGACAGGTGGAGACAGTAAGGGTGATGGGACAGACTATGGTTGGATTCAATTTGATTACATTTTAGCCGAAATTGATTCAATAGGACCTAGGATCTTTGAGATTAATGAATATGAATATGATGCTGATGGGAAGTTTCTTTCGATCACATTTCCCTCTAGTCCGGGACAATTTTTCCTAGTCGAAGTATCCAATGATATGCAGACTTGGTTTGAATATGATGATAGCGTAGAAGCGGATGAGGAAGATTCTTCTACAACTTACTCCGTGGAGCTTTTGGGGGATGAAGGCGATGCATTCTTTGTGCGGGCGTCACGTTTTCCATAAGCGATTAATATCTACATTCAGAGTCAATGGTTCTTAGGCGGCTGGTAAAAGTATTGGGTGTCGGTGCTTTTTTTGTTGCAGTGGGGTGTGCTCCAAAGGAAGAAATAAATCGTTCAGAAGTCAGTAAATCTCATCACAATGCTGAGATTAATAATATTGATAGAATGGTAGCTGTTGAGCAACTGATTCTCGAACTGACTCCAACATTAAAACTGTTATCAGATTCGCTTATCGAATCAGAGATTGAGATTTTAAGCGCTGGTCCTGATCTCTTTGATGAAGATTTTCGAATGGAATCAGTGGCAGTTGCTGACTCGAACAGTTTGCCAGCTGATCAGATTAAAGAAATGGCAGTCCGAGTGATTAAGGGAGAATCGGTAACGATGTGGTCTGAAATATTTAAAGGTGTGCAGAGATTTCAGGATGCTCATTTTTATTTTGTGGATGGAAGTTATGATGGAGCTGATTTGAAACGGTTCGATTCGAGCGTCGGATTTGAGGGGAAGGGCGTGGACGCGATGGGTTCGACTTTGTCCATAAAGGGTAAGATTTATATTGATTGGAACCTCAAGAAAGAAGCTTGGAGGATCGGAGAATGGGAGTTCGGGTCGATGAAGGTGGTCAGGTTGAAAGAACCACTCTTTAAGGAAGTTCTCAAGGAAGTAATTTTGGATCAACAACAATATGAAAGAGCTGTAGCATCATTGCACGAGAAGAACATTGTTGATCTTTTTACTCGCAATAAATTTAATGTTTCCAAGCAATTGTACGCTGATTTTCTGGACCTTGACTCAACGTTTCAACACCCTGGACTTTCTGTTGTGGACTATAACACAGATGGGTGGGATGATCTCTACTTAATGGGCAGGTGGGGAGCGAATCAGATGTTTCGCAATAATGCTGATGGGACATTCACAGACGTGGCCAAAGAGATAGGCTTAGATATTAAAGGTCTATGCAACTGTGCAACTTTTGCTGACTTTGATAATGATGGGGATCCGGACGTATTTATTGGGAGAAGTTTGGAAAGGTCACTTTACTTGGTAAACGAAAAAGGGCGATATAATGACCGAACAAAAGAGGTCTGCAGGTCATTACTCATGCCGTATCTTGTTTCAACAATTTCGGCTGTCGATTATAATCAGGATGGTTTACTTGACGTTTATCTAGGTCTATATGGTCCTCCTCAGAAGAGCGATAGCCCCGAGAGCTGGGTTAACAGATTCTTTCCGACGAGCATGGCAAAGGAAATTTTGAAGAGGTCGTCTCAATCTCACCGCTATATAAATCGCTTAGGGCCTCCTAACCTTTTGTTGGTTAATCGGGGCAATGGTCAGTTTTCTGTTGCTCCAGAATCTAGGGAAATCGCTGAGTGGCATAGCACATATCAGAGCGTGTGGAGTGATTTTGATCAGGACGGAGATCAGGATGTATATATATGCAATGATTTTGCTCCGGACCATCTTTATCGGAACGAAGGCCCTAGAGGCTCTTCAGGTGAGCCGCGTTTTGTTGACGTGACCAAAGAATTGGCTGGAGAGTCTATGCAAGGATTCGGGATGGGGGCCTCTTGGGGTGATTATGACAGGGACGGCAAACTTGATCTTTACGTATCAAATATGTTTAGTAAGGCTGGAAGGCGAATCACTCGGTCCATAGAGGGTCTGGATCCTCGCGTTCCATATGCAGCCCGTGGGAACCTGCTTTTTAAAAATAAAAGTTTTGGTTTTGATCAGGTCGCTGGAGTCGAAGCCGAATCTGTTAACGTTGCCAAAGTGGGGTGGGCGTATGGCGCTCAATTTGTTGATGTTGATAATGATGGATGGCTGGACATCTATTCTGCTAGTGGATTTTATACTGCGCCGGAGCAGATATCTACTGAGAAGGACTTGTGAAGTGTTTTCTGGCGCGCGGTCGTAGTCGCTGATCCAAACAAAGGAAGCACCATTATAAGGTCCGATCTCTTTAAAGAAACAACGGTTGAGGCTGCTAAAGAGTTGTCAGGAGACTATTGGGGAAGGGATTCACTTAGTGGCAATGAAAGGAACCGACTCTTTATTAACCATGAGGGTAAACAGTTCATAGACGTGAGCAACGTTTCAGGGGCGGATCATATTGGTGATGGTAGGAGTGTTGTTCTTTGGGATTACAATCACGATGGCCTAACAGACATCGCTTCAGTAAATACGAACAGACCTAAGCTCGTTTTTTATAGAAATGAGACTGACAAGATAAAGACACAAAAAAATAACTTTTTGGCTCTTCGGTTGATCGGTGGGAATAAAACAGATTCTAAAAGCAGCCGTTATTCCAATCGTGATGGTTATGGAGCAAAGATCCAAATTAAATGTGACGAAAGCTCTTTTTATGAGGAGCACAGATGTGGGGAAGGGTTCAGTGCCCAAAACAGTAACACCCTAATAATTGGTGTCGGGAAGGAGTCAATGATTCGTTCAGTAACTATTAGTTGGCCGAGTGGGCACTTAACTGAGCTGCCGAATCTTCGTCTTGGTAGCCTTGTTACTGTTCACGAAAATAGTGAGGATTCACCTAATGGGAAGGCCTTTACAGTGGAGTCGTATGTCCGGTAAAAGTGAATTTTAGAAATTGGTTCCACGGCAGATGATTGGAGCCTTGAAAGGATTATTATTATTTCTTGTGTGTTATTTTGTGTAATGAGTTTATTCCAAGTCCCTTCGAGACTGTATTCACTTTGCCCGGCCAAAGAATTTCAGCATCTAAAGGGCCTTTTAAATTTCCCAGCCCAAAGTGAAGGGTCATTTCGCTCTGGTTGCCTTCTCCGGTACCTGTCTGAACATGTCTCGTCATGATGGAATCCTTTGAGTGGATCTTAACGATAGAGCCAATGGCAGAACGGTTGATCTTTTTCCCGTCTCCGGCCAGTTTTATTTTTATCCAGTTCCCTCGTTTGCTGTTATTTTGAAATATCTTTCCTGCAGTGCAAAGATCGAGGTCCCCATCGTTATCGATATCTGCCCAGGCAGACTGATAAGTTGCTGGAAGATTTTGGAGACCCTCATTTGATGTGACGTTGGAAAATTTCCATTCTCCTTCATTGCTATAAAGGACAGGAAAGTTTTTTATATTACCGCTGCCCACGCCATAGACCGTAGTAAAATAAAGGTCCAGATCCCCATCGTTATCAAAGTCACCGAAGCTTGGTGATGCGAAGGATTCTTGCCAGGCCAGTCCTGAGTCACTGCTCTTGTCTTCGAATTTGTATCCAAATTTACTGCCCTTGTTACGGAGAAACTGGGGATGATCCTGGCCCGGTCTAGGATGGCTGAAATTGCCTACAAACAGATCAATTAACCCATCGTTATCTAAGTCATCGAAGCAAGAACCTATGGTGTGTCCGCTGACCTGATACTTTATACCGCCAGTATAGTTAATGAGGCCTGATGGGTTTCCTGCTGTTCCATAATCTTCGGCCATATTATTTAATTTTCCTTTGCCGTCATTGATTAGGAGATGATTTGGTTGAAGTCTGTAATTTGAAACATAAATGTCAGGATATCCGTCCTCGTTGAAATCCGAAGCGCAGACGCCTCTTGCTGAATAGCATGCCCCGTCTTTGCTTCTCCATTCTTCTTTAAATTTCCCGTCTCCGAGATTGATAAATAATGCATCTGGATGGACCTTTTGTTGCCAGATTTCATATCCGCCCACATAAAGGTCGATGAGTCCATCATTATTGATGTCGACCCAAACTGCGCCCATTGAATTGATGGTGGGAAGTTTTGGAAAATCTAATTGTTCGAAAGTTCCATCACCTCTATTGCGATGAAGAGAGCCGGCTCCCGTGTATTGGAATAGATCAATGTTTCCATCATTATCAAAATCGCCCCAAACGACCGAGCCTCCTGGGGCATTGGACTTAGATGCAGGGACAAATTTATTCCCTTTATCATTCATGAAAAGTGATCCTGCGTGGATGTCTACAAAGCCATCATTGTTATAATCTGCGAAAGCGGCTTTACCGCCGCCTGAAAATCCGAACTTTTCAGTGGCGTCAATGAATTGTGATTTGAG
>Ga0163108_10004165_pt1 | contig 10244 bp, 9 predicted proteins | sample Fk1155metaG_FD_109644 | JGI IMG/M metagenome (GOLD analysis project Ga0163108, IMG submission 109644) | Marine microbial communities from the Central Pacific Ocean - Fk160115 155m metaG | ecosystem: Environmental > Aquatic > Marine > Oceanic > Photic zone | place: The Central Pacific Ocean...
CCATGAAACATTTCATAATTCCCACTTTTGCAGCAGCGGTTTTGTTACTGGGTGTGGGGTTGTTTAGAAGTAAGTCTTGAACTTGGTGCCAGTTCGGTGCCAAGAATCTCGGTCGTTTGAGGGTATAATGTGAGTTTTTTAAATGGAGACTCTTAAGTGGTTGTTTCGCAAAACCCTTGAATACGTTGGTTAAACGATATTTGGCTCATATCAAGAGTGTAATCTCTTGCTAATTCCTAAACACTAGGTCTGAGGTTCGAATCCTCTCGGGAGTGCCTTTATTTAACCTCAGTATTTAAAGGCTTTGCGTGAATTCCCGCGCAGAGCCTTTTTCTATCTTCTCACACTTTTCAGATCTTGGTGTCAAATTAGTGCTAACTTTCTGCTCGTTTGGATAGGGATCGTCAACCCTGTAAACTTCGCTAATCGTGGCTTTACCAAGATCGGACGCGAGGGCATAGGCCGGTTCTATTTTCTCGTTCGTCCATTGCATGTTGTTTTTGGCATCATACCCCACCAGCAACACGGCTGCGATTGTTGTGAGTAGGAGGTGTTTCATTTTCCTTCAGCTTTTAATTCTTCACCCGCCGAGGTGCTTCGATTAGCTGAGTTTGACAAACGATTTCAGGTTGGCCAAGCTGGAAAAAGAAAGGCCGGGCACATAATGCCCGGCCTCTGGTTTGTGTTCTCTTTTTGGTTTAATCGACCACTTTGACGCGGTAGAAATTTCGCAATGACACCAGCGGCTGTCTTGGATCAGTGAACTTGATCTGCTTACCGGTTCCTTTGATTGTTTCCAACTCACTCCAATGCTTGAAGTCTCGCGTCTCCTCGATCACATAGGTTTTCTTGTCTTTGGTAGTAAAACTGAAACCAAATGTTGCCTTGTCGAAAATCAAATGTGGCATCGGCGACGGCACCTCCACCGGCGGGATGGTCGGTGAGCCGTGTTTGCGGAAAAAGTCGGCGATTTCGGTCTGATTTAACTGGATGGCCCAATCGAGTGGCGTTTTGCCATCCACATCTTTCGCATTCACATCAGCACCATGTTCCATCAGTAGTCCAGAAATTTCCATGAGCACAGCATCAGTACTGTAATGCAAAGGAGTCCATCCATTTTCATCCTTCATATTCACATCCGCGCCTCCGGCGATCACCAGTTCGGCAACTTCCGTGCGATCGTACCAAGCCGCATAGTGCAGAGGAGTCGATCCAACATCATCCTTCGCATCCACATTTGCACCGCTGGCTACTAGTAATTCAACGATTTGCTTGTGATCTAAAGCAGTTGCCATATGCAAAGGAACCCACCCAGCATTATTCTTCACATTAACATCCGCACCGTTGGCCAGTAGTAGTTCGACGATTCCATTGTAACCTAGTTTGACCGCTTCGTACAAAGGAGTGACTTCATACATATCCTTCGCATTCACATCCGCGCCAGCAGCCAAGTGCTTTGATACATCTTCGATGTTTCCAGTTCTGACAGCATCTGACAGAGCAATGAGTTCTTTACTTGTTTTACCGCCGTGATTGAGAATGAGGTCGACGGTTTCGTTTGCCCCCTTGAGCCAAAGGGCCATATCCAGCGGTGTTTCACCAAAATCATTCTTTGCATTCACATCGACGCCTTTATCCAGTTCTGCTTGGACACCTTCAAGATTGCCATACATGGCAGCATCGTGAATCGGATCGGAGAAGGCTGTTCCTACCAGCACCAAAGCTGCGATTATTACTAGTTGTGTGTTGATTTTCATTTTAAATGCTTATCCATCAAAGACGTTGCACTAACCCGACACAACGTCAAAGTACTGCTACTTTTAGCAACGGATATGCCAAGCAGCTGTATCGCAATAATCCCAGTATATGGCTCTGAATATTTCAAATTAAAGGATACTTTGTGTGAGAATTTTTCGCTATGCGTGAAAACCGTACTATATAATATCTAATTAATTTGGGTAACTCGATCACTACTTACAAAATCGAAGCTTCACATGACTTAAAAAAATGGGGCAAGATTGGCGAAGTCCAAGGCACCGGAAATTCGATTGAATTCACTGATTGGCGAAAAGCACTTTTGCAGAAGCAATACTATCGCTTGAAGTTGCTGGAGTAATGAAACACTTCTTAATTCCCACTTTTGCAGCAGCGGTTTTGTTGCTGGGTGTGGGGTTGTTTAAAAGTAAGCCTTGAACTTGGTGCCAGTTCGTTGCCAAGAACCCCCGTCGTTTGAGGGTATAATGTGAGTTTTTTAAATGGAGACTCTTAAGTGGTTATTTCGCAAAATCCTTGAATACGTTGGTTAAACGATATTTGGCTCATATCAAGAGTGTACTCTCTTGCTAATTCCTAAACACTAGGTCAGAGGTTCGAATCCTCTCGGGAGTGCCACGCTTCAAGCGCAGACAACCATGGTTGCTGTTGACGTTTTCTCGCGGCATAGTAACCCGGCGCATGCGTAACTGTACCCTTCCCCTCTGTCTGCTCATCGGACTGGTTTTGGCTTTGCCGGACGCATCGACGGAGCCTGAACGGACGGGCTTGGCCAAGCCGACAGGCGTGGTTGAGGGCACCGTTTATTACCAACCGGATGCCAAGCGCCGCTGGCGCTACCAACGCTACTATGTCCGCAAACCGAAAACCGGTGAAATCGCCGAGGCGGTCGTCGCCGTTAGCGGCATGGCCGGCAAGCCCCACCTCGCCGGCCAAGTGGCCGTGATGGACCAGGTCAACTACCGCTTTGTGCCCGAGACGCTTGCCATCCGCACCGGGGACTCGGTGCGCTTCAAGAACAGCGACGATGCCCTGCACAACGTGCTATCGCACGATGGAGACAAGCCGTTCAACATCAACCTCGTCAAGGGAGGGGAGCACGTGCAGCGCTTCGACCGCGCCGGCGGCTTGGCCAAGCCGTTGCGTTTGGGCTGTGTTTATCACGGGGCGATGCAGGCCTGGGTATATGTCTTTGATCATTCTCACTATCATGTAACGGGCACAGACGGGAAATTCCGACTGGAGAACCTTCCCCCAGGAAAACTGGAACTGGCCATCCGCCACGCGGCGGGCCGACTCGCGTGGAAAAAACAAATCATCATCGAGGCGGGAAAAACCACCCGCATGGATATCCGCATATCACCTGACGACTTGATTCAATCTGAAGAAAAACAGACAAACTCACCATGAAAAACAACGACAACTCGATCCTTCAACCGCCCGGCAATATATCGCGACGAACTGCCCTCAAGACCGGCATCTCCGCCGCCGGGGCGGCGGCTCTTTCCCTCCCATCACACGCCTTCCCGGCGGAGTCGGCGGATGAGGAATTGACCCCATTCCTCGATATGCCTCGCACCGGGCCGAACCGGCTGGACTGGGAAACACTCGATAGCTGGCTCACGCCGCAGGATCAAGTGTTCAACGTGCAGCACTACGGCATGCCGGAGATCGATGAAAAGAATTTTAAACTCGAAATCACAGGGTTGGTTGACAAACCAACCACCCTCACCCCGGCACAGATCCGCACGCTCCCGAAAAAACAACAGTACATGACCCTTGAGTGCTCCGGAAACGGGGCGTCAAAAGGATTCATGAATGCCATATACAACAGTAAGTGGACCGGCACCCCGCTGCGTCCAATCATTCAACAGTGCGGCATCGATCCCAAGGCCAAGGAGATCGTATTTATCGGCGCGGACACAAAAGAGGAAACCCTCCGCCCCGAGACCCGGCGAGAATTAAAAATCGAGGTTCCCTACGGACGAAGCATGTCGATGGAGGACGTCATGAGTCAGAATCTCCTGCTGGCCTACGATCGTAACGAGCAACCGATCGCCCACCGCAACGGCGCACCGCTACGGTTGATCGTCCCCGGCTGGTACGGCGTCGCCAACGTCAAGTGGCTCACCCGAATTGAGGTGCGCGACCGTCGCTATATGGGGCGCTACATGGGGCGCGACTATGTCACCGTCCGGGGCGAACGGCACGGCGAAGAAATCGTCCCCGTGGAAACCTCCGTGGGACGAATGAACCTCAAGTCAGTCATTGCCCGCGTCACCCGGCAACCAACTACCAAGGAGCGCATCCCGCTCAAGGCCTACGGAGCAGCCTGGAGCGACGGCACTGAAATCAAGCAGGTGGAAGTGCGAATAAACGGCGGCAAATGGCTCCCGGCCAGACTCGACACCGAGCCGCACAAAAAATTCTGCTGGCGTTTTTTTTCCATCGATCTCGGCAGCGTCGCACCGGGCAAACACACCCTCGTGTCACGCGCGATCGACATCAACGGTAGGGTGCAACCGGCCGCCGAGGATGACGAGATAGCCCTCAAAAAAACCTACTGGGAAGCCTACCAGCAATGGCCACGAGAGATTGAAGTGGAGGCCTAAAAGACAGGCGCGAAACCGCTTGGCAAAGCGCACAGTCTACCAGAAACCGTTCGCGGGATCGGGGTTACGACCGCCCCAGTTATGCAAATCACGGGGAAAAACGAAGATCGCCGCGTGCCCGTCCCCAAAAAGCGTGTTCAGCCCCCGGACACCCAGTTTGTGCCACTGGGTTTTCTGCGACTTTTCAATCCGATTGCCGTGCCACGGCCAGTCAGCCTGAATCAGTTTCGTTGTGGGCCCCTTGGCCAAGTCGGACTCTGTCAACGGCTTTTGCCCAGGACTGGCGGTAACGTGCTGCACTCCAAACCCATCCCACGACCACTGCACAAGGTAGCTCGTGCCATAAAAGTTGTAGCAGGTTTTCGGTGCCGCCGGCGTCGTCTTGGGGAAATGCTCCGGATGCAGTACATCGCCGGCATCGCTCGGGCAACGGTACACTTCCGCAGTGGACGTGTATTTGTTCAGGGGCCGCTTGTCAAAGTCGGCAAGGCGCTTGTTGTTGCTTTGGTAGCCCGGGCCGAGGCCAAGCTTACCGCCGCATGTGGACCACGTCGGGTGAATTGGGAACATCTCAAAGTCATCCACGTACATCATGAAGGCCAGCCCAATTTGCTTGTGATTGTTCAGGCAGGCGGTGGACCGCCCCTTCTCCTTTGCCCGGGCCAGGGCCGGCAATAGTAGTCCGGCCAGAATCGCGATGATCGCAATCACCACAAGCAGTTCAATCAATGTAAAACCAAGCCCAGAGGAATGGGAACGGTTCGGTCGAGTATAATTCATGAGCAAAATCTAAGCTTCAAAACCGGTTGTGGCAATGGACAAATCCTCATCCGATTTGCCGAACGCTTGTGGCTTAACGGGAGACGACCCAAGTTCCGTCTGTCTTGATGGATACATTGACACCACCAATTTTGGCTCTGGTGTTTCCTTTTTTGCTTAATTTCGTACGAATTAGTGCCGCGACCGTTCGCGGGTGAACTCCTTCGTTGAACGGTTTCAGCACCGCCAGCCAAACCTTCTTTTTGCCTGCCCGCAGGATTCGGATGGCATTATTATCCTTACGACCACCATCAACGTAGCGTTGCCGCAGTCGGTTCCACTTCCACCAACTCCTCGAAAACGAGTAGCCCTCCTGCGCTCCCAGCGCTTGGCGCAGATCGTTTTCCAGTTGTTCAATCTCGCTGACATTTAAGTAGTCATGGCGTGGATGCCCCGAGAGAATGTTTTCGTTTGTCGCTGCCTTCGCCAAAGGCAACCCCAGGCATAGTAAACACATCAACACCCATTTAATTCGTTTCTTCATGGCTGGCTTGGCCGACACAACCTAACGCGGTGGCGTGCCGAGTGGCAATCAATCCTGCTTGGCCACGCGGCGGTGAGAGCGTAAGGTCTGCCGCCACTAAATATCACCTCCTGATCAAATGGGGCATGTTCATTAAATCAATGGAAACGATTCAATACAATCTTGTGACGGAGATTCGTCAGCGTGTCGCGGAGGTGGTGGTGGGGCAGGAAACAGTCGTCGAAAGACTGCTGATAGCGCTGTTCACCGGCGGGCATTTGCTACTACAGGGCGTGCCCGGCCTGGCCAAGACTCTGCTCGTGCAGACGATCTCCAACGCCATCGATCTACGTTTCAGCCGCGTTCAGTTCACCATCGACCTGCTGCCGTCGGACATTCTCGGCTCGGAGGTGCTCGACCAGCGCAGCAACGAGTTCACCACGCACCTCGGCCCGATCTTCACGAACCTACTGCTCGCCGACGAGATCAACCGCGCCGCACCCAAGGTGCAAAGCGCACTGCTCGAGGCGATGCAGGAGAGCAAGGTCACCATCGGCAACGAGACACACACTCTGCCATCGCCGTTCCTCGTCATCGCCACGCAGAATCCCATCGAGCAGAGCGGCACGTTCGAACTGCCGGAGGCACAACTCGACCGGTTCATGCTGTGCCACCGACTCGACTACCCGTCCTCAGGCGAGGAAGAGGACGTACTCCGGCGCAGCCTCACACTCGGCCTCCAGCGAACGGACGGCGGCGCGGTGCCACGAACGGCGTTTGACCTGCTCGACAAAAAACCGGTGTCCACCGTCGCCGACTTGGTCGAGATGATGGCCGCCGTGCAGGAGGTGCACGTGAGTGACGTGTTCCAGAAACACACAGTCGAGATAGTCCGCCGGACACGCCGCCATCCGAGCATCGAGATCGGCGGCAGTCCGCGCGCCGGGTTGGCAATGATCCAGGCCGCCCGGGCACGCGCCTTCATCCACGGCCGCGACTACGTCGTGCCGGAGGATCTGTACGCACTGGCCGAGGACGTGTTGCTGCACCGCATTCGCCTCAAGTACGAGGCGCTGGCCGAAGGCGTCTCCGGCGTGAGTGTACTCAAGGAAATCCTCTCCGAGGCCAATTGACGGTCTGGTCCTTGGCCAAGCGCATATGAAACCGCTCACCGGCAGCCTCGAATCGCACGACGGACTCGACGGACGCCAGTTCGCCATCGCCGTGCGGCGTCTGGCCGACAGTCTGCAGTACGGCACCGACTCGTCGCCGTTCACCGGCTCCGGTATCGAGTATGCACAGAGCCGCCCGTACGAGGCTGGCGACCCGGTGAAACAGATTGACTGGCGCGTTACCGCCCGAATGGGTCGTCCGTTCATTAAGGAGTACGAGGCACCCAAGCAGATGCCAATTTATCTGCTCATCGACACGTCCGGCTCGATGTGCGTCGCCTCCACCGGCATGAGCAAATACGCCTGGGCAGTGCAGATCGCCGGCGGACTGGCGTTGGCTGCGCTCGACCGCATGAGCCCGGTCGGCGTTGTCGGCTGCGGCGAATGCTACCTCGACGCCCGGCCAAGCATGTCGCGCCACCGCGTGTTTCTTTGGCTGCATCAGTTGCGCCATTACCGGTTCGACGAACAAACCACTCTCGCCGAAAAACTCGATCAACTCTCCGCCGTGCTCTCGAACCGCGCGATACTCGTCGTGCTGAGCGACCTGCGACAACCGGACGTCACGCGCCGACTCAAGCGGCTTGCACTGGAACACGACTGCGTGGCGCTCCAATTCACCGACCCCGCCGAGCGAGGCCGATTGCACGCTGGCGTGTTTCGCGGCGAGGAGGCCGAGACTAGCGAGGCGTTCGTCGGCCACGGCTGGAGCCGATGGTTCCAAGACGATGACACCGCCGCCGAGCTGCGCCGAGGCGGCATCGACCATCTCAAACTGCCGGTGAACGAACCGTTCCTGCACAGGCTGCGCGGCTTCTTGCGCAAACGCGACAACCTCGGGAGAGGCGCACGATGATCCGCTGTCTGGCCAAGCTCGCGTTCGTTGTCGCCGTCGTTCTCGCAGGCTTGGCCAAGCCGTCTGCCGAGGCACCCGAGTCCGTGCAAGTAGGAATGGAGGGCAGCCTGATCATCGTCCTACCCGGCGACCCACTCAAGGCCGCACCGGTCGGTGACAAATCAAAAATCATCGTCCGCATCCACGACATACTGCCGCACGGCACCGACAAGCGGTACGACCTGCGCTACTTCGGCTTCGTGCCGGGCGAGTACGAACTGGCCAAGTTCCTCCGCAACACCGACGGCACCTTGCCGACGAATCTCCCGCCGATCCCGGTGCGCATCCGTGGCATCCTGCCGGAGGATCACGACGGCAAACTCATCGAGGAGGAGGCTGGTGACTTAGCGCTGCCTGACGGCTACACCACTTGGCTGATCGGCCTGGGCGTTGTGTGGCTGCTCGCCGCCTGGCCGCTGTTTCTGCTCGGACGCAATAAGAAAACGCCGCTTGGCCAAGCGAAGGAGGCGAGCCCGGACTTGGCAGAGCGACTGCGCCCACTCGTCGAGCAGGCCGCCAATGGGATGCTCGACACCGACGGCCGCGCCCATCTTGAACGCATGATTTTCTCCCACTGGCGCGATCAACTTGCCCTCCCGGTGGACGGCGACGTCGCCGAACTGCACCACCAACTCAAGGTGCACGACGAAGCCGGCCCGCTATTGCGCGGTCTAGAGGACTGGCTGCACCGCCCACCCGGCACAGCCACCGTGGACATCCCCACCCTGCTCGAACCGTACCGCCGCACCGAATGACATTCGCCCACCCAGCCGTGTTACTTCTACTGGCGCTGCCAGTTCTGTTGATGGTCTGGGAATGGCGGCGGCGCGGCACCGTGCTGACGATGCCGTTCGACCACGCCGAGGCCAAACGCGGCCGGTGGCTCGAAAGCGTCGTCAAGCTGCTGAACCTCGCTGCACCCATGCTGCTAGCGGTGGCGATCGTGCTGTTGGCCGGACCACAGCGGCCGCTCAGCCAGGGCAATCAGCGCGTGCTCTCGAACATCGAGTTCGTACTTGATGTGTCCGGCAGTATGACGGCGACGTTCGGCAACGGGCGGCGCAGCGACAAGGCGGTCGAGGCACTGCAGGAGTTTGTCGGTCACCGCAAGGGTGATGCGTTCGGCGTGACGCTGTTCGGCACCGAAGTGCTGCATTGGGTTCCACTCACGCAGGATCTCTCCACACTCAAGCACTCAGCGCCGTTCATGAAACCTGAAGCCATGCCGTCGTACATGGGTGGCACGCGCATCGGCCTCGCGCTTCGCTCGGTGTACCGCATCCTCGCCGACCGACCGGAAGGCGACCGGATGATCATCTTGATTTCCGACGGCATGAGCGCCGACCTGCGCGGACAGAGCGACAAAATCTCAAGTGACCTGCGCGGCGCAGACATCGTGCTGTACTACATTCACGTGGCCGACGGGCAACCCCAGCAGGAGGTTTACGAGATCGCGGCCCGCACCGGCGGCGAGGCATTCATCGCGGGCGATCCCGGAGTACTGCAGACCGTGTTCGAGCGGATCGACTTAATGCGCCCGGCCAAGTTCGAGCCTGAGGCGCCGATCCCAGCCGACAATTTCCGCCCGTTTGCCCTCGCCGGCCTGTCACTGCTCGGCCTGCAGTTACTCTCCCTGCTCGGCATAAGATTCACGCCATGGTAACCCGCCTATGAACATTCCTGACATCACGTCTGATGCGGCAACCCTGGCTATTTGGGTGGCATTTGGCATCGGCGTGTTCGCCGTGCTGGCGGAAGCATGGCACGGACGCCGCACGCGGCGGGTGGCACGATTGGCATTCGGCCCGCTTGGCAAGGCCCGGGCATGGACACGCCTCGCACCAGCGGTGCGCGTGCTCGCGCTGACCGCGATGGCGTGGGGGTTGGTCACTCTGTTTTTCATCCGACCGCGCGTGGCGAGCTACGACAAAATCCCCGAGGGTGGTTACCGGCATTTGGTCATCGCGTGGGATGTCTCGCCAAGCATGCAACTCGACGACGGCGGCTTCGATTCCGGAAAACAAAAGAAACGTACGCGCGCCCAGCGAGGTGCCAAGGTGTTGCTGTCGCTCTTTGATCGAATCGCTCTCGACCAAGTACGAATCAGCATTGTCGCGTTTTTCACAGGGGCCAAGCCGGTCGTGGTAGACACACACGACTTGAACGTCGTCAAAAACATCCTCGACGATCTTCCACTCGACATGGCGTTCGACCCCGGCAAGACAAGCCTCATCGATGGCATCGAGGAGTCGGTACGCCTGGCCAAGGAATGGGAACCGGGCAGCGCCACGTTGCTGATCGTAAGCGACGGCGACACAGTGCCAGACACCGGCCTGCCCAGGCTGCCGCCATCCATCAACCGGGTGCTCGTCGCCGGTGTGGGCGATTCACGGCGCGGCGTATTCATCGACGGCCACATGTCCCGGCAAAACTCGCGCGTGCTGCGGCAGTTGGCCAAGCGCTTGGGCGGCGAGTACGTGGACGTCAACGACGTGCAAATCCCCACCACG
>Ga0163108_10004166_pt1 | contig 10242 bp, 9 predicted proteins | sample Fk1155metaG_FD_109644 | JGI IMG/M metagenome (GOLD analysis project Ga0163108, IMG submission 109644) | Marine microbial communities from the Central Pacific Ocean - Fk160115 155m metaG | ecosystem: Environmental > Aquatic > Marine > Oceanic > Photic zone | place: The Central Pacific Ocean...
GCTTTCGGTGGCCTACTATAGCTTCAAGCACTTTAATACTAACGCTTCCCTCTCGAAAGACTCTGTCGATTTTCTTATGAAAGAAATCGTTTCCAGAAAAACGGCTATAGCAAGATTAGCAGTTACTGGCCTAGGCGGCCTGATGCCATCGGCCGAAAATGCGCTCCTTGAAGTCGCAAAGAAAAATCAAGATACGCAGTGCAGAAGTATAGCACTCAAACCACTACTAGACTATTTTCAAGAAAACCCAAAACCTGAAAATCTAACTCTGCTCCTTGACAACTTTGTTCCTAAAAAAAGTGGAAAGTCCAGCAAGCTTATCGAAATCCTTGAAGGATTTCCGTTACCCGAGCACAGAAAAGACTTCGAAAGGAGATTGTTGGACGAGAAATATCCACTTGTTCGAAAACTGCTCCTATTGCAGGTCTTGTTGGGATCGAACAGTCAGGGCTTGGAAGATTTGGCGCTCAAATGCCTTAACAATCCCAACCCTTCGATAACGCTTTCTGCCCTTCGGGTAGCCCAACGGCACAATCTCCCCCTGTCGAAAAAAACACTGAACCGCTTGGGGAAACATGCTGATCCCGCAATTCGAATGACAGCGCTAGTTACCCTGGTGCAGGGCAATGAAAACTCCAAGGAAGTTGCTAAAAAGCTTAGGAAATGGGAAAGGTCTCGCGACCCCGTACAAAGACAGTCCGCGGCAAACGCGTACGGATTGCTTGCGCTTGATGTTTGCATCCCAGCACTTGAAGTCCTGATGCAGGACTCCACCTTTTCCGTCCGACACGATGCCATCATGACGCTGCAGCAGTTGCGTCATCCAACTGCCCTCGAAGCTCTGATTTCAGGCTTGGATCATCGCGACGAAATGACCTCAGGAATGATTCAAAAAACTCTCCGCAGTCTGACTGGCGAAGGCTTCGGAGCATCGAAGCATATGTGGAAAAAGTGGTGGGGCGACCACCGTGCCGGGTTCACGTTTCCAACGGAAAAGGAAGTTGAATATCGATTAAGAAATCTTGAGGAAATTTCTTCTGGGGGGGCAACGAGCGTAGCTTTTTTCGGATTACCCGTCATTAGCAATCATGTCGCCTTTGTAATCGACACCAGCTCTTCGATGCTAAACGATTTCTCATCAACAAGCCACTACGGCGACACAACAGGAACACGGTTAAGTACTGCAAAAGCACAATTGTTGATTGCGCTGAAAGGGATGCCGGACGGCTCTCGATTCAACATCTTCACCTTTGGCGCCAAAGGAGAATCTTGGGAAGAGTCTCTTGTCAAGCTAAACTCAAAAACAAGAGCATCGGTAAAAAAATATATTGAACGCCTGACCCCTACTGGCCAGACGGCAATGTTTGACGCTCTCGAGCTAGCCTTCAACGACCGCGAAGTAGACACAATTTTCTTGCTTTCTGATGGCGTACCTTCAGGGGGAAAAATAGATGACCCTGATTTAATCTTGAATGAAATTCAACGCTGGAATCAAACCCGTCGCATCCCCATTCACTGTGTCTCAATCGGTGGCCCAACTCACTTGCTTCGTAAAATTTCACGTGAAACTTCTGGAGAGTTTTTTCAGGTAAATTGAACAATCTCGCGAGAATCTAGGCGTGGCTCAACACAGGTGCCCATAAAGGGAGTATTCTGAGCCTATGTCAGAAACAACTTCACCTACCCCTGGTGACACCAAAGCGATTGCCCCGAAGACCTTTGCAGATATTTTGAAAGCTCTGGTTGGGCAAGTCGTCACGATGTCAAATCCTGAGTCTTACGAAGAATCCATGGCCGGCCACCGACTCGCTACGGATTTTTATAAGGCAAAAGTCCTGCAAGTAACCCCGGAGTACATCACTGTCGTCACTGAGTTCAAGCACACCAAGGGCAATGTCCCTAAAGAACCTGTTAAGCAGTTCATTCCTCTTGTCGCCGTCAAACGCTTGAGCGTGATGAAGAGCGAAAAGATTATCCACATCTAAGAAAGAGTACTCCTTTAAGCTAGCCGTTAATCATCAGGTAGTCCTGAGTCTTGGAGGGATCCACGATTCCACCGTAGGATGGGGTGTAGAAATCTAAGTCCCCATCTGAGTCGGCGTCAAAAAGAGCGCCGTAGTAAGTGAAAAATGTGACTAGGGGTCCAGGAGTCCAGAAAGCGGCATCTTTCACAAACTCACCGTTGATCCCACCCTGGGCACCACCCTGGTTTAGGAACAATGTTGGATGACCCACAAAGGGTGGGAAGCTGCTTCCGAACCACTCGCTCGGATGCAGAATGATGTCGTTATCGCCATCCATGTCCACATCACCGAGGGTGAGCCCAAGATTCACAATTAGCTCGGGGTCATTCGTAGCAAGCCAGTTATTGGGGGCGTCCACAAACACGCCAGGTGCCGATGCACCCGAGTTCAAGAGCAAATCACCAGTATCTTGGGTACTCATGGAAAGGTGGCTGTTTGCGACCACGACGTCCAACCAACCATCGCCATTCATATCCAACAAGCGTGCGGTGGAAGACTTGTCGCCATCGCCATAGTTCATGTTGGGAAGGTGGGTTGCGCTCACATCGGTGAAGGAGCCGGTTCCATCATTAAGAAGAAGAATGTTCGGGCAACCACCAGGGCCGGTCATGGCGAAGTACAGGTCCAAATCGCCATCACGGTCCACATCGCCGCAGTCACCTGCAAGCCAGTCTTCGTCAGAGGAATTCCAAGAGGCCGATTCAGCTGCCGAATCCAGAACTAGCGTTCCACTTTGATTTAGAAACAAGGAGACAAGCTGATGCGGCATTCCCGAACCCCCATAGGCCGAGCCCGCACCAATCATGACATCAGGCCAACCGTCACAATTGAGGTCTCCCACAATCAGATTGTCCGAATCATTCATCGGAATCAAAAGGTCTTGGGCTTTCGTAAAAACACCCACCCCATTATTGGTAAACAGCATGGGAGAAACAGAATTCCCATTCGCGTCCAGTGTCCCGCATGTCACGAAATCTAAGTCCCCGTCCAAATCCACATCCAAGACCGAGGTCACGAAGGAGCCCAAGTTGTTGGCAGGGAGACGAGTAGCGGTTTCATCGGTGAAAGAGCCACTTCCATCGTTGGTATAGAACAGGAAGGAAGTACGGTTGGAAACAAGAAGGTCCTGGTCTCCATCTCGATCGTAATCAAAAGCCTCGACATCCGACCCGCTGTCATTCAAATTGCTCGTCGGTAAAGAAGCGTGGGCATCCGTCCATGAAACGGTTTTATGGGTCTCTCCTTTTATAGCGATTCGACTTGACGCTTGATAGAAGCCTTTTCGGTTCCAAACAACGCCCTGGCCGAATAGGATTTTTCCAGGCATGATGGGGTTTGAAGGGAGCGCGTATTCCAAACGAAGCTCGCCGTCCGTTCCGATGACACCCTGATGGATATGGGCTTTTTGAGTAGAAACGAGCTGGACAGGGTTGGGAGCGAGATGGGCAAGCACGGTTGGATGCCCAAAAACAAAGGCGGCAGGTTGGCCGATTTCGGTGGAGTGAAGCCGAATGGTCAGGGTGGTTCCACCGTATAGGCCCGTGGCCTCCAAGCGTGCCTGGTTGCCAGCATCTTGGGAAAAGACCGAGTTCGAGAGAGCCAGAAACGAAGCGAGACAGAGAAGAACGGTGGTTTTCATTGTTATGTTTGGATTTAATGGGGAGGGAAAGCTCCCCTCGACCCCTATTCATAACTTGAGACACCATTTCACTGTCACCTCTTTGTCATAGTCAAAAACTCCTTTTTGCTCTGCCTCTTGCAAGGCTAGCCGCCAAGCTTCAAATGAGCCCGACTATTTCTTTTTGAAGACTCGAAAAACCCCTCGGGAGGCCAATTCATCTTTGTCTAAATAACTATTCACACCAGATAACACCACAATAGGAATATCGGGATATCGACCTCGAACACTGTCCAACGTTCGAATTCCCATGGAGTCGGGAAGCCCTAGATCCAAGAAAACCACATCCACTCCCCCAGCCTGAAGGGCGCACAAAGCGGAGCTCAAGGTCCCTACATGAAGGACCTTGACTTCCCCAGTGGGATTCTTGACAGAACCGGAGGACGTAAGCTTCCACCCCCCTTTTTTGAGGAGGGCACTAACTGCCTCCGCATCTACAAGATTGTCCTCAACGAGGAGAATCCTGAAGTCATCCGTATTGGGATTGGGGTTGGGTGAGGGGCAAACATAACCCATAACAAACTGCCAGTCCCCCCTTTTCCTGGACCGGACAAAAAAATGGGGACAATTATGAAGGCAATAAAGCTCTTACTTCAACCAAGACTCTATTCCAGTCGCGAATGTCGGGGGTTTGAATAGGACCGCGCCTTCAGGAGTCTCCTGCCATATGGCCTCAATTGCACCGTCCTTGAGCAATCTCAGAGCCAGCTCAAGCCACTGGTCCCGAGTAGGGGCGCATAGTGACGATGCGTCGTGGGGAGGCCCCGCCCTCGCAATGGGCCTCTCTCTCCTCGCCCTGATTCTCTTTGGCGCCCTAAAGGGTTGACCCTGAAAACGGGTCCGGCAGGAGTTCACCGAGGCTGATGTCGCGGCGGCCGCCTGCACTGCAACCGAGGATGACTTCGGTTTCTGGAGTTCCAAATTCAGACAGGACTTGCCTGCAAGCTCCACATGGCGAAACAGGCTCGGGTGCATCCACCCAGACTGCAACTGCGACAACGGCGGCGGGCGGAGACACATTCCCTTCTGCGACCATTCCAAAAATGGCCGACCGTTCAGCGCAAATGGTTAGACCGTAACTTGAGTTTTCAACATTGGTCCCGACATGAACCTCTCCCTTGGAATCCAAAATCGCAGCGCCAACTCTGAATTGGCTATAAGGCGAGTAGGAATGCTTGGCTACGCGGGCAGCTGCATCGAGCAGGGCGTCTGTATCTGTCACGGCACCAGCCTAACCGCGCGCATTTCTTTATAAATGGGCTGAGTATCTTTCAATAAGGCCCTAAGAGAATCCGGAAAAGAATCCAGCTTCGGTTTCCACTCCTGGAATCCCGTCGTCGTCTCCAAGGTTTTGTACCAAAAGGGTGCCCACACGCCATAACTTTCGTGTCGACCAGGCTCCCACTGAATCATGCAGTCCTTGAAATCCAACTCAAGTTCTCGACAAAGACAGCGCAGCATGGCCTCAGGGTTTTCAAGCAAATCGCGGGAATCTAAAACGATTGGGTTGGAAACTCGTTGAAAAATAGAGAAGTGCTTCTTCCAGCCAACGTCCTCCATTTCGATAACCCCCAAATCTCTTTCCATGGAGGGTAGTTGTTCTTGCGGGTCGCGCAGTAAAAACACATGGCGCATATCTGGGTGATCCACCCACCCCCATTCCATCTCCCCCACCATGTGGTGGCTCATTTGTTTGACGAACTGAATCGGAAGTGGGGATTCACCTAAAAGGACCTCGTCCACGACCTTCCGCCAATCCGAGCTCAAAGCTGCAAGCACTTCCTCTCGCAGGGGGTGCTGTTTGCCCGTTTTGGATAGGTAGTGGGCGTAAAAGGGTTCGTCCACCCCAATACAATCCTCCCGCCCGGCAAAGGCACGTAAGCAAGCCGTCGAAACCGTGCGGGGAGTGGACCAGAGGGAAATACGACGCACGAGAATAGAATAACAAAGCTATCCAATTCCTCTTCGCATTGTGATAATCCCGCCCATGAAAGTCACCATCCTCGGAATGGGAGTCATGGGCCAAACCCTCGCCAACGGCCTCTTGGCAAGTGGAGCGAAGGAGGAAGATCTTTGCCTTGCGACTCGTGATATGGACCAAGCCTCTGCGGTTAAAAATGCGGACTTTGTTGTCTTGTGTTTAAAGCCTAAAAACATCCGGAAAGTTTCCAAGGAAATCGCCTCCCATTTGGAACTCAATACCTGCCTAATTAGTATCGCCGCAGGTATCCCGACGGAAGATATCGCAGCCAACCTCAAGGATGGGCAACCTTTGATTCGTGCCATGCCCAACACCCCTTGTCGGGTGGATCAGGGCATTACGGTCCTTTCCCCCTCCAGCACATCGTCCAATGAACACCTTGAAGCCGCAGCTGAAATTTTTTCCTGCCTTGGCCGAGTTCTAACCCTTCCCGAAGAGCACATGGATGCGGTCACCGGTTTAGCAGCGAGTGGACCCGCCTACATTTACGTCATGATTGAATCTCTAGCTGATGGCGGTGTCATGGCCGGACTTCCGCGAAAGGTCGCAATTGAACTTGCAGCCCAAACTGTTTTAGGCGCTGCAACCATGGTCCTTGAAACCGGAAAGCACCCTGCTGAACTCAAAGACGAAGTCACCACTCCTGCAGGTTGCACCATCAGCGCTCTTCTCCGCATGGAAGATGGTGGTCTTCGAAGTGTCTTAGCCCGAGGGGTTCAAGAAGCCGCAGAATCCGCCCGCCGGCTGCGCGAACAAGGGGCCTAAGACTTCTTGGATGTCTTCTTTTTGGTTGCCTTCTTTTTGGCAACTTTCTTCTTTTTGGCAACTTTCTTCTTTTTGGCAACTTTCTTCTTGCCAGCCTTCTTCTTCGCGCCGCCAGCCCGGGGAGCCCGTGGCTTAAACTCGAAGGTGTGACGCCCATTGTCTTTGCGAACCAATCGAGCGGTGAAAGGGCGACCCTTTCTGGAAATGAAGTCTTCAATCCAATCCGTATGCCCGACTTCAGGATCGAAGTAGGTCAATAAATCGCTTCGGCGCATTTCTCGTTTACAGACTGCGCGAGGAATCGTTAACCCGCACCCTTTTTCGCCCTCTTTAGTACATTCGAAGTGGGTTGGGGATTCAACCACGGATCCATCGCCACATTTGGGGCACTTCATAAACGGGCTCGCGTCTACCTGAAATGAAACAAGTTCCGGAGCAACGGCAGAATCGTCATCACTTCCTTTGAAACCTTTTACGGCTTCGAACTCTAATTTGAGCTCGTCGTTCAAAAGAATTTTCCCTGCGTAAAAATCCCCACGCATCGAGACAAATCCCTCAATAGGGCCACTATCTTTTTCTGTAAGCAGTTTCTCCGCAATAGGCCGATTAATATAACGGCCACGGAACTCCTTCCAAACGGTAAAGGCGCAGGCATCTGGCTCAATTGCTTTGACCTGAAAGTCCTTCAGACTCCCCTCCGGAGATGCACCCTCCAAAAGTTCTTCTATCTTCTTCTCAAGAGCAGGAACCTCAGCGACTTGCGCGAAACGCAATTCCAAGCTTGCGTTGACCCGCTTTGCGTTGACCGTTACTTCCTCAACACCTTTTGCCGCACGAAGTTTTTCGGCCACAGCTTCCGCAGCTTCCGCAATAGGAACAGTTGCCTCTTTGCCCATTCCCTTGAGAGCAATTTCAAATCGGTCCCCTTTGGCAATACGAGCGCATCGGTAACCCTTCAAACCCTCATGAACGGGATGACCATCCCGAGGACAGACCCCAACTGACTCTTCTTCTTGATACAACTCGCCATAATCAAACGTGGAAAGGCGAGCCACTAAATCACGTACCGACTCCTCAACTTCACCCATGTAGGAGCTTCGCTCCCGCTGACCTTCTTGCACCTGCCAGAGGTGGAATTCCATTTCAGCCGTCAGGTCTGCTTTGGCCATGTGATCCGCATGAATTCGCTCTAGAAAATCGATAAGCGTAATTCCCTTTGCGGAAGCGCGGAGAGTCTTACCCGACCGGCCGACATATCCCTTTGCAATCAATGATTCGATAATGTCCGCACGGGTGGCAGGCGTACCAAGTCCCTTTTGTTTCATTTCGGCAAGAGCTTCGTCATCTTCCATGTCCTCATGAATATCCAAGTCTAAATCGCTTGCCTTCTCCATGCCCTTCAAAAGGCCGGCCTCGGTGTATCGCTTTGGCGGACGAGTCGCATCCTCTTCCATTTCCAGTTCGGCAATCTTGCCAGCGGCGCTTTCACCTTCCGAAACGCCCAACTCACCTAAAGACTCCGAAGCCTTGGGCCGGCGATCTACTAACTGCCAGCCCGGGACAACCATCCGGTTTGATTCTGTGTAGAAAACGTGCACTCCACCTTCGGCGCTAGAATCCTGCACCTTCGTCTCACGAACTACTTTCTCCCACGTACTTGGGCCCATAAACGCTGCGATAAAACGGCGAACGACGAGCTCGTAAATCTTTGCGTCATCTCCACCTAATGGAGTTTCGGGGAAAGATTCCGTTGGGATAATTGCAAAGTGGTCCCCGACTTTAGAGTCATCAAAATTCCTCTTCGTATTCTTCAATCCATCCTTCTTCAAAACGGCGGCACCTTCAGCAATCCCGACAGTCTTTCCACTCTCTGCAAAAGCCTGGTCAGCTCCACCGGTGGCAAATGAGGCAATCAATTGGCCTACGGAATCGGCATAATCTTCGGGAAGAGCAGAATAGTCCGTTCTTGGGTAAGTCAAAGCTTTATGCGCTTCGTATAGGCGCTGGGCGGCACCCAAAGTTCGGCGTGCTGACATGCCGAATCGCGTGTTGGCTTCTTTTTGAAGACTCGTCAAAGAGAAGAGTGGCGGAACTTTGCGTTGGCTTTGAGTAGTCTTTTCCGAAACATCGGTAGGCTTTCCTTTGCAAGCGTCCAGGATGGCCTTGGCTTCGACCTCCTTCCATAACTTGTCGCTGTCTTTTCCAGATTTGGACGTGCGATATAAACCAGTGTAATCGTGACCACTTACCTCAAACTCGCCACGAATTCTCCAATAGGGGACTGGGACATGAGCAAGCACCTTGATTTCTCGGTGAACCATGATAGCCAGCGTGGGAGTTTGCACTCGTCCTGCCGACCAAACTCCGCGCTCTCGGCGACCCTTAAGCCGTTTCGTGATTCCGCGCGTTGCATTCATTCCGATGAGCCAATCTGCCTCAGCGCGGCAGTAAGCCGCGGCCCCTAATCCTGCATACTTTTCCGCAGACTCAAGCGCATCAAAGGCCTTGAGAATGGCAGCCTTCGTCATGGATTGAAGCCAAAGCCGCTCAACGGGCTTTCCTGCACTGACATAAGCTTCGATTTCACGAAAGATGAGCTCTCCTTCACGGGCAGCATCACATGCATTCACCAAACCAAGGATCCGTTCCTCATTGGCCAACTTTTTCAGAAGGCGAAGTTGTTTGGTCTGACCCGATCGGGGTCGACGGAGAAAGCCTCCTTTTAGTTCATCCGGGAGGATGGGAAGGCTCTTTAGTTGCCAGACCTTGAGCTCTGGGTCGTAGGCCTCCGGTTCGGCTAGCTCCAACAGATGGCCCACCGCCCAGGAAATCAAATGGCCAGGACCTTCCCAATAGCCTTCCTTTTGGGAAAAACTACCCGGGAGGGTCCGGGCGAGGTCTGTGGCGACGCTCGGCTTCTCTGCGATGACAAGTTTCATGGGTGACTCAAAATGGAGCCTTGGCGCGGCACGGTAAAGGGACAGAAGGAGAAGTGCAAGAAGCCCCCCTATCTATTAAAGAAAAGAGAGGGCTCCTGTTCGCCTGTAAACCATTACTTTAAAAGGAGTTACATCGAATTCTAAAAAAGGTGGCAAAAAGAGGAGAAAAGAGCTCAAGTCCGCCTCTCGCCTAAGCCGAAAGAGATTTAGAGGAAATCACCATGCATCAAAAAAGAATCCCTATCTTCGAAAGCGCAGCAGCAATCTTGGCCGTTGGCCTCGTCGCAGCTCTGACCGCTCTTCCTTCCAGTAACAGCTCCCGCCAAGCGGACATCCAAACCATGGATAATCTGGGCTTATTGAGAGCCTCAATCTTCCGTTTCAGTATGGAGCACAGCGATTTGGACGGCGCTCTTTGGCCCGGCCAGAACGACTTGAACTTTGAGCAGCAACTGCTCGGCCCTTCCCGCGCCAATGGAACTGTTTTCGAGCCTGACTGCGGGCGAGAAGATCGCTGGCACGGCCCTTACCTGGAGTCCTTCCCCACCAACCCGCACAGTGGTCTTTCCAACGTGCGCTTGGTCTCTGGGTCTGGCTCGCCAAAACTGACTGGCGACGCTGGCTGGGTTTACCAGCCCGAAACTGGCAAAGCTTGGCCTGACCTTCCAGGACAGGACCTTCGAGGGGTCCTCTACGCTGAATATTAATTCGGCTTCTTCTTAGGTGGTTGGCCCGCGTTAGATAAAACTGGCGCGGGTTTTTTTATTCCCTATAAGAGCGGTGACAACTCTTACAACTCTGTTTCGCCCCTTGAAAACTAGACTCGGCAAGGTCGAAATCTCCTTGCGTCACCCC
>Ga0163108_10004167_pt1 | contig 10241 bp, 12 predicted proteins | sample Fk1155metaG_FD_109644 | JGI IMG/M metagenome (GOLD analysis project Ga0163108, IMG submission 109644) | Marine microbial communities from the Central Pacific Ocean - Fk160115 155m metaG | ecosystem: Environmental > Aquatic > Marine > Oceanic > Photic zone | place: The Central Pacific Ocean...
AATAAATCTTAAACTGATATAAGTCGATTAATATTTTAAAACCTTTGTTTTTTAATTCTTTAGATTTTAACAATATAACTAATTCTTCATCTTTCAACTTATATGTTTTTATTTAGACACTACTAAATTAAAAAAGTTGAATGAAATAGAAAGTTAAATGAGTGAATGTAAAAACAATTAAAGAAATTATAATAGGATAATGATTTATTATGATCAATTAGAATTCTTTTCCTCTTTTTCTCCTTTAGCTCTTTTAATAAAACCCATAATTGCCTTTGTAATATCTATACCGAAAATAAATGAGATAATAGTAATGATTATTAGGGTTGTCATTTTACAGCTTTTATTATTGCCTCAAATGCATTCTGGTTATTCATTGCTAGATCAGCAAGAACTTTTCTATTAAGATTAATATTTTTTTTCTTTGCTTTATGCATGAATTCACTGTAGGAAAGACCGTGTTCTTTACAAGCTGCATTTATTCTAACTATCCATAATGCTCTAAAGTTTCTTTTTTTATTTCTTCGGTCTCTATATGCATAAACTAATCCTTTTTCAACTGCATTTTTTGCAACTGTCCAAACATTTTTCCTTCTACCAAAGTACCCTTTAGCTTGCTTTAATATTTTTTTTCTTTTAGCTCTTGAAGCTACTGAATTAACTGATCTAGGCATTTTACTTTAATCTTAATTGTCTTTTAATATTATCCTTATCACTATCATGAACAAGTCCAAAATGAGTCAATCTAAGTTTTCTCTTTTTTGACTTTTTCGTCAAAATATGATTTTTGAAAGCATGCTTCCTTTTAATTTTTCCAGATCCAGTTATTTTAAACCTTTTCTTTGCACTGGATTTTGTTTTCATTTTTGGCATTATTCCTATTTCTTTTTTGGCATTATAAACATTATCATTCTTTTTCCTTCTAATTCTGGCATTTGTTCCACAGTTCCAATTTCTTCAAGCTCTTGAGCTAATCTTAAAAGTAAAATCTGTCCTTGCTCTTTAAATATTATTGATCTTCCTTTAAAGAATACAAATGCTTTTAATTTCGCACCATCATTTAAAAATTTTTCTGCATGCTTCTTTTTAAATTGATAATCATGTTCATCTGTTTGAGGTCCAAATCTAATCTCCTTAACAACTATTTTAGTCGCTTTTGACTTTAATGCTTTATCCCTCTTCTTTTGTTCATATAAAAATTTCTTATAATCTACAATTTTACATACAGGTGGAGATGCTTTTGGTGAAATCTCAACAAGATCTAGTCCTTGATCTCCGGCTATTCTTAGAGCATCGTTAACAGAATAAACACCTACATCTACATTATCACCAACCAGCCTTATTTCATGAGCTGTTATTTTGGAGTTTATTTTGTGAGGATCTTCTCTAAATACTCTTCTTCCGCCTCTCCTATTTTTTTTTCTTCTTATAGCTATAACAATGTGTTTTTAGTTAATATTAAATTCTGGTATACTGTCAGAAATTTCTTTTTTGAAAATATCTAAAAACTTATCAATTTTCATTTCACCTAAATCTCCTTCTTTATGCTTTCTAATTGAAACTGTTTCATTTTGTTCTTCATTACCTCCTATTATAATCATATAAGGAATCTTGTTTATTTCAGATTCTCTGATTTTTTTACCTACAGTTTCATTTCTATCATCTAGGTGGGCGCGAATTTCGTGATTTTCTAAGATATTTAAAACTTTTTGACCATAATTTTTATAGTTTTCACTTACAACTAATATCTCAATTTGAGTAGTAGATAACCATAATGGGAATAATCCGCCTGTATGTTCCAGAAGTATAGCAACAAATCTTTCCATACTTCCAAATGGGGCTCTATGAATCATAACTGGTCTTAAATCCTCATTTTTAGGGCCTTTATAGGAAAGTTTAAACCTTTCAGGAAGGTTATAATCAACTTGAATTGTTCCTAATTGCCAACTTCTTCCTAGAGCATCTTTTACCATAAAATCGAGTTTTGGACCATAAAAAGCAGCTTCTCCATATTCAATTTTATAACTCAAACCTTTTTCCTTTGCAGCATTTATAATCGCATTCTCTGAAATTTCCCAATTTTTCTTTAATCCAATATATTTTTCTGGGGTATTGTCATCTCTAAGAGAAACTTGGGCATGAAAGTCTTCAAAACCTAGAGATTTAAAAACATATAAAACAAGGTCAATAGTGTTTTTAAATTCAGAATCAACCTGATCGGTTGTACAAAAAATATGAGCATCATCAACTGTAAATCCTCTAACTCTACTTAATCCATGAAGTTCACCGCTTTGTTCATACCTATATACAGTACCAAATTCGGCAAGTCTTAAAGGAAGATCTTTATAACTCATAGGTCTCGAGTTAAAGATTTCACAGTGGTGAGGACAATTCATTGGTTTTAATAAAAACGTCTCATTTTCATTTGGAGTATTTATTGGTTGAAAACTATTTTTTCCATATTTTTCAAAATGACCAGAAGTAACATACAAATCTTTTAACCCTATATGAGGAGATATGACTTTTTTATACCCTGCTTTTCTTTGAGCTTCTTCAAGAAACCTTTGAAGTCTATCTCTTAATTCAGTTCCTTTTGGAAGCCATAGTGGAAGGCCTTGACCAACTTTTTGTGAGAAAGTAAATAAATCAAGTTCTTTTCCAAGTTTTCTATGATCTCTTTCTTTTGCCTTTTCTACTAGTTCAAGATATTCAGTTAACATCTTTTGTTTGGGAAAAGAGATTCCATATACTCTTGTTAACTGATTATTATTTTCATCACCTCTCCAATATGCTCCAGCTATATTTAAAAGTTTTACAGATTTAACTATTCCAGTAGAGGGTATATGACCACCTTTACATAAATCAGAAAAATTTGAATGATCACAAAAAGTTATTGTACCATCTTCTAGATCTTCAATTAGTTCTACTTTATATTCATTCTTTTCTTTTTTATAATAAGCTAATGCATCTGATTTAGAAGATTGGCGCATTTTAAATTCATTATCCTCTCTAGCAAATTCTAAAAATTTTTCTTCAATCTTTTTAAAATCATTTTCTGATGGATTATTTCCTCCAAAATCAACATCATAATAAAATCCATTTTCAATTGCTGGACCAATAGTTAATTTTGACTTTGGATATATGTCTTTTATTGTCTGGGCTAATATATGTGCAGATGAATGCCAAAATGCTTTTTTCCCTTCATCATCATCCCATGTAAAAAGTTTAATATCACCGTCTTCATTTAATTTCGAACTTAACTCAACAACTTCTGAATTATAGGAAGCTGATATTACTTTTCTTGCTAGACCTTCACTAATACTTTTAGCAACATCAATAACCTTAGTTCCTTTTTTGAACTCATTTGTATTACCATCTGGAAAACTAACTTTAATCATATAATTATTAGTGTACTACAAAATTAGTTTAATTTATTTTTTGGTCCTAGAGTTCCATTAAGGATATTTGAAATACCCTTATATCCATAATAGACAGCAAGAAATGATATAATGCTTCCAATTATAAGAACTATAATAAAAAAAGGATGATCTTGATTTTTGAAGGATTGCGAGACAACTACCGGTCCAATAAAGCAAAGACCAATGCCTATTATTACTTGTTTGAATCCTTTTTTTAAGTAATTATTCATTATTGAAATTATCAATTGCTGAACGAACATTATTATGTTTAATAATTAATTCATCGGCTTTTTCCATATCAACATTGAGTTCTTTCATAACAATTTCTCTAGCTCTTTTGTTTAATTTAGAATTGGTTAGTTGCATATCAACCATTTTATTACCTCTAACGTGGCCAAGAAGAATCATTGAAATAGTCGATACCATATTTAATATTAATTTTTGAGATGTACCTGCTTTAAGTCTTGAGCTACCAGTTACAAATTCTGGACCGACAATTACTTCAATTTTATAATCACTATGTTCTGATAAGGGAGTGTTCTTATTACATGTGATACATGCAGTTGAAATATTATTATTTTTACAATCTCTAAGTCCTCCAACAACATATGGTGTAGTTCCAGAAGCAGCAATCCCAATTACAAAATCATTAGATGTAATATTATTGGACTTTAAATCTTTCCAAGCTTGGGTGTAACTATCTTCAGCTATTTCAATAGAACTATATAAAGCAGGAATACCACCAGCTATAAGTCCAACAACTTTTTCAGGCGGAGTACCAAATGTTGGAGGGCATTCTGAGGCATCAAGGACACCTAATCGGCCACTTGTTCCTGCTCCAATATAAAATAATCTTCCGCCATTTTTCATTTTTGGAGCAATCTCTTCTATAAGCTTAGTTATTTCTGGAAGGACTTTTTGAACTGCGTTTAATGCATTATTATCCTCCTCATGCATTGATTCAACTAGTTCCTTTACAGATTTTTTCTCTAAATGATTATGATTAGAATCTTGTTCTGTAACCTTTATAAAATCCATATTAGACTCCTTTTATTTTCCTCTCTAAATTACTTTTTAACTGTTTAAAGAATAGCTCAGTTGTAAGATAATTTGAAGTAACCATATCTTCCCTAAACACTAATAGTGCAAGATCCTTTGTCATTTTTCCCTCTTCAATTGTTTCTATACAAACACTTTCTAGTAATTTACAGAAATCAATAAGATCTTGATTATTGTCTAATTTACCTCTGTGTATAAGTCCTCTTGTCCATGCAAAAATAGATGCAATTGGATTAGTAGATGTTTCTTCTCCTTTCTGATGACTTCTATAATGTCTTGTTACTGTTCCATGGGCAGCCTCAGATTCCATAGTTTTTCCATCTGGTGTAACTAAGGTTGATGTCATTAAACCCAATGAGCCAAAACCTTGTGCTACTATATCTGATTGTACATCTCCATCATAGTTTTTACAAGCCCAAACAAAACCCCCTTTCCATTTAATTGCAGCTGCAACCATATCATCAATCAATCTATGTTCGTAAGAAATATTTTCTTTCTCAAATTTATCTTTAAATTCATTCTCATATACCTCTTGAAATATATCTTTAAACCTTCCGTCATAAGCTTTAAGAATTGTGTTTTTAGTTGATAAATAAAGAGGCCATTTTTTATCTAAAGCTCTATTCATACAGGATCTTGCAAAACCATATATAGATGAATCTATATTATACATTGACATAGCTACACCATCTTCTTCAAAATTATAAACTTCCCATGATTTTGAATCCCCACCATCTTCTGGTGTAAATGTCATTGTAAGTTTACCTTTACCTTTAGTTATAATATCAGTTGCTCTATATTGATCACCAAAAGCATGTCTTCCAATACAAATTGGTTTTGTCCATCCTTGAACATATCTTGGGATTGTCTTTACAATAATAGGTTCTCTAAAAACAGTTCCTCCAACAATATTCCTTATAGTTCCATTAGGGGATTTATACATTTTTTTTAATGAGAACTCTTTTACCCTTTCTTCATCAGGAGTAATAGTTGCACATTTAATCCCAACATTATATTTTTTAATTGCATTTGCAGCATCAATTGTAATCTGATCATCAGTGTCATTTCTTGATTCTATACTAAGATCAAAATATTTTATATCTAAATCTATATAGTCAAGAATTAAATCATTTTTGATATACTTCCAAATGATTCTTGCCATTTCATCACCATCGATTTCAACAATGGGGTTGGCTACTTTAATTTTTGACATATTAGTAAATTATCTTTCTTTTATTCTAGCTTTTTTACCTGTCAATTCTCTAAAATAATATATTCTTGATTGTCTGACTTTTCCGCTTTTGTTAACTTCAATCTTTTTTAAACCAGGCATATTTACAGGGAAGATCCTTTCAACGCCAATAGTTCCAGACATTTTTCTTATTGTAAATGTTTTTGATTGACCTCTACCTTTTATTTGAATAACAACACCTTTGAAAAATTGGGTACGGACTTTATCTCCCTCTCGAATTTCATAATACACTGTAATTGTATCTCCAGCTGAAAATGAAGGAAATTCATTTTTTTTAATTAATTTTTCGTTTACTTGGGTGACTATAGATTCCATCAAAATAGTTTTTAGGATATTTGGATAATTCCACCAAATTCAGTTGCAAAAGTAAACCTTTTTTAAAGATTATCAAAGAGTTTTGGACGAAGTAATTTAGTCCTTTCTATTGACTCTTGATCTTTCCATTTTTCTATTTCTTTTTGATTACCAGAAATAAGAACATCAGGTACTTTTAAACCTTTATAATTTGCTGGTCTAGTATATATTGGAGCAGAAATAACATTGTCTTGAAAACTATCTGATAACGCAGATGATTCATCTCCAATTATTCCAGGAATTAATCTTATTATAGAATCACATAAAATTGCTGCAGGTAGTTCACCTCCAGATAATACATAGTTGCCAATTGAAATTTCTTTTGTTATAAGGTGATCTCTTACTCTATGATCAACACCTTTATAGTGTCCACATAAAAGTATTAGATTTTTTTTTGTAGACAAATAGTTTGATTCTTTTTGATTAAGAATTTTCCCATCAGGAGTAAGATAAATTATCTCATCATAGTTATTTTCTTTTTTTAATTTACTAATACAATTATCAATAGGTTCTATTTTTATAATCATTCCAGCTTCACCTCCATAAGGACTATCATCAACATGTCTGGGATTTTCTGCATAATCCCTTAGATTATGAGTTACTATCTTCACTTTATCAGATTTAATGGCCTTTTCTATAATTGAAAAAGAATTAAGACTGTCAAATAGTTCAGGAAATAGGGTTAAAATATCAATCCTCATTAGTTATTTACTTTTTGTAAAGTGACTATTGTTCTGTTTAATTTATTTTCCCTAGAATAGGTTACGTTAACTTTATCCCCTGGTCTTTTAGTTGAAAGATATCCAGATAAGTCAGAAAATTTGTTAATCTTTATCCCATCAATTTCTTTTATTATATCCCCCTTTTTTAAACCTGCAAGATCAGCTCCAAATCCGGGTTCTATAATATCAATATAAAATCCTTCTGTATCCGTTAAATTAAGTTGTTTAGAATATGCAGATTTTAAAGCAACTCCCCTAACACCTAATAAACCTTTTTGGACATCTCCATACTCAAGAATATCCTCAAATATTTTTCTAACTATATTACTTGGAATTGCAAAAGAGTATCCAACAAATCCCCCTGTCATTGATTGAATAGCTGTATTGATTCCAATTAACTCACCATTAATATTTACAAGTGCTCCACCACTATTACCAACATTAACAGCAGCATCAGTTTGAATAAATGACTGATTTATCTGATCATATTCATTTAAATCTCTTGATTTAGAGCTAATAATTCCAGCTGTCACAGTTGAATTTAAATTATATGGATTACCAACAGCAAGAACCCATTGGCCAATTTGACTACTTTCAGAATCTCCAAATAGAATATATTCAAACTTTTCATTAGAATTTATCTTTAAAACTGCTACATCTGTAACTTCATCTGAACCAACTATTTCTGCTTTATATTCTTTATTATCATTTGTCGTAACTATTACTTCACTAGAATTTTCAATAACATGATGATTAGTGATTATATATCCATCAGGAGATATAATAACTCCAGATCCTGTTCCAACTCTTTTTCTAGAATCATCTCCATAAAAAAATTGTAAAGCCCATGAATCATTTTCTTTAACAATAGATGTATTTTTAACATGAACAACTGCATTAATTGACTTTTTTGCAGCAAAAGTTAAATCTGGTAATCCAGTATTATTTGAATATTGAATATTATTAATCCCAGAAGTATTTAGAATGCTGTTTGAATAATCAATGTATGCTGAATTATTTATTTCTTCTTCTATTGGCGTACTATTTAAAAATATTGAATAGAATATAATTGAAAGAATTGAACATGTTAATGAAACGATTATAATTTTTAAGGTAGATTTCATCTTTTTATTTGTAAAAATAATATATTATGCCTTTTAATAATTTTTTTTTAACGATTGTTTAACATGGATAATGTAAATGAATATATCTTAAGAGCTCTTGAACCAAATGATTTGGACTTATTATATGATATAGAAAATGATAAGTCTTTATGGAAATATTCAAATACATCTTCTCCATTTTCGAAACATAGTCTTAAAAAATTTATTGAGAATTCTCATCTTGATATTGTTGAGCATAAACAAATTAGATTGGTGTTAAGTGATATGAAGAACAAAGCATTTGGCTTTATTGACTTATTCAAATATGATATGATTAACAGAAGGGCGGGAGTAGGGATAATTATTTTTGAAAAATATAGATCTAAAGGCTTGGGTTCTAAATCATTGATTTTAATAGAAGACTATGTTGCAAAACATATTCCTATTCATCAACTTTATGCTAATATTTCAATCGAAAATATTGAAAGTATTAAACTTTTTGAAAAACATGGTTACCTTAAAGTTGGAAATAAAAAAGATTGGATATTTTATAATAATAAATATTTTAATGAGTTACTTTATCAAAAAATTTTAGGTAAATGAAAAAGGCAACATTAGTTTTTGTTACAAGTGCGTTTATGATACTATTATTTAGTTATTATAATATAATGCATAGAGATAATACAAATTTTGATGAAGACTCTACTTTTATCTACATAAATTCATCTGATAGTATAGTTAGTATTTTAGATACAATAAATCAAAAAATAAAATCTCCAAAGACTTTCTTAAGGGCTGCTAAAAGGATGGATTATACTGAAAATATTAAATCAGGAAGATTCAAAGTGAAGAAGGGAGCTGGAAATAAAGAAATTATTAATTCATTAAAGTTTAACAATACACCTTTAACAGTTACTTTTAATAATCAAGAAAGAATCCAAAATTTAGCTGGAGGAGTTTCTAGACAAATATTAGCAGACAGCATTTCTTTGTTAAATGCTTTTCTTGAAAAGAGTTTTTTAGAAGATAATGGTTTCGAGGATTTAAATTCTCTCTCTATGTATATTCCTAATTCATATGAGCTTTTTTGGAATGTTGAGCCCAATAAGTTTAGAGATAGGATGCTTGAAGAGTACAATAATTTTTGGAATGAAAATAGAACTCAAAAAGCAGCATCAATTGGTTTGTCTAAAAAAGAAGTAACAGTTTTAGCATCAATTGTACAAAAAGAGAGTGTTCAATCGGATGAAAGGCCTGTTATAGCAGGTGTATATCTTAATAGGCTTAAGAAAAAAATGAGACTTCAAGCTGATCCGACAGTAATCTATTCAATAAAAAGTTATTACAATAATTTTGATACAATAATAAGAAGAGTTTTATATAGAGACTTAAAGCTTAAATCTCCATATAATACCTATAAGGTAAAAGGACTACCTCCTGGTCCAATATCAATGCCAGACATTTCATCTATTGATGCAGTTTTAAATTCCAGGAGTCATAGTTATATATTTTTTGTTGCAGACCCACATAACCCTGGATACCATTTATTTGCTTCAACTCTTAGGCAACACAATAAAAATAAAAAAGTTTATACTAAATGGTTAAATAGTAAAAAAATATACAGGTAAAATTTTAGACAGTTAGTCTTTGATTTAAGTCTTCAACGTATTTTCTGAATTGCTTATCAGTAAAACTTAAATTATCAACTGTTTTACAAGCGTGTAATACAGTTGCATGATCTCTTCTCCCAATTTGAGTTCCTATACTAGCTAGAGAAGCTTTTGTGAATTTTTTTGCAAAATACATTGCAATTTGTCTTGCTTGAACAATGTGTCTTTTTCTAGTTTTTGATTGAAGAGTTTCAATATCCATTTGAAAATAATCTGATACAACTTTTTGGATGTAATCTATAGAAACTTCTCTTCTGTTATTCTTAACAAATTTATTTATAACATCTTTAGCTAAATTTAGAGTAATTTCTACTTTATTAAATGAAGATTGAGCTATAAGGGAAATAATAGCGCCCTCTAATTCCCTGATATTTGAATTTATATTTTTTGCGACATATTCAGTTACTTCATTATCAATTTCAACACCATCCCTAAATAATTTATTCTTAAGGATAGAAACTCTAGTTTCAAAATTAGGAGTTTGAAGTTCAGCAGAGAGCCCCCATTTAAATCTAGAGAGGAGCCTTTGTTCAATATCTTGCATATCAATAGGTGCTTTATCAGATGTCAAAATTACTTGTTTCCCATTTTGATGTAGATGGTTAAATATATGGAAGAATACATCTTGAGTTCCAGATTTTCCAGATAAAAATTGAACATCA
>Ga0163108_10004172_pt1 | contig 10237 bp, 7 predicted proteins | sample Fk1155metaG_FD_109644 | JGI IMG/M metagenome (GOLD analysis project Ga0163108, IMG submission 109644) | Marine microbial communities from the Central Pacific Ocean - Fk160115 155m metaG | ecosystem: Environmental > Aquatic > Marine > Oceanic > Photic zone | place: The Central Pacific Ocean...
GTTAATGAAGAAGTAATAATTTCTGAAGTTATGACAGTAACATTGTCTTGTGATCACAGAGCAGTAGATGGAGCTTTAGGTTCAAAATGGTTGAAGGTCTTTAAAAGCTTGATTGAAAATCCATCTTTAATGTTGCTATAGGTTATTATTTCAATGAACGATAATTATGATTTAATAGTGTTTGGAGGCGGTCCAGGAGGATATGTTTCTGCAATTAGGGGTAGTCAATTAGGATTAAATGTTCTTTTGGTTGAAGCAAATGAGCTAGGTGGAGTATGCCTAAATTGGGGATGCATTCCAACAAAAGCTTTATTAAAAGTTAGTGAATTTAAAAATAATATTAGCAAGTTTCAGGATTTTGGAATCAATATAGAGGGTAAAATTTCATTTGATATAAGTGCAATTATTCAAAGATCTCGAGCAGTATCAAAAATTTTATCATCAGGAGTAAGCCATCTATTAAAGAAAAATAAAGTTCAAGTAATTAAAGGGTTTGGATCAATAAATAAACTTTATGATAAAAATCTAGAGATTAATATTTTGAACTCTAAAAATAAAAATATAACAGTTAAAACTAAGAATTTAATTTTAGCTACCGGTGCAAAACCAAAATTACTGCCAAACATAGATTTAGATTATGAAAATATTTGGACATCCAAAGAAGCTATGAATCCAAAATCCATTCCAAAATCCATTAGCATTGTTGGCTCTGGAGCAATAGGGATGGAGTTTGCAAGCTTTTATAATGATATTGGCTCAAAAGTAACTGTCATTGAATTGGAAAATCGAATTTTACCTAATGAAGATGAAGAAATTTCGGAAATGGCTAAATCTATATTTATAAAGAGAGGCATAAAGTTTTTAAATAATGCTTCTGTTGTTTCTATTAATAATTCTGAAAATGGTGCTACTTCAAATATTAAAATTGGTGATCAAGAAGTAAAATTAAAATCTGAAAAAATATTAATAGCAATTGGTATTACTGGGAATACTGAAAACATAGGTTTAGATAAAACAAATGTTGAAGTTGAAAATGGCCATATAGTGACAGATGAACATATGGAAACAAAAGAGAAAAATATTTACGCTATAGGCGACGTTACATCTTCTCCCTGGTTAGCTCACAAAGCTTCACATGAGGGCATCATAGCAGCTGAAAAGATTGCAGGACAAGATAATATTCATAAAATCAATGCTGATAATATTCCTGGCTGCACCTACTCATATCCTCAAATAGCTTCAATTGGTCTAACTGAAAAACAAGCTATTGATAAAGGAATTAAAATTAAAGTAGGAAAGTTTCCATTTTTAGGCAATGGAAAGGCATTAGCAATGGGAGAGGAAGAGGGTTTAGTCAAAACAATCTTTAATGATGTATCAGGTGAATTAATTGGTGCACATATGATCGGATCTGAAGTAACTGAGTTAATTAATATATGCAGTGTAGCAAAATCACTAGAAACTACTGAGATAGATATTATGAATACTATTTTTGCCCACCCAACTCTTTCTGAGGCTTTGCATGAATCTGTACTTGGTGCGTATAATCGTGCCGTTCACTTTTAAAATATAAAACAACCAATGAATTCTACAAGACATCCAGAAAAACATAAAAATATTCCATCTTATTCCATAAAAAAACCAGATTGGCTAAAGGTAAAAGCTCCTTCAACAGACAATTGGAAAAATATTAAAAACTTAATGAACTCAAAGAATTTGGTTACGGTTTGTGAAGAAGCTGCTTGCCCTAATATAGGGGAATGTTGGTCCAAAAAACATGCAACGATGATGATACTGGGTGATATTTGTACCAGAGCATGTGCTTTTTGTAATATAAAAACTGGTAATCCCTTTCCGGTTGACATTTTTGAACCAATTAGAGTAGCAGAAGCTGTATTTGAAATGGACTTAGAGCATGTTGTAATCACATCTGTAGATAGAGATGACCTCGATGATGGTGGAGCCACTCAGTTTGCAAATACTATTAAAGAAATTAGAAATAAATGTCCTTCTACAACTATCGAAATTCTTACACCGGATTTTAGAAATAAATTAAATTATCTAGATCCAATTATTTCATCGAAACCCGATGTGTTTAATCATAATTTAGAAACTGTGCCCAGCCTTTATAATGAGGTAAGGCCGGGAGCCAGGTATTTCAGTTCTTTAAAGCTTTTAAATGATGCAAAGCAGCTTATGCCTAAGGTTTTTACAAAATCTGGAATTATGGTTGGACTTGGAGAAATTAAAAAAGAAGTTTTACAAGTAATGGATGATCTCAGAGCAGCTGATGTCGATTTTCTTACTATAGGACAATACCTACAACCCACACCTAAACATTACCCAATTAAAAGTTTTATCACACCAAAAGATTTTAACTTTTATAAAAAACATGCTCTCGGGAAGGGATTTTCGATGGTTTCAGCTTCACCTTTAACAAGATCTTCATACCATGCAAGCGAAGATTTTCAAAAATTAAAAAAAATTAAGGAACAAAAATCTCCTTCTTTTGATATTGAAAACTTTTGATGACGAAACATACTGAAATTAGATATGTTTCTTATTCACCAAAAAAAATGTTTGAATTGGTTGCTGATGTTGAGAAATACCCTGAGTTTCTTCCATGGTGTATAGCTTCTAGAGTGATAGCAAAAGAAAACTCTAAAATCATTGCAGACTTAATGATTGGATTTCAAATCTTTAGGGAAAAATTTAGAAGTAATGTAAGTCTTGATAGGAATAATATGCAGATTGAAGTAAATTATGAGGAAGGTCCATTTAAATACCTCAGAAACAAATGGAAATTTAATAAGTTCAAAGATGGTTGTGAAATTAATTTTTTTTTAGATTTTGAATTTAATAATATTTTTTTCCAAACTTTAATGGAAAGATTATTTTCTGAGGCTGTGAAAAAAATGGTTTTTGCATTTGAAAAAAGAGCTACATACTTATATGATGATTAAACCTAAATGTATATCATAACATTTGACATTACGGCTATTCCTTCATTTCTCCCAATAAAACCAAGTCCTTCTGTTGTAGTTGCTTTGATTGATATGTCATGAATACTAAGTTTTGTAATATTAGAAATATTTTTAATTATCTGTTCCTGATATTTTAAAATCTTAGGTTTCTCACAAATAATTGTTACATCAATATTAATTAATTTAGCCTTTTTATTGTTAAGTATTTCCATTGATTTTTTCAAAAAAAATGAACTGTCTACATCTTTCCACTTTGAATTGTTAGGTGGAAAATGTGAACCTATATCACCATTAGAAATTGAACCAAATATTGCATCTGTAATTGAATGCAATAAAACATCAGCATCTGAATGCCCTATTAATCCATATGGATGGTCAATTGGCACGCCGCCCAATAATAGCTTTCCTGGTTTTTTTGAAAATTTGTGAACATCAAAACCATTTCCAACTTTAAATACTCTCTCTTTTTCTAAAATATTTTTCAAAACTTTATAATCCCAAGGTGTAGTAATTTTTAACAGCTTTTCTTTTCCAGCTATAGTTTTTATTTTTTTCTTTTCCTTTCTAATTATTTCTGATTCATCTGTTATCTCATCATTTAAATTTAAATTTTTTAAAGACAAAGCGTTGTTTTTAAATATTTGGGGGGTTTGAATTCTATATAAATTTTTTCTTTCAATAGAGTCTAAATCACTTTTATTTATTTTTAATATACTATCATTCAATGGTAATATTGGTATTACGCATGATACATTTTTGGTTAAGCCTTTAATTAATTCATCAATGATCTCATGATCTATACCTGGTCTAGCTGCATCGTGAATTAATAAACTATTATTATTTTTTGGCATTTTCTTTAACCCTTCTAAAACTGATTCTTTCCTAGAGTTTCTTCCAATAACAAACTTTAATTTTCTACTTTTTATTTTATTGCAATCGTAATATTGTTGAAAATCCTTGTTTAAAACTACTATTAATGAATCGCATAATTTATGACTTAGAAATTGATTAATATTAATATCTATAATATTATCTGTTCCTATTTTTATATATTGTTTAGGAGTGCTATGTTTAAATCTTGTTCCTTTTCCAGCAGCTACAATTATTGCGTTAAATTTATTTAATTTCATGTCATTGTTCTTTGAAAGATAGATATTTAATATTGAGTAAAAATAAACTAAATTAAATAAATGATAATATAAATTATTAAAGAGTTAAATTATAAAAAACAATTTTAAAATTTTTAGTGGTGATCCTTTGTTAGAAAAAGATTTTCAATTGATTTTAAATTCTGTTCCACTAGTTATTCTTCTTGTCGATACTAATTTAAATATTGAATATTCCAACCTCGCTGCTCAGGAATTTTTAAAGTTAAATAAAGATAAATTGCAATTTAAAAACCTTGCAGATACTTTTTATCCTGACTCAATTTTAATTGACACTATTTTAAGAACTAAAAAAGAAAAAAAAACCATGTCAATTGAAAATTTTAATTTATCAAGTCCTTATTTTTCATATTCAGGCATAAATGCCAGTATTTCAATCATTGAAGGTGCAGGGGTGGAAAAATTTATTGTCACAATAAATAACACATCATTTAAGAAAAGATTGGAAAGCCAATACTTTATCTCTAATAACAACGTATCTTTTCTTGGGCTATCTAAAATGCTAGCTCATGAAATTAAGAATCCATTATCTGGAATAAAGGGCTCTGCACAATTGTTGTCAGTAGAGGTTGACAAGGATAAAAAAGAATTAACTGATATAATTATTCAAGAAACAGATAGAGTAAATAATATAATAAAAAAAATAGAATATTTGTTTTCTAATGATTTAATAGATTCTGAAACAATAAATATTCACGAAATAATTGATCAGTCGATCAAAATTTCACAAGCGAGTTATGCAAAAACTATCATTTTTGAAAAAAAATATGATCCTTCATTACCTTTAATTTCAGGTAACAAAAATTTACTTATTCAAGCAATTTTAAATTTAATTAAAAATTCTTCTGAAGCCATAATAAAGGAAGGTAAAATAGTTTTTTCAACTTATTTTTCATTATGGGAACCTAAAGAGAAATACTTAGGCAAAGAAAAACGAATTACACCTATACATGTTGAAATATCCGATAATGGAGAAGGCATTTCAGATTTCCTTAAAGAAACCTTATTTAATCCATTTATTACTAGTAAAAATCATGGATCTGGACTTGGCCTTACTCAAGTTATTGGGGCAATGAATTCTCACGGTGGAACAGCTGAATACATTCAGTCAAAATCTAACACAACGTTTAGACTAAGTTTTCCAGAAATGATTAAGAAAAATGAATAAGACTTACTCTTTTTCAAAATCATATAATATTAATCAAGCTAAAGAAGTTATTTTAGTTGTTGATGACGATAGAAATGTAAGATTTGTATTAAAAACGTTATTTCAAAAACATGGTTATATTGTTGAAACATCTGGAAACTATTCTGGGTTGTTAAGATTAATTAAAGAGCTGTCGCCTAACTTGTTAATTACAGATGTAAAATTGCCAGATGGTAATGTTCTCGAAAATCTTTTTAAGATTCAAGAAAAAAGACCTAAAATGCCCATAATAGTTATTAGTGCGTTATCTACCCTATCAACAGCAGTAAATGCTATTAAGCTTGGTGCATTTGAATATATTTCAAAGCCATTTAATATTAATGAAGTCTTAGAAGTTTCCGAATCTGCTTTAAGATCAAATAGTCAAAAAAAGGGAAAATTATTAAAAAACGAAAATTTAGCTAATTTTAAATCTAATCATTCAATAATTGGGAAAAGTAAATCCATGCAAAAGGTTTTCCAATCAATTTCAAAACTGATTGGAAATAATTTAACTGTATTAATCACAGGAGAAACAGGAACTGGTAAAGATTTGGTAGCAAACACTATTCACAATTTCTGCAATCAAAATAATAAATTTTATAAAATAAATATGGGTATTACAAATTTCAGTGAAATTGAAAAATTAATTTTTGCGGTTAATGAGAGACAATCCACTATATATTTAGATGCAATTGATGAAATGAGTATTGAGAACCAACTAAAATTATTAGATTTGTTAAGGCTATTTTACTCCAATAATAAAAACAAAGTTGTTGATGATATAAGAATAATTGTTTCATCTAAAAAAAATCTAACAAAATTAATTTTTAAGGGTTTGTTTAGAGAAGATTTGTTTTATTATTTGAACATTGTTCCTTTGTTTATACCGCCCTTAAAAGATAGGAAGGAAGACATTAAAGAGTTAACAATTAATTTTTTGCATATAAATAGGTTTAATAATTTACCTGTTAAAAAATTTAATGAAAACTCATTTGAAGAATTAATGAACTATAACTGGCCAGGTAATATAAAGGAATTAGAAAATTTTATTAAGAGAATTTCAGTCTTGTATCCTGAATCAATTATAACAGATACTTCAATTAAAAATGAGTTGAATAAATCTAGAGAAACTATCAAAAATGATTTAAATGAATTTACTGAGACATTAGATTTAGAATTTGAGAAAATTTTTAACCAAGAAAATATATCTCAATTTTCAGGAAAACTATATGATTATTTTATAAAAAAATACGAAAAATCTTTAATTAAGAAAACACTAAACTCAGTTAATGGTAATCAAATCAAGGCGTCAAGATTGTTGGGGATCAACAGAAACACACTGAGAAAAAAAATTATTGAACTTGAAATCGAAATTATAAAGAGGATTAAAAATTGAAATTTATTTCTAAAATTTATGAATTTTTATATTTTATGATTTCTCAATTTAGAATCTTTTTAATTATTTCTTCTATTATATTGATTATCTTTACACTATCTTTATATCTTTTACCTATAAAGTTATTTTTTAATTCTGATATAGAACTCTTCTTTTTATTTATTGTTAGTTTATTTTTATTTGGTTTGATAATTCTTTCTTCGTTGGTTGCTTATCAGATAAACAAGATTATTTTGGACCATAATAAAAAACATGCTGGTTCTCAATTGCATTGGAGGATAGCATTATTGTTTGGAGTTATATCAACTTTACCGTCAATATTTTTAGCTGCTTTTGGTTTCTTTATTATTGATTATAGTTTTAGAGGTTGGTTTTCAGATAGAATATCAACAGCAGTGAACGAATCTGTAAAAGTTGCGGAAGACTATCTTGATGAACATACTAGAAGTGTTAAAGGCTCTATCCTTGAAATGGTTAATGATATAAATAGAGAAGCTCCAAAGTTGGTTTCAAACTCAAAAAATTTGGATAGTTATTTATCTACCCAAGCAGCTGTTAGAAATCTTTCTGAAGCTATTTTACTTAACAGTTCTAAAATGATTTTAGCTCGTTCACAGTTTGCTTTTTCAATTGCATTAAATGATTTAGATAGCCAGATCTTTGATAAAGCAAAAAATGGTGATTTAGTTATTTTAAGATCAGATTCTCATAATAAAATTAGGGGACTAGTTAAGATAAATAGGCTTGTTGACGTCTATCTTTATGCCGGGAGGTTTTTAGAGCCGTCAGTATTAGATGCGATCGGCAGAACTAAATTAGCTTCAGATCAGTATCAATTGTTAAATATTGAGAGTACAAATATACAAATTTCTCTTGGAGTTCTCTTTTTTCTTGTTGCATTATTTTTGTTGCTACTTGCTTTATTGATAGGATTAATTATAGCTAATTCAATCATTGAACCTTTAAGTTCTGTTATTAGGGTAGCTAATATTGCTAGATCGGGCAACTTAGAAGTAAGGGTTGAGAAATATTTGGGTATAGAGGAAATATCTAGATTAGGCCTTAGTTTCAATAAAATGTTAGATGAGATTTCTAGAAATAGAAAAGAATTAATTGCAGCTAACTATCAAATCAATCAAAGAAGAGAGTTTACCGAAGCAATTTTATCAGGAGTTTCATCTGGTGTTATTGGTTTAGATTCAAACGGTAAAGTTAATTTACCAAACTCTAAATCTTTAGAGTTGCTTAATATTTCTGGTAAAAATTTTTATGGAAAAAAGTTTATTAAACTTTTTCCTGAGTTTAAAAAATTATTTATTGGGGCGCAAAAAAATAAAATCGTGAATAATGAAGAACAAATTAATATAAAGATTAACAGTGAAAATTGCACTTTTTTATCTAGAGTTTCAGTGCAGATAGCAGAAGGAAATATTTCTGGTTATGTAATAACCTTTGATGATATAACAGAACTATTGTCAGCTCAAAAGAAAGCTGCTTGGTCTGATATAGCCCAAAGAATTGCTCATGAAATAAGAAATCCTTTGACGCCACTTCAATTATCTGTAGAAAAAATTTATAAAAATTTTAAACCTAAAGATCCTAATGAATTAAGATCATTTAATAACTATCTTGAAACTATTCAGAGGCAAGTAGATGACATAGGTAAATTAGTTGGTGAGTTTAGTTCTTTTGCAAGAATGCCTTCTGTAAACCTTTATTATGGAGATTTAGATAAAGTTATTTCAACTCAATTGTCTTTATTTCAAATTAGTAATAGCAATATTATATGGAGTTATAAAAACGAATTGCCGAATGAGTTTAAACTATTAATTGACTCACAACAGATAAGGCAAGGCCTAACAAATATTTTTCAAAATTCAATTGATTCTATTAATGAAAACTCTAAAATTTCTCAAGGAATTATAAATATTTATACTAAATTAAAAAATGAAAAAGTTTTGCTGGTTATAGAAGACAATGGTTCTGGATTTCCTGAAGATAGAGAAAACCTTACAAATCCTTACGTCACCTTTAGGGAAAAGGGAACTGGTTTAGGTTTGTCAATAGTAAAAAGAATTGTAGAAGAGCATAATGGAAAATTATTATTGAGCGATTCAAAGCTTGGTGGTGCTAAAACCATGATAGAATTTTTGATATAAATTTTGACTTTTTAGAGCTAAGGTTATTTTAATGAAAGAAAACATACTCATAGTTGATGATGAACCGGATATAAGAGATATGATATCAGCAGTTCTGAGCGATGAAGGTTATGAAACTATTTGTGTGTCAAACGCACAAGAAGCTCAAGCAAAAATGAATATGGAGTTACCATCATTGGCAATTTTAGATATTTGGATGAGGGATAGTACAATGGATGGACTCTCTTTATTGAATTGGATCAAAGATAGTTATCCAGAAATTCCAGTAGTAATGATCTCAGGTCATGGAACTGTTGAAATTGCAGTGAATTCCATTAAAGCAGGTGCTTATGATTTTATAGAGAAACCCTTTAAAGCTGAGAAATTAAATTTTATGATTAAAAGAGCATTAGAAACCTCAGGTTTGAAAAAAGAAAATGAACAATTAAAGCAACAAATTAGAAGAACAGATATGATAGTTGGAAAATCTTCTTTAATAAATTCAATTAGACAAACCATAGGAAAGGTTTCTCAAACAAACAGCAGAGTTTTAATTACTGGATCATCTGGATCAGGTAAGGAAGCATGTGCAAGAACTATTCACCAGGAATCACCAAGAAGAAATTCAAGCTTTATTCACGCCAATTGTTTTATGTTAAATGAAGAAGAATTATTTGGCCAAGAGAAAAAAAATAATAATGGAACAAAAAGAATTGGTCTATTTGAAAAAGCAAATAGAGGAACTTTATATCTTGATGAAATTTGTGATTTATCGTTAGATATGCAGGGAAAGATTATTCATTCAGTTCAACAACAAAGGTTTAAAAGAATTGGAGGAAACTATGAAATTAGCATTGATGTAAGAGTTATTTCATCATCTTCAAAAAATATAAAACTTCAAATTGAGCAAGGCTTGTTAAGAGAAGATTTATATTATAGATTAGGAGTTGTGCCAATAGAGATGCCAGATTTAAAAAATCATTCGCGTGACATTCCTGAACTAGTTAAGCATTATATGTCCTCAGCTTCAGCAATCTTAAACAAACCTGAAAAAATTTTAAGTGATGATGCCTTAGCAACGTTGCAACTTTATGATTGGCCTGGAAATTTAAACGAATTGCGAAATGTAGTTGACTGGCTTTTAATAATGACTCCAAATAATAATGATGGCATTATAACTTCTAGCATGCTACCCCCAGAAATTAATTTTATCTCTAAAGAAAAGAAGCTAGATTCATTGACTGAATTTTTGTCATTTAACTTAAAAGAAGCTAGAGAAAAATTTGAAAAAGAATATTTACAGGCTCAAATTGAGAGGTTTGGGGGCAATATTTCTCGCACTTCTTCTTTTATTAAGATGGAAA
>Ga0163108_10004173_pt1 | contig 10236 bp, 2 predicted proteins | sample Fk1155metaG_FD_109644 | JGI IMG/M metagenome (GOLD analysis project Ga0163108, IMG submission 109644) | Marine microbial communities from the Central Pacific Ocean - Fk160115 155m metaG | ecosystem: Environmental > Aquatic > Marine > Oceanic > Photic zone | place: The Central Pacific Ocean...
CCAACTCTCCTATATTTCTAATTTCAGCTGATGATGTTATTTTGTAATAAACATATACATTTGATTCAGAACGTATATTAGAAGTTAATCTAATATCCAATGCTGTTGCTGGATTATCTAACGTAACCGGTTTAGTAATATACTGACACGCTGTTGATGAACCTGTATTAGTACCATCTGCAACAAAATCAGGTGTATTTCCAGAAGTTGGTTTATTTAATCTATTTTGAATAGTAAATAAAGAAATTCTTTGTGTATCAATAACTGGAGATACTTTAGTATTGTTAGTACTCATAACTGCACTAACCCAAAACGATTTGGTTCCTGTCATTTCATTAGTTTCATTTATTTCACTAGAAACCATATAAGGTGCTGTGAAGAATATATTGTCATTTGCAACAACTGGTATTGCATTCGCATTTGAAGTTAAACTAAATTCTGTTTGACTTCCGTGGATTGCTTTACCTGTAGTTGGTCTTATTTTATAACTTATACCTGTACCTGGAACTTCCAATGTTTGTATTGATAAGTAACCTGTATCCATTAATCTATTTTGCGTTGACACTACAACATTACCTCCAATATCTCCTGAAACCGTAGCAGTTGATGAATCTTCTAAAAGAATATCATAACTATCTAAAGTTATATTTGAAATTGTTGTGTGTGTTCTATTAAAGTAAGCAGCGTCAATACCATTGTGAGTACCAACTGGAACTCCTGAAATGGTTACATTGTTATCTATACTATGCATACCGTGGTTTGGATGGAAAACTCTAACTACACCAGAAGCTTCTGTTGTTCTAATTGGATTATTTACCAATGCTCTTGATGGTAATGTATCATTAACCATAGTAACCGTACCGGTAACATTTTCAAACTCAGCACGTTTAATTGAAAATTTAATATCTTCGTTTTGTTCAGCAGTCCAAGTTGAAGCATTTTGTGATTTGAATAAAACACCAGCATAAGGTTGTTGTGATATTGTTCTATTAGAACCAATAACATTTTCACCTAATCTTGCAACATAACAATTATACTTGTTAGAGTTTGCCATTATAACAAAACAATATTCTGTATTACTTTGTATATAAACAGGACTAGGGAAAGTAAATGTTGTTTTCGTACTAGCGTCATCTGTAATATTAACTGAACTAGGATTTAAAGTTACCTCTGAAAAAGGTAATACCGTTTGTCCTGGATAACCATTAACAACTTCTCTAATTTGAATAGTAACCGGAATGTTATCATCTTTAGATTTGAAATATAAATCCATAGAAGTTAAGAACATACCACCTTCATCATCAACCAAGAAAGTTTGTGCCAATGGGTCACCCCAGTTTTGGCCATCATCACCTTGTGGTTGAACCGTTTGTTGTGATACGGTTGTATTCGTATTTGTTAAAACTCTTTCAGCAGTAACCGAAGAACGTATTAATCTAGGTTCTCTAGTTGAAATAATTGTATTTTGTACCGTTTCTAAAAGACCTCTTGCAACATAGTCCACTTCACCAGCTGTTTCAACATCTTGTCTTGAATCACTAGCTGAACTAGTTAATCTGAATACTCTCTCACCTGTTCTCCATCTAGGATTTGAATTGTCAGTAGGATCAGGAATAGCAAAAGTACCATTAACTGCACCAGCAGCGTCGGTTACACAATTGCCTCCCAAAACTCCACCATCTGGGGTTACATAAGCAGATACATCTATATTATCAAAATATGGAAATACTCTTGTATTAGGTTTCATTTGAGTAGCAACAAAAGAGATTGTTCTACTTCTAACAAAAGGAACAAAAGCAACATTAACAATTCTATCACCAATACTATTACGAACCGTTTGAGGTATGATTGCATTTCTTATCCCCTGCCTAGTTTGTCCTGTGTTTGTAGTAGTTGTTGTAGCAGTTGTTACCGTATTTCCGGCTGTTGAACTGGAAGTAGATTGATTTGTTCCAGACCAAGAGTTTGCCCATTCATTCCATACCGTTCCTATTTCTACTCTACCTGTACTATTAAATTCTGTTTCTATATTACCGCCACCTTGAACCATTGTGTCAAAAGCACCAATATTATTAATTACTAATTCAGGTGTTCTTTCTGTTTCTTTCCATTCGTCTGTAGCTGGTGTTAATTCAATAGAACCTATCCAACTGAAAATATTAAATGGGTTAACGTTTAAAGTTTTACTTGCAAATGGTTGGTCAATAATAGATATTTCTGAATAAGGTAATGTTAATAAATCTCCAGTTTTTCTATAACTAGCAGACGTTCTATCTGAATCTAAAATTGCTGTACCATCATCATCACGTTCAATTAATTGTACGGCATCCTCATTAAACATAGGTCTAACTTCACCTAATTCCATATCCATAGAACATTTGTAATCAACATTACCAACATCACCAACTTGGTGACCTGTAAAGTTATCTACAATAAATCCGTTTTTAAATCTATCAAAACCAGCACTATCTTGTATTTGTAAATTCTGAGCAGCTGTTTCTAATAAAGATAATTGAGTATAGTACTCTAAATTTTCAATTCTGTTTTCTAACTTACCAATATCTCTCATTGTATATCTTCTGTTATCAATTTTTTCAATATTGATTCCAGCAGTATCTATTGTGTAAGCAGGAATATTCATAGTGTATAAATGCATAGCACCATCAACACTTTTCGGTTGTTGTGGATTTAATGAACTTGCACCTTTAGCTATTCTAAAGTTTCCGTCTTTGTCTAGGAAAAGTTTATCTATTCTTGGTAAGTAATATTCAAAATCACTAGTTAAGTTTGATTGAAATTTTAATACATCAACCGTTGAAGCACCACTACCATCATAAGAACGGTCAGGAGATGAACCAATATTAATTGATGAAGCGTCATCTACTCTTGGTCTAAAATCTATACAATCTCTTAATTTAAATTCTACTCCAGAAGTATCAGACGTATAAGTCGGAACATCTTTGTAATCTATAACACCATCATAAGAATCAACGTCAATGTAATCACCTGAACCGTGAGAGAAATATTGGAAATTAACCAATAATCTTCCTGTTGCTGTGATTGCACCTGTTTTTTGTTTTATTCTTCCAATATCGTACCAGTTATCTCTTTGACCTGTGTCTAAATTATATCTATTGGTAACATCTGTATCCGAAGTAGTAGCAGGTGTTGAAAAATCAGCAGACATATAAATGTTATTGATTTTATATACATCAGCTTTTCCTAAACCAACCGTACCACTTTCAAGAGCAACTTGGCTATCTAAAGCTATCGTTTCACCTGTATGAAGTGTTTTTGATTTTGAACTTGCTATACCACGGTTAACCGTTGCTAAAATTTTTACTTTGTGTCCGTTAAAATCATTACCAAAATCTAAAGTTAAAGTTTTACCTGTTGGAGAACCACCTAACGTAAAGATAGGATTTCCTGCGTGGTTATTACCTTCTACTTTTAAAACATCACCTAATTGTCCTTTTATAGTAGCCGCTTGTTGAATAATTGAAACAACAAAGTCTCTATTACTAGCGCCTGCAAAAGTTTCATTTGTTCCTGCTGAAATTGCTATTTCACCAGTTGATGATAATGTTCCTGTAAAGTTTCTTCTAACCGTAAAGTTAGTATCTGTAATTCCTAAATTTTGTGTTGTCTTTAAAGTTTTAATAGCTTCAGTAGGCATTTTAAATATAGAAATATTTTTATCTGCCCCTTGTAATTTTGATCTTTGTCTTATTAAAATTGTTTTAGTAGAAACATCAGCACCACCAACCACTTCTGTTAATTGTATTTGGTTATCATTATCAACCGTTGCTACTTTAGCATATTTTGTAGTACCAGCGTCGGTTACAAAAACTATTGAATCTCCATTTTTTAATTCTTCTGTCCATCTAGTACCAAATCCTGTAATTATACTTCCAGAATTTGCAATTGACATTGTACCAGTTAAATTGACAACTTCACCATATGCTGAATTTATAGCTGTATCAGCTGTATAAGTTGGGGAACCTGACATTGTAATTTGTTTAACATTAGAAAAATCATAAGACCTAACTGCTCTTTGTCCTATAACATCTGGTTGTAAAGAACCAGTTAAACCTGTTGTTCCACCTGTAATTGTTTCTCCTGCTGTAAATTCTCCTTTAACATTACCTAAAATTAAATGAGTAGCAGTAAATTTTAAATCTGTATTGTTATTATGACCTGTCATATTGATTGGTGTTGTACCATCAACATCATATAATTCAATTGTAGTTGTATCACCTAATTTTTTTCTAATAGTAAATGTTCTAGGCACAGAAGCTAATGTTGAATCTATAAACATTTCACCAGAAGCGTCATTACTCATTACAACTTGCGTACCATCACGTAAATTGTGGTCACTACCAAAGGTTACTTCGCCTGGACTTGCTATTCCCATAGCAATAGAGTTTGCACTAAATTGAGTTGTTCCTGATTGTACCGTAGCAGTTGCGCCAGATTGAGAACCTGTTATAGTTTCTCCTGTACCAAAACCTCCTGAACCTGTAGCATTAATAACACTAGCGTGTGAAAACATTTCAATATCAAATAAGAAATGTTTAGCATAGTTAGCTTGGGACATTATAGCATTTACAGAAGAACTATCAACATATTCCATACCACGTGATTTTGCATAACCAATTTTATTTGTTGAGTGTCCTTGACCTGTATTTGCTGAACCTCTAACAGAAGTACCTTCTGAATATAAAGTTAAAGATTTAAATGCCTCTGTATCACCTGGAACATAACCAACATCTGGTGTACTATACATATTATTAACATATGAAAAGTTAGAAACATTATAACTTGTTTTAAAGTTATTTTGTGTTTCGTAATCTCTTGCTTTATCTACTTCAACATAACTAGTACCTAATCTTGCAATTTCATAACCTTTTACATATGCTTTACCTGGATTAAGTCCAGCTGCAATTTTAGATTCATCTCCACCATTTCCAGATGTATAAATTCCTCTATTGTTTCCATCAATTAAATGTTCTCTTAAATCTATATCAAAACCTCTTACTACATAAGAACCTGATTCGTCAAACGTTCTACGAGCAAACGTATCTTCTAATACAGCATATTCAGAACTACGAACTTGATTTTGAACAGCACCATTTTTTAATCTTAATAATTCTATAAAGTTGCTATCTTCAGCAGAACCTATTGCTAATTTTTTTAATGTTAAATTTATTTTAAATCTATGAGCACCAGGAGCATTTTGATTAGATGAACCTTGAGCATTATCATTTAAAGATAAATCATCATTAGAAGTAGTAAAACTTTCTGATACATCTAAACCAACTCTGTATGATGGAGAGTTTGTATATTTGTCTAATATGATTGTTTGTTGAGAAACATCAACTTGAAATCCATTAATATAATAAACACCAGCCTCAACTGAAGCTGCAGAACCTGTTTCTGTTGTATCAACCGTTACCGATTGTGAAACTGAATCAACCGTACAATTAACGGTCTCACCATCTGTAAATTTTAAAGTAGAATTATCTGTTCCTGTTTTTGTATATTTTACATATAAAGTATCTGGATCTGTACCAGTTGTATCTGTATAATTTACAACAAGAGCTTCTACACCAGATGTTGCACCTGTTAATTTTACTCCGTTATAAGATGATAATGTTGATAGAGATTTTGCTGAAAGTTTTACTGCGCCATATTGTAAATCATACCCAACTTCGCCAGGTATAACCATAGCACCTTTTTCAAATAGATGATCTGATAGATTCTCTACTTGATTTTGTAAAATCGTTTGTGATTGGGTTAACTCTCTCGCTTGAACGGCAAAGGCCGGTCTAAAAAGTATTCTATGATAACCTTTAGACTTATCAAAATCATCATAATAGGGAGATAAATTAAAATCTGTTGGACTTGGCATAGTCTTTTATCTCCTTAAAATTCTATAATCAACTTTACGTTCTCTGTTTGGTCTGCTGTCCTTGTTATTGGGGCTCTGTTTTCAATGTATAAAACATTACCTGAATCGTGATCTAATTCTGGAGTTGCATAACCACTAGTGAACGAAACTTGATCTACGGTTTCAGTAGCGCTGCCTGGAGTACCTGTTGCACTTGAAGCACTTGTAATTATGTTTGTACCACTAAATGCTGTTTTGTTTCCATTTGCGTCTGCGCCACTATCATTGTGTCTAGTTTGTATGTAGTATAATATTCTGTTTGCTGAATCCCACTCTACAACTTTTCCTACTGCACCTGTAGTTGCTTGAGTAATCTTCTCATCAACAAGAAATAATCCTGGTGTTGGAGAAGCTTCAAAACGTACTGCGTTAGTAGCTCTTAAAGTTGCTGATGTAGCAGCTGACCCACCTGCTTTTGGATCTTTTAATAAAACAATTCTTCTAAAATCTTGGTCAACCGTGTAATCTCCTGAATTAGTTTGTTCTGTACCTTCTAAACTTTGATTTAACATTATAAAAAATCCACCCAATTCTTCTACAGAATTAAATCCGTGTCCACCTTTAGGTTCAATTATACAATCCAATTCAGCGTCAATTAAACTGCCTGCACCAGCAGAATTTATATCTGCTAATTTAATATAAGCAGCTGTGTATCCTGTACCTGCACTTGTAACCGTAATCTCTGTAATACCACCTGAACTTACCGTTATCGTTGCTTCGCCACCTGTTCCATCGCCTCTGATAGGAACATTTGAATGGTTACCATCTGTACCGGCAGAACCAGCTGATTTGATTGCAACAACATTTACTGCGCCATCAATAGCTGCTGAACTTACCGTTGCGTCTGTAGCAACTGCCATAAAATCTGGTGATAGGAAATTAACCTGTTGAGCTGCCGTTAAAGTGTACATATATTTCCACTTATATCCGTCAGCAGTTGAAATAATTGTTGTAGATGTGCCTGTTGGTTCAACCGTTGAAGCTGCACCACCAGCATTATATAAACATTTATAAACGTTTCTTGCTGTTGTTAAAACATAGAAAGTTGCGTCAAATAAAACCGTTGCACCGCTTGATGAAGTTTGTCTAGTACTTGTACCAGTAATATAACTATTATAATCGTGTCTGTACATATCATAATTTTCACCACTTGTCCAATTTCGTCTAGGAGCTACAAAAGAAGCATTACCGGCGTCAATCTTCTTAACTGCCATTAAATCGTCATACGTGTATAATTCTTCTGAAGCATTATCTCCAGGTGTTATCGGAATTGAATCAGTACCTAAATTATCTGTACGACCATCTGGACGTGTTTCTGTATTAAACGGCTGAGGTTTTCCAATACCCAAATAATAGGTATTTGATGAAGCTTCTGAAAAGCTTTCCAAAAACTGGTCAGCGTTATGTACTCTAAATTTTGTTGTTATAATTGCTGGCATATTTTAATTTCTTTCCCTTATATTTATACAGGATTAATTAGCGTTAACCCATCCTCTTGTACTATTGTAATAAACTAATTTTTTCACTTCTCCTCCAGTATTCAATGTTAAATCAGAACCAGCCCCATTAATATTTGCGCCATTTCTTGAAATTGTTATATTATTGACATTTGCGTTATTTTCAGCGTCCACTAACGTTATCATATCACCTACTACTGGTGTAGCTAATAATGTTACCGTTATTGGACCACCTGAACAATCTACTAGATATTGACCACCTGATTCTACACCAAAGTTAGCGTCTTTAATTTGCCAAGCGTCTGACATACCAGATTGTACAACAATTTTACCATACATTGCTTGATGGTTACCACATTGATAGTAATAATCTCCAACTGCGTCTATTGGTATTTCCCAATATAACTGGCCTTCTGTTTTACTTTGAGCTGAAACTCCTGTAGATACTAAACCGTCATTAGCAGCGTGAGTTAAACCTGTACTATGAAGAGCACCGTTTTGATTGTTACCTTCTGTTTGAATTCTGAAAGGATGACCAGATGAATCTATATTGAAACAAATAGTTGTTCCAGATCTTACATAAATTGTTGGATTATTACCAGCATACCAATCACCAAATAGATAGTTGTTTGAACTAGTGGTTACATCATAATCTGCAACTGCATTCATAAATGTATCAGTTGGTGCATTTGCTGGAGCAAATTTACCATTAGAACTATTGAATACTAATACTTGACCTGTTCTAGGTGGTTGTGTAGTTATATCTACGTTAGATAATAAACCAATACTAGCATTTTCTGTAAGTATTTCAATCCAAGAACCTGATTCAGCATAAAATGTTTGTGCCGTATCAGATTGAGTTATAAACATACCTTGATAAGTGTTTGGATCTGGTCTTACACCAGCACTTGCAAAGTTAAATCTCATTTTTTGGCCAGGACCAGTTAAGTCAAAACCACCTGCGCCACTTACACCAAAACCTGCAACGGTTGATACCGTATCACCTAAATTTATTGCTGTTGCGCCTAGTGTTATTGTAGGACTTGCTAATTGTGTATTTAAAATTCCAGCAGAAGCGTCTAATTCTGTATTTGTAATTCCTGAAGCTGCTATTGTTATTTCATTAGCACCTACCGTTGTACTAACACCTGGACCACCTTTAATTTCTAAAGTTTCTCCTAAATCTACTGATTCTACGGTTGAACTATCATCAAGTATTTTAATATCACTATTTGTTAATTTAGCATTAACAATACCACCTGTTTTTAATTCTACGTGTCCAGCATTAACCGTAAAGTCATTTGCTTCAAAATTTGCTATACCTTTAGCAGCTGAAGTTGTTGCCTCTGTAATAGTATTAGTACCTGTAGCAATTGTTTTATTTTCTAAAGTTTCTGCACCTGCTCTCGTTGCAACGCTAGAGTCAATAGATATATCTAAAGTATCACCTGATACCTGCGAAACAATACCTTGGTTACCAGAAACCTTTAATGTCTGCCCCATTCCAATTGAAATAGTTGAAGAGCCCTCATCTGCTACATTGAAATTTATTGAATTTGGTTGATTACCACTTACTCTTAAATTTTTTACTAAAGTTTCACCTGTTCCATTTGGAGTAATAGTTATATTTGCATTACTACCACCAGCAGTTATTATAGATTGACCGTTAATATCTAAATTTCCACCAAGAGAAGGAGAAGTATCCAATACAATATTCATAGCCAAAGCTTCAAATCTATTATTAGCATTATTCCAAGTTAATACATCACCAGTACTACCACCCGCCATATGAATCTGTAAGGTTGTTCCATCACCTAGTGTATCATATATTTCCTGTAGTGTTAAATTAACTTGACCACCACCAACTCGTAGCGTATCACCAGTACCGTCATTGGCTGTTGTTCCAAGGTTTATTAGTTTGATTGTCATAATTCGTTATCTCTTTTCTATATTTATAAGATTATTACGGCGTTGTGTCGTCCCAAGTGATAGATGTAGTATTAAATGTTTGTACCGTATTATCAAAAGTATCAGCGTCAAAAGCAAAGTATGATGGTATACCAAACCTTGTTCTAAAACGTCTATTTAAGTCTTGGTTTTCTGGAGAAGAACCAAAGAAAATACCTTTAGTACCATTTAATGGTGACCTAGTACCTGTAATTTCTAATTCTTCTAAATGCATAAATTTAATCTTAGCAGTAGGGTTATTAAGGCCAAATACCGTATTTGCGCCTTTTGATATTGTACCAAATCTTGGTCCTGCACTAGCAAATCCTTGATAAACGGTAACGCCTTCCTGTGTTGAAGGTACTATAACTCTTCTTCGTTGCCTACTTGTATAATCAAATTCAATAGGTAATCGTTTAAAGGTAACGTCTCTAGTATCTGCTGGAAAATGTTCTGTTGTTAAAGTGTTTTGATCAACTTTAACACTTTCGTGTGATTTAGGTCTTAAAGATGTTCCATCTGTTTCTGTTCCTAATCTTCTACCGAACAATGTAGCAAACAATGTACTGAATAGAGACATAATAGGAGTACCTGCAATACCTGATACCAGACCTTCCACAGGAGTTTTCATTCTTAAATTTAATCTACTTTCAAATTGTACTTGACCTGTGAAATAGAAACCAGAAGTATGCATAGTTTTTTTGAAACTATCTTTCCATTCATTAATAGAACGAGCAACTTTCAATACATAAGAAAAATCTTGATAGTATAAACTATCTTGTATCTTCATAGTATTTTCTGAAACGTGTCCATCTTCATTAACAAATCTTCCATCTGTATCTGTTACCGATTGAACTTCAACAGAAACTTTTGCTCTATCAG